>WPCI01076002.1_pt1 | contig 80632 bp, 80 predicted proteins | sample 5399871 | NCBI WGS metagenome assembly WPCI01 (sample SAMN12869469, study PRJNA574797) | sludge metagenome | isolation source: wastewater treatment of pH7 | place: China:Beijing | collected 2019-05-20 | reverse complement strand
TTGTGGAGAGAGCTTTTGGCATTGGGCCCTCGGCGCTGACGGAGGCCATGGGCATGCTCAACCACCATTTCGCAGCAGCCGCCTGATCGGCGCAGAGCGACAGCCTACCTCTGACTGCCGCCAATCTTTGCAACAGAGCCTCCCAGGGGAAGAACGGGCGGAGCGTGATCTCGCTTCGCAAGATTCGATGGGGCGACGCCCCGGAGAGGGGTTGATACCCATGTCTACCTCACGCATGCACGGCGGCCTGAAAAGCGGATGGTGGGGTGCTCTTGGGCTGCGTGGGCCGCTCGGCAACGCTGATGCCGAACGAGTGCTCCGCGAGCACGTGCCTGTCGGGTTCGCGCCCGCGGCTGGCGGTTCCGTGCTCAGCCTGGAGCAGGTCGGTGCCTTGGTCGACGCCGCGGAACAGGAGGCCGAGCGTGCACATGAGGTCGCTACCGCAGAGCGCCGCGCGGCTGATGCCGCCAAGTTCGAAGCGGCGTTCGACATGCCGGACGCTGACACCGTGGTCGAGGAGGGCCGCTGGGCCGGCTTCACGCGTGGCGAGGCTGCAGCCTGGTGCTGGAACCTTTTCCAGTTTGAGCCGCACGGCTTCGTGCATCCCGGTTCGCAGGTGCGCGCGGAAGCGCTGGAGAAGCTCCGCGCCGGCGGGCTGCCGGAGGTCTTCGGTTACCCGGAGCGCGCTCGGCAACTCGCTGAAAAGGGCATGACGCCACGGCAGTATAGACAGCACCGAGAGGCGCTGGGGTCGCGGATGTTTGACCCTGCGGACGTCCGGCGCCGCTGATCAAGGAGTGATGAAGGAGACCCCGGGGCTGTTACGCCTCAGGGCCTCGTTATGAGTCAGATGGTCACCCGCATGCGGTTCACGCGCGAGCCGAACGGCCCTACGGTGATCTCTTCAACCGCCTCGCACACGCCCGCAGCGGCGAGAGCATCGGGCAGGCCGCTGTGCTCGCTGTAGTCGCGGACGAACACCTCGCCCGGCATCGCGACGTAGCCCGAGGCGAGCAGGTCGACCGTGAGCACCTCGCTATCGCCCTCGGGGCCGGCGAGGCAGAGCGCGTTCTGCGAGGGGTCGTAGCGGAGGTCGCCCTCCAGCTCGATCTCGGTGAGCTTGAGGACGAGATCTTCTTGGACGAGCTTCCAAGTCATGTTCCAGCCTTCCTTCATGTGTCCGCCTTCCGGGCAGTGCAGCGCACGGCCCTGTCGGTGGCTCGAGTCGGTGCGAGTGCGAGCGGTCGGTAGGCTGGAATTGAACATCTGCAACCGACGAAGGAGACTCGGCATATGAGCGAATCGCCCACGAGCCACATCGAACGCGACTACCCAGGATTCACCGAGGAGATTCGCGAGCGGCTTGCGAAGACCTTGGAGCTCATTGACGCGATGGTGCAGCTCGACAAAGATATCGACGCGGCGATGGCTCGCGGCGACGCGAAGGGGGCGATCAAGCTCGCGAACCAGTTCCAGGACGCCAGTTTCGAGTTCGAAGACGTCGAGCCATCAGGGTTGTGGCAAGGGCTCGACGAGAATGTCTCGGAGAAGCTCGATGAGATCTGCGACCAATTCAATGCAGTGATTGAGTCGCAGATGGAGAGCAAGATCGAGACGGTTCCCGGTGATCATCGCGCCACCACCCTTCAAGAGGAGCTCGCGAGGCTCATGGAGCTCCGTCGCGACCGGAATGCCGCTGAGAACCCAACGCTGGGGCTGGCAGTGGAGATGGAACAGCTGGCGCAGCACATCGAGGACGGAGGCAACAACCCGTCTCCGCTGGAGATGGCAGCGTACGTCGGGATCGCCGAGGAGCAGGTTTCGGCGGATGCGGCGGCGTTCCTGGCGACGCCGTCCTACGAGGCGGCGCAGGAGGAGCTCGGGTTCGAGTGGGAAGATGCCTTCCTGATGCTCTACAACTACAAGAGCAGGCTGGTCGCTGCGGAATAGTCGTACCTCCTCGTTTAGCCGATCTGCAGGACGTGCGAGTACTCGAGGTCGTCGATAGTCCGGGCCTCGGCGAACTCCTCGCGTGCCGCCCGTTCGACGTCGGCGAGGCCCGAGACGCGGTAGCACCTCTGGGCCGAGCCCGGGAAATCGCGCTCGATGCTCAGGACTTCTTCGACGTAGTAGTCGGCGTCGAGGCCTTCGAAGTGCTTCGAGGCCTCGCATCCTGCTGCGGCGAACCGGGGCCCGTCACTCGTCATCGTCGTCCTCCTCGATCTCGTTGCCGTCCTGGTCGTACTTCGTCCAGCCGTGGTTCAGGCCTTCGAGCTCCTCGTAGGTGAACGCGCCGTCTGGCTCGATGCGGTAGAGCCTGACCTCGTTGTCGTCGACGATCAGCTCGGCCCAGAGGATGCTGGTTGGCTCTCTGCCGCGGCCCCTGTCGTTGGCGACGAACATCGTGCCGAGGCCGTAGATGTCGTCGAGAACCTCCCACTGAGCGTCGGTGGGCTCGATGTGGATTATTCTGCGTGTCATGGCGTGATCTCTCTTTTGACCTGAAACGTGCTTATGGGCTCCGATAGGCGCTCGATCTTCTCGTCATTGCTGCCGTCACGTGCAGCGAACGCGACGACGGAGTGCGCTTCGGCGATCTACTGCATCGTCGCAGCGACAGACTCAAGTACCTTGCACAGGTCTCGGCGACAGCGTCAGCCGTCGCATTTGCCGGCAGCGAGAAGAGCTATGGCGATCCACTCAATAGCCGTTGCCGTCAAAACCGCTAGAAGTCCTCTGCCTCGATATCCTCCTCAAACCAGAACTCACTCTCGCTCTGGATGTTATCCATTGCCTCCTCGAATGCGCGCTCTGCTTCCTCAAGATCCCGTTCGTCCTGCTCGAATCTGGCTCGAGCGTCGTCCTCTTCTTCAGGTGACGCATCGGTATACTCCTGCTCCAGACGATCATGCACCGCCTGGGCTTCATCCTTGGCATCGTCTGCTCGGGCCGCAGCCTCTTGAGCCTTTGCCATATGGCTCTCTGCTTGCGAGGGATCAATATCGGAGCGGGTTGGTATTGGTCATTGCTTTCTTGAGTCGGGCGACATGCGATGGTGGAACTGAACAGATAGCTGCTGGCAGGCTACTCGAAATAGTCCTCGTCGACCTCGACCGCACTGAACTTCTGTTTCTCTTGCACGCCGACTCGATAGGCGATCATCAGCTCGACTAGCTTCGCACCGTCGATCAGGATGATTCGTGACTGCACCTTGTTCGCGTAGTCGATCGCACCCGAGGTGAAAGCGCTCGTGGTGAGGAACACCCCGCGCGAGGCTCCGAACCCGTGCAGAGCCCCGACGAAAGCCTGGATCGGCTCGCGGCCGACATTGTTGCCCTCCTTGTAGCGCTTCGCCTGGATGTAGACCTGGTCGAGCCCGAGAGCGTCCTGGTCGATGAGACCGTCTATGCCCTCGTCGTTGGAGCCGCCGATGCGGCGGCCACGCTGGGCAGCGCCGCCGTAGCCCATCTTGAGGAGCAGATCGACGACCGCCTGCTCGAAAAAATCGGGATGGCTGCTTCGGAGCCGGTCGAGCAGATCGCTGCCGACGTCTGCCTCGATGCGGGAGACCGCATCCTCAATAATCTCGATCGGGTCGGCGATCTCATCTGACGGGTGCTCGGGTGCGGCAGTAGGAGAAGCTGCCTTGCTCTTCTCGGGCCAAAACGGGGCGAATACCTCACGGGCTAGAGCGTAGTCAAAGCCCTGGGGGTACTTCGCGAGAGCCGCCCTGCCGGCGTCGCTGATGACGTAGTGGCCGCGCTCTGGGCGGTCGACCCAACCTGCCTTGCTGAGGTGGCTCAAGACCCAGCCCATACGCTGCTCGTAGCGGGTGCCGCCGGACTTCAGTGTCTCGGCACGGGCGTCTTCACTGACGCTAGCGTGCTCGGCCACAGCATCGAATACCTCGCGGCGCTGATGGCTCCGGCCATCGGAGAGTACCTGGAGCGTGGGGATGACGAACACGGGCCAGATTGGGACGAGCGAGGCTTCTTCGGGCATGGAACCATTATCTCAGCTAGCTTCTCGCGGGCTCCGAAATCCTGTTCTCAGGCAGGTTCTGCCCCGCAGCAAGTTAGAGTGCCATCAGCGTAGCGAGGCTGGCTGTGACAGCATAGTTCAGAGCGAGACTACATTGACGTCAGTGGTCGCTGAGACAATGGCGCGGAGTAGGTCAGAATGCCCGAAGGGTGGATTGGAGCTGTCATAGATGGCACTCAGGCATCGCGTCGTCCAGAGATTTGATAGAGGAGCGCGGAGCGCGGACGTTGTCCACGAAATCGTGAGATCCGCTCTTAACGAATGGCTGGCAAAGCCTGGAGGGCGAATTCCTCCTGATCTGCGAGGGGCGCCCCGACTCGTCGGAGGCGGGCATACTGCTGGATTTCAGAGGATCAGCGCAGAGGGCCTCGGTGAGGTGCTTCGTTGGAGGGTTGTAGCAGGCAGCCCGCCGCACCTGTACCGTTCGACGATAACCGTGCTGGTCGCGGAAGGAGATGGCGAGTCCAGCTGGATCTGGTACGACGTCGAGACCGACCGAGACAACTCTAGGTTCAACCCGCCTCGGCTCACCCCCCTCCTCACTTCGGCACTGGACGCAAGTCCTCGAGACAGGATTAGCGGCTTCACCGAAGGTCTCAGGAAGGTGCAAGCAGACGAGGTCGGCGAGTTCCTCGACGAGGTTCTGAACAACGAACGACGATTAGTGCCCGCCTTCATCTCCGGAGGCTGGAACTGGTCTCTCCAGGAAGAGGAACATGTGGAGCGCTCGCTCGCTCCACTGCATGGCATCGGTACATTCTGGCAGCTGGCACACGACGCCTTCGACGAGTTCAATAGTCTCGTGAAGCCGGGCTACTCGGTCTACTCCGGGAGTATTCATTCGTTCCAGTTCGGACTGGACACCGAGGATGAGCAGGATGCGAGGCGTCACTGGTGGTTCAGCCCCGCCGAGGTGCGTCAGTCCACAGCGTGGGAGCTCAGCCAACGCCTGCATCTAGAAGCTATGCAGAGCGGGTTGCAGGTTCCGTTACCGGAACAGCTCGTCGGCCTCAATCAGATGTTCGACAAGCAGGAGTCGCGCAGGCTATTCGGGCAGCTCCATGTTGCGCAAGCATCGAGACTTGAGAAGAGCGGCACCCCTGCGAGATTCGATCCTGCACCGCTCCAGGAACTGCCTGAGCTTCAGCAACAGCCGGAAAACGACGAAGCCGACCTGGCAGAGGTTCTGCAGGTTGAGGAGCATCGGCCAAGTGCCAGCGGCGACGGTACTAACAACGAGTCCGCCCCGGTCACAGCTCCGGTCAGACCAGGCCTCGTGGATGAAGAGGCTGGGCTCCTGCGTCTAGTCGAAGGCGTCGTCGACGAGTTCGACCTTGAGGTTCCGCGTAACGGCAGCCTCCTCGGCCGCTTGAAAGCAATGCTCGTCGGTATTCGGGAGAAGATCCGCACCTCTATGCGGGTAGTCGCCACCGACCAGGAGACGCTCACTGAAATCCAGTCCCAGTTCGAGGAGCTGCAGCAGGACCGCTCAGCGCTCCAGGACGAGGTCGAAGTCCTTCGAGGAGTCCTCGGACTCGCCGATGAAGAGGCAGAGGTCCAGAGCGACATCCTTGAGTCTCAGCGCAAGATCGCAGCCCAGGAACAGAAGCGGGCCGATCATTTGGCCAGCGAGCTCGCAAGGCTGCAGCGCGCCACGGGCGGCTCGGTGGCATGGGATGCGCCGAGCGACTCCCCTGAGACACCGGTCTCACTCCCGGCCCCGACAACCGTCGACGACCTGTTCAAGCAGATCTCGCGTTTGGACTACGTGGTGTTCAGCGGAGACAGGAAGGAGGCCTCCCGTATAACCGACCTCAAGCTGAGGGGCATCATCCTGAGAGACGTATGGCGGTTCTTCTGCGAGCTCGAACGATACGCGAGCGCAGAGGGGCCCAGCAAGGCCCCCAGCCTGCGAGAGTACGTCGAGAAGTTCACCACCCAGATCGCACAGGGAGAGTTCTCCCCGGACGAGACTAAGAGCGTGAAGGAGAATCCGAAGTACAGAGGCCCGAGGACACTACCCGTTCCCACCAGCGTGGATCCGTCAGGCAGAGCGTTCATGGGCGCACACTTCCGTCTCTCACAGGACAACGGAAAGGCGATGCGCATGCACGTGCTAGATGCGACCGGGATCGACGGGAAGATCTACGTGGGTTACATAGGTCAGCACCTTCCGAGCCGCATGAGCAGCTGAAGCTGCACAACGGAGGCTTAGCCTCAGCTCTTTCGCGTTCAACAAATGGCCATTAGTTGAATCTGAACAGGATGGCTGCAAATCCGCCGTATGGACAGGAAAAGTGTTCATAAACCCGTTCAAATACCTATAGGCTTGAGAGTAGATACTGAACAGGTTTTCTGAACGGAGGTGGCGCGCATGGCACTCGTGGGACTCGTGCGGGTGAGCACGAAGGGTCAGGACACCGCGCGTCAGCACGACGCGCTCGACCCGATCTGCGTGAAGGTGTTCGAGGAGAAGGTCAGCGGCAGGCTCGCGGTCGACGACCGGCCCGGCCTGAAGGCCGCGCTCGACTACCTGCGCGACGGGGACATGCTCACCGTGCAGGAGGTCGACCGGCTGGGCCGGAACCTGCTCGAAGGGCTGATCGTGCTCACCGAGCTGTTCGAGCGCGGCATCGCAGTCAAGGTGCTCGAGGGCATCGCGTCGGGCGAGCACACGGAGCGATCGTTGATCCTCGACCTCGCTCTCGCTCTCGCCGAGGACCGCCGCCGGGACATCAGCCGCAAGACGAGGAACGGCCTCGACGCCGCGCGCAAGCGCGGCCGTGTCGGCGGCCGGCCGCGGGTGAATTGGCCTGGTTTCAGTTCCGATCTTTATACAAGGATGGAACTACGATGCCAAGCAAATACGATCCCGAACTTCGTCAGCGTGCGCTTCGCATGCTCGCCGAGGCCCGCCCTGAATATGAATCGATGACCGCCGCTTGCCGACACGTCGGTGGGCTCCTCGGAGTGAGCCCTGAGACCTTGCGCGTGTGGCAGCGCCGCTACGACATCGATACCGGGGTGAAGCCCGGGGTCACGACCGACATGGCTGAAGAGAACCGACGCTTGCGGCGCGAGAACGCCGAGCTGCAGAAGGCCAACGAGGTTCTTAAAGCCGCGAGCGTGTTTTTCGCGAAGGAACTCGACCGGCCACGAACGAAATGATCCAGTTCATCGACGAGTACCGTGATCGTTTCGGGGTCGAGTTCCTCTGCCGTACCTTGCGTGCGGCAGTTCGTGGGTTCCTCACCTCCCGCGGGTACCGGGCAGCGAAACAGCGGCCCGCGTCAGCGAGACAGCTGCGTGATGAACTTCTCGTGCCGGAGATCCAGCAGCTCCACGCCAAGCATTATGGCGTGTACGGGCGCCGGAAGATGCACGCCCTACTCCGGCGCGAGGGGTGGGAGATCGGTCGGGACCAGACCGAACGCCTCATGAAGCTCGCGGGCGTGCGCGGAGTCAGGAAATCGAAGCGAGTGTTCACCACGCGCTCTGATAAGGCGCTGGCGTTACCCGCCGATCTTGTGAACCGGAGATTCGTCGCGGATGGGCCGTGCAAGCTCTGGGTCTGCGACGTGACGTACGTCGCAACATGGTCAGGGTTCGCGTATGTTGCGTTCGTCACGGATGTGTACTCGCGCAGGATCGTGGGCTGGAACGTGGCCTCGACTCTCAAATCAGAGATTCTGCCGATGCAGGCACTCGATATGGCGGCCTGGCAGTCGGGCGGCCGGCTCGATGGGCTCATCCACCACGCCGATCACGGGTCGAACTACACCGCCATGGTCTACACCGACCGAATCCAAGAACTTGGTGCGGTTCCCTCGACCGGGACGGTCGGCGACAGTTTCGATAATGCGATGGCCGAGGCGATCAACAACCTCTACAAGACCGAACTGATCCGACAGCAGGGCCCCTGGCGGACGGTTGAGCAGGTCGAGCTCGCGACCCTCGAATACGTGTGGTGGTGGAACCATGAGCGCCTTCACGGGGAGCTCGATATGCGTACCCCGATCGAGGTCGAGCAGGCCTACTATGCTGAGGCCGAGGAACTTCTGTCACCGACAGGTTGACAGGAAAACCGGTCGGAACTGAAACCAGGCCAATTCACGCGTGGAGCGCCGAAGATCGGCTCCACGACTGGGATCGGAGCCGGAAGAGCCCTGTTCCAGCTTGTTCCAGTCTTTTTGGAACAAGACCGCTGCGCCCCCCGCATTCCCTCCCTGTCCTGACCCCCGATGCGAGCGCGGGAGCGGCGCAGCCGCGAGCCGCGCGCACCCGAGCGCAGCTCGGAGGGCGAGCCTGGGCTCGGCGCGTCAGGCAGCAGACCGATGCAAGCCGAGCCGTGCGAGCTCCCGCGCGCCCCTGATCCCAGCTCGCAGCCCTGAGCTTGGAGCTGCATCTCAGCGCGCCTGCGAAGCGGTGCCCGACGCATGATTCCATGCGGTGGCACTGCGGGAGGAGGTTTTTCAGAGTGTAGTCAGATTGTAGTCAGATGGCCCCTCGGGGGAACGACGAAGGCCCCGCCTCCCCAATGTTTTCTAGGGGAGTCGGGGCCTTCGCTTTGGCGGTGACGGTGGGATTTGAACCCACGGTAGGGGTTACCTACACAACATTTCGAGTGTTGCACCTTCGGCCGCTCGGACACGTCACCGCCAAAAAGCTTACGCGATTCGGCTTCGAAATACTAATCGAGGCCTTCTCCGCGCGCTTCAGCGTGTCGCATGCCACAACCCGCAGCCCGCAAGCTGTAAGGCGCAGCAAGCAATCTAGCGACCTTGAATGCCGATCACGTTCATCATCAGCCGCGCGATGGTCTTTGCAGTGATCGCTCGCTCATCAAGTGCGGGCTGGAACTCGGTGAAGATCATGCCCGCCACCGAGTTGCGTGATGCGAGTCCACGAACGATCGTGCCGATTTCCATGAAGGTGATTCCGCCTGGCTCTGGCCAGCCCACACCCGGAGCGATCGCAGGATCGAGACCATCGCAATCGATCGTGATGATCCAGGGCAGCTCGTCCGAGAGCGTCTCCAAGAACGCTGCAGCGCCCTGTTCGTGCAGCTCCCATGCGGTCACCAGGCGGTTTCCTGCGGCCCGAGCTTCTTCCACGTCACTCACTCGCGCGCTGCCCATCGACCGCAGCCCGATCTGCACCACCTCGTTTACACATTCGAATTCACGAATCCGGCGAATGGGGCTCGAGAATCCGCGTTGCACCCCGTACCGTTCCTCCCGGAAGTCAAGGTGCGCGTCGATGTGCAGAATGTTGTACTGCTTCCCCTCGCCCTCGTATGCGCCCACCACGATGGGTGGGATTGAGTCAAGCCCGCCCACCACGAGGGGCACCACACCGGCGCGAACGAGGGGGCGAATCTTCTCCATCCCGTCATCCCACACCTGCGCAGAATTACGAAAATCGGTTCCGACGTCGCCGCAGTCGGTCACGGTCGGCACTCCGTCAGCAAAGATGGCTTTCCCGGTGTCGAAGTTCATGTGATCCCAGTTGAAAGCGATCCCCATGTCGTAGGTGACCTGGCGCACCGCGTCGGGAGCGCCCGCACACGCCACCAGGTCTACCGCGTGATACGGAACTCCGTAGGGAATACCCACGAAGGCGAAAGGAGTCTCGACTTTTGTGGTGTCTTCTTGTTTTGGACTCCCCATGAACCGGAGGTCTTTTTCTTCGAAATGCATGTCTTACTTCCTTTTCTTTTCTCATATGGGGGCGCTCGGGCGCAGCTTTCGGGTACGCGAAAGAAAGCCCCCGGTAGTTGGGCTGTGTGTGGTGTGGTGGCTGATACCCCGCGTCTCGCACTTCGCCACCCGCGGTGCGGCAGCCGGTGCCAGCAGCGAATGTCAGTGCGAATGCCAGTGCGAAGTCTCAGTTGCGAGATAGCGGGCGCGTTCGCCGCGGCCAGCCGGCGTCACAGGATGCGCGAGAGAAATGCTTTCGTACGCTCGTGCTGCGGGTTCGTCAGCACCTCCGCGCTCGGACCCTCTTCGACGATGCATCCGTCGTCCATGAAAATCACGCGACTTCCGACTTCTCGCGCAAAGCCAATCTCGTGCGTCACGACGACCATCGACATACCGCTTTGCTGCGCGAGATCCTGCATCACGGCAAGCACTTCTCCGACGAGCTCCGGGTCTAGCGCTGAGGTTGGCTCGTCAAAGAGCATGACTTCTGGACGCATCGCGAGCGCGCGCGCAATGGCTACGCGCTGCTGTTGCCCGCCCGAGAGTTGCGCCGGGTAGGCATCTTTTCGTTCCAAGAGCCCGACCCGCTCAAGCAGTTCGTTGCTGCGCGCGACCGCTTCGGCTTTCGAGATTCCTTCTACTCGGATCGGCGCCTCGATAATGTTCTCTTCGACGGTCATGTGCCCGAAGAGATGGAACTTCTGAAACACCATGCCCACCTTGGTGCGCTGGCCTGCAATCTTGCGTTCGGGAATTGCGTGCAATTCTGATCCGCGCAACGCATAGCCCATCACCTCGTCGCCCACTCGAACGAGTCCACTGGTGGGCTGCTCCAGGTGGTTCAGGCAGCGCAAGAAGGTGCTCTTCCCTGATCCCGATGGTCCGATAATGCAGACCACCTCGCCGGGTTCGAGTTCGAAGGAAATCCCCTTGAGCACTTCGTGGTGACCGAAACTCTTTCGAATTTCGTGCGCTTCGATAATCGCGGTGTCACTCATGCGCGCTTTCCTTTCGCTTTTGTCTGTGCGGCGGTGCGCGCCACTCCTCGCGAGAGCCGAACTTCGACTCGACGCTGGATCACGCTCAGCACACTTGTGGTGGCGAGGTACCAAATCGTAGCGACGAGCAGCATCGGAATGATCTGGAAGTTCTTGGAAGCGATCAGCTGTGCCGAGTAGAGCAGTTCGGGAAGGGCAATCACTGACACCAACGAGGTGTACTTCAGCATCGAGATCGCCTCGTTCCCGGCGGGTGGAACGATGACGCGCATCGCCTGCGGCAGCACGATCCGGCGGAACGAGAGGGTACCGCGCATCCCAAGCGCCTGAGCAGCTTCCCGCTGACCGGCGTCGACGGAGTTCAGGCCGGAGCGGATGATTTCAGCCATATATGCGGCTTCGTTCAGCGTCAGGCCCAGGATCGCCGCACTGAGCGGCGAAATGAGGTCGTTGGCTGACCAGGCGAATACCGTACCGGGGATTCCGATCACCGGGAAGAGTGCGCCGAGGTTAAACCAGAGCAGCAATTGTACGAGCACCGGAGTGCCGCGGAAGATCCAGAGATAGCTTTGCGCGACTCCTCGCACGAACGGGTTCTGCGCCGAGTCCATCACCGCGAGCACGGTTCCGAGCAGAAACGCACCTACCATGCATACGCCGGTGAGCAGCAGCGTCAGCCCGAGTCCGGCCAGGATTCTCGGATCGAAGAGAAATGAGAAGACGACGTGCCAGCGGAATCGTTCGTTGGTGACGAGCGTGAATCCGATCAGCACCACAAGCGCAAGGCAGATACCTCCTGCGATCCAAAATCCTGGTCGCTTCGAGGCGTGGATCGTCAGGTGAGAGAGGGCGGGAAATCCGCCCGGCGCATCACCGTTGATTGCGCCGGACGGAAGTGGCGACTTGCTCACGACTGACCCATATTCACTGCCGCTTCGGTCATGTGGGTGGATTCACTCATGCCATAGCTGTCCAGAATCTCCTGGTACTTGCCGCTCTTGATCAGCCCGTTGAGGGCTTCGCTGATAACGCTTGAGAGCGATGAGTCCTTAGCGATTCCGATGCCGAGTGGTCCCGAGTTGAACACCTCACCCACGGCACGGTACTTGTCTGGCTCTTGCAGCGCCATGTATCCCCAGGTCGAGGGATCGCCCGAAGCCACTTCAATACGAGCACTGTCAAGCGCGGTCACGAGGGCGTTCACATCTGGGAACACCTGCAAGTCGATCGGCTCTGCGCCATCACACTTCACTTCTTCAATCGTGATGTGTGCAGCCGCACCGCGAAGCACTCCCACGGTGGCACCGCAGAGGTCATCGGTCGACTCGGGGTTGAGCTTGGAGCTTGCCGAAACCATGAGTCCGTCGCCTCCAATGACATAGTCGACGAAGTCAATTGCGCCCTGACGTTCCGCGGTGTCGAGCATGTCTGACATGATGATGTCGATTCGCCCTGCTTCGAGGCTCGGGATCAAGCTGTCGAAGCTCAGGTTCACGAATTCCACCTCAAGCCCGAGTTCTTCGCCGAGCGCGCGCGCCAGGTCGGGGTCGATGCCGATGTTTTCATTCGTATTGTCTTCAAGTGCGGTCCACGGCATGCCAACGAGTGGCTCCGTACCAACTTTCAACACGCCTGACTCGGCGATCGAGCTGGGGAGTGCGGATTCTCCGTCGGCTCCGGGCGTCGCTGCCGGGTTTGCCGCGCATGCGCTGAGCGTCAGTGCTGCAGCTGCGACGAGAGAGATGGCAAAGGGAGTGCGGTAGCGCTTTCGGGGTGTACCGTTCATCAGGTTTCTACCTTCCGTTCAAGGCCCTGCCCACATTGCAGGATCTGCATCATTGTTCCCCCAATCTCGCACGAGACTCCATACTTTCAAATTCGGCTTGTGAATTATTCAAGAATTCCTCTGGATTTTGGGTAATAGTGGTGAAATCATTAGCTTCGTGAACGATCTGCGAAACTATCTTCTCGAGTCGAAGGCATTAACCGAGGCAGAGTATGAACTCCTCCAATTGCTTGCAGATTCTGCGAGGATCAACAACACACAACTCGCGACTGCGACGCGCACGGCGCCCTCAACCACGCTGAACCGCGTCAATTCAATGCTGAAGTCGAACATTATCGAGGGCTTTCATACCCGCGTGAATCGCAAAGCCCTTGGGCTGAACCTTCAAGCCACCGTATCAATCAGGCTGAGCGTGCAAAGTCCGGAAGCAATTCAGAACACGCTCACGGACATGATGAAAATTCCCTATGTCACTTCGGTGATGAAAACGACGGGATCGTTTCACCTCATCGTGCACGCATACGCACAAGATTCCGACAGCTTGCAGGTCAATGTGATCGATCCGATCAGTTCGATCCCCTTGGTTGAACTCACAGAAACCAGCCTGCTCCTTTCACACCACCGACGCTCCAGCCTGTTCGGCGATTTTTACGCCGAATAGACGCGTATCGACGACTGGGTCTCGGGCTGGCAAAGCTGCGAAATGACCACGCGGAAGCGAATACGAGCGAAAGCGAATACGAGCGGAAGCGAACAAGAGCCGAAGCGAACACCGACGGAAGCTACTGTCTGCCGCCCAGGAGTGACCGCTCAGGCACTCTCGAACACGCCCTGCACCGTCGCGCTGACCGTGATTTCAGCGACGCTCACCTCAGCCACGCTCGGGCTCGCAGCCATGGCGAAGCGCGCCTGAGCGACGCCGGGTCCGCCACCAATCACATCTGAGATGCTGATGACGCGCACAATCTGTTCACCGATCGCCTCCGCGTAATCGGTCGCGATCTCGCGGGCAACTCCCACCGCAGCGCGCCGGGCTTGCCGTTCACAGTGCCTGCGCGAGGCTTCGGTGAGGGACCATGTGACCTGGGTTTCTGTGCCCGCAATCGAGAGTTCTTCCACGAGCGGGCCAACCAGATCCAGGTTGGAGAGGGTGATGCGCACTCGACTCGAGGTCACATGTTCGACAATTACCTGTTGCCCAGAGCCTTCGTCATAGCTTTTCTGCGCCCACGTGCGAGGAGCTTCAGCCGCATGCCAGGTAGCGTCACCGGAGTTGCGCAGTTCTTGAGCCCTTGCAGCGACCTGGTTGTGCAACGCAGTCGCGGCACGCATGCTCCTCTCGCGATCCCGCGACGCAACCGAGATGGAGGCAGAGACGGTAGCTCGCTCCGCACGAGAGAAGACCTCATGCGTTCCAGTCGCGTGTATCTCAGGCATGCCTCACGGTAACAGTTCGGGCAAGGTTTCCGCCACAAATTCATACAGCTGACGGCTCTTGCTCATGACCACGCCATCCCACTCATCTTGCGTGGTTGAACTGTCTGCAAAATCAGAGGGAACCTTGAAGAGTTGGAGCGGCACCTGCAACTGGGCGCAGACCGAAGCATAGGCGTAGCTTTCCATGTCAACGAGGATCGCCCCGAGTGATGCAATCGACTCGCGTTGCGCATCGTTTTGCACAAAGACATCTCCCGTAGCAATAGTCGCCACGTTCGGAGCAACCGTCTCTCCCGCGGGCACGAGCCTCGGAGATGGCAGCGAATAGTCGTGCTGCACCACCGCATTGACCTGATATACGGTGTCCAATCGTGCTTCGTCTGTAATCGCTCCCGCGGTGCCAAGCACGACCACACGGTCGATCTTCTCAGCTCCAATAGCGAGAATCTCTCGAGTGAGCGCGAACGTCGCGTTGATCTTTCCAACACCTGTCACGAGATGCCTCACACCGGCGTCAGCAAAACACTCAGCCTCATCGGCATGAGCAAAGACGAGCAGCGTGTGTTCCGACACCCGAGACCTCCTGAAATCAAGACAAGACGATTCATCCTAGCAATTTCAGAAATCATCCTGTACTATGTAAGGCTGAGCGTGCGATTTTGGCGCGTCGTCCATTGAGGGACGCAGATCCAAACTACTCCAATCGTCACCAGCTCACTGACGCTCCACAGTCAGTCGTGACACTCGTCACAGTGACTCTCCCGAAGTTTCATCGGGACGAGTCGGATCGTAACCCGGCATTCACTCGCCCGATGCATTGACGATCCAGAATCGACCTCAATACACAGGTCGTGCCATTCGGCGTGCAAGACGCCGCGAAAGGACCATCATGACACTCAATAACAACATCACCACGCTTCGCACCCCGTACCACGAGCTTGGCAACGGTTCGCCCCGCATTCCCGGCTGGGCACAGCACCGCAGCGTCTATCGTTCGGCTGGCCGCACGCTCTACTTGGTAGAGACTGACTCGCTTGCGGGTGCAAGCCAAGATCTCGACACCCTGTCGAATCGCGGCTGGGATGTGCGAATCGAGCGCGCTGGAAACAGCACCGCGACCGCAAATATTTCACTCACGCGCACCGCCGCGTAACTTTCCTCCGATTCCAGCGGTGGATCGCGTAGCGTTAGTGCCACACGGACCGCAATGAGCTTCGGGGGCATTCGCCCTCGAAGCTCAGGAATCAGGAGCACGCGCCATGGGCGAAGTCGAACTTGCCGAAGTAAAGAGCTTCCGTCTCGATCACACAAAAGTTCGCGCGCCCTATGTGCGCAAGATTGCAGTCGAGCATGGACCCCAGGGCGATGCCATCACGAACTACGACATCCGCCTGGTGCAACCCAATCAGGGTGAGATTCCCACTGCCGGCCTGCACACCATCGAGCACACCATCGCCGGCCTGCTACGAACCCGGCTCCCTGGGGTCATCGATATTTCTCCCTTCGGCTGCCGCACCGGGTTCCACCTCATTCTCTGGGGAGAACCAGCGCCACACGAGGTGGCGCTCGCCATCAAAGATTCGCTTGCAGACATTGCTGAGCGAATCACCTGGGAAGACGTCCCCGGTACAGACGCAGTCAGCTGCGGCAACTACCGCGATCACTCGCTACATTCAGCCCGAGAATGGTGCAAGCTTGTTCTCGAACAGGGCATCAGTATCGACGCGTTTGACCGCTCAGTGATTGTCTAAGCTGCCCCTCTCCACACGAGACGCAGGCTCTTGCTGCGCTGCTACGCCCCTGCGACCGGCTGACGCGCCAGCTCAGGCTCCTTCTTCAACTGCCCAAGCAGCATGAGCACCACCACGGTCAAGGCCAGCGCGATCCACCCTGCTGGGCCAAGAGGACTCGTCATCACCGGATCGATTGTTGCCCCGGCAGCACTCAGCACCGTGACGAGACCCGCAGAAGCGTTCAATGATCCGTGCCCGACGACTGCCGGCCACACCGATCCGCTTCGCAAGCGCAGCCATCCGAAGAACATTCCCCACGCCACGCAGCCGCCCACCATCAAAGCGACTCCGGTCCAGTCATAGCGCTGGAAGTTATGACCAAGCAGGATGAGTGGCGTGTGCCAAAGACCCCAGAACACGCCAGTCAGCAGCAGCGAGGGCCAGATGCCAAGCGGTCGAAGCGCAGTTTGCAGCCACCCTCGCCATCCGATCTCCTCACCGAAGGCAAAGATCGAATTAAAGATCGCTCCGAAGGGTATGACCAGGAGCTGCAACGCCACCAGCAGCCCAAGTGGCGGCATGGTGGAGCGTGCGAGTTCAGCAGTGCCATCGTCAAGCGAGGCGAGCTGCGTGTCGATCATCGCCTGGAACCCCGAGAACTGCACGACATCGAGTGACACCCAACCGCACAACGCCGCAATCGCGAGACTCAGCATCACGAGCAATGTTGGAGCGAACACTGAGGCCACGATAAACCACACGACTCGTTTCGCTGGCCGCAGTGGCCACAGACCCAGAAATCGGGCGCGTTCGGTGCGGGGCGTCTTCATCAAGAAGACGACCACGAGCACGGCGATACCGGGAGTACACATCATCACACTCGCGGTAACGAGATAGAACACCGAATATCCGGGCTGATCCTTATCCATCAGCCAGAGCGGCAACGCAACAAGCCAAGAAAGCCCGAAGGCAACCGCCAGAAACACCACGACTGCCGAAACCGGAACCTTGTTCATCATTTTCGTGCCTCCCGCACCGCTGAGGCGAGCGTGGCCGCTGCGCGATCAGCATCATCAAGCGTCACCGCAAAGATCCGCCCGTCAGTTCTTGTGAGCACGATGCCCTCTCCCGCTCGAAGCACCAAAGCTGTCTGCCCTGGCGCCCAGCGCATCCCCCAGCCACCAAACTCTGCAAAGGGACTGATTTCACGGCTCTCGACTCGCTCGATGTCGCGTGCGGGGACGCGAAACACTGGCCAGCCGAGGATCGAGCGAGCTTCAAGCCCGCTCTCGTCAATGCGCACATCGAACCACGCACACATGGCGCACAGCACGAGCACGAGCACGGCGGCTGCGAGCGTGACCACTCTGGCAATAAGGTCGACCGGCCACATCCACATCAGCACGGCGCAGCAAGCGACCACAAGCACCGCCGCTCCGGTCACCCAGAAGAACGCTTTCGATGGGCGGGCGCTGCCGTGCCACACCGCCCGTGTGTTCGGGGCAAGAGGTTCGGCCGGAACGGCGGAGTCCTGCAGCACCGAGATCAGCACCTTCGGCTGCACGCACCAGGCGAGAACGGAGACAACCACCCAGAGGCCAAAGCTCAGGAGCATCGCCCACGCAATGCTCGGCGCATCCTCCGCCCGCTCCAGGTCGAGTTGCACCGCAACCGAAATCACATTGTTGAGGCTCGTGAATACGGCGAACCCCGCGATGAATGCGGCCATGAATCGCTGATACGAAGACCAGACCGGCGCATCCTTCTTCAGCGTCATCATGCCGATCATGAACCACATCATCAGCGTGAGGCCATAGCCGATGCCGATGTTGAGCCACAGATACGTGCTGGGCGCGCCAAAGCCGTCGGGGTGACCGCTGATGTCCCAGTGCGTTGCCGCAGGCGTCGGCAAGCGAGGCAACCAGATCGCGACCAGGATGGTCGAAATCGTAACGATCACCAGTGGCAGAATCAGACCAAAGAGTCGCGCGGAACGTTTCGCCTGCGCAAGCTCCGCGTGTTCCCTCGGCGTCAATTTTCGTGAAGCCGAAGCTGGAACAGCATTCATTACAGCGCACTCCTCTGAGACGGGCGGTGTCACAGGGCCATGAGAGGGGCGGCAATAGTCACCCTGGCCGACACCTCCATGCTATCTGGGGGTGTCAAATCGCTTCCCTACGAGCTAGTTAGCGCTTGTCTCGTCGTCTGTTGCGGGTTCGTGCAGATCCCGCAGCACCTTCTTCATGTCGCCGTGAATAAAGTCGTCAATCAGCGCGTCCACCGCTACGGCTTCGTTTTCACCCTCGTTGAGTTCCACGCGGATACCGGTTTCTGAAGCTCGTTTCTTGTCCATACTTCAGAAGATACCGGCGTCGCTTCGGCTGGGGAATAGCGAAGTCGGTAAATTTCAGACTTTTGTCTGATCGTGGTCAAAAAGTGATGTCGTTGGAGCGCGAAACATCAGTACAGCAAGAACGACGAAGTGCCGCTGCTTTGCACTCCCGCCGCACTCACCCTGAGGTGGTAGGTCGCACCATCTGCGTCCACCTGATCACGCGCAATCTCACAGGTCTCCGGGCTGCTTCTGGTGCGATCCCAAACGATCGCCTCTGTCTCAAGTGGTTTCTTTGGCTCCAGGATCACCGCACGCGAGTCGGGGTTCACTTGACAGTCGGTGGATCGCCATACTTCGTCGGATCCGCTGGTGACAGTAAACGACATGCCAGAGGTGCCAAGCTGAGCCTCGCATTTCTCATCACCGGTATTCTCAACGCGCAGACTCAACTGAGGCAGTTCTTCTGCCGCGTAGCTCTCGCGATCGACAATCGGCGTCACCACGAGCGAGCCTGCGGCGCAGGCAGGGAGCTCTCCCGCTTTGATTTGAGGGTTCTGCTGTTTGTCCGCGGCAACGATTTCCTTGGGAAGATCAACTTCTGGGGCGGAGGCAGCGCCTCCCGAAGACCCGGGCTTCCAGATGACGAGGACCACAAAAATGATCAGGGCAAGCAGGCCCCCGAGCACAATCAGGCGGCGACGAATGTACACGGCCTTTTTCTCAGGACCAACCGGCTCTCTCCAACCAGACATGCGACCGCCTTTCGTCGCGCTCCCTCGCAGGGCGCGTTACCGCCAGGCTACCCGCTGCAGATCAGGACAGGCGCTTCACCATGCGCGTGTTCCCGAGCGTATTCGGTTTCACCCTGGCGAGATCCAAGAACTCGGCAACACCTTCGTCGGTGGAGCGAAGAAGCTCGGCATACACATCTGCCGCAACCAATTGCGTGTCTTCAGAGACCGCGCTGAAGCCGTGTCGTTCAAAGAAGTCGACCTCAAAGGTGAGGCAGAACAGTTGCGTAAGCCCCAGCTCGCGCGCCTGAGTCTCAATTGAGTCGAGAAGCAAGTGTCCCACACCACGTCCGAGCCACTGCTCCGACACTCCAAGCGTGCGCACCTCGCCAAGATGCTCCCACATCACATGCACAGCACCATAGCCAATGACCCGATCATCAGAATCGACCGCGACCATGAATTCGGGGACTGCTCCGTACAGCTCCACCAGATCCTTGCCGAGCAGAATTCGTCGCTCCACCAGGGGTGCCATGAGCTCGACCATCGCCGAGACGTCATCGGTGCGCGCGCGGCGCACCCGAACCTGGGAAGCTGCGGATGTCATGCGCCAAGCCTAGTACCTCGTCGGTCACCTGCTGACCGTCGCACGCTCTGGGCTGAACTTCTCCCGCAGAGACGCCAGGGGGCGGGCACCGAAGTGGTGCCCGCCCCCTGGCGTTGAGCTGTCAGACTATTCGACCGTGCCGTTGGTTGGCGCGCTCGAAGCAACCGCAGCGGCGGCGGCAGCCGCAGCTGATCCGGCGTCCTTCCGATCCTCACCCGTCGTCTCGAAGGTGAACTCGCCGCCCTCGAACCCAACCTTGACCAGGTCTCCCGCGAGAAGTTCGGCACCAAGGATGCGCTCGGAGAGGCGGTCTTCGATCTCGCTTTGGATCGCGCGACGCAATGGACGCGCGCCCAGCGTTGGATCGTAACCGATCTCTGAAAGACGTTCGCGGGCTGGCTGCGAGACCTCGATACGGATATCGCGATCGAGCAGACGATCTGCGAGTCGCTTGACGAAGAGATCGACGATCTGCAGCAGCTCTGGCTTCGAGAGCTGCGGGAAGACAATCGTGTCGTCGACGCGGTTCAGGAACTCTGGCTTGAAGTGCTTCTTCAGCTCTTCGTTGACCTTGCCCTTCATCATCTCGTAGCCAACTGCCTCGTTGCCTTCGACCTGGAAGCCAACAGGGCCACCGGCGATCGCAGACGAGCCAAGGTTCGTGGTCATGATGATGACCGTGTTCTTGAAGTCAACGACTCGGCCCTGACCGTCGGTCAGTCGACCCTCTTCCAGGATCTGCAAGAGCGAGTTGAAGATGTCGGGGTGAGCCTTCTCGATCTCGTCAAAGAGCACCACGGAGAATGGCTTGCGACGCACCTTTTCGGTGAGCTGTCCGCCTTCTTCGAATCCCACGAACCCGGGAGGGGCACCGAAGAGCCGCGAAACGGTGTGCTTCTCTCCGTACTCACTCATGTCAAGCGAGATCAGAGCGTCCTCGTCGTCGAACAAGAACTCCGCGAGTGCCTTCGCAAGCTCCGTCTTGCCGACGCCCGTGGGGCCGGCGAAGATGAACGAACCCGATGGCCGCTTTGGATCTTTCAGGCCAGCACGCTGACGGCGGATGGTCTTGGCGAGCGCGGCGATCGCCTCGTTCTGTCCGATCACGCGCTGGTGCAACGCTTGCTCCATGAAGCGCAGACGGGCGGTCTCCTCTTCGGTGAGCTTGAACACCGGGATTCCGGTCGCCTGTGCGAGCACCTCGGCGATCAGGCCCTCGTCAACCTCGGCCGTCGTCGAAACGTCACCCGAACGCCACTGCTTTTCCAAGCGCAGACGCTCACCGATCAGCTTCTTCTCTTCGTCGCGCTTTGCAGCGGCCTTCTCGAAGTCCTGATTCTCAATTGCCTGCTCTTTATCGGCGCGAACCACGGCGATTTTCTCGTCAAACTCACGCAGCTCAGGTGGGCTGGAGAGGATCGACAGACGCAGACGTGCACCCGCTTCATCAATCAGGTCAATCGCCTTGTCTGGCAGGAATCGATCCTGAACATACCGATCGGCCAGGTTGACGGCAGCGACGATTGCTCCATCGGTGATAGACACCTTGTGGTGTGCCTCGTAGCGGTCGCGCAAACCCTTCAGGATGTTGATCGCGTGAGGCAGTGAAGGTTCGCCCACCATGATCGACTGGAAGCGACGCTCAAGTGCCGCGTCTTTCTCGAAGTGTTTCCGGAATTCGTCGAGAGTGGTGGCACCAATGGTCTGCAATTCCCCTCGAGCAAGCATGGGCTTGAGAATATTTGCAGCATCGATTGCGCCCTCGGCAGCACCAGCGCCCACGAGCGTGTGGATCTCATCAATGAAGATGATGATGTCGCCGCGGTTGCGGATCTCTTTGGTGACCTTCTTCAGGCGCTCTTCAAAGTCACCACGGTAGCGGCTGCCCGCGATCAGCGAGGAAAGATCGAGCACATAGACCTGCTTGTCTTTCAGTGTCTCTGGCACTTCGCCAGCGACGATCGCCTGCGCGAGACCCTCAACGACTGCGGTCTTGCCGACTCCGGGCTCACCGATCAGCACTGGGTTGTTCTTGGTGCGACGCGACAGAATCTGCATCACCCGCTCAACCTCTTTTTCGCGGCCAATCACTGGATCGAGCTTGCCCTCGCGGGCGGCCTGTGTCAGGTTGCGACCGAATTGGTCGAGCACCTGCGATCCCTTGACTTCTGGGGCTGATTCTGGAGCACCGACACTCGCGGTCTCCTTGCCTGCCTGGTATCCGCTGAGCAGCTGAATCACCGTCTGGCGCACTCGGTTCAGGTCTGCGCCGAGCTTCACCAGCACCTGAGCAGCGACGCCCTCGCCCTCACGGATGAGGCCGAGCAGAATGTGCTCGGTGCCGATGTAATTGTGGCCGAGCTGCAGCGCTTCGCGCAGTGACAGCTCAAGCACCTTCTTGGCGCGTGGCGTGAAAGGAATGTGGCCTGCTGGCGGCTGCTGACCGGTGCCGATAATGTCGGTCACCTGCTCACGAACAGCGTCGAGTGAAATATCGAGCTGCTCGAGCGCCTTGGCTGCTACACCCTCACCCTCGTGAATGAGGCCGAGCAGAATGTGCTCGGTGCCGATGTAGTTGTGGTTGAGCATCTTCGCCTCTTCTTGGGCGAGAACTACCACTCGACGAGCGCGGTCCGTGAATCTCTCGAACATCTTTCCTCCATGCGGTCAGTGGTTCATGCGACCGATAGCAACAGACTACGCACCACAGCCGCGACATGGGTGGTTGTTCGCCGCAGGCGTGACAACAATGGCAAGCGAGCGTGGGTGCTGGGCAGGCCTCAGCCTTCAGCACGGCGCTCGCTGACCTAGCCGTTTGGCCAGCACAGCCGTTTCGTGGGAAGCGAAGTGCAAGCCGGAATCGGCACCCGGGCTTGACAACTCGCTCCACGCACCCCCAAACTTATCGATAAGCGATAATATCGAATATCGATAAGGAGAATGACATGACTCTCACAGAGACCGCACGATCGCCCTACATTCCCGACCGGGGCGACCGAGGCGCGCTGTGGTTCTCAATCATCGTGGGCGGGGCGATCACACTCCTCTCTGCGGTGCTCGCTGTCTTTCGCATCATTGAGATCCTCCGTCCAGGGCCCACCCCCGTCATGGTGAAAATGGTCGACGTCATGGCCGAGATTCCCTACGGCACGGGACAGGTGCTTCCCATCAACGTCAGCACCGCAGAGATCCAGGCAGAAGATCTGCCGCTCGCATCGGTTATCGCCGGGGTGGCTGCGCCAGTCGCGACGACCCTCACACTCGCAGCGATCACCGCAGGACTCACCTTGCTCGCGGTATCGATCATGCGTGGACGGATCTTTAGCAAACGAAACACCAGGATCGTCATTGGCACCGCATTCACCGGGCTCCTCGGATTCTCGTTCGCACAACTCTGCGAGACCATGCTCGCCAATGGTGCGCTCGCATGGGCTACCCAGAACGAGATCGACAACACCGTGGTGTCCGTCGAACCATCCATCTATCTGCTCGGCGCATTCGCGGCAGGCCTGATCATCACGGTGTTCCTGGCTGGCGAGCGCATGCAACGCGACACTGAAGGACTGATCTAAATGTCGACACACACCCCGCTCCCCAAAGAACCCAGCTCGGGAAAGCTTCGTGCCGACGCCATCGCGATCATTGCCGTAGGGGCAGTCGCTACAGCGTCGGTCGTGTACCTCGCGGTACGTCAATACCTGAAAACATTCGTGCCCGGCGGGGTGATCTGGAATCTTCCAGTACAGACGCAAACCGCCACAGCCGAAGGCCTGCCAAGCTACGGCAGCGATGGCCCACTCCCCGCTGCTCCCGTGCAAGGCAGCTTCCGCAACCTGGAAGTGCTGGTCACTGATCTCAACACCGTCTCGACCATTTGCCTCATCATTTCGATTGCTGCGGCAGCGCTCGCCGCAATCGCGGGGATCGTCTGCATCGTGCGGATCGCCTGGCTCTTCCAGCAGGGCCGCTTTTTCACTCTGGCCACCAGCCGCACCATGCGAACCTTCACCTGGTCGCTGCTCGGCGGCGGCCTGCTCTCCTTCGCGGGCTGGAATCTTGGCGCCAACGGAGTTGATGCGGCGCTGAATCTTCGCGCGAGCACGAACGGGGCAACAGATTGGTGGGCCTGGTATTGGATCCTGCTCTTCGTTGTCGCAGCTTCCGGGCTCATTGACGTAGCGCTCAGGCGAGCAATACGGCTCCAGCACGAGACCGAGGGCCTGGTATGACCCCCGCCGAACCCATCGAACACCACTCCATCCACTGTCGCTTGGATGAACTTCTCGCCGAGCGCAACATGACGCTGACTGAGTTAAGTGAGCGAGTGGGGGTCAGCATCGTCAACCTCTCAGTGCTCAAGAATGACCGCGCAAAAGCGATCCGCTTCTCCACCTTGACGGCAATCTGCATGGTGCTCGGCTGCGAGGTCGGTGACCTGCTCGAGATGGATCGCCGGGCCCGCTAACGCCGCTCGCGATCCGGGCAGCCTTTCGGCGAGCCTCGCGAGCCAAGACCAAGCACCAAGCACCAAGCACCAAGAGTCGATACCGTGGAGGCATGACTGCCCCCACCGCACACTCAATCGCACTAGTACGCCACGGAGAAACTGACTGGAATCTCGCGCGCAGGCTTCAGGGGCGGACCGAGGTTCCGCTGAACCCCACCGGTCGTGCACAGGCTGCTGCGGCTGCAGAATTGCTGCGCGAGCATGGCGGTTTCACCTCAGCTCAGGTGGTGGCCTCGCCACTCGGACGAGCGATTGAAACCTCACAGATCATCGCTGCGGCGCTCGGCCTTGGCGAGACTCGCATCGATGAGGCGCTCATCGAGCGACACTTCGGTGAGGCCGAGGGCATGCTTGTAGCCGAGGCACAGCATCGCTGGCCGGATCTTGAGGTGCCCGGCGGCGAAGCTGTCAATACCGTGGCCACTCGCTCAGCAAACGCCTTCGCGAAGCTGCTCACCGAGCATCCCGGATCGATCGTGATCGCTCACGGTGCAATGTTGCGGCTCGGCTTGAGCACACTCTGCGAGGTGGACGTTCCCCGAGTGCTCAACGCTGAGGTCTGGCTACTGACCGCTTCAGCAGACGGCCCGCCGCGTGCGCGCAGCCTTGGTGTCGCGCACCCGGCAGTCTGATTACTGCAGCGCCGAGGTCAAACGGGCGAGCCCGTCAAGCAGCTGCGAGCGCAGTGGCTGCTTCGACCATTCTTCTTTCGTCAGTTCACGAGAGTTCGCGTGGTAATACGCATTCACTTCATCGAGTTCCTGCACGAAGCTCTCGCCGTAGACCACCATCGACACTTCCATGTTGAGGTTGAAGGAGCGCTGATCCATATTCGATGAGCCAACGACCGCGATGCGATCGTCAATGGTGAAGTGCTTCGAGTGCAGTATGTATGGCGGACGGTACATGAAGATTCGCACTCCCGCGTCAAAGAGCTCTTCATAGTAGGAGCGCTGCGCGTGATAGACGACGGCCTGGTCGCCAATCTCCGACACGAAAAGCTCGACTTTCACCCCGCGAGCGGTCGCCGCACGAAGCGCGTGCATGATCGCACTCTCGGGGATGAAGTAGGGGCTCGTGATGCTGATCCGTTCTTGCGCCGTGTACAGCAGTGACACAAAGACTTGCAGATTGTTCTCTCGACCAAAGCCAGGACCACTTGGCAAAATCTGGCAGTCGACATTCCCCGGCAAACTCACCTCAAGGTCGTCATCGAGCGAGTGCGGCATCACCTCACCGGTCTCAACAAACCAGTCGCTCAGGAATACCGCTTCCAGCCCCAGTGCCGCCGGGCCTTCCACGCGTACCATCAGATCCCGCCAGTGCAATCCACGACGAATGTTCGATGCCTTGTTGTAGCTGGAGTCGACAAGGTTCTGCGAACCCATGAACCCGACTGTGCCATCAACGACGACGAGCTTGCGGTGGTTGCGCAGATCCGGTCGCTGCCACTGACCTCGCCACGGACGGATCGGCAGCAGGTATGCCCATTTTGCGCCAATCTCCTCGAGCGTGGCCGCGGTCCGTTTTGCGCCAGGGTTGCGCACCGCAGAGACGTGATCAAGCAACACCCGCACATCGACTCCGCGCGCAATGACCTCACGCATGGCTTCGAACACATCGTGCGTGGTGTCATCGTGCACAAGAATGTAGAACTCGACGTACACATAGTCACGGGCTTCGCGGATCGCCCTGGCAATGCGCGCGAAGGACTCTTCGTAGTCGATGCAGATGCTCGTCGCATTGCCTCGCACCATGGGCTGCGCGCCAAGCGAGCGCCCGAGTTGCACAGCGTTCGAGATCCCATCTGGCAACACCGCGAGTTCGGTGCCGAGTGTCTCCTGCTCGCGATCCGCGATCTCGCTCACGGCCTCGGTCGCAAGCTCTTGCATACGCGCCCGCTTCTTAGGCAGCTGAATTCCACCAATCAGCCAGAACAGCAGCAGGCCGGGAACTGGCAACCAGAAGATGGTGATGAGCCACGCCATCCCAGACGTGGGGCGGCGGTTTCGCGGCACCACAAAGAGCGCAATGATCCTGATGATGTTGTCCACCACCAGCACCATGCCGGCCCACAGGAACGGCCAGTTCACCGAGTTCCAGAAAGAACCCGTTTCTGTCAGCCGCAGCGTAGCGAGGATGTCTTGCATGCCAGCAAGTCTATGGGTGTGATGGAGATTCCGGCATTTCGTTCAAGAAATCAGTGCAGGCGAGAATACCTGCTCATGGCGCTTTCGCAGTGAGTTACTGATCAGATTTCGGAGGGAGCCCCAGTCGTGCGCGCTCTTTTGCTTCCATCTCTTTATAGATTCGGCGCTCTGTCCGGTCTGCGCGAAGAATGAAACGCAGCACCAAGAAGAAGAAGATCCCGATCAGCAGGGTCGGTGTTACCGACCAGATCGCATTGACCCACCAGTTGTCCATCGCTCACCCTACGAAACTCGACGATGCCCTACCTTTGCTAGAGCAGGACTCACCAATACTAACCGAGGGCGCTGTGTCATTCCCGAGAGGGACTCAGCTAGCGCGACACTCAAGAGAGACGGCCAGGCTCAGCCTGCGCGGCGACTCTTCAGCACAGCATCAAGGTCAAGTGCACCGTCGCTGGTATCTCCCACGACACCCATCTGACGCAGCCGTTCGCTCGCCGCCACCTCGGCCGCTGCCGCGCGTGCCTGAGCCTGAACCTGAGCGGCGCGATCCAGCGCAGCAGACGCCTCCGCGCGATCACGCTGACGCTCAGCGGCAGTCGGTGCGGGCGCCTCTGCCAGCGCCGGGGCCTGAGCGGAAGCGGGAGCCTGAGCATCAGCCTGGACGCTCCGCTCCAACAAGATCGACTCTGGCTGGTTCTGCAATGCCGCTGCCGTTTGCTCTGCACGAGCACGAGCCATCGTTTTTGCTCTGGCGATGCGGGCGGCCGCAGCTGCCTGGGCAGCGGCATGCGCCTCGACGCTGCGATCCACGGGTGCCGCCACCTGCTCCACCGGAGCCTCCCGGCGTGGCCTACCCGGAGCGACCTGCTCAGCTTCAATCTCGACGTGCTTCACTCGTCCGGGCGCCAGCAAGACAAGCACACCGAGCGCGCTCACACCTGCGGCAAGCGCAATGAGCAACACGGCAGGCCCGAGGCCAGCAATCAAGGTTCCGGCCCCAACCAGCAGAGCCGCAAGCGACAGCAGAAATACGAGGGCGGCCATTGACCGAGCGCGACGCACCACGGGGCGACGCAATTTCGCCGAGCGAACCACCGCAGCTTGCTTTCGCTTGAGCTGCTGCGCCCGCATTTCGGCCCGGATCTGTTCGGTGCGAGCCTCGGTCAACGCTGCCTTTCGTTCGGCTTCCTGACGTTTCTGTGCGGTGCGCAGCAAGCGCTCCTGAGCGAGCGCCTCCCGAGCCGTCGCCTCAACTCGTACCTCGGTAGGCACCTCGGCCGTTTCAGCGAGAACTCGCAGGGTGCGCTGCAAACGAAGCGCGTTTTGCTCGGCGGCCCTGAACTCGCGGCGGCGCACCCAGCTTGGCACCAGCACCGCGGCCCAAAGCAGCGCGGCGACCACGAAGATCAACCCACCGCCGAAAACACCGCTTGCCATGTGGTCACTGTACGTTCTGGAATCGCACTCACGTGTGTGGCGCGCCGAAACGAGTGAGCATTCCTTTCGGCACTTCTTCGACAGTGACCGCGAAACTCTCGTGGTCGCACCACTGACCGTCGATATGTATGTATCTTTCGCGGCGCCCCTCGTAGCGCAGACCAAGTTTCTCCACCACGCGAAGTGAAGCAGCGTTCTCTGGTCGAATGCAGATCTCGATTCGATGCAATCCCAGTTCTGAGAACGCGTAGTCAATTGCGAGTGCGACTGCGGTTGGAGTTACATTGCGCCCTGCAACGTGTTGCGACACCCAGTATCCGATTGAAGCTGAGCGCAGTGCCCCACCGCTGATGTCGCTCAGGCTTAGCTGCCCGACCACGCAATCGTCATAGAGCAGCACGAAGGAGACTCCAGCACCCTGCCTGCGTTGCCGATGCAGCGCACGAATCATGGGCCCAAGCGGCTGCGATCCCGGAACCGCGCCGCCGCCGCCCGGGTAGGTGGCTTCCCAGGGTCGCAACCAATCTCGGTTTTCAGTAAGCAACGCCCGCAAGGGTGCCGCATCACGTCCACGCACCCCACGAATACCTATCCGCCCCGAATATCTTGCGGCAGGGAGCTCAATTGAGTACGACAGTGGACTCACTGGAACCTAGCCGAGGCCTTTCGCGAACGCGACCAGCCATTCACGCAATTCCGGACCGAGTTCTTCGTGCTCGACACCGAGCATGAGATTTGCCTTGATCCATTCGGAACGATCGCCGGTGTCATAGCGTCGGCCCCGGAATATTACGCCAAGGATCGGCCGCTCCCCCTCGTCAAGAGCCAAGGTGTTGAGCGCGTCAGTCAGTTGATACTCGCCCCCACGGCCGGGTTCTAGACCATCGATGAGGCCGAAAATCTCGGGGCGCAGCACGTACCGCCCAATCACTGCAAGGTTTGATGGGGCGTCTTCGGGGTTCGGCTTTTCAACCAGGCCGGTGATGCGCACTACATCGCTTTCCGCGGTCGGTTCAACTGCGGCGCAACCGTAGAGGTTCACCTGCTCCGGGGGCACCTCCATGAGCGCGACGACAGTGGCCTGGTGGGTGTCGTGCACCTCAATCATGCGGCGAAGCAGCGGATCGCGGGCATCGATCAGATCGTCGCCCAGCAGCACTGCGAATGATTCGTCGCCCACATGGTTGGCAGCGCGTCCGACCGCATGGCCAAGGCCGAGCGGTTGTCCCTGACGAAGAAAGTGCACGTCGGCGAGGTCGCTTGCTTCGGTGACCTGATCAAGACGTCGACTATCGCCCTTGTTCTGGAGCGTCTGTTCCAGCTCGGGAACACTATCGAAATGACTGATCAGGTTTTCTTTATTGCGCCCCGTAATAATCAGCACATCGCTCAGCCCAGCGGCTACTGCTTCCTCGACCACATACTGGATCGCGGGCTTATCGACAATGGGCAGCATTTCTTTCGGCATCGCTTTGGTTGCGGGAAGAAAACGAGTCCCCAGTCCAGCAGCTGGAATAACTGCCTTGGTCACTCTGTGCCTCTGTGTCGTCATAGCCGGTAGCTTATCCCCCTTCAGCTTGAGATCTCTGGCAACAGCACCCGCCGTGGCAGGAGGAATACAATGTGACCGTGACTGAAATAGTCGACCGCAAACGAGCCTTGCGCGGGACGATTCGCGCGCGGCGCGGCGAGCTGGGCGAGGATCGCCGTGCCGAGCTTGGCCGAGACCTTGGCGAGCGGCTTCGGACGCTCGTGCACACCCTCGGCGCGCGAACCGTGTGCTGTTTTCTCGCCACTGCGACCGAACCAGACACGCGACCCTTTCTACGGTGGGCACGCAGTGAGGGCAGAGAAGTGCTTTTGCCGGTGTCGCGCGAGGACGGCCGACTCGATTGGATTCGTGCCGGCGCTGGCGACACCGTACCTGGCGCATTTGGAATTGAGGAACCTGTCGGAGTCGCCGTCGATCGGCACTCGCTTGCTGCGGTCGATCTGATGCTGATCCCCGCAGCTGCGGTCGATCTGCACGGGAACCGGCTCGGCTGGGGCCGCGGATATTTCGATCGTTGCATCGCAGAGCTGAACCACTCTCCGCACATTTGGGCGGTGGTCTTTGACGATGAGGTGTTCGATGCGATTCCGGTGGAGCCGCATGATTCGCCGGTAGACGGCGCGGTCACTCCGAGCCGCACTCTGCGCTTCGGAGATATTGAAAACGAGTTCGAGGTAGGATGAGCTACTGTGCCTACCTACGCTTATCGATGCGCCGACTGTGACCACGCTTTCGACATCTATCAGCAGTTCAGCGATGATGCACTCACCGAGTGCCCCGAGTGCGCTGGAACGCTGCGCAAGGTTTTCGGCTCGCTAGGCGTCACGTTCAGCGGTTCAGGGTTTTACCGCACGGACTCACGTTCGGAGAGCAAGCCCAGCTCCTCCGCTTCCTAGCAGAGACCCCCCAGACGGCCCTTCGTCGTTTCCAGCGCCCGTGCACGCAACGCCCGTGCCCGCAGCGCCGCACGGCTGAGCCGCACCGCTCGGCTGAGCCGCACCGAGTGCCGCTGGCGGGCCCACTCCCCTCAGGGCTTCTCGATCAGCCCCAGTGTGGCGGGCGATCAGCGAGCAACCGCGCGTCGTTTTCGTTGTGTGCACGCGTCTGCACGCGCTTTTTTGCCACTTTCGGCTCTGCCTGAGTATCCCGATGACGCTCCGACTGCTTCGGAGCAGGTTCGGCCGATTCCAGTGGCGGGTCTTGCTGAGTCACCCGCCGGTTTCGACGGGGCGAATCGTTCATCAGAACAGAGTGCCGGGGGCCGACGCCTCACCGTCCGCTGCCACCTGATCCTCGACGCTTTGCGCCTCGGGATCGTAGCCGACGATACTCGCGACCCGAAGCGCCACACGCTCGGGATCAGCAAAGAGATCGAAACTATGCACGCGATGATAGTGCCAGCCGAGCCTGCGCAACACTGCCGGGCGCAAGCGCAAAGCGCTCCGCAGTCCCTGGTCCACGGCACCAGCGAAATCGAGGTCAATCGCGATAGCGCGGTCACCAAGAGATGCAGCGAGCGGAATGGCGCCACGATAGTCGAGCGCAACCTTCAGCCCAAGCCGGGTGAGCTGGTCGGCAAGTTCGCCAAGCAGCGGATCTCGCTCGGCAGGCAACGATACCGGTTCCGATTCTGGGTGCTCAAGCGCCAGCAGCTCAGACAGTTCGATGACACCGTGCTTGATCCGGGCAGTATCAAGATGCTCTGGTCGGAAGCAGCTCACAATCGTCATGCCGCGCCGCGCACGAGTCATCCCGACAGCGATCAGGCGTTCCCCGCCGGGCTGACCGAGCGAGCCGAAGTTCGACAGCACCCGTCCGTGCGGAGTGCGACCGTATCCGATAGAGAAGATCACGCGGTCACGGCTCTGCGCCATTGCCTGCTCAAGTGTGAGCACGGCAAAGGGTTCGGCACGCTCACCCAGCAAGAACTCGCGATACTGCGGCAGCTTTGAGAATGCGTGCAAGACTGCCTGCTGCACCCGGACGGCATGCCTGGTGCTTGCCGTGAGCACCATGAGCGACTCGCGTGGTCGTTCAGCCGCGTGCTGCAGCACCAGCTGCACCACCCGGTTCACCTCAGCGTCGGTGCTTTCAACCGCCCCGGTGTGCGGATCGGGCAGCCCCTGACCATCAGTCACGAATTCAACCGTCAGGCTGGAGTGGCCAAGGAAGGTTCCCGCCCAAGGCAGTGATTCGATATCGCCGCCATAGAATCGTGAATTCACGAGATTCGTGAGGTCTTCTCCGCCGGCGCGGTAGCTGCGAGTGAGTGAGAGCTCTGGCAGCACGGTGCGCAGTTGCGCATACGCCGAACGACTGTGCAGGTCTTCTGCCGGTTCAGTAGCCGATTGCGACTCGGAGTGCAGACTACGCACGGCGATCTCGAAGCGCGATGGGGTTTGCGTCACCGTGTCACCGAAAGCGACAACCTGCTGCCCACGACGCACCGCACTGACGTTCTCAACGAGCGTCGTCGCACCGGCATCAACCAGCACCACCGTGTCAAAGCGCAACTCTGACGGCAGGCTCGCCGCCTCATACGGAGACAGCACCCACACGGGAGCAAGCACGCCGATGAGGGTCGGTGCTTGCTGGGCGAGCTGCAGCAGCGAGGAATCGCCGTTGCGCAACAGTTCGCGAAGGGCAAGTGCTTCACCGCGGTTATCTGCCACTGCGATGCGCCACGCATCGGCGAGGCGACCGGCAAGCACTGTGCCGCTTGCACCAGCGTGTGCGTCATCAACCAGCCTAAAGTCTGCCTCAAGCCGTTCAATCACCGAAGTGTTTGCGCTCAGCAGGGCCTCATTTGTCTGGAGCATACGTTCAAGCGCTGATTGCCACCAGGCTTGTTCGAGTTCTGCCGCGACCTGGCCGACCGGCACATGCCGAGCCGAAAGGTCATCAATCAGGGCTTCAAGATGTGCGGCGCGCAAACGTTCCACGATCGCCGTGCGCTCCTGAATGTTCTGCAGCACTTCGCTCTCGCGAGCGAGATCGGTGGTGCGGCGGGCGAGTGTCGCCAGCGGCATCGTCCGCAGACGCTCGCTGTCATGAGTCACACCAAGCACCCGGTCAAGCTCGTCGAGGTCTTGATAGGAGGTTTGGAAGGCAGCCGCCACATCGGCGATTCCGAGCGGCACCTCAGGTGGGGCACCAACCACGGTGCTGTATCGCTGCCAGAGCACGCGCTGTTGCTGAATCTGCATCAGACGCGTGTACATATCGTTGACGTGCACGCCCGGACGCACATATTCCCGAGCCAGGCGGCGCATCCGACGTCGATTGCTATTCGACATGTCTTCGCCTCCGCGCGGGGCGTGTGCGGCAATCACCTCGTCGAGTGGGCGGTCGAACACTTCCGGCGAGAACCGATCGAGTGTGTCGCGCACACCCATCAGCAGGCGAAGGTAGACGCCAAGTTCCGAGATCGTCTCGTAGGGGCGCAAGGAAGTCTGCTCGATCAGCTGATTCGCCTGCGAGATGAGTCGGGGCAATTGTGATTCGGCAAGATCCACTGCAAGCGCGTACGCGCTGCGCGCGGCCTCGGTGGTCGCAAAATCAACCCCGTACCACGGAGAATCGCTCGGTCCGTACTGGAACTGCCCGAGCCGGGCCGCCTCGGTAATGTCTTCGGCGATCGACGAACGGTCAAGAGTCAACTGTCCGAGTGCTTTGTCGTCGAGCCGCACCGTGGTGGTGGGTGGCGATGCGAGCAGCGCGAGTCGGCTCAGCTCACGCAGTGCATCGAGCGGAGAGACCCCGAATCGCTGATCCTTCGTAACGAGCGCTTCTTCATAGCTCAGCAGCACACTGCGCAGACGCACGAGTGCGTCGTCGATATCGCGCTGCGAACCTGGCGCTGCCGCTTCGTTTCGGCTGATCGCCTCAACGAGATTTCGGCGCAGCAATCGTGGGGTGACGGCCAGACCGCTCAGACCCACACGGCTCAAGCGGTGGGAGATTCCGTCCAGCGTTGACCGGCGGGGTGACACTACGAGCACCCGCTTGCCAGCGCGAACCAATTCGCCTACGGCGCTCACCACGGTCTGGGTGCCACCTGTTCCAGGCAGGGTGCGAACTACTACCGAGTGCCCCGCACCAATCTGTGCAAGCACGTCGTCTTGCTCAGGGTCTGAGTCATAGAGGTGGCGATCAGCTTCTGGAGCACGATGGTTCGGGTGGGTCGCTGTGACTGGGCGGTAGGAAGCTTCGAGTTGCTGCTTGGCAACTTCGCTTCCGCACACAGCTTGCAGCACGGGCGTATCCAGCTGCTTCGCATCGGCAACCATCTGTTGCGAAACGTTCAAGAACGATGAAGCCACGAGCCTGGGCTGCACGACAAAGCCGGGCACACCGGTGACCATCTGGCGGAGTCGGTCGATGACTGGCTGTGGCTTAAACACGCCCTCGCTCTGCGAAAGCTCAAGCAGGGTGCGAGCGTCAACCACGAGCCCGAATTGCTCGCGCAGGGTCGCCAGCAGTTCTCGGTTCACAAGGGGGTGCTTCTTCAGCTTCAGTTCAAAGTCACGACCGTAGCGACGAATCGCGAGCGGACGCAGCAGCACTGGCGCGCAGAAGTCTTCGCCCTCGAAGTGCCACTTCGCAATACCCACGCCAAGATGCACGGTTTCGAGACCGCGAACCGCTCGCATCTCTGTTGCTTTATCGGTCACCCGTCCTGCAGCAATGCGCGCCTGACGAAGCGCAACATCGTCACGAATCAGCGCTGAAAGCAGGATCTTCTGGCCAGTGATGAACTGGGGCATCCCGCCGGGGTGAGTGGTCGACAACTCGATCCGGTTCATCGGTTCGTCATCAAAGTGGATCAGTGAACTGGGTCCGCCGACTGTGGCGAGTTCTTCACGCCACTGCTGATGTTCGGTCGCGAACGCATCAACCGCAGTCACGGCGACCTGCGGCTGCGCTGCTCCACCCAAATCGGCGGTCTCGTTTGTGGTCACTGGATCTTCAAGCTTCGGGGCAAGGGCACCCTCTGCCGTGGGTGCACCGCTAGATTGAGGCACGTTGGCCTCTTGGGTACTCGCGCCTTGCTTACGGCGCCGGTCTACACTCCACACACCGTCACCCTACGACGGGGTTCTCTGAAATCGCGGAGATTTTTCGGCGCGCCTTGAGTTATCACGAAGAAACGACTCACGCCCGGTCAGTGAAGTGACCGGGCGTGAGGATCGTGTTGATGGGTTAGGCCTCGGTTGGCACCTTGACCGAGTCGGTGCCTGGCTCGATCGGGCTGACCGCCTCACCGAGTCCGCGCGCCCGCGCGGCCCAGGCCATGAGGTGGTAGACGAGGATCGCGGCAAGGGTGCCAAGTGCGATGCCGTTAAACACGATGGGGCTCGCTTCCGAACCGAGCACGAGGCCGAAATCAGCGATGCCGACAATCAACGCGACCGCTGCGGTGAACTGGTTAATCGGCTTGGTGAAGTCGACCTTGTGATCGATCCAGATCTTGACACCGATCAAGCCGATCAAACCGTAGAGCGCTACGGTTACTCCGGCGAGCACCCCCGCGGGAACCGAGAAGATAACGGCGCCAACCTTCGGCGAGAAGCCGAGCAGGATCGCGATAATGCCAGCGACCCAGTAGGCGGCAGTTGAGTAGATACGAGTCGCGGCCATCACGCCAATGTTTTCGCCGTAAGTGGTGGTTCCCGAACCGCCGCCCGCGCCAGCGAGCATCGTCGAGAGACCATCCGCGAGCAGCGCGCGGCCAGTGACTTTGTCGAGATCCCGGTTGATCATCAGCCCCACGCTCTTGACGTGACCGACGTTTTCCGCGATCAGCACGAGCACCACGGGGAGGAACATCGGCAGCAAGCCCCAGAGCGATGGATCAGCGAATGGGTTTCCTGGCAGGTGGAAGTCAGGCAGTCCGATCCAGGCAGCGTCACGGACTCCGTCGAAATTAACTTCGCCCATCAGCACTGCGGCGACGTAGCCGACACCCATGCCGAGCACAATCGAGAGACGTCCGAGAATCCCACGGAAGAGCACGGTAATCAGCAGCACCGACACGATAGTGATGAGTGCGACCCAGCCTGAATTTGCGGTGGCATTCCAGTTGTTCTTCACAACCGGCGCAAGGTTGAAGCCGATCAGCGCAACAATTGCGCCCATGACAACGGGAGGCATCAGCGCGTTGATCCAGCGGGTGCCGAAACGGTGCACAATGATGCCGACCAGTGTCATCAATACACCGATCGCCAAAATGCCGAATGAGGCGCGCGCGAATCCTTCAGCGCTTGGCATGTCGCCGCTGCCAAGGCCGACACCGGTTGCGACACCGATTGGCGCGAGGAACGCGAACGACGATCCCAGGTAGCTTGGCAGACGGTTGCCGGTGAGGAGCAGGAACAGCAGGGTGCCAAGACCCGAGAAGAAGAGGGTCGCAGTGGGAGGGAATCCCGTCAGCAGCGGCACAAGGAAGGTAGCACCAAACATCGCAACCACGTGCTGTGCGCCAAAACCGATCGTCTTCGGCCAGCTCAGTCGCTCTTCTGGAAGAACGATCGCGTCAGGGGCGACTGTTTTCCCGTCTCCGTGCTGCTTCCATGACATGCCCATGTGCTCTCCTCTGAGCTCTCTCAAACAAGTTTCCTCAGAGAACTCTATGTCACTCAGCGGTTGCGGCGAGCGCAAAGCGGGTGCGCGGGAGCAGTTCCTCCTCGGCTGCGGCCACCTCACTGGCGATTCGCGCGGAGTCCCAGCCGAGGATCGGTGCGACGATCTCGGCGATCTCGGCGATGCCACTGGCAGAGACGCCGGTGAACGCGAGGTTCGTGCGTCGGCGCAGCAGGTCACTCAGATGTACGACCGACTCCTGCTCACTCAGATACTCGATCTCTGCGGTGGAATACTCCGGGGCGGAGCACAGAGGCTCGTCTGGCCTGTCGGCAATATAGTCGGCAATGCTGGCGGCATAGCTGCCGTAGCGTTCAAGCAGCGCGCGAAGACGTGCGGAACTGAGCGGTGAGGAAGCGGCGGCGATCCAACGTGCCTTCGCACGATCACTCGCGGGGAATTGCTGTCCACCGCCGATCGCTCGTTCCGCGGTCGATACCTTGCGGGCGGCTCCGAGCTCTGCAAGTGCCCGGTCGGTGATCGTTTCGGCTGAGGCCCGGAAGGTGGTGAGTTTTCCACCAACCAGCGTAAGCATCGCACGTCGTGCCCCAGCAAAGTCGCTTCGCTCCACCCGGTAGTCTCTCGACACAAAACCCGGGGCTTGATCGCCATGCCGAGGCAGCGGGCGCACTCCGCTCATGAGGTGCACGATGTGACTCCGGTCAACGGCGATCCCCGGGAAGACATGTGCGATCAGCTCGAAGAAGTAGTCAATTTCTGCTTCGGTGCATTCGGCGGGAGTGCGCATATCGTGTTCGAGGTCAGTGGTGCCAACGAGCACGCGACCGTTGAGGGGGTGAATGAGCACGATTCGGCCGTCATTGTGCTCGAAGAAGATTTCGTTTCCGCGCGTAGCTGCGAGGAGTTCGGGGTGGTCGAGCACGATGTGCGATCCCTTGGTGCCGCCCATGAGGGCACTCTTCTCACCGAGCCCTTCATTTGTGAGGTCGACCCACGGCCCGGTTGCGTTAATCACCACGTCTGCATGAAAAATGAGCTCGCTTTGGTCGAGTTGATCTCGCAGCACCACTCCCCCCTCGCGCACTCCGACCGCGGCAAGGTAGTTTGCGGCTCGCGCTCGGTCACCGCCAGCTTCGGTGGCGTCCCGCAACAGGTCGATCCCCAATCGTTCTGGGCTGTGCGCCGACGCGTCCCAATAGCTTGCCGTGTATTTGACGGCTCGATCGAGTTGCGGAAACTCGTGCATCGTTTTTTTCTGCCCGTGGAATCGGTGGCGCGGCACTCGGCCGCCGTCGCGCGAGAAGGAATCGTAAAGCATGAGACCGAACTTGATGAGCGCGGCACCGCGTTCGGTGCGTTTCTTCGATCCGTGCAAGAGGAATCGCAGCGGCGCGGAAAGGACCCCCGAGAACGTTGAGTAAATAGGGATGGTCGTTTGCAGGGGCTTGACGAGGTGCGGCGCGATTCGGAGCAGCCGGTTGCGCTCTTGCACAGCCTCACGCACGAGCCGAAACTCGCCGTTCTCGAGGTATCGAACACCGCCGTGGATCATGTGGCTGGAGGCTGCCGACGCTCCGCCCATGTAATCCGCGGCATCTACCAGGGCTACGTCGATTCCCTGGAGGGCGAGGTCTCGAAAGGTGGCGATACCGTTGATCCCCGCGCCAAGGATCAGGACTTGCGCATTCGGACGCTGCATCAATTCGCGAAGCGCCTCGGTGTGACCGCGCAGTGGACTCGGCTGAGGTGCGTCAGTGTGCATGGCATCAATTCTGAAGCAAGCGCAAAGACTTGCAAGGTCATTGCACATATGTGCACACTTAATCCATGAGCGAAGCTGACCGCTACGAAGCAATGTGGGCCGCTGCGAATGCGTACTATCTTCGCGGCGAGAAAATGGAAGCCATCGCAACTCACCTGCAAGTCTCCCGATCCACGGTGTCCCGCCTCCTGCAAGAGGCACGAGACACCGGCATTGTCGACATTCGCGTGCGCTCACCCTTCGACGACATCCGCCGCCTCGAAGACGATCTTCGGGCGGCTTTCGAGGTCAACGCGCACGTCGTCGGGGTGCGCGCCGACGCAAGCGAAAGTGAACGCCTCGACCAGGTTGCCCACCTCGCCGCCGAAGTACTCGCGGGGCTCGTAAGTTCACACATGACCGTCGGCATCGCCTGGGGATCGACCCTGGCCGCCGTCAGCCGCAAGCTCAACGCCAGCCACACGGCAGGCACCGTATTCGTGCAACTCAACGGATCCGGCAACATGTGGACCACCGGAATCGCCTATGCGAGCGACATCCTGCGCCGATTCGGCAGAGCCTTCACCGCGCAGGTGCAGCACTTCCCAGTGCCAGCCTTCTTCGACAATCCCGCCACGAAAACCGCGCTCTGGCAAGAACGCAGCACTCAGCGCATCCTCGATCTCCAGGCGAAACTCGACATGATCATCTTTAGCGTCGGGGCCGCGCAATCACCCGTTCCCAGCCATGTGTACTCAGACGGATACCTCGAAGCTGAGGATCTCCGCGCCCTTGAGAACGAGCGGGTGGTTGGCGATGTTGCCACGGTATTCTTCCGCGAAGACGGCACAAGTGCTGACATTCAACTCAACGCACGAGCAAGCGGGCCAAGCCTGCACGAACTTGCACGGGTGCGACGCAGAATCTGTGTCGCCGCTGGCGAAGGGAAAGCAGAGGCACTCGCGGGAGCGCTCGCCGCTGGCCTGGTCACCGATCTCGTGCTCGACGAGGCCATCGCGAGAGCGCTGCTGGATCGTGCCTCGACTGCCGCGGAGCGTGCGCCCCACGAGTCGTAGCTGCCCAGTCCCGCAGCGCCTACCCTACTTACTCCGCCGCGAGATACACCTTGCGAATGTGATCTTTCACGATCCAGCGGGTCCGAGTACCCGCATTCAGGCGCATCACGTCGCCGGTCTTCACATCAACACTACGACCCTCATCGAGCAACTTGATCGTCGCACCACCCGAGATCACGACAAACAGTTCATCGACTTCAGTGTCGAGCACCGCACCATCGCGCAGCTCCCAGATGCCTGCCTCACAGCGGCCAATCGTGCCCAAGGTGAGCGACCCCTGGCGGGGGTTTCCGTAGTCGATCTCATCGGCAGGCACCGACTCAAGCGGCACAATCGCGCCGCGTCCGTGTACGACGCCGTTTAACCCATCTGGCAGCAAGTAGTTCATAGCATTCTCCTGTAGTGGTATCGATGGGCTATGAATCAAAACCGAGGCCGAGGGCATCAAGGGTTTTCAGCAATACATTTCGCTTTCCACCATCATGATCGGCGCGATTCAGTGACCATCGAGTCAGATTGATTCCAATGCTAGCGAGAGGCTCAGGCGGGAACGGCAATGGAACCTCGCGCACCATCGCCAATTGTGTACGTTCGGTCGAGCGCCCTTCCAAGCGATCAACCATGACATCCGCCGCAAAGTGCGTCGCACCCACGCCGAGCCCGGTGAACCCAGCGACATACTGCACCCGGCCGTCATACGCCTGCCCGTAGAACGCGCAGAATCGTGTCGAGGTGTCAATCACCCCTGCCCAGCGGTGCGAAAACTTCACGCCCTCCAGCTGTGGAAAGGTCGTAAAGAAATGACTCGCAAGCTTCCGATGCGTCTCCATGCGATCTTCATATTCTTGACGAATTCGCCCACCCGCGAAATACACAGCGTCGTAGCCGCCCCAGAGAATGCGATTGTCGCTCGTCAGTCGTGAGTAATGAAACTGATTTGCCATATCGGCGAGGCCTTCACGGCCTTCCCAAGCGATGGAGGCAAGTTGCTCGGCACTGAGCGGTTCGGTCATAAGCACATAGTCGTACACCGGCACCGTATGGAATGCGTACCGTTTCAGCAGCGAAGGGAACACATTCGTGCACAGGGCTGCCCGCTCGGCAGTGACCGTGCCGCGGGTTGTCTCGAACTGCAGGGGTTCATCGGACTGTCCCCCGAGACGGAGCACTCGAGTCTCCTCATAGATCTCCACACCAAGCTCGCTGGCGTGCCTCGCCAACTCCGCGGCAAGCTTCGCCGGATGCAGATTGGCATTTTCTCGTGGCGAAAACTCGCCCGCAAGAAACGTTGGTGACGCGATCCGCTGCTGCACCTGAGCTGCGTCAAGCGTTTCAACGTGCGGATCGGGGCTCTCCCCCACCCATTCGATCTGGTGGGGTTCATTCGCGACCGACAATTGTCCTGTTCGTTCAAAGTCGACATCGAGTCCGTGCTGAGCAATGAACTGCTCAATCGCATCGAGGTTCTCATAGCCAAGTCGACGCAGGGTTTCGACTTCATCGGGCCAGCGCGATTGGGCATTTGGCTCACCGTGAGTAATGCTCGCCTCGCAAAAGCCACCGTTTCGGCCAGATGCGGCCCAGCCGACTCGCTTCGCTTCGAGCAAGATCACCCGGCGATCCGGGTGCGCGGTTTTCAACTTGATCGCGGTCCACAGGCCCGCGTATCCGCCACCGACGACGACATCATCGGCGATGCGCGATCCGGGCAGCGTCGGGTATCTTGCAGCGGTCTCGGCAATGCTGTCGGTCCAGTAGCAGCCCAGCTTGGTGTCTGCAAGGGAACGATCAATCACCGATTGTGCCGGTGGATGGGTTTCGAAAACTGTAGCTTCCATGATGCGTCGTTGCTTCCTTCTTTTCTTCAGTCTCCGGCCCCGATTTCAACTCTGAAATCTGTAGGCCAGAGAGCACTGCGCCTACTTGCTTGGGGGTTTCATCACTGCGCCAACTGCGAGCCCAAACGCAATACCCGCAGGCAGCCAGTACCAGAACGTAGTGATGGCGCTGATCACCACGCCAACGATGATGCCCATGACCACACCGAGGATGATCTGCTTTCGCCTTGCCTCGCGCGAGATTTCCTCGCCCTTGCCGCGCTGGTTCTTGTGTGGTTCGCGGTTGCTCGCGTTCATGCTCCGTCACCCTCTGCACTCATGGTTCGCTGAATTTTTGAAGTTCCACGCACTCTGCTGGCTCCGGCGGCCACGAGCATGGGTTCGACTGTATCGAGCCACGCTGGATCTTCACCCGGCATTAGCTCTGCCTCCCACTCTCGCCACTGCTGCCGCCGCCCGGAGAGCTCATTGACCGCGTCAACACTGTCGTCGGCAAGTTCGACCACTGCTCTCCCCGCCTCATCGAACAGCATGGTGGTGACACGTTGCGTGTGGAGCGTAGCGATCGCTTGAAGTCGTTCGAGCGCATCAGCGCCAAGGCGATCCTCGACCTCTGCGCGAAGCCCGGTCGGCATCGTGTGCGAGCTTGGCCAGAGCAACTCCCGGGCACCGTCTTCGCCCTTCGCTTTCAGATGCCACCCCTCGTCTTTACCGCCGAGTCGGTGCCTCAGCGCAAGGCGCAGGGACGCCAACTCCCCTGCGGGCGTGTCGAAATAGCTGGCACGAAGTTCCTGCTCGACCGCCTCTGCTGGACGCAACCCGATAGCTTCGAACGCGACCGCGGCGGGCAGCACCGCGTCTTCTGCGACTTCGTATTTCCGCTCAATTTCGAACGTCTCGACCGCGCCATTCTTGCTCACACGATAAGCATAGAGCCGCAAACTGACTGCGCACTCAGATCAGCTAGCCGAATACACTTGATCCATGGCTGAAGCCGAACATTCTGAGCGCGCTGTCGAACTGGCGCGCGTGGCTCTCACCGACACGGTTGCGATGCTCCAGCTGGCCGGCGTGCAGACGACCGCGCTCGCAGAGTATCTTCCACCCGGGAAACGGCTGCTCCTACTGCCCAGGCCCGCCACGATGCGACCAGTCGGCGAGGTGTGGCGACTCGGATCATTGTTGCTTGGCGTTGACGAAACCCTGTGGGCCGGTGGCCCCTCAACTCGCTCAGCCGAGCGCGGGAGGGTGGGCTACCAATCGGTTTCTCGGGAGGAACGCCGCGATATTGCCGCGGCCGCACTACGAGGTGGCTATCCAGCAGGTACCGCGGTGAACTACGACGCGTTACCGATCCCGCTCGATGCGGCAACGGTGGGAGAGCTTGATCCAGCGTTGCCTATTGGCTTCTCTGGTGGGGAGATTCGCGTGCGTTGGCGTGTTGGCGCACCCCTCTCAGGTGCGCCAACACTGGCGGCGTATCTGCGCGAACGGGCGCACTTGCTCATCGAGGCGTTGCACTCGTAACCGCATGGGCGGGTCGGGATACTGGCAGCCCGGCGTCAACCCACGCGGCATAGCTGCCAGCAAGCTCAACCACGTCGTACCCTTCGCGGCGCAGCGCACTCGCGATCACGCTATTGCGCACTCCGCTCTGGCAGTAGCTCACAATTGTTCCGGCCTCCGGAGCGGGAATACTGTCGAGATTCCAGAGCATCCGACCGGCAGAGAGTTGCTCCGCCCCGGGCAGGTGCCCGCTCGCGTACTCTGTCTTGTTGCGCACATCGAGCAACACTGTCCGCTCGATACTGTCGAGTTCAGACGGAGATACCTGCTTCGGCTGCACTCGCGGCAGGCCGTCAAGTGTCGGCACGAAGCCTCGCACCGTATCAATTCCGATCCGAAGCAGATGATCCCGCATCTCTTCGGCGGTGTCGAGTGTCGGCGCGAGCAACACGATTTCGCGTTGTTCACGCTCGGGGTCCAGCACCCACGCACCGTAGCTTGCCGCTTTTGCGGGGCCGGGAACGTTCAATGCGCCAGAGACAGTACCCGCGTGCACCTCGCTATTGTGACGGGTGTCACACAGGATCACCTGTGCGTTGGCGAGCGCAGCCTCAAGTGCTTCGGTGTGGTATTCGATCAGCTGCGGCAGTTCTCCTAGCAGCGCTGGGCCGATCTTGTTCTGGCGTTTCATGCGGCCAAAGTATGCGTGCGCATCTGGTTGCCCGCTCAGCAGTTCCTCGATGAAGCCTTGCTCATCATTGCGTTCGAGATATGGCCCCCACCAGGCGAAGTTTCGCTCGTATCCGACCGTGCTTGTAGGGATGGCTCCGAGGGCTTTGCCGCACGCTGACCCCGAGCCGTGAGCGGGAAGTACTTGTACGTAGTCAGGCAGCGTGAGGAATCGATCGCGCAGGCTTACGAAGAGATCTTTGGCGCCCGTGAATCGTGTGTCGGTGTAGCCGGCAGCTTCGTCAAGCAGATCTGGTCTGCCTAGGTCACCGACGAACACGAAGTCTCCGGTGAGCATGAAGCCGGGTTCGCTTGCCTGTGCCCCGTCGGTAATCAAGAATGACAGGTGCTCTGGGGTATGGCCGGGCGTGTGCGAGGCTTCGACCGTAATGTTTCCGAGCTGAATTCGGTGACCGTGCTTCATTCGGACTGCTGTGTCGAAGGCTGCCCCGTAGCTCCAGTCGAGACCGCCTTCGTCTGAGACGTACATCGTTGCGCCGACTGCAGCCGCGAGTTCGCGAGTTCCTGAGAGGTAGTCGGCATGGATGTGAGTCTCGGTCACGGCGACAATTCGCATATTGTTGGCTTCTGCCAGGTCGAGGTAGACCTGCACATCGCGGCGGGGGTCCACCACGATTGCTTCGCCTTTCGCTTGGCAGCCAATCAGATAGCTCGCCTGGGCGAGATCCTCATCATATATACGCTCGAGCAGCATGAACGAGCCTCCGTTTCACATGCGGTTAGGGGTGTGTGGGTTGATCGGACGCGTCTACGCTCTTGCGCACCTCGTCCATGTCCAGATCGCGAGCGCCCTGGATCAATTGCTCAAGTTGCGCCGCCTGGAGCGCGCCTGGCTGTGCGTAGAGCAAAATGCCGTCGCGAAAGATTGCGAGTGTGGGGATCGAAGTAATACGAAACCCTGCGGCAAGTTCTTGTTCTGCCTCGGTGTCGACCTTGCCGAAGACGATGTCCGGGTGTTGTTCAGATACCCGCTCATAGACGGGCGCGAAGGATCGACATGGCCCGCACCATGCCGCCCAGAAATCGACGATGGTGATCCCTTCGCGTTCGATGGTCTCGTTGAAGATGTCGAGGGTGAGATCGGTGGTGGCCATGGGGTGTCCTTTGTTTAGCGTCCGAAGATGCGGGAGAAGAAGCCGGGACGATCAGCTTGCGCGGCTGCCGTCTCGGCGGGGGTGTGCTTCCCATTGCACCACTGAGAGCTGGGGACTGAGGCTTTCACCATGGCAACGTGTTGCCCGCATCCAGCCCAGGTGGTCTTTCCGCAGGTTCGACAGGTGGTAGGTCGGCACATGATGTTCTCCTTGGGTGTGGCCGGTGCGTGGAAATACCCCCGGGGGTATCTTTAGTAGAGAATACCCCAGGGGGTATCATGGTTGTCAAGTCGAACCCCGGGCGTCCACAAGGAGCAGAGATGTCAAGCCTCGAAGAAACCACGCATGATCCAGAAGCCAAGCGCAAAATCAGCAACCGGCTCCGTCGCGCACAAGGCCAATTGGCCGCAGTGATCGAAGCAATCGAAGATGACGCTCACTGCCGCGACGTCGTCCATCAGCTCGCAGCAGTTTCCAAAGCAATCGACCGTGCGGGTTTCCTCGTGATTTCCACCGCACTCAAAGACTGCCTCAGCGACCCCGACAATCCCGCCAACGCAGAACCAGAAGAACTCGAAAAGCTCTTCCTCTCGCTCGCCTAAACCTCAGCAGCGAGCAAGGCCGTAGAGTGAGCAGGCAATGCTTCACATCTTCGACCTCGACGGCACCCTGATCCCAGGATCAACCGCAAGCCTAGAAATCGCCAAAGTCACCGGCACCACCTCAGAACTCCTTGCCCTCGAGGCAAGGTTCAGCAGAGGCGAAATCGGCACACGACAGTTCGCCCACACCATCGGTCAACTCTGGCGTGGACTCTCCGCAGACACCGTCGAAAAAGCGATGCAGCACACACCCTTTCTGCACGGAATCGACGAGGTGCTCAGCGACATTCGCACGCGCGGAGAACGATCCGCTCTCATCACCATGTCACCCACGTTCTTCGCGGATCGCATGAGCATCTTCGGATTCGATCACATCGCAGGATCGGTATTCCCGAGCCTCCCACTCACCGAAGACCCCACCCCAGAGCACATCCTTGTGCCAGAGTCAAAAGTCAGCATCACCGAGACGCTGCTTGGACACTACGGTCTTGAGTGGAGCGATTGCGTGGCTTACGGGGACTCGCTTTCTGATCTTCCGCTATTCGCAAAACTCGACCACACGGTCGCCATCAATGCCAGCGCGCAATTGCGAGCGCTCAGCAGACACCACTACTCAGGTGACAGCCTGTGGGAGGCCTACTCACACGCGCACGAACGCGGCAGACCCTCCCCGACCCACGTCGTCACGCACTCACACACGGCGCCGCAAGCTGACACGGTGCCGAAATCACACCCGGTGCCGCAGCTTCGCAAGCGTCAGTAGCTCGCCCTCGGCTCCCCCTGGGCCGCCCTCTCAGTGTCATCACAACGAGGCACGAAACGAGCGGCAAGCTCCTCAGTGCCGCGAGCCAGCACTGCCACATCGGCACCAACCAGAATGAAATCAACGCCAGCGGCAATATACGCATCCGCACGTTCGGGTTGAAACGCATTCACCCCTACTGGTTTCCCCTCGGCCTGGACGAGAGCAATCGTTTGCTCTACCGCGGCAATCACATCCGGGTGGTCCTGCTGCCCCAAGAACCCCATTGATGCAGCCAAGTCGCTCGGCCCAATAAACACGCCGTCAACACCGTCGACTGCGGCAATTTCAGCCGCGTTCGCCACGCCCTCGGCCGTCTCAATTTGCACCAACACGGTCAACCCGGACCTTGCCTCAGCCAAATAGTCATCGACTCGATTCCAACGGGCTGCCCGCGCGAGCGCGCTGCCTACACCACGAATACCCGCCGGCGGATACGCCGCAGATGCGGCGACCGCAGCGGCCTCAGCTGCGGTGTTCACCATCGGTACCAACACGGACTCGGCGCCAAGATCGAGCATCTGTTTCATCGCTACCGGGTCCTGACCCGGTAGGCGGACCACCGCATGAACCGGGTAGGCGGCGCAGGCCTGCAACTGGGCAAGCACCGACTCAAGTCCGTTCGGGGCATGTTCGGTATCGATCAGCAACCAGTCCAGTCCAGCCCCCGCGCAAATCTCTGCGGCAATCGGACTCCCCGAGCAGACCCACGCGCCAGCACGCGCCGCGCCACCCTCAGCCAGTTCTGCTCGGAACGAGGCCGATGGCGCTACACGAAGCGACACGTCACTGCCCCCATGCCGTGAAACTCCGCGTGCAGCACGTCACCGGGTTCGGCCCACACTGGACGGGTGAATGATCCGCTGAGGATCACTTGACCGGCTTCAAGTCGCTCCCCGTGCGGAGCGAGACGGTTCGCGAGCCAAGCCACCCCTGCGGCCGGATGACCAAGCACCCCGCCAGACAGTCCCGTTTCTTCGATCACTTCGTTTCGGTAGAGCATTGCTCCCTGCCAACGCAGGTCAATCGCCTCAGGGGCCACGGGAGTACCACCGAGCACCATCGACCCCAAGGCCGCATTGTCGCAAATCGTATCGACAATCGTGCGGCCCTCCATCTCAATTCGAGAGTCAAGAATTTCAAGCGCCGGAATCACAAATTCTGTGGCGCGCAACACGTCATGAGTGGTGACGCCCGGCCCCGAGAGCGGTTCCTTGAGCACAAACGCGAGCTCCACCTCCACTCGCGCCCCCGTATAGTCGGCATGCTGCAAGACGACACCAGATTCGTGAACCTGGTCGGCAAAGATTACGCCGTAGTCAGGTTCGGTGATCCCCGTCGCCACCTGCATGGCTCGCGAGGTCAGCCCAATCTTGTGCCCAACGACTCGGCCACCGTCAGCGACTCTGGCGTCGCGCCAAGCACGTTGTACCGCATATGAGTCTTCAACGGTGAGTCCTTCGAAACGCGGCACAAAGCGCGCAGCAGGCACCCGAGTTCGAGCCGCCTCCGCGAGTTCTCTTGCGATTTGCTGATGCACAGCGGGGTCAAGCATGGTCGGTTCCTCTCAGGCTGCCGGAGCGGTGCGCGAGTTCGCAGCAAGCGAGCGCGCAGAAGATGGATGGGCATCAACCGTGTCCCAGAAGACCGCGAGCGCATCAGTGGGGTGATCAATATTGTGTCGGCGCAAGGCATCGGCGAGCCCGGCAAGTGCGGTTTCGGCGACACGCTCACGAGCAGTCTCTGCCATATGTCCAAAGCGGATCACTTTGCCAGCCCATGCCGCGCCAAGACCGCCAGCAGCGGCAATCCCATGATCGTCGCTGAGCACTCCCAGCACCTCGGCGGCCGAGATCCCTTCGGGTGGGGTGAGCACGCTCACCGTCTCAGAACGTCGATGCGCCTCATCAAGGAACTGGAAGCCCAGCCGCTCGGCCCCAGCTTGAAATGCGCGGGCGACCCGTTCGTGGCGGGCTTGCCGCTCGGGGAGCCCTTCTTCAAGCGCAAGCTCGCAGGCACGTTGCAAGGCAAACACTCCGTGCGTATTCATCGACCAGTTCATGCGACGCGCACCCAGAGCCTGTTCGCCACCGCGCTCACGAGGCAGCCAGGTGCGCCACCAGCGAGCCAGGTCGAGAAAGTACGAGCGAGCGATCCCTGCGGGTCGTGCATGCAGGGCGGCAATAGCTCGTGGCCCAAGCCCCAAAATGGCGAGCCCCGTCATCCCACCGAGCGCCTTCTGCGAGCCAGAGACAACGAGATCAATGCCCTGCGCAGCCATGTCGAGGGGCGCGGCACCCAGCGAGGCCACGGCATCCACCATAAGCAAGGCACCGTGTGCGTGGCAGCGGGCAGCAAGGTCGGTGATCTCTTCCGGAGTGAACCTCAATCCGGTGCTCGTTTCCGTCTGCGCAACCGACACCATGAACGGGCGATGTCTCACGATTTCGGCTTCAATTGCATCGATGCTGAGGTGCGTTCCGGGCAGGGCACAGACGGTTGCGGCGGGGATCGCCTGCGAGGCCATCACGTCAAGGAACATTCCGCTGAACACACCAGTATCAACGACCAGCACGGGACGCTTGCCGTCGGTCAGACTCGTGGCTGCGGCTTCAAGTCCACCGCGTCCGCTCACGGGCAGCACCACCACTTCACCGTCTGCGGGAATACCAAGAATCGTGCGAAGCATGTCGCAGCTTCGATCGAATTCGACCGTGAACTCCGGGTCAGAGTGGTGGATCACTGGCCGCATGGTGGCCTGCAAGACCCGAGGGTCGATCTGCGTTGGGCCTGGCTGCAGCATGAAGCGGGACATCGAAAGAACTTCTTTCCTAATGGGAGGTGAGAGGGTTAGCGGCGGCCGCGTGCGAGCCTGCGCTCAAGCCAGACTGCACACGCATTCACGGCGAGGTTGATCACAATGAAGATGGCGGCTCCGACAATGAAGGTCGGCAGCAGGTTGTGATAGGCGCGACCAACCTGATTGATCGCGTACACCAATTCGTGGAACGAGACGATGTATCCGAGGGCGGAATCCTTCAGCAACACGATCACCTGCGAGACGATGGTCGGCAGCATCGTGCGGAACGCTTGAGGGAGCAGGATGAACCACATCGTGCGGAACGAGCTAAGCCCGATTGAAAGACCAGCCTCGCGCTGACCGCGCGGCACTGCGAGGATTCCGGCACGAATCACCTCAGCCAGCACCATTCCGTTGAAGAGCGCCAGGCCGCCCGCCACCGCCACAAATGCGGAGACATCAAAGATCATGAAGATCGCAAACATGATCAAGAGCACGGGAAGACCCCGGAAGAACTCAATGCAGATGACGGCGATCGAGCGGATCCATCGCCGATGCGAGAGTCGCATCAACGCGAACACCACACCGATCACGAGCGCGAGTGCAGCGCCAACCAGCGCCGACTTCAGGGTGTTTATGAGGCCATCAAGCAACACCCGTTGGATATCGCCGTACAGAAACGGCGTCCATTTCTCTGGGGCGAGCTGTCCGGTGATCTGAAAGCGATAGATGACGTACGCGAGAGCCGCAGCAAGACCAACCCAGACCATCGCAGAAACAATGCGATTGCGGCGTCGGCCGAGCGGGCCTGGCGTTTCGTAGAGTGCGCTGAGATCGCTCATCGTTGTACCGCCATTCTGCGCTCGAGCACGGAGGAGAGCCAGCCGAGGCTCAGCGTGAGAATCAGATAGGCAGCTGCCGTGGCCACGAGCAGGGTGAGCACCAAGTCGCCACGAATCTCGACTGCGTTGCGCATGGCCGAAATCAATTCCTTATTGTTGAACGCTGAAGCGATCGAAGTATTTTTCACCATTGCAATCACATGGTTGGCGATCGGCGGCACGACAGCACGCATCGCTTGGGGCAAGATGATGAGGCTCACGCTTTGCGAGAATGTCAAGCCGATAGATCGGGCGGCCTCCGCCTGCCCGACCGGAATGGTGGCGAATCCTGAGCGGATCGCTTCGCTAATGAACGCTGCGGTGTAGCAAGACAGACCGATGACGGCGTAGATAAAGGATCGAGTTGCGGTGTCATCACCGAACTTCACATCGAGGTAAGGCAGGCCGAACGCGCAGAAGAAGAGCACGAGCGTCGATGGGGTGTTTCGCATCACGGTGACATACGCGCCAGCGGCTCCGCGAAGCACTGGGATCGGCGAGATGCGCATGATGCCGAGCAGGGTGCCAAGCAGCATCGAGCAGACAAACGTCCATGTCGCGAGCTTGACGGTCCCCCAGAATCCGGAGACGAATAACTGCACAATAGTTGCGGTATCCATGGGGTTCACTTCCTCTCACAGGTGTGCCGGCGGCGGCCGGGTTCGGCCTGGTGGATTCCGTGGGCGGGTGAGGGCCCGCCCACGGAGGGGTTCGCTAGTAGCGGTCGATCTCTGGGATCGTGACGATCGAAGTGTCACCGAGGGTGGCCTCGAACATCTTCTTCCAGGTGCCGTCTTCGGTCGCGGCCTCAATTGCATCGTTCACTGCGTTGCGGAAGGCATCATCGCCCTTTGGCACGCCAAGACCGAGCAGCTCGGTGCTGAATCGCTCGCCCACGACACGGAACTGGTCGCCGTATTCGGCAGCGAAGCCGCGGAGCATGACGTCGTCGTGGGTGACCGCGTCAACGTTGCCCGACTCCAGGTCGATCATGCACTTCGAGAGTGCATCGTAGGTGACCAATTCGATCTCTGGGTGGTCGGCCTGCATGCGCTGAGCTGGGGTTGCCCCGTCCACCGAGCACACCTTCTTGTCTTTCAGGTCCTTCACCCCGGTGATATCGCTGTCGCTCGCCACGAGCAGATCCTGACCTGCTTCAAGGTATGGTCCGGCAAAGTCGACAACCTTCTTGCGCTCATCGTTGATTGTGTAGATCGACGCAACCATGTCGACCTTGCCCTGCTGCAAGAAAAGCTCACGGTTTGGTGCCGTGATCTCCATGAACGTGATCTGTTCTGGAGTAAAGCCGAGGTGAGCCGCAACCATGCGGGTCATTTCAATGTCGAAGCCCTCTGGGGTGTCTTGCCCTGGCTTCTTGTTTCCGACTCCGGGGTAGTCGAACTTCACGCCAACAGTCAGCTGACCTTTTTCTTTGGCCCGGGTCCAGGTTGGCGAGTCGGCCAGGTCGAAATCAGTGTTGACCTCGTAGCTGAGCGCAGTTGCTGCACTGGATTCGGGCTTTGCTGCGTCACCGGGTGATCCTGCGGCGCAACCGCTGAGTGCAAGCGCGCCAGCGGCAACGAGAGCGGCCAGCGAAATGAACTTCTTCATGAGGGGGGTTTCCTTTGTTCGGTTGGCGCCCGTCGGTGGACAGCCAAATGAGTGCGCCAGGGCGCAGGTACATACCGGTGAGGGCCGGTGAGTCAGGTGTGCTCGGGGAAGCGCGGAATTGCCGCGTGGCAGCTAGTGGGTGAGAATTTTTGACAAGAAATCTCGAGCGCGTTCGGTCTTGGGAGCAGTGAAGAATGATTCGGGTTCTTGTATCTCTTGGATCGCCCCGTCAGCCATGAACACCACTCGGTTGGCTGCCTTTCGAGCGAAGCCCATCTCGTGAGTGACCACGATCATGGTCATCCCGTCTTGAGCGAGCCCCTCCATCACGTCGAGCACTTCGTTGATCATCTCTGGATCGAGCGCACTTGTTGGCTCGTCAAAGAGCATGATCTTCGGTCGCATTGCGAGGGACCGTGCGATCGCAACTCGCTGTTGCTGGCCGCCCGAGAGCTGTGCCGGATATTTGTCGGCTTGTGCCGCGATTCCCACTCGTTCCAGCAGCGCCAGCGCCTCTGCCCGAGCGTCTGCCGGTTTCGCTCCGCGGACTTTCACCGGACCGAGCGAAACGTTTTCAAGAATCGTCTTGTGGGCGAAGAGATTGAATGACTGAAACACCATACCCACGTCTGCGCGGAGTCGGGCGAGGGCGCGGCCTTCTTCTGGGAGCTCTTCGCCATCAATGGTGATTGACCCTGAGTCGATAGTTTCGAGTCGATTGATCGTGCGGCAGAGGGTCGACTTTCCCGAACCAGAAGGCCCGACGATCACCACAACCTCACCCTTGGCAACTTCAAGGTTGATGTCCTGCAAGACGTGCAGCGCGCCAAAGTGCTTGTTCACATCGGTGAGTGTCACCAGTGGCGGGCGGGCGGTCGAAGCGTTCGTCATTGAAAAGTCCAGTCGTTGAGAAAGCAGTGGGTTCGCACCGCAAGTGGCTGCGGTGCCTGTTCCGTGCTGCGGGTATCGCGGCGAACGGTACTGAGCCAAACTAAAGGACTAATTGATGATGTTGCAAGTTTTGAAGGCCTAAAATGATGCCCAAAAGGTATCAAACTTCGTCGAGTGACGGCAGTTCAGGCGCACGGTAACTGCTCAAGATATCAACCACATGCTCAAGCGCCGGGTTCCGGTTGTCGCGATGCCAGAGCGCGTGCAACTCCAAGGGATCCCCGCGATACGCAGGATCAAGCGGAAGGTAGCTCACGCCATCCACCTGGATGCGGCGGGTCGAATCAGCGACCAGCGCCACCCCTCTTGCCGCGCCAACCAGTGACACCACGGTCACATTCTGTGTCACCTGCTGGGTCGATCGAGTCGCCGTCTGCCCAAGAAACTGGCGCACATGATCGGTGAAATATCGCGCTCCAGCAGGGTCATAGTGAATGAGGTCCTCGCCCTCGAAGTCCTGCGGCACCAGCGGACGGCCCAGACTCGCAAGCGGATGATGCTTCGGCACCGCAGCAACCATCACCTCACGCTGCACCACGATTGACTCGTGGTCAAAGCGATTTGGGGTTGGCCGCGCGAGCCCCAGATCCAACTCCACCTGAAGTCGCTCCTGTATCCCCTCAGAAGAGTCTTGTTCCTTGAGAATCACTTCAACATTTGGCAGCACGGTGTTGATCCGGGCTAGCAAATCCCCCAAGATACTGACGCCCGTGACAGGGGTAAAGCCCAGCTGCACAATGCCATATGAACCACTGCCCGCCCGCCGAGTCAGCGTCGAAGCGTCCTCCGCGTAGGCAATCAAGCGTCGCGCCTCAGTGAGAAATACCTTGCCAGAATAGGAAAGTTGCACATTGCGATTGTCACGATCGAAAAGACGCGCGCCCACATCGGCTTCCAAACGCTGGATCAGCCTCGTCAGCGGCGGCTGCGACATGTGCAGGCGCTCGGCTGCACGCCCGAAGTGCAGCTCTTCAGCGACAGCAATGAACGCTTTCAGCTGATCAAACGTGAACATAGTTCCCCTTGCCGCGCCCCTGGCGCTTCCTCGGCTTCTTTGCAGCGCGGCTAGCGCGAACCTCCTCAGCGTAGGGGAGCCACGCGCCGCCCCAGAATTCACTCCCGGGTGCGTTGACTCATTGTTACCTAAATCAGCATCAATCGCCACGATCAACACCCCGCTTCACGAGGGTGAGCGATCCTGTGCGCAAGGCCGAGGAAAGCTACCGTTCTGGCTGGGGTGGAGGGAACGCCCCTGGAGGCGAGAGGAACGGGTCGCGAAGAGCGGTTGCAGGGACTCCAGCCACCCGCGCGGCCGCGTAGTGGTTCAGTGACGCAGCGAGCCAGTCAGTACGCATCCGCGCATCGATCGTGTGCAACCCCATGGCGTTCGCTGTCACCACCGCACTTGCTCCGCTCAGCAGCAAGAGCGGAATATTCAAGAGCACCACGAGCGAGGTAGACATCGCAATCTGGGCGAGTGCGTCAGTGCTGCCAGCGTTCGCAAGCAAGATGACCCCCAACACCAGGAAGAAGATGATCGCGCTCCCAACCACAGCGATTGCGCCGATCGCGAGTTGCATGCCGAGAATCTTCCAAAAGCGACCCCTGCTCAACCGCCACGACCCACGCAACGCCTGCGCGACAGTAGCTCGCTGCAACACAATCAAGGCAGGCGTGAGGCTGAGCTTCGTCACCACCCAGACCAGCGGCACGACAGCGATGAGCATGGTGATGAGGCCCACCGGCACCACGACGAGCATGCTCGCGGTCGACTCAAGGGACACGCCCCCTATGGCCAGCACCGCAACCAGCACACACAACAGAATCGAGAGCACGATACCGAACCCAAGACCGAGGCCGAGCACGAGCAAGGAGTACAGCAGCAAGCGACCGGCCACGCCGCGAAGTTCAGCGATCAGGCGCTGGTTCGTCGCACGAGTGCCGAGCGTGGATTCCCTCAGATTTGTCAGCACATAGCCCTGCACCAGCGCCGATAGCGCGACACTCACTACGGCCTGCACGAGAGAAGCAGCCATCCCAAAAATCAGGATCGGCACAGCAGCAAGTGGCTCACCCGAGTGCACCAACACTTGTCCGAGGGTTTGTGGAATGACCGCGAGCACCATGACCAGCAGGTTGACCATTACAGGGATCAACACCGCGCCGACAATGAGCGGTTTCGGGTTCTCGCGAATAAGCGAGAAGGAGCGCAAGAAGATCTGTCCGAATTCCATCGACCCGAACCGCGGGGGCACCATTGCCCGCGTCACCGGAGACGCTGGCGGAGGCGATAAAGGCAGGGGAGGCAGCACTGGGCCCTCCCCCGGCGGCTGTCCCGGCTGGTAGCTATCGCTCATCTCAGCGGCTCCCTCATCAGCGGCTCCCTCATCAACGACGTTCCTGTTTCGGACGGCACGAAACACGGTAGTAGCGACCAAAGCGCACCGCAGTCACTCTGACGAGAGCCCGGTCATCTCAACAGTATCCGGTCGCCCTCGCTCCCAGCCAGCCGCTCGCACACGGGAAGCTCCCAGTGGCGCGGCTAAAGCCCCCCCCTACCCCGAGCGTTCACGCCTCCAGGGAAGGGACGCGCGCGTTCCAAGAGCATGAGTCGGCAAGGCGGATCGTTGTGCCCCAGATAGGAATCGAACCTACGACACCTTCTTTAGGAGAGAAGTGCTCTATCCACTGAGCTACTGAGGCGAACTATAAAAGCATAGCGAAAAGGGCGCCGCTGTTGGCGACGCCCTGTTCCGAAAGCGAGTTATCCGACGCGAACGACGTAGTCGGGGTACGCGCCGTGGTTCTGCAGGCCAGCGAGCACTGTGTTGTTGCCCCAGCCGCCGTGCACGGCCTGACCGCCACCGACGTACACCGCAACGTGCGGAGCACCTGGCCACACGAGCAAGTCGCCCGGTGCCAGCGCGCCTGCGTCAAAGCCGTAGACGGTTCCGAAGCTTGCGAAGCTACCAACGCCCAGATCCGGACCGCCATCAAGTCGGCTGGTCACAAGACCCGCTGCGGCCAGTGCGTTCTGCGCGAGGTCGGTGCAGTCCTGAGCCCAGCCAAGCTGAGCCAGTGCGCCGTTGACGATACCAGGAGCGCCAGACCCCATAGGAAGCGATGCGTAGCTCGGACCAGAGGCAGCAGCAGCAGCAATCTCCACGGTGGGCAGTGGCTGCTCTTCCGCAGTGGGAAGCTGTGCCGGAACCGCGATCTCGGGCAGGTCACCAGTGGTGAGAGCCTGAGCGAAGGCCACCTGCGCGTCTTCAGCGGTGCCGATGCTTCCGCTGGTTGATGCGTATGCGGGCAACGCGAAGACACCAACGAGGGCAGCACTCACGAGGCCTGCTCCCATCATGCGTACGGAGCGCTTGATGGATGTTTTGCGAGGAGCGACAGCCTGATGGGTCACTACTTCAGTACCGGGGGTCTGAATCACGAGTAACTTGCCTTACGTGTTGCGAAAAATCTTGGCCTAACAACTACTGAGCCGAAAAGCTCTGACCAGCCTAACCGAAGATCACGGAAATGTCACACCTTGATCACGATTCGCTCACGACAGGCTGGGATCCGCATGATTTCAACGTTCTCCCGAAGGGCGATAGTTCGATATCAAGCAAACTTTCAATACAAACTTGAAGGTTTCCGAGACCCCAGCCACTGTCTTTCGAACAGCTAGCGTACTTTTCCGCCGAAGGATTCGGCAGGGTCAATGAACTACACGACACCCTGTTCGATCATGGCCTGCGCTACCGTCACGAACCCAGCCGAGTTCGCGCCGAGCACGTAGTCTCCCGGACGGCCATACCGCTCAGAAGCCACGTAGCAAGCATCGTGCACGTCGCGCATAATCGCCTGCAAGCGAGCCTCACTGTGGTCAAAATCCCAGCGGTCACGAGAAGCGTTCTGACTCATCTCCAACGCCGAAGTTGCGACGCCACCCGAGTTCGCTGCCTTTCCGGGAGCGAACAGAATGCCCGACTTCTGGAAGAGGTTGATCGCCTCTGGCGTGGTTGGCATATTCGCACCCTCGGCGACAATACGCACACCACCGTCAAGCAGCGCACGCGCGCCACGCTCATCAAGCTCGTTCTGTGTCGCACACGGGAACGCCAGCTCTGCCGGAACGTCCCACACTGATCCCTTCGCCACAAAGTTCGCACCCTGGCGACGGTCGGCGTACTCCGAAATGCGGCCGCGCTCGACCTCCTTGATCTGCTTCAGCAGTTCAATGTCGATCCCGCGTTCGTCAACCACATAACCAGAAGAGTCAGAGGCAGTCACTGGGATCCCCCCGAGCTGCGCAATCTTCTCCATCGCATAGATCGCCACGTTGCCCGAACCAGACACCACAGCGCGACGCCCCTCAATGTCTTCACCGGTGCGCTTGAGCATCTCCTGCGCAAAGAACACAGCGCCATAGCCGGTCGCCTCGGTGCGCACCTCAGCGCCACCCCAGCCTTTCCCCTTACCCGTGAGCACACCTGACTCGTGGCGACCCGTCAATCGACGGTACTGACCAAAGAGGTATCCGATCTCACGCGCACCGACCCCGATATCACCGGCTGGCACATCAGTGTGCTCATCGATGTAGCGGTACAGCTCGGTCATGAAACTCTGGCAGAAGCGCATGACTTCTTCATCGCTCTTGCCGTGCGGATCAAAGTCGCTGCCGCCCTTGCCGCCGCCAATCCGCTGACGAGTCAGAGCATTCTTAAAAATCTGTTCGAAGCCAAGAAACTTGATTACAGAGAGGTTCACGCTCGAATGAAAACGCAGTCCACCCTTGAACGGTCCCAGCGCCGAGTTGAATTGCACCCGGAAGCCCCGGTTGACCTGCACCTTATTGTTGTCGTCCAGCCACGGTACTCGGAAGAGGATCTGTCGTTCTGGCTCGATCAGCCGCTCCAGCACTCCGGCTTCAACAAACTCTGGATGCTCCACGAGCACAGGAACGAGCGAGTCAAGAACCTCATGCATTGCCTGCAAGAATTCAGGCTCGTTATAGCTACGCTTTTGCGCCAGCTCGGCAACGTATTGAATATGGGCTTGTGGTGTCAGCTGCATTGCTGCGACTCCTCAATCTGTCGGTATCAACTCCATCAGTGAACGCCGATGCCACTCGGTGCCCATCGATTCTTTCAGGGACTATCTTGTCGAGTTGCGGGTGACGCGCCCTCGCGTTCGTTACTCTGCGGAAACCCCACATAGGTTTCCAGAGGATCGCGAGACCCGTCGCCACCAAACTACATTGCGCGCGAGACGAAAATGTGCGCTGCGGTCTCAGTTGGCAACTCAATCGGAATTGGATCCGAGTTCTGTTCCGAGCTCACTGTGATTCGCACTACTCCGTCACGATACACAAACTCGGCCATTGCCCCGGGCCGCACGCCAGCTTGATCGAAGAGACGCAGCTGCTCAGGGTCGATCTGCGCGGGCTCAGCGAGACGCCGGATGCGCGCCTCAATCTGCTCAGATCCATCATCAAACAGAGTGATCGCGCTAACGACACCTGTATGGAACGGCGCAGTTGGTCGTGCGCCGAGTTCTTCAAGCCCCGGAATCGGGTTGCCGTATGGAGACTCAATCGGGTTGTCGAGCATGCCGAGCAATTTGCGCTCAACCTGCTCGCTCATCACGTGCTCCCAGCGGCATGCTTCTTCGTGCACGAATTCCCATTCGAGCCCGATCACGTCAGCGAGCAGTCGCTCAGCAAGGCGATGCTTACGCATCACACGGACCGCCTTGATACGCCCCTCGTCGGTGAGCTCAAGGTGCCGATCATTGCTGACGATCACCAAGCCGTCGCGTTCCATGCGTGCGATGGTCTGAGAAACGGTCGGACCGGAGTGGCCGAGTCGCTCAGAGATACGAGCGCGAAGCGGCACAATGCCTTCTTCTTCAAGCTCGATAATCGTGCGCAGGTACATCTCGGTCGTATCAATCAGATCGGTCACACGCACCTCCGCAGCATAGTTCTCACAGGACAGCCTATCTCGTTCGACGAGATCCTCTCTGCGAAGCCCCCTAAAATAGGTTCATGGCTGACATTACGATTCCTGCTGCTCTCCTTCCCGCTGACGGAAGGTTCGGTTGTGGTCCTTCGAAGGTCCGCACAGAACAACTCGACTTTCTCGCTTCGCTCCAACCGAATGTCCTGGGAACTTCACACCGCCAGGCGCCGGTGAAGAACCTCGTCGGCAGCGTGCGAGAAGGCCTCACCGAGCTCTTCCGCGCGCCAGAAGGCTATGAGATCCTGCTCGCCAACGGCGGAGCAACCACGTTCTGGGACGCAGCAGTGCACTCGCTCATTGAGCGCCGAAGCCAGCACCTTGCATTCGGGGAGTTTGGGGCAAAGTTCGGAACCGCCGCCTCACGCGCACCTTGGCTTGAAGAGCCCGACGTGCGCACCGCTGACGCGGGTTCACGCAGCAATGTTGAAGCGGTATCGGGCATCGACGTCTACGCGTACCCCCACAATGAGACTTCAACTGGTGTCATGGCAGAGGTTCGCCGCGTGCACGGCGATCAGGGCGCTCTGACCGTGGTGGACGCGACGAGTGGTGCCGGCGGCCTCGATTTCGACGCGGCCGAGGCCGACGTCTACTACTTCTCGCCGCAGAAGAACTTTGCGAGCGACGGAGGCATTTGGTTTGCACTGGTATCTCCTGCCGCAATCGAGCGGATCGAGCGGATCGCGGCGTCTGATCGCTACATTCCCGAATCGCTGAGTCTTGCTGGCGCAGTGGCAAATTCCCGCCAGAACCAGACTTTGAACACCCCCGCGCTCGCGCCTTTGGCGATGATGGACGAACAAATCCGCTGGATGAACGGCAATGGCGGTCTCGCCTGGGCGTCGGCTCGTACCGCTGAAAGCTCGGCTGTGCTCTATGACTGGGCCGAAGCAAGCTCGGTAGCATCGCCCTTCGTGACTGACCCGAGCCACCGCTCGAACGTGGTCGTCACGATCGACTTTGAGGATTCGATCGACGCTACCGTGATCTCGCGGGTGCTCCGCGCGAACGGCGTGGTCGATACCGAGCCGTATCGCAAGCTTGGTCGCAATCAGTTGCGTATCGCGACCTTTGCTGCGATCGATCCAGCAGATGTGCGTGCCCTCACCGCATCGATCGACTACGTACTCGAGCAGATGGCATAGCCTGCGCGTACACAAAGAAATGGCGTGTCAGTCCCGCGGTGCGGAGACTGACACGCCATTTCTTTGTCGCGATCGGAAGAATCGAGAAAAGCGCTACTTACTCAGACTCGTCGTCTTCGGCGTCTTCTTCTGAGTCGTCGTCAGACTCGTCCTCGTCTGACTCGTCATCGTCAGACTCGTCATCGTCTTCGAAGTCGACTTCATCATCGTCATCGTCATGATCGTGCAAGTCATGCTCGTCGATATCCGCGAACCCATCTTCGTCATCGTCTTCGTCGGCGTCATCGTCATCGTCTGAGTCGTCGTCTTCGTCAGATTCATCGCTGTCGTCAGCGTCTTCATGATCGACATCTGCCCCATCGATCTCGTCACCAAAATCGCTGAAATCGTTGTCGAGCACATTGTCTTCTGGATCGACGTCGTCTTCATCGGTGAGTTCTGCAGCAGCAAGTTCGGCTGCTGCCGCCTCTTCTGCAACCTGACGCGCTTGGGCCTCACGGTACTGTGCCAAGCGAACGGACCAAGGCACCCACTCGGGAGCCGTCACGGCTCCCTCTCCGGGAAGCAGTTCTACTTCGAGCACTGTCACTGCCGATTCGACATCAACGCGGGCGAGGGTTGCCGCCCAGCGCCATCCCGGATATCCGGGCAGCTTGCATTCGAAGTACAGGGTGAGCACATGCGCCTCGTGCGCCTCGTACCCGTCTTCTGCGCCGATGCTTCCGGCGTCAGTAATCTCGGCCAGCGCTTCACGTGCGATCTCTCGCGAGTCGAGCAACACCGGATCCGCTTCGATCGGCAGCGTCGGTTCTGCTGGCGCGCCGGCTTCGGCCGCACCAGCCTCGTCAGTCTCAGCCTCGTCGGTCCCAGCTTCAGCCTCAGCCTCAGCCCCCTCAGCCTCAGCGGCTGCCTGGTTCGTGGCTTCCGCTTCGTCTACGTGTGCTTCGGCAGCTCCCCCGGTTTCGGTCTCCGGGCCCAACTCAGACATCGAAGTCGTCCGCAACGCGACGGAGCATCGTAGCGAGCTGTCGTGAAGCTTGACGCTCCGGGTATTGCCCGTGCTTGAGGCGGCCACCGACCGCGTCGAGCAGCTTCACGAGATCTTCAATGATCACAGACATCTCATCGGCAGATTTCCGATCGCGCTTCGCTGCGCGAGGGGATTCGAGGATACGCACCGAGAGGGCTTGCGGCCCCCGTCGACCGTCTGCAACACCGTATTCGAGGCGGGTGCCCGCCGTCACTTCAGCGTTTTCTGGCAGCACAGAGGCGTGCAGAAAGACCTGCTCGCCGTCATCTCCCTGGATGAAGCCGAAGCCCTTTTCTTCGTCGTAGAACCTGACCTTGCCGGTAGGCATGCCTGTTCCTTTCAGGCGCTATTGCGCCACACACTCACGGAGCCAGCGGCTCCTGTTTTCTCCCTAGAGTCTATCCGGGAGTAGCCGAGAGTTGCCGACCCATTCGCTTCGCGCGTACAGGCACCGTTCACGCCGCGTGAGATGCACGCGAAGGGCGAGCGAACTCACATTCGCTCGCCCTTCGGAGGCAGGAGGCAGCCAGCCGTTACCGGCGTTCGAGCAGATCCTCGGTTCCTTCTGTCTCGGCACGTTCCTCGGTATCGGCATTGTCAAAGGCAACGCCCTTGCGTGGCGCGTTATAGAGATCGGTATCGAGGATCCCCTCACGCTTTGCCACGATCGTCGGCACGAGAGCCTGGCCCGCAACGTTCAGCGCGGTGCGACCCATGTCAATAATGGGATCAATGGCGAGCAAGAGGCCAACACCCTCAAGTGGCAATCCAAGAGTGGAAAGCGTCAGCGTCAGCATGACGGTTGCGCCGGTGGTGCCAGCGGTTGCCGCCGATCCCACGACCGACACCAGCACGATCAGCAGGTACTGCACGATACTCAGTTCGATCCCGAAGAACTGAGCAATAAAGATTGCGGCGAGCGCCGGGTAGACCGCGGCGCAACCATCCATCTTCGTGGTGGCGCCAAGGGGTACTGCGAATGAGGCGTAGCCGCGTGGCACACCGAGATTGCGTTCGGTGACGCGCTGGGTCAGTGGCAGCGTCCCGATAGATGAGCGGCTCACAAATCCGAGCTGCACCGCGGGCCAGACTCCGGTGAAGTATTGGCGCACCGAAAGGCCATTGGTTTTCACGATGATCGGATACACCACGAAGAGCACAATCGCGAGACCGATATACAGCACAGCGACAAACGCGCTGAGCGATCCCATTTTCTCCCAGCCATACTCGACGACCGCGTTTCCGATGAGCCCGAGCGTGCCGATGGGCGCGATTCTGATGATCCACCAGAGCACCTTTTGAATAATCGTGAGCGCCGATTCGGTGAGCTGGATGAATGGTTCAGCCTTCTTACCGATCTTGAGTGCCGCGATTCCGACAGCGACAGAGATCACGATCACCTGAAGCACGTTGAAGCTGGCGCTTGCTGCGACGCCACCGGCATCGTTCAGCGATGCGTTCACGCCGAGGCCGAGGAAGTTCTGAGGCACAAGGCCGGTCAGGAAGTTCCACCAAGTGCCCACCGTGTAAGGGTCGGAGGGGGTGAGGTCTGATCCGGCTGCTGCGGTGCCCGGCTGCAATGTCACACCGAGAGTGATTCCCACGAGCACCGAGATGAACGCGGTGATGGCAAACCAGAGCAGTGTTTGCCCGGCAAGGCGAGCCGCGTTGGTGACCTGTCGAAGACCGACGATGCTCGAGACGATCGCGGTGAAGATCAGCGGTACGACTGCCGCGCGCAGCAGAGCCACATAGCTTGCACCGATGACTTTCAGCGTCGCGTGCAATCCGTTGGGATTTCCCTCGGCGTCGGCGCCGAGGTTCAGGGCGACGGTGCCGAGCACGAGTCCGAGCACAAGCGCGGCGAGGATCTGCCAGCCGAATGAAGTTGTCCAGCGTGGCAGGCGTCGCTTGTTCGGCGAGGTTGCCGTGGGGTGAGACACGTCGTGTTCCTTTCAGGAGAGTGGGAGCCGCTTTGAACCCTCCGATGGCACACACGCGGTGCGGCCCCATCGGAGGCCACCGCGCGACCGAGCAGAACACAGCATAACAAAACATTCACTTTCCTTATGGCAGGGATTACTTTTTGTTTCTCACGGGTGCTGCGCTCGCGAGCATGGGAAGATTTGAGTGTGCATCTTGCGCGCTCATCGCGAGCTCGGCAACAAGAGTGCATGACTCGAGGAGCTCGCATGTCATCGGAACCAAGTCCACACCAAGCCGACACCCAGGCACCAACTACGCGCGCACTGAACCTGCGCGAAACTGTTCTTGAACAATTGCGCACGGCAATCATGACGGGCGAACTCGCAGAGGGTGAACTGGTCTCCGGACCAACTCTCGGCCAGATGCTGGGCGTCTCGGCAACCCCGGTACGCGAAGCGATGATGGATCTCGTTCGCGAGGGGCTCGTCGAAACCGTAAAGAACAAGGGCTTCCGGGTGACCACCAAAACCGACAAAGAGCTTGACGATCTCGCCCAGATTCGCATGCTGCTTGAACCACCGGCAGTGGGAATTGTCGCCCAAAGCATCTCAGAAGACGCCTTCGACGGACTCACTGAGCTCGCGGATCTCTGCCTCAATGCAGCCGAACGAGAAGACCTAGTTGAATACCTCCGAGCCGATCGAGAGTTTCATGCGCTCGTGCTCACACACACCGGCAACCCACAACTCGTCGAACTCGCTACGTCCCTCCGCCGACGCACCCGACTGTACGGAATCGCTGTTCGCGCGCGCGACGGCCGGTTGGCTGATTCAGCACGAGAACACTACGAACTGCTCCGCCTGCTCCGCGAAGGAGACAGCGTCGGGGCCGAAACGCTCATGCGATCCCACATCGGTCATGCACGCGATGTCTGGGCGACCGGCAGCGAACACGAGCCACACGAGAGCCAACCCGAGCTTTAGCGGTATTCCATCGACGGGCGTAGAATGGAGAGGATGTCTGAGCAACCACAATCCTCCGTGCTTGAGAAAATCCTCGCGTACACTTCCGTGTCGATCATTGTGATCGCGGTTGGCGCATATCTCACGACCCTGATTGTCGCGATGGCTGCTGGGCGAGAAGTGCTGGCCGATGGTCTCTGGCAAATTGTGACGTTCATCTCGTACGTCGGCCTTCCTATCGGATTCGTCCTGCTCATCATCTTGCTCATCATGAACTTCAGCCGCAGAGGCCGAGAGAAGTAGCACGAGCGTGAGCGGCACACTCGCACTCGCGGCTTCGATCGCGAGCATGGATCGCGCAGCCCTCACCCGTCTGAGTGGCGAACGGCGCGTGTTGTCACCCGCAACAGTGCGCGAACCGCTCGGTCTCGCAATCGAACTACTCCGCGCCGACTCCATCTCCCGAGCGCTGCAGACCGCTCACCGCGAATATCTCGAAGCACTCGAAGCACTCTCCGCACAGCGCCCTGCCAACCCGGCGATCCTTGCCGAACTCGCCGCCCTCGCACTCGTTGGCCGTGCCGATGATGCCCCAAGCAACGAGGCAAATGCTCCTTTTGTTGCACTGCCCGAAGTCACCCAGGCGCTGCCCCTCGACATGCTTCGAGAAGAAGACCCCAGCGATCCCGCGCAGCGTCCTGCCGATCTCACCGGATGGTTCGCCTCAGCACTCACTTCAGTGCGACGGGTCGCCAAACTGTTGCACACAATCGCTTCACGCCCGGTACGGCTCGGCCGAAAAGGACAGCCCGCTGTCGTCTCGGTACGCGAACTTGCAGAAGCCGCACACTGCACCCCAGAGCAAGCGTCTCGTCTGCTCGACGTGATGCTCGCCGCGAAACTCCTCCACGTGCGGCACGATCGAGCAGTCCCCGCAGAACTTGAGGTCGCAGACGCCCAGGCTCAGCTGTGGCTGATGGAATATGACTATCCGACACGCTGGATCGAGCTCGCCACCGGAGCTATCAGCGGTTTCGAAGCGAAACTACGCCGCGGCATCACCGAACTCGATGGAGATCTGACCCGACTCGCAGCCCGGCTGCGCTACGACTATCCGCTGCTGCCAGACGCCGATCACGACGCGCTCCAACGTGTCATCGACACGGCAGAAGACCTCGGTCTCTCTCTGCATGGCTGGCTCACCCCGGCAGCCTCTGCCCTGCTCCAGCACGACCCGGCGTCGGCTCGTGAAATTGCCGAAGAAGACATTCCAGCACCCGCAGCTGGGGTCTACCTGCAACCAGACCTCAGCATTATTGTGCCAGGCCCCCTCGCCCCCGAAGACGAGGCCATTCTCAGCGCGATCACCGACACCGAACAGCTCGGTCCAGCAGCATCATTGCGAATCAGTACAGAGCGGATCACCCGCGCCGTGCTGCGAGCGGGCGCCGGGTCGCAAGAGGTGCGCGATGCGCTCGCACGGCTCTCGCTCACGGGAATTCCGCAGCCACTTGACTACCTCTTGCGCGATCTCGACCGCCGCAACACCGGCTCCGGGCAACAGCTCGATGCTGATGCCCCCGGCCCCGACCCCTCACGCAGTGAGCTCATCCAGCAAGAAACGCTGCCTGCATGGATGGAAGCGAAAACCGAACCGATCACTCGGCCGACTCCGCAACACACGACCAGCGCACGCGAAGAGCTCGAAGAGATGATCGATCGGGTACTTGAAGCAGCAGCCGCATCAGGCAGCGAAGGCGATCTCACCCGCCGGCTCGAACTTGCGATCCGTGATCGCAGCCCAATTCAGGTCACTGCGGTCGCGGGGAGCGATGAACGGGAGTTCACCCTACTCCCCGTCTCGTTGAAGGGCGGACGCTTGCGCGCCACCGACCAGCGTGCTGGCGTCGAGCGCACCCTGCCAGTGAGCGCCATCACCGCGGTCACCGCGGTCACCACTCCGTGATCCGGTGATCTTCGCCCGGTCTTTGCTGAGGCGATAGAATAGGTCGTTATGAATCTTGGGCCATTGATCGTGCAGAGCGATCACACTGTGCTACTCGAAGTCGCTCATCCCGACTCAGAAGACGCGCGGCACGCGCTTGCCGTGTTTGCCGAACTCGAGCGGGCACCCGAGCACATTCACACCTATCGCATCACACGCCTCGGGCTGTGGAATGCGCGCGCCGCCGGGCACACGGCTGAAGAGATTATTGCCACGCTGGATCGCTACGCGAAGTTTCCCGTCCCGTCACAGGTATCGAGCGAGATTTCTGAGACTATGCGACGATATGGCCGACTGACCATCGAACGCGTTGATCAGCCGACCACGCACGACGGCGCAGAGACTCCTGAAGAACTCGCCAATTGGCAGCTCGTGCTGCGCTCAGACGATCCGGCCATCCTGCGCGAGGTATCAAGCGCGAAGAAGATTGCGCCCCTGCTCGGAAATAAGATTGACGACCTTGCTTTTCCTGTCGAAGCGTGGGCGCGTGGCGAGCTGAAACAGCAACTGGTTGCACGTGGCTGGCCCGCAGAAGACCTGGCTGGGTATACCCCAGGTGAGCCATATGACATTGAGCTGGCGCAAGACGGCTGGCACCTGCGCGACTACCAGGAAAAAGCCGTCACCGCATTCGCTTCAGGTGGATCCGGCGTCGTGGTGCTGCCCTGTGGCGCCGGAAAAACAATCGTCGGCGCGGGAGCCATGGCCGCGGTCGGCGCGAAGACCCTGATCCTTGTCACGAATGCGGTGTCTGCTCGCCAGTGGCGAGACGAACTCCTCAAGCGCACGAGCCTTGACGAAGACGATATCGGCGAGTACTCGGGGCAGGTCAAAGAGGTCAAACCGGTCACTATCGCGACCTATCAGATTCTCACCAGCAAGCGCCGCGGCGAGTACGCGCACCTTTCGCTGCTGAACGCCCAAGACTGGGGCTTGATTGTGTATGACGAGGTGCATCTCTTGCCTGCACCGGTGTTCAAGCTCACGGCCGAGTTACAAGCTCGTCGCCGTATCGGCCTCACCGCAACCCTGGTACGCGAAGACGGACGCGAGGGTGATGTCTTCAGCCTGATCGGGCCGAAACGCTACGACGCCCCATGGAAAGACATCGAGGCACAGGGCTTTATTGCGCCTGCTGCCTGCTTCGAGGTTCGCGTCGAACTGCCTGAGAGTGAACGCTTCGACTATTCGGTTGCAGAGGATCAGGATCGCTACCGGATCGCCTCAAGCGCGTCATCGAAGCAGGCGGTAGCGCGTCGTATTCTCGAACGCCACGAGGGTGAGAGCGTGCTGGTAATCGGCCAGTACATCGACCAGCTGGAGTCCTTCGCTGAGGCTCTTGGCGCAGATTTGATCACCGGGCAGACGCCGGTCGATGAGCGCGAACGACTCTTCGGCGAATTTCGCAGGGGCGAGATCAAACTGCTGGTGGTGTCAAAGGTCGCGAATTTCTCTGTCGATCTTCCAGATGCTTCCGTTGCCATTCAGATCTCGGGTTCATTCGGCTCTCGGCAAGAAGAAGCGCAGCGGCTGGGTCGTTTGCTTCGCCCAAAGTCGAATGGGCAGACCGCCTCGTTCTATACGCTCGTGACACGCGACACCGTTGATCAAGATTTCGCGCAGAATCGTCAGCGTTTCCTAGCTGAGCAGGGGTATGCCTACACGATTCTCGATGCCGCCGAGCTCTGACCCAAGCGGGAAACGGCTGTCAAAGAATTGCGCACTTCCCAGCCAGCTCATAGCAAACATTCAGAGACTGGGAATATGAACACTCAGCACAAGGGACCTCGAATTCTCATCGTCGACGACGAGCCGAGCATTCGCGAGCTACTCAGCACAAGCCTGCGCTTTGCGGGCTTCGGAGTGCGCGCGGTCGGCAACGGCGCGCAAACCATCTCGGCAGTTCTTGAAGAAGAGCCGGATCTCATCATTCTCGATGTCATGCTTCCCGATATGAACGGCTTCAGCGTGACCAAGCGTCTCCGCTCACACGGGTTCACGGCCCCCATCCTGTTCCTCACCGCGAAGGACGACACCGAAGACAAGGTGATGGGACTCACCGTCGGCGGCGATGACTACGTGACGAAGCCGTTTAGCCTCGACGAGATCATTGCGAGGATCAAAGCGATCCTCCGACGCACGATCCAAGAAGACGAAGAGGCTGTCCTCGAGACCGGCCCGATCGTGCTCGACCAGGACACCCATGAGGTGCGCGTGGCCGACACCCCCATCGAGCTCAGCCCGACCGAGTTTAAGTTGCTTCGCTATCTCATGCAGAACGCGAACCGGGTGCTCTCGAAAGCGCAGATCCTCGATCACGTGTGGGAATACGACTTCAACGGCGACGCCGGCATCGTCGAGTCCTACATCTCATACCTCCGCCGGAAGCTCGATCCGTTGACCGGCGAATCGCTCATTCAGACAAAGCGCGGTTTCGGCTACATGCTCAAGACCGACGCAAAGTAGGCGCCCCTTGGTGTACCAAGGTGAAACGAACGGCCCCGAGGCTCCTCGGGGCCGTTTCGGCGATCGCTGGAACGACATCACGCTGCGCGCCAAGATCACCGGCGTGACCGTGTTCATTCTTTCCCTCGGCCTGATTGTGGCCGGGATCGGCACACAGTCGTTCTTGCGTCCACAGCTGATCCAAGCGCAGGAAAAAGAACTCGTGCAGATGCTGAGCAACCCCAAGGCGGTGCTGGGCCCTGGCGCGGATACCCAAGCGCTGCAATGCAACGACGTGCTCGTCGCAAGCCCAAGGTTCTTTGTCGCCATCCTTGACGGTGAGGGCGAGGTGCTGTGCGACAACTCGCAGGTGCGCGGAGACGAAATCGCCCCGGAAGCCCCTAAGTTCCTGCCGGACGCATCGGACCAAAACAAAGGGATCGTGTTCCCACTGCGGGCCTCAGACGGTGTCGAATGGCACGCAGTGGTCGGGCCCATCATGTCGAACCAGGGCGGCGGACCCGGCGGCACGCTCATGATCGCCTCGTCAACTGCGCCGACGAATAGAACGATGACGCAGTTTGCGCTCATCTTCTCCGGCTTCGGGATCGCGGTGCTGCTGCTTGGAGCAGCACTCACGCGGATCCTCGTCACCAATACTTTTGCTCCGCTCGCCGAAGTCGAACAGACTGCGCTAGAAATCTCCCGTGGTGATTTCTCGAAACGTATTCTCGTTTCGAACCCACACACAGAAGTCGGCCATCTGGGCCAATCACTCAACGTGATGCTCGACCGTATTGACTCATCATTCGACGAGCGAGCGCACACGATCGAACAGATGCGACGCTTCATTAGCGATGCTGGGCACGAATTACGCACTCCGCTCGTCTCGGTGCGTGGATATGCCGAAATGTACCGGCACGGCTGGCTCACCGAACCGGAGCAGCTCGATCAGGCGATGGAGCGGATCGAGAAGGAAGCGATACGCATGGGATCACTCGTTGACGATCTCCTTGCGCTCGCACGTCTTGATGAGCGCCGCCCACTCGATCTCGTCCCGCTCCCTCTGAATCAGATTGCGGCTGACACCGCGCTCGATACACGAGCACAGGCGCCGGATCGTGAAGTGAGTGTGATCGAGGATGCCACGGCACCGGTGGTCGTCGGCGATGAACACAAGGTCCGACAGGTCATCACGAACCTCATCGGGAATGCCTTGCGCTACAGCCCAGACGGCAGTCCGATCGAGATTCGCGTCAGTTCCGATCAGACACGCGGCACCGGAGCATTCGAGATCATGGACCACGGAGAGGGTATCCCTGAGCAGTTCCGTGCCAAGATCTTTGATCGTTTCTGGCGCGCAGACACCTCACGCAACCGCGAGACCGGCGGCTCGGGCCTTGGCCTGTCGATTGTGCAGTCAATCATTTCTGCCCACGGTGGCAGAGTGAGCGCACACGAGACCGAGGGAGGCGGTGCCACATTCAAAGTGGAGCTTCCGCTGCAGCCTCACCCGCAGGGGCAGCAGGGGCAGCCTCTGCAACCCGGGCAACCAGGGCAACCCGCCTAGTTCGCTCACCGGCCGAGTTCGCGCACACACGCAGCGATTGGGCCCACACACGCAAAGGGCGGGACCGCACCGAAGTGCAGCCCCGCCCCGTGCGGTGTCTCGGACTTAGAAGTCCATGCCACCGGTTGGGTCGCCCATCGGAGCCGCAGCTGGCTCCGGCTTGTCGGCGACAACAGCCTCAGTGGTGAGGAAGAGACCTGCGATCGACGCAGCGTTCTGCAGTGCCGAGCGAGTGACCTTTGCAGGGTCAAGGATGCCCTGAGCAACCAGGTCACCGTACTCGCCGGTTGCGGCGTTCAGGCCGTGGCCGTTTGGCAGATCTGCCACGCGGTTTGCCACCACACCAGGCTCAAGACCAGCGTTCAGTGCGATCTGACGCAGCGGAGCCTCGATTGCAGCCTGCACGATCTTGGCACCAACTGCCTCGTCGCCCTTCAGGTCGAGCGAAGCGAATGCGGTCTTGCCTGCCTGGATCAGCGCGACACCGCCGCCTGGCAGTACGCCCTCTTCGACAGCTGCCTTCGCGTTGCGAACAGCGTCTTCGATGCGGTGCTTGCGCTCCTTGAGCTCAACCTCGGTAGCCGCGCCAGCCTTGATGACGGCAACGCCACCGGCAAGCTTCGCGAGTCGCTCCTGAAGCTTCTCACGGTCATAGTCGCTGTCAGTGGTGTCGATCTCGCGACGGATCTGGGTCACGCGACCGGCGATCTGCTCTTCGTCGCCGCCACCCTGAACGATGGTGGTCTCGTCCTTGGTGATGATGACCTTACGAGCGGTGCCGAGCATATCGAGCGTGGCGTTCTCAAGCTTGAGGCCGACCTCTTCGCTGATCACAGTGCCACCGGTCAGGATCGCGATGTCCTGGAGCATTGCCTTACGACGGTCGCCGAAGCCTGGAGCCTTCACTGCTGCCGACTTGAAGATTCCGCGGATCTTGTTGAGCACGAGCGTCGCAAGAGCTTCGCCTTCAACGTCCTCAGCGATGATGAGGAGCTGCTTGCCCGACTGGATCACGGGATCAACTACTGGGAGCAGATCCTTGATGTTCGAGACCTTGCTGTTGACGATCAGGATGTATGGATCCTCGAAGACTGCTTCCTGGCGGTCTGCATCGGTGACGAAGTATGCCGAGAGGTAGCCCTTGTCGAAGCGCATGCCCTCCGTCAGCTCAAGCTCGGTGCCGAAGGTGTTCGACTCCTCAACGGTGACCACACCTTCCTTGCCGACCTTGTCGATCGCCTCAGCGATGAGCTGACCAATCTGCTCATCTGCTGCCGAAATCGATGCGGTTGCAGCGATCTCGTCGGTGGTCTCGATCTCCTTGGCGTTGTCGAGGAGCTGTGCGCTTACCGCAGCAACAGCCTTCTCGATGCCCTTCTTGATCGCAATAGGGTCGCTGCCTGCAGCAACGTTGCGAAGGCCCTCGCGCACGAGTGCCTGTGCGAGAACGGTAGCGGTGGTGGTGCCGTCGCCTGCGACGTCGTCGGTCTTCTTAGCGACCTCCTTGACGAGTTCAGCACCGATCTTCTCGAATGGGTCGTCGAGCTCGATCTCCTTGGCGATAGACACGCCATCGTTGGTGATCGTGGGAGCGCCCCACTTCTTCTCGAGCACGACGTTGCGGCCGCGCGGGCCAAGGGTCACCTTCACGGCATCAGCCAGGGTGTTCAGGCCCCGCTCGAGACCGCGACGTGCTTCCTCATCAAACGCAATGATCTTTGCCATGTGTTGCGTCCCTCCCGGACGTAGTGATTCGGCGGTGCCACAGGTCTGTAGCACCTCGCATGAGTTGCTAGCACTCAGGTATACCGACTGCTAATTCAATCTTGGCACTCGCACCCTGAGAGTGCAAGAAATGACGAACGCTCGCGGCGAACAATGAGCAAATTCTGGCCGTACTCCAAGCAGGAAATGCACCCACGGACGCTCCCGCTCGGCTGCATCAGCGCAGCCGCTGAAGGGTCGAGCCTTCAAGAGTCAGGGACGCTCGCAGACCAAGGAGGAACGGCTAGTAGCTGAGCTGGTCGCTGCCGGGACCGGCGTAATCCGTACCGAGCAACACAATGAGGCGGGCCCCGTACTCGGCGTAATCGGTGGTCAAGAACACGGATACCCCACCGAGCTCCTTTGCCAGTCCGAGCGCAGCTGCCTCATCTGCTGGATCACCGTAGAACACCGCAGAAATCTCAACATCATTCACCGCAGCGGGCCCAGAGAACAGGATCTGCCCCCAAGCGTTCTGGGTGATCTCATTGTCGACCACGGCTTCAAAGTTTTCCATCGGAGTGCCATTCAGTACGACGACAGCTGCCGTGGGATCCAGTTCAGCTTTCACCTTTGGCGGAGCTGTGGTCTCTGCGGTTTGGGTGCCAGTGCGGAGGTCTTGCACGCTCGTGCCACTCAACTGGAAGTAGAGCACTCCTGCGAGCGTCAGCAGCACAAAGCCAAGCACCGCACACACCAAGAACAGCCAAATACGGCGTGGCCGACCGATCACACGGTGCGCGCCAACCCGGGCAGACTTCTCAAGCTGGTCAAAGCGATCAGTTGGCAGAGCGTTACGTCCTGCGACTTCCCGTGACGCGCGTGGCGCGGCGTCGGCGTTGTGCTGTTCGGCCACGCGCCTCCCCAATCAAGCTCAGAGTATTGACAAATCTAGATGCGAGATAAGCGTACACTCGCAAAGCTGAGGCTTAGCCTATGGCACACCACCGCGTCTGGGGCGACGATCCGCCTCAGCGCCCCACCGCAGCACGCCAGCTTTTGGCGCATACGGGCGGTGGTGTCCCGCACCCCTGCTACTGAGTGAGCGAATCTGGGGCGTAAATAGTTCTTGCCAATCCGTCAAGGACGTCCGGAATACGCGTGCCGCCCGCAAACACGATGGTGTCTTCAATATCGATAATGCGTCGGTTCTTTCCCGCGGTGGTCAATGCAATGCTCGGTTGTGCCTCGATCAGTCCGTCAACCCCACCAGTACTCTCAAGCCCCTTGGTCATCACCAGAATGATGTCCGGGTTCAATGACACGAGCGCTTCGTCGGTCAAGGGTTTTTCACCCACCCAGCCGATCTCCTGCGCCACGTCAATCGCGCCGAGTGAATCGATCATGGAGTCCACTCCACTTCCCTCTCCAAAGAGGTAGTAGATGCCCGCTGTGCCGCGAACGTAGAGGAAGGCTACTCGCGGGCGAAGCGCGGGATCGCTCGGAACAAGCGTGTGAATCTCAGCTTCTTTGTCAGAAATTGCCTGCTTCAGCTGGGCGTTGAGTTCATCTGCGAGTGGCGCAACACCAAGAGTTTCTGCCACCTCAGTAACCAGCTCATAGGTGCTCTCAGGATCCTTCGCGCGTGTGACAGTCACGACCTGGATCCCCGCGTCGCGCAATTGCAGCACGACATCGGTGGGGCCAATCGACCCGTCCGTAATGATCAGTGTCGGGTTGAGCGCGAGCACACCTTCAGCATCGATCGAGTGCCCCTGCTTCGTCACGATGGGGAGATCCTCATACCCTGGAATCTGAGTGGAGATATCGCGCCCCACCAAATTATCTGCCAGCCCAAACGCGCCGACGAGTTCGGCAATCGTGCCGGTGAGAGAAATTGCCAGCAAACGCGAAGTATCTTTCACTTCGACCTCAACGTCGCCGGTCGAGTCGTGCGAAATCACCTTCGTGGGCAGATCCTGCTTCGGGTTCTTCGCGATCGCTGGGATGCTCGGTCCACCCACGATCGCAGTGCTTGGCCCCTGCCAAGAAGTGGGATCAGCAATAGGAGTCAGTGAAGTGAGTGGGGGGAGTTCAACTGCCTCCTGAGAGCCAGCTGCGTGCTCAGCGCTCGCGGTCTGGCAGCCGCTCAGCATCAGGGAAGCTGCGGTCGCCAAAGCAACAAGAATCGTGGTTCGGCGTCGCGACGCATGAGAACGCAATAGAAAACCTTTCATCAGATGTTACGTAGCCTAACCCAAAACGATAGGATGGTTCTTCGGAACAACATGAAAAACTCAGCTTCGACCCCCGCCTCGCGGCGCACGGCGAAGGGTGTGCTTTTTGCAGCACTCACAATCGCCCTCGTGCTCGCTCTGCTCGCGTCGGCAGGAACAGGTCAGCTTGCCATTCCCCCGAGCGAAGTTCTGGGATCACTCCTGCACAAAATCGGCATTGATTGGCTCCCGCTTCCGACGCACTCCGCAGGAGATCAGACCCTCTGGGCAATTCGATTCCCCCGCGTCACCATGGCCGCGCTGGTTGGCGCAGGCCTCGCGGTGTCCGGCCTCCTCATGCAGGCAATCTTCGGGAATCCCCTCGCAGAACCGGGCGTGATTGGCATCTCCTCGGGTGCCGCAGTCGGCGCCGGGCTCTCCATCGTGTTCGGCCTCACGATTTTCGGCCAGTGGACCACCGCGGTCTTCGCGTTCGCGGCGGGCTTGATCGCCACCCTCATTGTGTATTTCATGAGCCGGGCAGACGGCCGCACAGAGGTCGTGACTCTCGTGCTCACTGGTATCGCAATCAATGCGATCGCAGGAGCCGCGATCGCGCTGCTCACCTTCCTCGGAGACACCCAGTCACGCGAGCAGATTGTGTTCTGGCAGCTTGGCAGCTTGGCCGGCAGTCGCTGGCAGCAGGTCGTGATCGTCGCCCCGGTGCTCGCAATTGGCATGATCGCCGCCTACCTCGTGGCCCGCAAGCTCGACTTGCTCGCACTCGGTGAACGCAACGCCCGCCACCTCGGTGTAAATGTCGAAGCGCTGCGCATCGGCGTGATCATCCTCGTCGCATTGCTCGTGGGTGCCTCGGTCGCCTTTGCCGGAATCATCTCGTTCGTCGGACTCGTGATCCCGCACCTCATGCGCATGATCCTCGGCCCAGCACACCTCCCGCTCGTCACCGCGAGCGCCCTCGGTGGTGCCTTGCTCCTCACTCTCGCTGATCTCGGCGCACGCACCATTGTGCCCATGGCTGACCTTCCTATTGGCATGCTTACCGCCCTCGTCGGTGGGCCATTCTTCTTCTGGCTCCTGCGACGCACCCGCAAGCGTGCCGGAGGGTGGGGCTAATCATGGCAGCAAGAAAACGGTTTACGCTCGACACTCCCGCGGTCGGCGATGTCGTGGTCGCGGGCGAGAGCGTCACACTGATCCGTGGTGGCAGGAAACTGCTCGACGACGTCTCAGTTGAGTTGCACGCTGGCGAAGTGCTCGCGCTGCTCGGACCAAACGGAGCAGGCAAATCAACTCTCCTGAGTCTGCTCTCTGGAGACACCACTCCAGACAGCGGAGAGGTGCAGTTCAGGGGTCGACCAATCTCAGCGTGGCCGCTCACCGAGCTTGCCCGTCGACGCAGCGTGTTGCTGCAAGACAACCAACTGATGTTTCCGTTTACGGTGCATCAGGTCGTCGAAATGGGACGCGCACCATGGCGTCGCACGCCCTTCGAAGACCACGATAATGAGGCCATCGCTGAAGCGATTGCCGCCGCCGACATTTCGCACCTCGGCAATCGCCGAGTCCCTTCACTTTCGGGAGGAGAACGCGCTCGCGTAGGATTCGCTCGCGTCATGGCTGGTCGAACCGGCGTGCTCATGCTCGACGAGCCAACCGCTGCGCTGGATCTCGGCCATCAAGAAACCCTGCTCAAGCTCACCCGCGAACGGGCTGCCGCTGGCGACGCGGTACTGGTCGTGCTGCACGATCTCAATCTTGCTGCCGCATATGCAGACCGAATAGCTCTCCTGCAGCAGGGAAAGATTGTCGCCTGCGGCACCCCGCAAGAGGTGCTCACAGCCGAGATTGTGAGTGAGGTGTACGCCACTCCCGTTGAGGTGGTCGCACACCCCGGCGCCAACCACGGAATCGTCGTTCCCGTTCGCTAGCCAGTGCCCCGCCACGCTTCACGCGCGCGGGCAGCATCGAGTTCTCCGCTTCACGCGCAACGAGCGCCGAGCGCTTCGCGCACAACGAGCGCCGAACGCTCCGCGAGCACCGAGCGCTTCGCGCGCGGCCCCGGGACCCGCAAGCCGGTTCCAGGAGCCGCGATAAGTCGAGCACGCAAAGCGGCGGCGCGAAGCGCATTTCAACAAAAATAGGGGAGACCCGAAGGCCTCCCCTACCATTGCAACGATGCGTTAGCTTTCGTCCGCAGAATCGCCTTCGTGCTGATTCGATGACGACGCAGGCTTCTTCCGGCCTCCGATAAGCATGCCAACGGTCACAGCGATCACCACAACCGCGATACCGCCAACAATGATTGGCAACCACGGCACAGATGATGCATTCTCCTGCACAACCTCAGCTTCTGCTTCAGCCGCAGGCTGCTCTGCGACTGGTGCCGTCGTCGCGCAATCTGCGAAGTTGAGCTTCAGCGAAATCGGATCCAGTTCTGCCCCTGCCTCATAGAACCCTGCGAATGCCTTCGCCCCAGAGTTCGTGAGCACAGCTGGCATTGCAGTGACTTCAAGCTGGTTATCGACAACGGCGATATCAGCGGGAACCGTCACATCGCCAACCCACTCCTGAGTTGCATCGATCGCGAGCTGTCCCTGCGCATCCGTGCTCTTGGTATCCAGCAGAAGCGCGGCTGAACCATCACCTTCGAACTCAATAGTTGGATTTGCCATGGTCAGGTCGAGCACTCCGCCATGTCCAGTAAAGTGCACGGTCCCGGTGAAGCTCACGCTTCCTTCTCCGGTCGCAGGATCAAAGCTGCCCTGCGCTCCAGACCAGGAGAATGCGGGTGTCTCGTAGCTCGCACCACCGCTCGGCTCCCACGAGCCATTTGCAATTGTGCCGCTGATGTAAGAACGGAAGCTTTCTTTCACGCCCCAGTCGAAACTGCCGTCAGTCACCACACACGCAGTCCCAGCCTCGGCAGGCGCAGCGGTCGTGGCGAACGCCGCGGACGGGGCCAGCATCGCTCCTGCAGCCACCAGCGTTCCCGCAGCTGCCGCTGCCGTGAACGCTGCTCTCAATCGTGACTTCACTGATTGTCCTCTCTCATACCACTCCAGTTCACATATGCATGAAGGCACATGTGTTACAGCGCACGACGCTGTCGCACAGCAAGCAGGGTGGTGCACCCGGCGATCAACACGAGTCCCCCGGCTGTCGCCCACCACTCCCACAGGGCCATACCCTCGACGTTACCGCCGAACACGCCTGCGGTGTGCATCTGTTGCGGTGTGACAGTGCTTCGCTTCGTACTCTCAAGAGCTGTTTTCTTGTCTTTATCGACAACTTGAATAACCGCACCCGCGTTCACACTGCCCTGCAACGTAATGACATGCTCGCCGAGTTCAATGTTGTCTGGCAAGGTGCCCGACCATTTCACCACACCATTGGCATCAGCCTTGGCCTGTTCGTCAAGCAGGATTGGTTCCGAGTAGAGAACGACAAGAATCCCTTCATCGTTCGCATCGAAACCAGAAGCTTCCATCTCGATGCGAGCTCCTGCGGTGAGCTTCTCTGGAGCGGTCACCACACGAATACCTGTGGTTGCCGGTGGGGCATCAGCAGGTGTGCGCTTTTGCTTAGTGGAGTTGCCCTCAACGGTCGAACCGAAGTTCGCTCCGCTCACTGAGCCTACGGTGAAGGTCACCGGGTCAAGCCCGAAACAGCCGCCCCCGCTCGCGCCGCCTGATCCCCCGCCACCGCAGATCTCACCCTGAATTGGCACGTTTCGCCAGGTAACGGAACCGTCAGAGTTGGTAGTCATACTGCCGGAGAGCATTGAGAGCGGAAAGCTGCCTCTGCCAGCCACCGAGATCGAACCCGAGATCGGTGAGGACACGGTGATGACAGGGTTCGAGAACGATTCGTTCATCAAGCCCTTATGACCCCAGAAAGTCACGCTACCCGAGTACTGCACTGTGCCCGTTTGAGTCATGCGGTTCCAGCTGTCGCTCGTGGCTTGGGGGAAGAGATACGCGCCACCATCGACACCGACACCGCTCGAACGCATGTCACCCTTTGCGATCTTGCCGACGGTGTAGCCCCGGAACCCCTGAGAGACGCCCCACACGAGTGATCCAGCACCTGGCTGTTCAACAATTGGTTTCGTGGTCACGAAAACGGCGTCCCATTCAGCTGAAGTGACAGTGAACGGGATCGTCCGAATGATGTTCGATTGTTTTGGCGTCTGTACATCAGCGGGCCAGACGACCACCTCGTACGAGTCGTGGCGATTCAGTTCTTCGCGAGGGATCTCGATCACTTGTGACACTTCGCCCGTGCTTGGAATACTGCCGACCACTGCAGGAGTGCCATAGAACTTTGTCGCGTTGTCAGATCCTCCGCGGATCACCACAGCCATCTGGACTCCATCGGGAAGTGATTTGCGATCCAGGTTCTTCACGGTCGTCTTCACCGTGAGGCCGAGCTGGCTCGCGTTCTGCACCTTTGCTTCGCCGGTGACAGCACCCGCTGGGAAGAGCGCGTCCCAATCAATCACCGCATCCGATCGCGTGTAGATGTTCTGTGCAGTCGGGTTCGAGCGCGACGGCCACGCGATCACTTCATACGACTTTGTCCGGTCAAGAAGCCCGGCGGGTGTCTCGAATGGCGCAGAAAACGCACCGAAGGTGCCATCAGGACGAATGGTCACCGACACATTGGAGAAGTTGGTGTCCTGTCCGATCGTGCCAAGATCTGCCCCCTTGGGAACAAGAGCGAGATAGACGTGCGGTGCGTCCTGTCCGGGGAGCGCCTTGACGTCTGTAAAGTTCATTCCCTGCACGAGGAGAGAAACCTTCTCGTTGGGCACGATCTCAACATCGACAACGATGCGTTTCAGCTCCGAGGTATCAGGGAAGATCTTCTCCCAATCAGCGTTCGTGACCGAGGCCACCGCGGAGACGATCTTTCTTTCGTTCGCGTTGTTGAAGCTCTCGCCGCTGAAAAGCACGACTTCATAGCTCGTCTTCTTCTCGGGATCAAGCTTTTCGGGTGCAATCGAGAGCTCGTGCTGCAGTGTGTTGCCCTCCACCTTGGGGAAGAACTCAGAGACGATTACATCGGCTTCGGACAGGATCTTCGTGCCTGACTTCACGAAAGCGAGCGTCACTCCAGCGGAGGAATCAGCATCAAAAATGGCGGAACCGTTGACCTGCAGGCCGAGTCCCGTGACCGGATCAGCGCTGTTCACACGAGTCGAAATGCTGGTCTTGGCGAAGAGGTCGTCCCAATCCTGCTCCGTCATGTTGAGCGCCACTCGGGTGTACAGCGTATCGGGGGTCGGGTTGGACCGGGACGGCCAAGAGATGACCTCGTACTTCACGGTGCGGTCGAGATCGGCAGCTCGGACGACAAATTCTGCAGAGAAGTCCGAGTTGCTGAATGTTCCGTCGGGCCGAATCGCGGTCGACACATTGGTGTAGCTCGAATCCTGCATGATTGTCGAAAGGTCGACATCCTGAGGCACCAGCGCAAGATAGGCATGAGGTTCTGACTGCCCGGGGAGAGCGTGAACGTCACCAAAGCCAGCCCCGGTAACTTGAAGTTCAAGCGATGCGCCAATCGTGACCTTTGGGGTGACCTGAAGCGAGTAACCACTCGCCTGGCTCGCAGCAACAGGTGCCTGCTCGCCTCCTGCGCTCGACAGGGTGGGCAGTTCAAGGGGGTGCTGGGCATCGCTGGCAGGAAGAAGCGTCGCCCAGTCGATGTGCACCGGCGTACGGGTAAGAATGGTGTCTGCGGCAAGCGGCGTACCGTTCAGCCAAGAGACGACTTGGTATGTGGAATCTGCGCTGAGCGCGTGCACTGAAGCCTCAAATGGGCCAGAGAACTGAGTGAGTGTGCCGTCCGGAGCAATCATCGCGTTGACTCTCGGCAGGGTGTCTTCGTCGATGCTTGCGAGGTCTACGTTCGCGTCAACCACTGCAAGAGACACCCCTGCGGCGTGTTCCTGCTGCTGGTCGAGAGCGCTCTGGAAGCCGCTTCCCAGCACGTCGATTGTGATCTTCTCGTTCGGAGTCTCGCGCACAGTGACCTCAACCTCTGTTGAGATGATGTCTGCGACGGATTCTCCCTGAGACGAGGGCTGATCTGCTTCAGCAGAAGCGTACGCGGCAGGGGCCGAAAGAATGGCGCCCGTTCCGATCAAGGCTGCTGCCAGAAACGCAGCAAATCCAGCTTGAACATTCGTACGCGTTGCCATCTGCAAGCACCATTTCTTCGTTACAAGATTGTGAATTGGCCTGTTGGGTGGGCGACCCGGGTGCCGAGACAGCACTCCGGGTCGCCCACTCAGTTGGGATTAACCCTGGTCTGCCGACTGACGGCGGCGAGCCAGAACGATTCCAGCTCCAGCGACAAGGAGGACCATCCCTGCTACTGCGAGGCCTGCGATGCTGTCAGCACCGGTGTTCGCGAGGCCACTCTTGGCGCTCCCCGAGTTGTCACCGGTAGTTCCGGCCGCTGGCTTGACCGAGAACGGAGCAGAAATCACATCAGCACCTGCCGTGAAGATCACGGTGTGGTTGCCAGTGAAATTCGCTGGGACCTTCCACTCGAAACGAGCAGTTCCGTTTGCCCCAACGGTGACCGCACCGAGAGCGATCGGGTCACTGTGCACCTCTGCAGATACCAGAGTTCCCTCAGCGAATTGACCCGCTTCGAACACGATGGTCTGACCTGGAGTCGCTGAGATCGTCGACTGACCGTTGAACTTCACAGTCGCCTTTGTGTGATCTACCGTGAGCACATCAGCATCGGCCGATGAGCCCTGGAAGTTCGTGGCATCTGCAGGAGTGAAGTCAGCTTCGAACGCATAGGCCGCCTCGATGAGTTCAGCAGTCTGAATCGAAGCAACACCGTTTGCAACCTCGACTGGCGAGCCAATCTGTTCGCCGTTGACAGAGAAGACCACAGTGCCGGCGATTGCTGGCGTGACGGTCGCGGTCAGCGTGGTTGACTCACCAAGCTTCACGGTTGCGGGAGCGGCCAGCTTCAGGGAGCTCGCTGCCCGTGCAACCGTAACGTTGCGGACCTCAGACGTGGACGACTCGAAGTTCTCGTTTCCTGAGAACACCGCGCTGAACGCGTGGTCTCCTGCATTCGGAGCTTCGACAGTGAATGTTGCCACTCCATCTGCAACTGGCACCGAGCCGAGCGAGACATTATTGTGCGAGAACTGAACAGTTCCTTCGGCTGCTGGAGCCACGGTGGCAGTGAGCACGACCGCATTGCCATACACTGGCGCGGCAGGAGAAACAGCCAACTCAGTTGCGGTAACTGCCTTCGCCACGGTGATGGTCTCTGCATCCGATTCTGCAGCCACAAATGCCTGCGAGTTCGTTGGTGCGAACTTCGCCTTGATCTGGTGCGAACCAACTGGGAGGGCCCCCGCGTCAACGGTAACGGTTCCTGGGCGGAGCACATCAGCGCTTGCCGAGACCGGATCACCAAGCTGCACATCATTCACGAAGAATGTGATCGTACCCTTGGCATTTGCCGGATCGAGCGTCGCGGTGAATGACACCTCGTCGCCGAATTCAGAACTCACGCGCGAAGCAGAAATGGTTACCTCGGTGACATGAGCAGGCGCGAAGCCGAGTGATGCTTTTGCATCCTGGCCGCGATCATTCCGCGCATTGTGGTCGGCAATGGTGTAGAGCGCGGTGGCATCGGCACCCTGGCGAGGAGAAACGCTCATCTGGATCTCGAAGGATCCGTCGGCAGCGAACTCAGGCGCGCCTGGACGGAGGGGCTTTCCGTGAGCGCCAATCATGCTGGCTCCAGAGGTGCATCCAGCGCTAATGAAATCAAAGCTCACGTTTGCGAGATCAATATCAGCACAGGTGGTGACGTAGATTGGCTTGTTCGGGTTGTATCCCGTGCCCTTTACCGTAACGCTCGCACCAGCAGGGTCGAGGTTGGTGTTCGGAGTGACAGTCAGCTCTGGGTTGTACACCACGGGGGTCGGGAAAACGACATCCCACTGCGCATCAGACACATTCACCAGACCAGACGCGTACAACGACTCAACAGTCGGCATCGTCATATGCTGCCATGCAACAACTTCATACTTCTTGTCACGATCAAGATTCGCAGCAGCAATCGTCAACGAAGTGTTTCCCACACCATCAACAAACTCTGCAGCCTTGATCAGCTTCGCACCCAAGCCCATGTTCGACTGAGAAAGCTGAGCAGCAGTGCCCTCTTCAATCACAGCAACATACGTTCCCGGGCTTCCAGCCGGAGGATTCGACACCTGAACATTCACCGTCAGGCTACCCTCAGCAGGCACCACCGCAATATCCAAAGT
>WPCI01224590.1_pt1 | contig 82943 bp, 97 predicted proteins | sample 5399871 | NCBI WGS metagenome assembly WPCI01 (sample SAMN12869469, study PRJNA574797) | sludge metagenome | isolation source: wastewater treatment of pH7 | place: China:Beijing | collected 2019-05-20 | reverse complement strand
GAAAGTAAGTATTGTGCAAATCGGGTATTTGCAAGTTCATTATATAACGTTTATTGGGTAGATAGGCTGGATCAACGTAATCTTTACGCAGGTTTTACATGATATTGAAGTTTTTGATAAAGACCAAATTTGAATTTTGTACAGAAATGGAGAAGTGATTATATGTATAGTAGTGCTGATTTTGAAGGTTTAGGAAAAATGATTAAGTGGGCCGTATTCATCGGTTCAATCGGTTTAATTGGAATAGGGGTCGTTATAGGATGGTTTGTTTTTAATTAAACAAAAGCGTTATTGTACAAAAAAAGAGGTGCTGGATATGAAATTAGGGATTTGTAATTTCAGAGGGTGTTGGAAGTCTGCAACGACAGAAGGACATATTTACGGGCATTCAAAAACCGAGACTAAAGATAGCTTTATTCCTGTAGTTGCTTGTGATGAACATGCAAAAGAAAAAGATTTTTATTGCTATGTTGAGCAGAAAGAAAACACAACAAAATAGTTATTTGAATAGAAAAGGAGAAATAAAAAATGAAAAGACTAGAACATGATTTACTAACGAGAAAGTACACTGAGGTATTTCACGAAGAGGAGTTTACAAACAATGCTCCACATCACTTTGAAGTTTATGCTAACACTGGAATCGTTATGTACAATCCTAATAACGTCGAGAACGATAATCCATTACCTTTAAAGGTTGGAGAGGTTAATTTTCAAGAAGGACCAATCCAAGAAGCTGGTATTAACGGTGTAATGAATGAGGATCTTATCGCTATGGTTATTTGTCGCCTTGAACATTTCAACCAAACAGATTTCCGTTGTAGAGAGAACTCAATGGCAATCACTAAGTTAGAAGAGGCGTTACTGTGGCTTAGAAAACGAACTGTGGGTAGGGAAAAACGAGGCGTAGAAGGTACGCATACTAAATAAACAACTGAACAAAATTCTTATTTTAAAAATAGAGAGCTCTTGCCAAAGAACTCTCTTACCAAAACTTATATTGAATGAATACACACCATAATGTATGCATGTTGTTTAGGTATGTGTAGTTGTACAATAAAATCTTTATTTGGAAAGAATTCAGCCCCTAACGGTGCGCTGTTAGGGGCTGAATCTCGAGAACTTTTATTAAAATTACATGAGGTTGATCAGTGAATGTAACTATCGATCTCTCGAATTATAGCACTAAGTAAATTAAATTTACAACTTAATATTTACATTTAGTGATAAAAGATATGGAGGGGAATGGAACGGATGAGACATACAAGAAATAGACAAATGACAAAAATAGGTGAAGAAAATTTTATGGGAATGAAGAATATCAAAATTTCAACGATACGAAAGTTTGATGGAGAGTTTAATAATAGATTAGATCCAACTTTCCGGTGGCACAGAGATTATCATGGTATGAATATTGTATCTTTTAACCGTAAGGGTGAAGCATTTAAAACTAATGTGATAAAAGTTAGAAATTAAACAAAATCGTTATTTAAATAAAAGAAACCCCGTTTGTCTGCGGAGTTCCTAAGGGTAATTGTCAAGTAATGACGTACTCGACTAAATAACCATATCATGAATTTTTTGGTAAAAATACTGGTAAATGTGTCCAAATGGATAGGAGTATTATTTTGAACAAAAACGCTATTTTGTACTTAGTAAATGGTAATGTTTATTTTAAATGATAAAGCAGCTAGCTCAATGAACTAACTGCTTTATCGTCCAACAAGAACAATACCCACAATACATTGTAACTAAAGGTTACAACTATAGTATGAGCAGAAGTGAAAAAGTTATGTAAGAAAGCAAAAAAATTTCATTAAGCACAACTAAGCAGCTAGTTAATAAAACTAACTGCTCGTTGTACAAAAGAAATTTAGGCCCTACAAGTAAATGATATGTAACTTTAAGTTACAGCTATATTATAAGCAGAATTAAAAATATTATGTGGAAGTGAAAAAGAACTAAATAAAAACTTCATTTTGGAGAGAAAGGAGGGATAGGATGGTCCTTTTATATGATCCTAAAACAAATATATTATCTGAAACTACTTATGAATATTTAGTTGAATTAACAGGAATGATGAAAGGTTCTCTTATGAGTGCGCGAAGCAAAGGGAAGAGGATTAGGAGTATTGGCTGCTATCTTGCTAAAGATGATTTGACAGTGCAGCAGAGGCGAGAATGGTATGAAAAGGAAAAGTATCATAACGAAACTTGGAAAACGATTAAAGGGTCTGATGATACATTTCTCATTTCTAATTACGGCAGGTTCAAGCGAATAGGTAAGAAGAAGATATGGTTCCTTCTCCCGATACTTAAAAAGAAGAGCGGATACTTAGAAATTAAGGTGAAATATAAAGGCGTGTACAAGAATTATATAATAGCTCAATTAGTCGCTGCGCATTTCCTTGGCGCTCCAAAACAAGGAGAGTCAGTCAGATATAAGAACGGGATAAAGACAGATACCTTTGTTGGAAATCTAGAATACATTTCAAAAGAAAAATTAGGTAAGTTAACAGGTTTTAGATCTCGTAGTAAACCAGTTGTTCAATTGGATATGAATACAAAAGAAATTATTGGAGAATTTAGGTCTGCAAGAGAAGCCGGAAGGAAAAGTTATCTTTCTTATCAAGCGGTACTAGACAATTGCAATCATAAATCACGGACAAGCGGTGGATATATCTTTATGTTTGCTGACGAATATGAACAAATAGCCAATTAGAATAAAAATTTCATTTTGTAGAAAAATGAGGTGCTCAGATGAAAGGCTCTACAAAGTATCAACTATTAAAAGATGATTTCGATCATGCTGTAAAACAAATTGAATTGAGGAATAAAGAAATTGAACTTCTTAGAGCAAGTCGTGATTCATCTATACACGAATATCGCCAATTGTTTAATGAACGGATGAAACTTAAAGAGGAAATTGAGTTTTTAAAAGATGATGTTCAAATAAGGGATGAACATATTGAAAGACTCGAGAAGGAATTACAGGAATATAAAAGAGCAGCTAGCAAAGGCTAACTGCTCTACGAAAGAAACGTTAAGAAGGAAGTTCAATCATTAAGTGTTATTTATAGTATGGCCAAGATTTTGGGCTTTATTCAAGGAGGAATAAAGATTGGAAGATATAAAGTGGCATGAAGCAGAAGAGAATAATGATGGTATTAAGACAATTGCAATGATTGAACTTGATAAGAAATTAAAAGGTGTAACAATGTATGGATACAACAGGATAGTTGGTTATAACGGTATTTTAAAAGGTGAAAAAGTTCTCTATAAAGGAGAAGAATATACCGTGGTAATGGTATCGAGATTAGGGGACTTTGGTTTATCTAAAACAGGAGAATTGCCATACATTTTACGTGCTTGCCCAAAAGACGTTGTAAAAAAATAAAAGAGCGGCTAGCAAAAACTGACCGCTCCGTTTTGACAAAAGATTCCGGGCAGAAATCACTGCTAAGATAACTGCTTATGGTTAGTATGGTACAAAATCACGATTAGTATTCAAAAATAAAGAGCAGCTAGCAAAAGCTAACTGCTCAGGTAATGGAGAAAGATTACCATGTCATCTATAGTATTGACGGAATATTTGGTTTTATTCAAGCGTTAAAAAAAGCCAGGATTTCTCCCAGCAAGTCATAGGGTATTCGTCTATAAACGAATTTACTTATATTGTAACGTAATATCTAACTGTATGAGATGTTAATATTATTAAGTTTTTAACAAGATAATTACATTTATTAACTAATGTTTAAGTCAGTTTTAAACAAAATAATCCTTTTATAAGTAAGTGGATCGAACGGAGGGGAACCATATCGTATGAATCAACCTTCTAGGCATGTAAATGAAAAGGAAATACGGCCTTTCGTGATAGAAGAGTTACAAGAAATGGAAAGGTCTTTTCTAACGTGTTAGTTACCTCAATGTATATGATCTATCTTTTGGCGCCTGGGCGAGGGTGCTTTTTTTATTGCACCTTTTGATGAGGACAAGCATATATTGAAGTGTAGTACAAGTTCACTCGCTTGTATCTATCTCGTTTCAATACTCATAAGAAACTCCTTATCACATTAAGAGAGCACCTACTGGCGCAGGTGCTCTCTTTTTATTGAATAAAATGGACATTTGGATAGAAAACACATCCTTAAAATAACCTTAATTTAACTATGGATTTAATAATACCTGAAAAATAAATGGTATAATTTTCTAAAGAAACTCAAATAAAGTTTATTTTAGAAAAGGGGTAGAGGGAAAATGTTTCAAAAGCTTAAATTTTATTTAATGAGCATATTAATTAGTGCATTTTTAGGTGGGATTATCATAGGTGCTAATTTCTTGGTTCATAACATATATAATTTAGCTGCAGGTAAATTATATCATTTTAATATGTGGTCTTCTATTATTATATTTAGTGTCGTATTCATTTCGGGTTTCTCGTACATGTTAAAGAAGGGACCAGATATACTTGGTAATGATTAAACCAATAGCAATTATTGTAGGCGCTACCGTGATCTGGGTGGCGTCTTGTTTGTTGTTAAAGAAAGATAAGCGCAAACGTGTTGCATTTCGCAAAACAAACGAAAAAAGAAAAGCAAGAATCAAATGATTCCTGCTAAGGTAAAAAATTTAATAATTGAACGATAGAGATAATAAACTCTGGTGAAATATTAATCTCGAATTTAGTGTTCATATAAAAACTCCTCTCTTTATTCAGTGCTTACATGGGTATATACAAACAAAACGCAATTTCGTAACAAAAAAAGAACAAAAATATATATAGTTACTAAGGTGAAGTTTATGTAGAAAATAACGGTGATTAGGTGGTGAAAATGGCGGTTTTAAGCCAATATATAAAATTATGAATATGACCTAAATATCGTAAGTTATGAAAACCATTGATACCAATGCATTTCCTTAGTTGACAGTTTACATAAATAAGATTCTTTTGAGGTGATTTTGTGGGAGTTCATATAAATAAAATAAAAACTCACTTTAAACATTTCTTATAGCTAAGAATACTTATGTAAATAGGGGAAACAGATTTGATTCTTGGAATGAGGGGATAGATGTGGATATAACGCAAAGTATGGCAAGAATAGTTGTTAATGGGATAGATCTTCCGTTTACTTCAGTTAGGACAACTGTATGGATTAATGGACCTGCAAATGATTTAATTGTTACGACTAGACAAAGAGTAAATGAGCTTTATCGTTTTATGTGGTCACGGGTGCCAGTCATGCTAACGATGTATTTTATTCAGGGGGCGGACATAATGAGATTTGCTAGAGTTGCAGGAGTTGATGAAAGTATAACGGGAGAATATATATATCATTTTATTTGGTGATAAGAAAACCTTTAAGTAGCCTAACGACTGGTTTTTATTTTATAAAGAAAAAAGCCCTATCCAGGGTTAGATGATTTTCTTCATGCCACAATGACGGCATTCTCTTAAGAAGATGAAATTTTTAATGGAACTTTTGAATACGGAATTGCCGCAATTATCACAGCGACCGCTGATTTTATCAGGATGTTCTTCGTATGTGTATATTTTGCTCAAATCGTATTTTGGTTCTTGTTCGTTATTTTCCATTCGTTTCACCTACATATCAATCTGATTTTAAACAACTGAATCATAATAATAATAATAATAATAAGTGTTCACGTAGTGGATGCTTTTTATTTTGCAAAAAGAACCTACAAATCTGCAGATTCCCCTGATAATGATTTATGAAGTAAGACCCGAAAATTAATTCAAAATCGTTTGTTAGTTCAATCTGTTCTATAATCATTGTTTCTAATTTTCTTTTTTATATCTAAAAATCCTATAAGCATAATTGCTACCAATACTAATTTAGTCCAATGAAATTTTTGATGGAACATTAGCCCATAGAAGAAGTCACAAGCATATATTAGCCCGATGATGGGGAACAGCCAAATCATAAATTTTAAATCTTTTAAATGGTATTTGTAATTGTTGATTTTTTTCCACATATGTATCAACCCCTATTCTTATGATGTTCTGTAGTTTTTCTTGATAATATCTCGCATGTTTAAGATAAAGAATAGAAGGAAAACCAAGGCTATGATACCGTTAACCCAATAGTATGTATGTCCTGTTGTGAATCCAGTATAGAAAGAAAGGGAATTCCAAATTAAAAGGATGGTTGAACAGATAGTAGAGATCAATAATGAACTAAAGTTTCTCATGATTTTCACCTCGATTCAAAATGTTTTAGAACTTATTTATAATTTTACATTTAAATAAATAGATTTTCAAGAAGAGGAATAAAAAAGAACCCGCTGGAGTTCGGGTCCTTTCACAAGTGATGGTGTATTCTCGGCTCGGGAACGGGGAAAAACACAAAAATATAATACGTCTAGTTTTAGAGAATTTCAATACTAAATTAGAGTTATTTCGGAGGAGGATGAAGAATGGTTAATAACAAGTTAGAGATTAATATTAATGTTGATACATTTGAAACATTAAAACAAATTAAGGAAGTAACAGAAGCTACTAATGAATTTGGTGCTATATTAGAGAAGCAGACGGTATCGCCTATATTGAAGGTTACAACGTTAACTTACGTAAAGGATCAGGTACAAGCTATTCTATGATTCGCCAGTTAAACAATCCAGAAGCTTATATTGTATGGACTGAAAAAGATGGCTGGTTAAATCTTGGTGGAGAACAATGGATTAAAAATGATCCATCTTATGTGAAATTCAGTAAGAAAAGCACAGTGATTTCTTCCATTGTAGGGAAGCGTGTTGTTTCAAAGGTTAACAATCTACGTTTCTATGATGCTCCATCTGGGCAGGATAAGGATGTTGCTGGTTTTGTAGATGCAGGTGTAGGATTTACGATTGATGCGAAGGTAAGTGCAAATGGTTCACCACAATATAAGGTGAAAAATAGTAGAGGCAAAACATACTATGTAACAACTAATGAAGCCTATGTACATGTGAAGTAGGAAGAGAGTCTGCTTATATTGAGCAGACTCTCTCTTTGTTTAAAAAGATTAAATATAATAATCAGGATTTTCAACCATTTTATTTATAAATTCCTCTAAAGAATCCGCTATTTTTGTAGAGCTCGAGTAAATAGGACATTGGCCTAATTCATTTTCTTCTTTGAATTTAATTGTTAAAAAATTTAATTCTGTTGCTTCAAAGAAAACCAGCGATTCTTCATCATCAACACCATCTATATTGGGGTTGTATTCATAAATATCTTCCCTTAAACGAAAATCAGAAACCGAAAATGGGTCCATAAATCTATTAAAAAAGAACCTATCTGATGCTTCTAAAAAACCATAACCAATTTCCTTGTAAAAATCTTTTAATTCTTTAGGGAATTTCATTTTTAACAACTCTTCTGCCTCTTCTATTTCCTCACTTTTTAAAGGATAGAAAATAGGTGTTTGGTCAGATTTTACACTTTCATTAGCTACAACATACTTTTTCAAAAAATCAAACATAGCTTTCGTTACCTCCGTTAATTACTTTTTAAAAATTTCTCTTGAGATACTGTCCTTAGCGTGTATACCACCTTGATGTTCATCAGGGTATTTAGCTGGGTGCATATTCCACCATTCATGTTCTCCGCCATGTGCATTTTCAATAAAATGATGTGCATCAAATGGCTTATCAATTCTCCGTGATACTTTACCTCTTCTAGAAATAACTTTCTCCGTATATGTAGGCCATGTTTGGCCTGTTTCTTTTTCCCATTCAGCTATCAGTTTATTTTTTATAGTATTGAACTCAGCCCTTCTTTGATCTACTTCTTCTTTGCTTAATCGTTCATAAGCATTCTTTTCTAAAGCTTCCTGAAGCAATTCTCTTTGATTTTCAGGGATTTTTCTGTTTGTTATTTCTTCTACTTGGCTAAGATATTCTTGGAATCTAGGTGTATTTAAATTACCAGGGTCAGCAAACATAAATGTATTACGTGCATCTTCTAAAGAATTAAAAGAAGTTTTTGGAATATCTCTAAACTCACTAACGCTAGCATATGCAAAGCGATCTCCCATTTGCAATTTATTCGTAAAATGCGAAATACCTTCTGAGAATTTTGCTACACTCGCACCCTTTGCGAGTGTAGTGACTTTGCTTATGCCTTTATCACCAATAAGTCCTAAACCAACTTGAGTTAAAGCATAACTTCCCCATTTTGCACGACTTTCTGCGTCACCATTTATTACATCATTAATAAATGAATCTGACAATACAAGTGACAGAGTCTGACCGCAAAGGAATGAAACAGCATTTTATTATTAGCAGTCAATATGAATATTCATTTTGGGAAATGACTTATACATTAGAGCAGTGGTCAGTGAATAAAGAAGCGAAAAAGGTAATAGGATAGTGAAAAGAGGCTGTCCTAAAAGGTGCTTTTTAGCCAAAACCGAATAGAAAGTGAAAGGAAGAAACGTTGATTTAATAACGTTTCTTCCTTTTCAATTTCATGTGATTTTACTTCGAAAGAGACTTATGAGACAACCTCTTTTATAATCTTTTGTAAAATTATTGTAAATCCCAAATACAATACGTGACTAATATTGTATAATCTTAATATATTATATTTGTTATATAAAAGGAGGGATATGTATGAAAATTTCTTTTAACTTTTATCAGAGTCATGTCATTAATATATAAGTCGGATAAGCGATATTTGCTATTCTTTTAAATAATTAAATTATGTGATAATACTTTAGTTTTTTTGTGATCAAGAAAAATGAAGAAAGGAAGTAATCATTTTATGGAAAAATTAAAGTTGTTAACATTTGAAAATATAGTAGAACCTCTTTTAAACGAAAGTGTATCATTTATATATTTTCCTATTGATTGGCTCGATATTGTAGAGATACATTATAAGACATTTTTATTAACGAGTAAGTTGAAACGATTGAATGAAAGATTATATGATATGTTTTCTGATATATTATTTATTCAACATAATCCATATGTATTGAATGAAAATACACCGTGGATTGTGTGTAAAGAGCCTATTAGAAAAGAACAACTCGATTATATTTTCCAAAGTTGGTATGAGATTATTCATGATTGGAAACCTAATAAATTAATAGAATCGCCAAAATATGAATGGCATTACGATTTAATTTCTAATTTAACAGTACTACATGATAAGGAAGTATATTCTAAATGGGTGCCCGCTTTAATTTCACATATTTTTTGTGAACGTCCTGTACAATTAGAAAATATAAATGAAGAATATATATATTTTTCTCCTCTTAGATCACAAAATATTTGTGAGGCGATGTCAGAGCCTATTAAAGATGAAAAAACACAAGACTATTTCGCCTATGTATTTCGGTTCGAATATATAACGCGCGGAGGAGAGAACATTCCATTATTAAATGTTTCAATAGGAATTCGGAGATTTTATCAAGAATATAACCATCCAGACATTCCTTTGCTATTAAGACGAAAACGGGGCATGATATTAATTTCTACTCCAGAATTTGCATTGAATAATAAGAAATTACGATTTGTAAAACTAAAAGTTCAGCAGGCTACAAACGGCATCAAATGGATTAAGATATTTAGAAATTTAAAAGATGATTTTCGTATAGGTGGAGAAGTTGAATTAGATCATATTCTTCAATATCCGAAAGATTATATGCTGGGAGAAAATCTTAGGGTGTTGCTTCCATACAATGAAAGAATATATAAAGTTCAAGGTACTAAAATAAAACCTGGTATAAAAGTAGAGGAGAGAGAGTATTTATTTAAAGGTTTTCAGCAAAAATTCACTTATTTCACATTACTACCAGAATGCAAAAAGATGGAAACAGATAATAGGAAAGAATTATTCCCTTTAATTGCACCAAAAGGATTAGAGGCTATAACGCTAGAAATATGGTCTGAAAAAATATCGCTGGAAGTAGAACAAGCATTATTTGAAAGTAAAATGGTGTTAGCTCAAATCAGTGAGTCGTCATATGTATTACATGCAGATTCTCCAGTATTGTTAAAAATAGTAAGATGTAATATTGAAAAAGTATTGCAAAATCCATATAAGATGCAATATTGCCAGAAGTATAAAACGAATTTAGTAGAGGATGTTATGAAAGCGGTTTATGCTACTGCAGGTAAGCGCAATGATGCGACATTGGCGTTAATTGCAATGAAAAATTGTGATGGACGTGAAAAAATTGATCCAAAGCAAATTGTTAGAGAAGGATTTGCACGAACAAACCGTATTTCAGCATTTATTAATTTATTTATAGGCCAAAGTGTGTCTCGTAAAACGATTATAAATGGTATTTTGAGTTTATTAGAACAAAAAGGATTTTTAAAACGTAGTTGGAATAAGATAAATTTACCTTGTACATATGTTAATTTATCAATTGAACGAATCTCGAAATTTGATTTCTTACCCATTTTTTCAAAAATAAAAGGAAAAGAAATTTCATATAAATTATATGGGAATATAGAGTGGCAAACGATTGATCGTTTATTATTAAATGTAGACAAACATAACATCTTTTTGCCGCAGCCTTCAAAAAGAAATGATATGGGCATTCAATTTAAACAATTTGTTTCTGAAACATTAGCGGAAATTTTACAACCTGCAAAAGAGCAAAATGAGCAAGTATACTTCATTATAGATGCGAATGTAAGAAAACATTGGATAAAAGAGTTACAAAATGAAAAAATTGATATAGATACTTTCCCTGACATTGTTCCAGATGTGCTAAAGGTTCCAAACTTAAATGCTGTAAGAATAAATACATCTTTTGATGTACCCAAATACGGTGTGATAGAATGTGATGACGTACTAGATAGTACGAGTTTATATATAGATCAAAAGGGAATGTATTATAGCACTGGTGAGTATCTGTGTAATGATAGTGAAACATTGCATCGATATATACTTGAAATATTACCTCTAGGTGTAAAAGCTGTTGAAAGGAACTATATTGCCAAAATGGTACATTACATGTGCTGTAATTCAAGTATGCTTTTGGAAAAGAATATACACATGCCATATTCTATGCATATGGCGAAAGTAATAAAGAGCTATATGACTGATATAGATGCAAGAGAGTTTAAAGAGTTTGATGATGAATTGGATGTAGATATTATAAAAATAGAAAAGAAAGATTCAATTATTCTACTGTAAATAATAATAAACAAATCCTGCTCATTATATCGATCAGGATTTGTCATTTTTTCATGTAAATAAGGATATCTTTTGTCATGTATCTTCTCTTTTATATATTTACTTTATTTCCATACAGGATTAAGATGTTTTTTAGAAATAAAAAACTACACCATGTGGAAAAGCAATATGAATGAATTCAAAAGAACTTGGAAAGGAATGAGGAATTGTGAAGAAATTAGATGTGCTATTCATGCTATTGAGCGGCCTCTTTCCAGTTGCAGGAATTATGAAACAAATCCCACTAGAACAATCTTTATATATTGGAGGCCTTTTATTTTTCACCAGTTTCGGTAGTTATTTTGCGAAAAAAATATATTCACGTATATGTAGCTGGATAGCATATGCGCCATTTATTACACTATTGTTAGTTATTTGGCATCAAGATATTTCAACAAGTTCAATCATAGCGAATGCGAAAATCGCTGCTTGTATCGCTTTAATCCCATGTTTATTCCGTTTTCGTACATATGGGCTTACTTTCGGTTTATTCGCATTATGGGCCGCTTTACTATGGGATATTAAAGAAGTGCAATCGTTAGTCATACTTGAACGTATGTCGAGTTTAATGACAAGTAATTTCAAATATCTTATGCTTTTAGTTGGTGGACTTATATTAGGTGGATTAATTGCTATGTTATTACACCGTAAAGAAGAGGATTATAAAGAAAATATAACTTTATTTCAACAAAAAAAGAAACGTAAAAAGCAATCATTTCAGATTCCGATCCCAAGATTACCGAAATTTAAGTTAAAATTATTTAAGTTTGGTGGCAAAGTATCGAAACAAAAAACGCCTGAAGAAATACGTGAGCATAATTACGAAGAACCAACTGCAGTTGCAACATATGAAATGGCAGAGCAAATACCTCAATATAAAGAAGAGACTGCTCAAGGACAAACAAGGATGGAACGTCGTAGAAATAGGTATAATGCATAAGAAATATTAGTAAGCCTTTAATGATTTATCATTAAAGGCTTTTTTGTAATTACATATAGATTGCTAATGAGAAATTTATAGCATAATCTAAAACTGAGGACTCCAATAAAATAATGGGAGGATAAAATGCTTATTATTATATATATTGCCGTCAGTATATTATTTTTAGTTAGCTTTTTACATGTTTACTGGGCTTTCGGAGGTAAGTGGGCGACAAATAGTGTTATTCCGACTAAAGATGGAGAAAAGGCGTTTACACCAGGTGCAGGAATGACATTGATCATTGCGTTATTATTAAGTATGGCAGCAATAATTTTATTACAACAAACTAATATTGTTCATTTTGCATTTCCTAATAGTATTGTTCAAGTGGCATCCTGGGTGTGTATGATTGTATTTCTCATAAGAGTAATTGGTGAGTTTCATTATTTTGGTATTTTTAAGCGAAAAAAAGATACTCAATTTGCTAGAATGGATACTGTTTTATATATACCACTTTGTGCATTTTTATCTCTATCATTCTTATTAGCGATTATAACTTGAACATAAAATGGTGGCTGTTTTCTTCAAAATAATATAAACGTGAATTGGCAAATGTAAAAGTGAAAAATCTAGGGGTAAATAAAAAGGATGTAAGCGCCTTTTTACCGAATTATAGATTATTATGAAAGGCGGGTGCACGATGAAGTATGTAAAAGTCAGTATGAATGGCGGAAGTGAACATAAATTCTCGATGACTTTAGAACGGTTTGAAGAACTGATTACAACAGAGAATGGACTATTAGAAAATAAATTAGTTAGTATTGAAAATGTAATGATTAATCCTACTAATATATCTTCTGTAGTTGAAAAAATTGGTGTACCGGCTAAGTTTATGGAAGCTTAAAAATCGGTACATAAAAAAACATCCACGGGGGATGTTTTTTTATGTATAAATATGTTAATTGTACAAGGAATTTATGAGGAGAATTTATAGTGATACTTCGTACATGCACAAAAAATAAGTACAAGCATATATTAGATAGTGGGACAAGACCTTCGTGTCCTACTTAATACTCAGAAAAACCTCTATCACATGAGAGCATCTGATTGCAGGGTGCTCTTTTTTTTATCCCACTTTATCCGGATCTTTAACTTTTAATTTTAAACATATCTTTGATGCTCATAAATATTAAAAATAAAATAATAGCAAAAATTAAGTTAGATAAATAGAAATCTTGATGAAATATTAATTCAAAGATGACATCAAAAGCAAATAAAAAGGCGATAGTAGGTAATATACAAATAAATATAAATCTCCAATTTTTTAGATAATGTTTATAATTAGGAAATACTTTCTCCATAAACATAGCTCCTATATTTTTTATTTTCTATATAATTATACATTTAAATAAAAGGATTTACAAAAGGTTATTTAGCAATCTTTCTAATACATGATTTGACTAAAAAACTTTTAAAGAGTAACACTTAAATGATACACTATAATCCACGTTATTTTTGACATGAATTGAGGGGTTTACATGATAGATAAAATTAAAAATGCTGTAGAGGATATGCACGAAGATGAAGCAAAACATTTACTTCAAAGTATTCTAATCCAATTAAATTTATTAAAAGAAAACTATAGTGAAGATACTATTAAAAATTTGATGGATATTCCTAAGCAACTAACGAGTAATACATCTTATAAAAGAAGTGTAAAAGAAGTCTCACACGTACATATTGCATTTGATGATTCAACAGCTGGATGTTTAAAGCATATGCTTGGTCAAGAAGAACGATTGGAAGAGATGGTTGTTGCTTTTTCTGAATTCTTTTCAATTGGGCCGATAAATAAGTTACATATGAATGAAGGGCAACTAGCAAGACAGGAATGGTTAGTAAACAACTTAAATGCTTATGAAAATTATTTTGAAGAAGAGTATTTACCAAGGTTTTTAGAAACTATGAAAGAACTATACGCTATTCCTAGTGAAACGCCTATTACAATTTGGAAAGCCGATAACGCACATGAACATGTAGGTCTATGTTTTGCAATGGCGCAATTAAAAGATAAGAAAAATATTCGCGTTATGAATACATCTGAAGCAAGTAAAGAAATATTAAAACTAGAGTATGTGATTCGTGGAACAGGAGAGTTACCACCTGAAAGTTTAGCTCTAATTCAAAAAAGTTTTGTAAAATTGCCGTATTTAACTGTAGAGAATCGTCTGCAGTTTGAACATGAGTGGGATAGTCTCTCGAAAAGTACGGGGTTTTTAAGAGTTTGGACAGACAATGAAGTGCGTTCTGTACAAGAAAATTATTTTGATCAATTTATTATTGAATGCGCGAAAAGTATAGGTGCTGATCAAGAATTCCTAAAAGCTCCTAGAGTAATTGGTGAAGCACTTGGTCTTGTAGAGCAATCAGTTGGCGATACGTTTTTAGAATATCGCTTAAAGGAATTAATTAAACAAGAAGTATTTGAATTTGAAGGTTCATTAGATGAAATGCGTTTCTATAGTGTGAAATTAAGAAAATAATACATCTATTCCGTTTATGAAAAAGCTCGTATTTTTAAAATACGAGCTTTATTTTTTGTTGAATTTAGGCTATACATAAGATTCCCAGAGAGGGCATATCACATATGAATGGTAAAGGTAATGAACAAAAAGAAGGTGATTTATTAATATGTATAACCAACAAAATTATCCATATGGTCAAGCGATGTATTATAATCCACAAAACTACGGGTATGAACCTACAAATGAAGTGAGAGATATGGAGCAAGAAGATTATAGACCAGATGATGCGGAAGATGCTCCAACGTCACCACCACCGTCCCAAGTGCCATCGTTACCATCCACATTTGCTTCACCTGCACAAGCTGGTAATATGAAATCATGGATGTGTAACTGTCTAGGAAGATGGGGCTATTTACGTTTGCATCGTTCAGGACCTTTCGGAAGAGACTTATGGTTCTTTCCGACTGAAGTGAGAAGAAATGGAGTATCAGGTTACACTTGGCAAGGTGGTCGTCGTCGTAAAGTAAGTTATCACTATCAACAAATTAGTAATTTCATGTGCTTCGCATAAAGAAAAGTGAGAGAGTAGAAAGATTTTACTCCCTCACTTTTTTATTTTTCAATATACGAAGTAAGATTTCGTGTAAAAATTTACAATTTTCTCGTTTTTGTTAGCGTATAATGCATATGTTGGTTGATTTTCAAAAACAAATGAGAGTGAGGGGATACAATGTCAATGAAAAATAAAGTTGGGCTAAGAATAGAGAATGGCATCAATTTAGCTTCAGCTCAGTTTAAAGAAGATGCATATGAAATTTATAAAGAATCTCGTAAAATGCAACCTATCTTATTTGTGAATAAAACGGAATTAGGTGCAGAGTGGCTTATTACAAGATATGAAGATGCTTTACCACTATTAAAAGATAATCGCTTAAAAAAAGATCCGGCCAATGTGTTTTCTCAAGATACATTGAATGTGTTTCTTACTGTTGACAATAGTGATTATTTAACGACGCACATGTTAAATTCAGATCCACCTAATCACAATCGTTTACGATCACTCGTACAAAAAGCTTTTACACCGAAGATGATCGCGCAATTGGAAGGAAGAATTCAGCATATCGCAGATGATTTATTGAACGAAGTCGAGCGAAAAGATTCATTAAACCTTGTTGATGATTATTCATTTCCTTTACCGATCATTGTGATAAGTGAAATGCTTGGCATTCCAAAAGAGGATCAAGCGAAATTCAGAATTTGGTCTCATGCTGTCATTGCTTATCCAGAAACACCAGAAGAAATAAAAGAAACTGAAAAGCAACTATCTGAGTTTATTACATACCTTCAATATTTAGTTGATATGAAACGAAAAGAACCGAAAGAGGACTTGGTTAGTGCTTTAATACTTGCAGAAAGTGAAGGACATAAACTTAACGCTCGGGAACTATATTCAATGATAATGTTACTAATTGTTGCAGGGCATGAGACAACGGTAAATTTAATAACAAATACGGTATTAGCACTTCTTGAAAATCCGGATCAATTACAGTTATTAAAAGAAAATCCAAAGTTAATTGATGCAGCAATTGAGGAAGGATTACGATATTATTCCCCGGTTGAGGTTACAACTTCAAGATGGGCAGATGAACCTTTTCAAATTCACGATCAAACAATTGAAAAAGGAGATATGGTTGTCATTGCCTTAGCTTCTGCAAACCGTGATGAAACAGTATTTGAGAATCCGGAAGTTTACGATATTACTCGCGAGAACAATCGCCATATTGCCTTTGGACATGGTAGCCATTTCTGCCTAGGCGCTCCACTTGCTAAGTTGGAAGCAAAAATTGCTATTACTACGTTATTTAATCGAATGCCTAAACTACAAATAAAAGGAGATCGAGAAGAAATTAAATGGCAAGGTAATTATTTAATGCGTTCTTTAGAGGAATTACCATTAACATTCTAGAATATTTGTTGTAAGACATGCATACATAGAAAATGATTTACATAGAGTATGTATGTGTAATTTAAATTCGAAACGGAAGGGTGAATACATCCCAATGATCAACTAATTCTATTTGTAAGAGATCTTCGTTAAAAAACGAAATATTCTTCTGAATAGGATTAGTCTGTACATTTATAGAAAAGGGATGTATTTCGCTCTGCGAAAAATATAGTCTTTTCATATGATTTGTGCTGCCTCCTGTTCAGAAGATGAAATAGGAGGCTTTTTTATGTCGACAAATGTAGAAACGAAACAAAATAATGGGGTATCACAAGTATTAAAAAACCGGTTTGTACAAGGGATTTTAGCATCAGCATTATTTTTACAAATTGGAATATGGGTTCGGAACTTTGCTGTATTACTATATGTAATGGAAATGACAAAAGGCGATGCTTTTGCTATTTCGATGATTTCAGTTGCGGAGTTTGCTCCAATTTTCATCTTTTCCTTTATTGGTGGAACGTTTGCTGATAGGTGGAAGCCGAAGAAGACAATGGTATGGTGTGAAACGTTAAGTTCTATTTCGGTATTTGCTGTATTAATTACTCTAATGTTTGGAACGTGGAAAATCGTATTTTTTGTAACGCTTATTTCTGCAATCCTTTCGCAGTTTTCTCAACCATCAGGGATGAAATTATTTAAACAGCATTTATCGGCAGAACAAATCCAATTAGCGATGTCTATTTATCAAACAATATTTGCGATATTTATGGTGTTAGGACCAATTCTTGGAACATTTATTTTTCATAGTTTTGGAATTTATATTTCAATCATTATTACAGGTATCGCTTTTTTACTTGCAGCAGCTGTGTTGTTATTTCTTCCGAAAGATCTTGAGAATGATAATGAGAAGAAAGAAATCACTCTATTACAGGAAATGCTCGATGGAATTAAATATGTGAAAAAGAAAAAGGCATTAACTTTGCTAGGGCTTTGTTTTATGGCAGCAGGACTAGGAATTGGTTTAATTCAGCCGTTAGGTATTTTTATTGTGACTGAGCAGTTAGGATTATCAAAAGAGAGTTTACAATGGTTACTAACAGTAAATGGTGCAGGAATGATTGTTGGCGGTGCTTTAGCGATGGTGTTTGCAAAAAACGTTGCGCCGCAAAAGATGTTAATTATCGGTATGCTTGGTCAGGCAATCGGCATCGGTATTATAGGTTATTCCACCAATTTATGGGTAACACTCACAGCACAACTTTTTAGCGGTTTAGCTCTTCCTTGTATTCAAATAGGTATTAATACGCTCATTATTCAAAATAGTGATACTGATTTTATTGGTCGTGTAAATGGCATTTTAAGTCCGCTATTCACCGGTTCAATGGTAGTAACAATGAGTATTGCTGGTTCATTAAAAGAAATGTTCTCATTAAGTACGATGTACGAAGGCACAGCTTTACTATTTATAATTGGATTATTATTTATTTTACCTATATACAATTTAAAGCCAGTTATAGCAATAGAGAGTGAAATGAATAGGAAAGGAAGTGCTGTGCAACATGAATCCTAATCCAAATGTTAAATACCCTATTGAAGGAAATAAAAATGTTCACTTTATAAAAAATACAATAACGAAAGCTAATATACTCGCCGGAGATTATTCATATTATGATGCGAAAGATGGAGAAACATTTGAAGATCGAGTATTACATCATTATGAATTTCTTGGAGATCGCCTTATCATTGGAAAGTTTTGTTGCATTGCAAATGGAGTTACCTTTATTATGAATGGAGCGAATCATCGGATGGATGGATTTTCGGCATATCCATTTAATATATTTGGAAATGGGTGGGAGAAGTATACACCTAATTTGTCTGATTTACCTTACAAAGGTGATACAGTTATAGGAAATGACGTTTGGATCGGTATGGATACAACAATTATGCCTGGAATAAAAATAGGGGATGGTGCAATAATAGCAGCTAAATCGGTTGTGACTAGAGACGTTGCACCATATACAATTGTTGGTGGAAACCCTGCAAATAAAATAAAGGAACGATTTACAAATACAATAATAGAGGAGTTATTGCAAATTCAATGGTGGCATTTTGATATTGAAAAAATAACTGAAAATATAGGTGCTATTGTACAAGGAGATATAGAGCCATTAAGAAAGCTAAAAAGGTAATAAAAAATGCATAACAAAAAGTATCATACCTCCGAATTTTGTTAATGATAATAGAACGAGGAGGTGTGATACTATGGCACAAGACGTTTTATGTGAAGTAAACAACTGTAAATTTTGGGCTAACGGCAATAAATGTAGCGCAGACGCAATTTATGTAGTAAGTCATAAAGGAAAACAAGCATCGACTACAGAAGAAACAGATTGTAAAACTTTCGATCCGGAAGTATAAATTTTTGAAGGGTAGCCAAATCGTGGTTGCCCTTTTATTAATTATAGTATTGATAATAAATCTCATTTTCATTCATTGTTTTTAACTTTTATTGTTATTTTTTCATATTTTCTTCATAAGTGATGTAATCCAGAGCAATTCATGTTCGATACGTGATTTACTAAATTCAATGACTTCTGTAATAAAAGGTGAACTAGCATTAAAGATTGAGTAGTAGTAAGTTGTTTATGTAGTATGTCTTGGCGTATTGTTAAAACTTCTTTTCTAGCTTCATAATCAAGCTTTTCAAAAAGCGCGATACGAACAAGAAATTCTATATTGTTTGTCGCGAGTTTTTCGGGAAACTCGCGCAACATTTCAGAAAAGATTTCTTCTCCTGTTTCAGTTATGTCGTACATATTTCGATTTGGCTTACCGACTTGTGTATGTACCTTTTTCGTTATAGCCCCCATACTCTCAAAACGTCGAAGAGAAGGATAAAGCATATTATGATTTAATTCAAAATTCTTACCTATTCGCTTAACACTCAATAAACTGTTCAGCAAGGTACAAATTTACTGTACCTTGTTTTTTTATTTCTCAATTGTAAAATTTTAGTTGGTTATTTAGTATGGAAGTGTGTGAATAAGAGTAGAGGAGGATGCTTATGTTAACGTGTAATGGAAGTAAGACGTTCCAAACATTTATTAAAGCTGTAACGGATTTAATAAATAGTAATTTGTTAGAAGATCAAATTGTTTGTGGGATTGAAAAATTATTAGAAGAACTTTTAGAAAAGAAAACATGGCTTCCGTTAGAAAAACAGAAGGCGAATTCGGCTCAATATGCACGACACTTGCTTTATGAAGATCCTTTAAATCGTTTTGAAGTATTAGCTCTTGTATGGAAAGATGGACAATCGACTCCTTTGCATGATCATGATGGCACATGGGGAGTAGAAGGCGTATTTACAGGAAGAATAATGGTGCAGAACTTTATACAAACGAAGCAGTTTGAAAATTCACTTGTTTATTTAACTCATACAGGAAATCTTTATTTGGGAGAAGGAGAAACAGATAAAGTCATTCCACCAGCTGATTGTCATATTCTTGAAATAGCAGAAAATGAAAGCGTTGTCACTATTCATGTTTACGGAAAACGTTTAGAAAAGTTTAAAATATATGTCCCAACTGAAGAAAAGAATGTGTACATGTGTGAGACGAAATATATTAGTTATAGTTCATAGTTTAAAATCAGAAGCTTTTCTTTAAAAAGAAAAGCTTCTGATTTTATTTTTAATTATTTCTTGACCTGAAACGCTTTTCATAAATTATAACTAAAGAGAACCTCACGAGACCAGTGTGAAAACGATACCTTGAATATAGGTAGAACTCGTGTATTTTAGAAAGTGGTGAAGAAATAATGAAATTAATAGCAATTGATTTAGATGGAACCCTTCTTTCAGGGAATAAAATGATTAGTACAGAGAATGCAAAAGCAATTCGAGCATGTCAAGAAGCGGGCCATGTTGTAGCGATTTGTACAGGACGTTCTATTGTCGATATTGAACGATTATTGTTAGAAGCTGATTTAGAGTGTCCGATCATTGCAGAAAATGGTGCACTTATATATAAAGATAAAAAAATGATGAAAAGATATCCAATTCAAAATATGCAGGCACTTAAAATAGTAGAATATCTTGAAGAGAATGGTTTATATTATCAACTTTATACAGATAAAGGCGTATATGTTCCAGAATATGGAGTGGAAAGTGTACGCAGGGAAATTGAGGATTTGAAAAATTCAAAAACAAATGTGGATATACAAGAATTAGAAACAATTGCAGCATTATACCTTGATCATACAGCATTTCATAGTACGGAAAGTTGCAAGTCAATTGTAGAAACAGAAATACACGTGCATAAATTGTTGCCATTTTCTTATGATATAGAGAAATTAAAAAAACTAAAAGAAACATTTCTTCATAATTCAGATTTAGCAATTACATCTTCATATTGGCACAATTTAGAGATTAATCATCGAGATGCTCAAAAAGGGAATGGATTATACACTTTAGCTGAATATCTTAATATTTCAGTTGAAAATACTGTTGCGATAGGTGATGGGCTAAACGATGTTTCTATGATGGAAAAAGCGAACATTTCAATTGCAATGGGAAATGCTGTTGAAGAAATAAAAGCGATGTGTAAATATGAAACATTATCTAATGAAGAACATGGTGTTGCACATGCTTTATATAAATATGTAATGTAACATAAAAAGAAAAAAAGAATCCAATTGGATTCTTTTTTTCTTTTTATTAGGGGTAAGGTATTCTATGAGATTCATAGAAGCCTTATTACATTTTATTATATAGAATATATTGGAATAAATGTTTATATTTTTCATGATAATTGTGAAAATTTTATGAACTTTATATGTAATGTATTTTTATATTGCTACTAGTGTGTATAAAACTATGTCAAAACTTAACGAATGTAAGGATGTTAAGGAGAGTTCATGCAACATAAAAGATCATGATTGGCTTAGCTAATAATCAGTCGGAGATGAATAAAACTTACTAATTAGAGTTTCAATTTGCATGCATATATTTTTTGTTTTTAATTGAAAAATAAAATTTGTTCGAATAATTATTCTTCAGCTATATACCTACAGGCACATTCTTCGTATAATGGAGAAGTATGAATTTAAAGTTTGTATGAATTTTACATATTGAGGTGAAAAAGGAATGAATGCGCGGCTAATGGAACTTATTGATGTGAGTACAATAGAAACCATGGCAGAACAATTTTATCAATTAACCAACATATCACATCAACTTCTTGATGCTGAAAAAGAATGTATATTTTCATTTGGAATAAATGAAAAGAAAATATGTAAACTTCCCAAAATTGAAATCCCCATTTTTTTATACAATCAATATTTAGGATCTTTTGTTGTATGGTCTCAGAAAAGCGAAATTTTCAATTCCCAAAAATACTTTGAAATGCTTTCAAATCTAATTATAGGTGGAGTAATGAAAGGATTTCAAAGTAAAAATACAACGTTACTTACTCGAAAAGAGGAGGAACTACATACAATCTTACAAAACATGCCTATTATGGTTGATGCACTTGATTATAATGGAGATTTTGTTTTGTGGAATCGCGAATGTGAAATTGTAACAGGATATACTGCGGAAGAGGTAATTGGAAATCCAAACGCACTTCGCTTACTGTATCCTGATCATAATTATCGTCACGAGATACAAAAGAAATTTTTGACTCGTGGAAAGAACTTTAGAGATTGGGAAATGCGCTTAACATGTAAAAATGGTGAAATTAAAACGATAATGTGGTCCAATATATCAGAACAGTTTCCTGTAAGTGGATTTAGTTATTGGGCTGTTGGTGTAGATATTACACATTTAAAAGCAATAGAAGAGAAATTAATACAACAAACGTCTGAATTGGAATTAATTTTTCAAGCTTTACCAGACTTATGTTTCTTAACAGAAGATGACGGCACAATTATTGATTATAAAGCAGGATCCCCTACAAAATTTTACGTACCCGCAGAAGCTTTTATGGGAAAAAAGTTTTACGAAGTATTACCAACTTCAGTAGCACAAAAATTTCAAGAAGCAATTTTTCAAGTGAAAGAAAAAGGAACAAATGCAATTGTTGAATATCCGCTTACAATTAATGAAAGTATCGATTTCTTTGAAGCTAGATGTTTACCGTTATTACATGATAAAATTATGATTATTGTACGGGATATTACAGAGCGGAAAAAGACAGAAGAATTGCTAAATAAATCAGATACACTTGCAGCAATTGGTCAATTAGCAGCTGGTGTAGCTCACGAAGTTAGAAATCCATTAACAGTCATTAAAGGGTTTATACAGTTATTCCAAATTAATAAAGAAGATCAAGAAAAATATTTTGATTTAATGCTTTCTGAAATTGAAAGAATAGAAGCGATTCTTCAAGAATTTTTGTCGATTGCTAAAACAGACGAAATAAGTACCGAAAAGAAAAATATTTATCAAATATTTAAAAATGTCGTCTCATTAATGAATACAAAAGCAATTATGACAAATATTCAAGTTGAATTATATACAAATTCCAAGGATATAATCATTGAATGCTCAGAAAATCAACTGAAACAAGTATTTATTAACATTTTGCAAAATTCAATCGAAGCTATGCCAGATGGTGGGGAAATTTCAATTCACATAAAAGAAATTGGTAAAGATGGTATCATTATTAGTGTAATTGATAAAGGAATAGGAATACCTGAAGAAAGAATTAAAAGATTAGGTGAACCATTCTATAGTACGAAAGAAAAAGGTACCGGTATTGGATTGATGTTAAGTTATAAAATTATTGAAAGTCATCAAGGGAATATAAGTATTATGAGTGAGGTTGGTGTCGGGACAACAGTAACGATTTACTTGCCAAAAATTCAGAGTAAAAAGCCTTTATCAAATTATGATGATAGATTAGAATCAATACGTTCAATTATTAATTCTTAAATACCCAATAACGAAAAGTCAAGCTTTTCGTTATTGGGTATTTTTGTATTTAATTTAGAAAACTTTACCTTTTCTTTAGATTTGCTTTAATTTCTATTAAGTTTTTATCAATATATTAGTATTTGTGCAAAGTAATGTATAGAAAACGTGCATTACTTTTAATATATAGATTCAATTATTAATAGAAATACAGTAAGGAGGAGATTATGACAAGGTGAAAAAACAAAAGAAAAAAAGCGATAGAGCAGTACCGATGCGGTTAAACATTTTATTCTTATGTGTATTTATATTGTTTTCTGCCATGATTATACAATTAGGTAAAGTACAAATTATCGATGGTGAGACGTATAAAAATGAAGTGGAGAAGAGAGAAAATGCAACCGTAAGCCTTTCTGTGCCGCGGGGAAAAATATTTGACCGAGAAGGGAATCCAGTAGTTGATAATAAGTCTTTACGTACAATTACATATACAAAGATGAAAGGTGTAAAATCAGAAGAAATATTAAAAACAGCAAGTCAACTTGCAGAGATAATTGAAATACCACAAGAAGATATAGATAAACTAACTGAGACGGATAAGAAAGATTTTTGGATGCAATTAAATCCGACACTAACCGAAAAATTAGTATCTAAAAAAGAAATAAATAGGTTCAGAGATAAAGATATTACCGGGAAAAATTTAGATAAAAAAATTGAAGAGTTAAAAAGAAAACGAGTTACGGATAAAAATCTTCAAGATTTAACAGATAAAGATATAAAAGTGTTAGCTATTAAAAGTAAGATGACTTCTGGTTATCAAATGGCTCCACAAATTATTAAAAAAGACGTTAGTGAAAAGGAATTTACTATAATTAGTGAAGGTTTAGCAAATCTCCCAGGTGTAGACGTGTCGGTTGATTGGGAGAGAGTGTATGTGAATGATGGATTATTCCGATCCGTTCTTGGAAATGTTTCTAATTCTGATGAAGGATTACCAAGTGAACGATTAGATTATTACTTAGTACGTGATTATAGCCGAAATGATAGGGTTGGAAAAAGTTATATCGAGCAGCAATATGAAGATGTACTTCATGGTACAAAAAAAGAAGTAAGAAGCGTTGCAGATAAACAAGGTACTACAATTAGAACGGAAACAATTTCTGAGGGAAAGAGCGGTAAGAACTTAACTTTAACGATAGATATGGAATTACAGAAAAAAGTAGAAGAAAGTATAGAAAAAATATTAAAGGCATATAAAGGATCTGAATCTATGTTGGACCGTGCTTTCGTTGTAATGATGAATCCGAAAAACGGACAAGTATTATCAATGGCTGGGAAAAGACTTGTAGAAAAAGACGGGAAAACAGAAATTGAAGACTATGCATTAGGTACAATGACTAGTTCATATGAGCTGGGATCAACAGTTAAAGGTGCCACAGTTTTAACTGGATTTGAAACGAAAGCTATAACACCAGGTACTTATTTTTATGATGCACCTATGAAGTTTAAAGGTACTAGGGAGAAGAAATCTTGGAAAGAGTTTGGAAACATTGATGATTTAAGAGCGTTACAAGTCTCTTCAAACGTTTATATGTTTCATACAGCATTAAAAATTGCAGGTGTGGATTATGTGAAAAATAGTTCATTAAATATTAAACAGGAATACTTTGATAAAATGAGGTACTATTTCAGACAATTCGGATTAGGTGTTCCAACGGGTATTGATTTACCGAATGAAACAGCTGGACAAATTGGTAAAAAAGATAATCAGCCGGGTTTCTTATTAGATTACTCAATTGGTCAGTATGACACGTATACACCACTTCAGCTCGTACAGTATATTTCAACAATTGCAAACGGTGGATATCGAATGAAGCCACAAATTGTACAAGAGGTAAGAGAGCAAACGTCGCAAAAAGATGAGATTGGTAAAGTGGTGCATGCAGTAGAACCAATTGTTTTAAATAAAATTGATATGAAAGAGGATTATATAAATCAAGTAAAAGAAGGATTTAGAAAGGTATTCCAAGAGGGTGATGGAACAGGAGTAAGGGCGTTCCAAAAAGCATCTTATAAACCAGCAGGTAAAACAGGAACAGCACAGACAGTTTACGGTGGAGAAAGCGATATTGGAAGAAATGAAAAGGGCGAGAGAAGAGAATGTTATAACTTAACGTTAGCAGGGTATGCGCCATATGATAATCCAGAAGTAGCATTCTCTGTAGTTGTGCCGTGGGTTATGAATGATAAATCTGGTATTAACTCTGATATTGGAAAAGAAGTTTTAGATGCTTATTTTGAATTGAAAAATAAGAGAATGACTGGATAAAATTTACAAATAGATAGCTCTCAAGAAGGTTAAAACATATGAAATAATATAGAAACTAGAGTCATTTAATTTAGGGATAGATTCAAAATGGGTGATAGAAAGGTAAAATCATTCTATCAATTGTTCACGTTTTATAAAATAAATCATATATTGATAGCATAGGACAAGCTGAAAAGCTTATTCTAACCTCACAGAACACTCCTTATCACGGTTAGGCATCTACTTATGTAGATGCCTTTTTTAATTAAATAACTGACAATTATTTATCAATCTAAAGTAGCAAGTATATTAGGACTATTAGGGGAAGATTGACGGTAATTATTACAGTATGATTATTAAGAGCGTTGAAATGTAAGGAGTGAGAAAGAAGTGCTAAATATTTTAATGTCCCATTTGTCATCATTCCACACGATAAAGACCAGCCAATGATAGCACAAAGATTAACCGAACTGGAAGCAGCAAATCGGTTATTGAAAGAGCATGTTAATGTGCAAACGTTAAGAGAAGCGGTAACAGATGTTCTTTCAAATGAAAAGTATAAGCATGGAATACGAAAACTGAAAGATAGTTTTTTAGATTGTGGTGGTTCAAAAGAAGCAATTACCGTGATTACATCTCTTTTAAATAAATAGTTTAGACAATGGGCTCTACCTTTATGCTTTTATATGATTATCCTGCAAACTGCACAGCAGTATTTGCATGTAAAAAAGCAGTATCAAAAACAGGAACAGTAAGGTCGTCTTTGGAAATGAGCAATGGTATTTCAGTGCAGCCTAGTAGTATACCTTCTGCGCCATTTTGAATTAATGATTTTGTAATTTGTAATAGCTTTTCTTTTGATGTTTCTGAAATAATTCCTTTACTTAATTCATTTAAAATAACATGATGAATAAAATTTCTTTCCTCTTCATTTGGGATGATTGTCTCAATGTTATAGTTTGCTAGACGTGATTTATAGAAGTCTTGTTCCATCGTTTGTTTCGTACCCAATAATCCGATACGCTTTATATTCTGTTCTACCATTTCTTTAGCACTTACATCACCTATGTGAAGAAGTGGAATGGATATTGCACTTTCTACTTCTTCAGCAAATAAATGGACCGTATTGGAACACATTAATAAACATTCAGCTCCGGATTTTTCAACCTTCTTTGCAACAGTAACTAATTCGTTTTTCACTTCTTCATATTGATGATTTTGTAATAAAGTCGTTACTTCACCAAAGTCCATGCTATATAAAACAAGCTTTGCATTTTGGTCGTATTGAGAGAGTGTAAGTGTATTAATATGTTTATAATATAATGATGTAGATTCCCAACTTAGTCCGCCAATTAAACCAATTACTTTCATCGTACATTCCTCCCGTAACTATTTTAAATTTATTATTTCATAATTCCGATAAGAATACAATGATTTAAACGTGCCGTTAAATAAAAAAAAAAAAAATAATTAGAAAAGTGTTGAAATTTATACTTCTTAATGCCATAATACGAATTACAAATTAATACTTATCCAGAGAGGTGGAGGGAACGGCCCTATGATACCTCAGCAACCCCTATGTAAATGTATAGGAAGGTGCTAATTCCGCGGAGAACACGATGTGTTTTTTGGAAGATAAGAGGATTCTTAAATGTGAAAGAAAATGACCTCTTATGTAAGAGGTCATTTTTTGTTGTATAGAAAGGGAGTGTCGATGCATAATTCATTTTCAAAATAAATATAGAGTAATAAAAGTTGACTATTAAGAGGGGGGAATTGTTATGAACAAATTATCAACAAAATTAGTAGTGGCAATCGGAATTGGAGCAGCATTATACGGGATATTAGGACTTTGGGGATTTTCTATTGCACCAAATACATTTATTAAACCTGCATTAGCTATTTTAACCGTTTTTGGAGCGTTATTTGGTCCAGTGGCAGGACTGTTAATAGGACTTATCGGTCATACCGTAACAGACACAATCGCTGGCTGGGGTATTTGGTGGGGATGGGTTATTAGTTCAGGCATTATTGGCTTTGCAATGGGGTTCATTCAAAAAAGAGTTGGCTTTAGTGTGAAAAACGGGACATATAATAAGGGAGATATTTCTTATTTAGCCATTACTGGCTTAATTGGAATTGTCATTGCTATTATATTTGCTGGGGCATTCGATATTATTGTAATGGGAGAACCGTTTGATAAAATTGTTATACAAGTGTTAGGTGCAACAATTGCTGACGTTATTGTATTTTTAGTTCTTGGATTGCCAATTACAATAGGCCTAGCTAAATCAAATAAGAAACATACACATTTAAAAATTGAAAAGTAGGGATATTAAAATGCAACCAATTATTTCTTTTGAACAATTCAACTTTCAATATAAGCATGCAGCGCAGCCTACTGTGAAAGACATTACATTTCATATATATCCTGGGGAAAAAGTGCTAATTGCTGGACGAAGTGGTTCAGGGAAATCAACGTTAGCTCATTGTATGAATGGGCTAATCCCATTTTCTTATGAAGGGACTAGTACTGGTAATATTTTAATTGCTGGAAAAGATCCGAGGAAAAAGAGTGTTTTTGAACTAAGTAAACATGTAGGCACAATTTTGCAAGATCAAGATGCACAATTTATTGGTCTTACAGTAGAAGAAGATGTAGCCTTTTATTTAGAAAATGAATGTGTAAATCAGGATGAAATGAAAAAGATTGTCTCGGAGTCATTAAAAAAGGTAGGGATGCATACTTTTCATAAACAGAGTCCGCATGAATTATCTGGAGGGCAAAAACAAACTGTTTCTTTAGCGGGTTTGTTAACAACAAATGCTCCTATATTATTGTTCGATGAACCGTTAGCAAATTTAGATCCAGCTAGCAGCTTACATACAATTGAACTTATTAAAAATATACATAAGCAATATAATAAAACAATTGTAATTATTGAACATCGAATAGAAGAAATGTTAAATCTGGATTTAGATAAAATTATTTTAATTGATGAAGGGGAAATTGTTGCGATAGGGACACCAGATGAGATTTTAGCGTCAAATATATTACCCTCAATCGGATTAAGAGAACCTATGTACATAGAAGGATTAAAAAGATTACATTTTGATAGTAATAATGACGTAATATATCCACTTGAAAATCTTCATAAGGAAAGTATTAGTGGCGTAATAAAAGAGTGGATGGAGAAAAAAGCTTTTTGTAAAGATACTCCTACAAAAAAAGAATTATTGAAAGTAGAGAATTTATCATTTTCATATCCTAATAAACAAAAAGTATTAGAGAATGTAAATTTATCCATATATGAAGGAGAAATTGTAGCACTTTTGGGCCATAACGGAGCTGGAAAATCAACATTAGCTCATAGTCTTATAGGAATAAACAAAACAAAAAATGGCAGGATTTTAATTGATGGAGTAAATATCAATTCTTGGTCTATACGTAAACGCGGTGAGATTATATCTTATGTCATGCAAAATCCAAATCACATGATTACACAACCTACTGTTATAGAAGAGGTTTCATTCACATTAAAATTACAAAAGGTTTCAAAGGAAGAAATTAAGTTTAGAGCGGAGGAAGCGTTAAAAATTTGTGGTTTGTATACATTTCGAAATTGGCCAATTCAGGCGTTAAGTTATGGACAAAAAAAGAGATTAACGATTGCATCTGTACTAACAGCAAATCCAAAACTTATCATATTAGATGAACCGACAGCGGGACAAGATTATTATCATTATAAACAGTTTATGTCGTTTATTAGAAAATTAGCTAAAAAGGGAATATCATTTATTTTTATCACACACGATATGAATCTCGCATTGGAATATGCAGACAGGGCGATAGTTTTACACGAAGGGAGAATTATTGCGAATCATACCGCATCCATTGTATTAGGTCATCCAGAAACGTTAAAAAGAGCGAACTTAAAGGAGAGTTCTTTATTTAAACTCGTTAAATTTAGTGGTATTGCAAATCCTGAAAGGTTTATGGAACTTTATTTTGATGTTATTAGGAGGGAGGAAGGTGTATAATACATATTTTCATCGCATGGACGGAGCAGTGAAATTGTTGTTATTTATTTTTTGTATGACGCTTACCTTTTTATTTTTTGATTTTCGCGTATTGCTATTCGTATTTATAATTGGATGTATCGGACTTTTAGTTGCTAAAATTCCATTTCGTAAAATTTTTATTGTTTTTACTGTTATATTTACATTTAGTTTATTAAATTCTGTCATGATCTTATTTATTACACCAACCCATGGATCTGAATTAACTGGATCGTATACTTCATTTATGTATATTGGATATGCAACAATTACATACGAAACATTATTTTATGCAGCTACACTTTCGTTAAAGTATTTTACGTTATTACCATTTACACTTATTTTTATTTATACGACTGATCCAAGCAAATTTGTGAGTAGCTTAAGTAAATTTCGAATTCATTATAAAATTACTTATGCGATAAATATTGCATTACGTTATATACCTGATATTCAATCTGAATATAAAGTTATTAAACATGCCCAAGAGGCGAGAGGAGTAGCTTTCGAAAAAGGAGAAGCAAGTTTATGGATCCGCATGCAAAACCGTGTCTTAATTTTCTGGCCTTTAATTATTCATTCTTTAGAGAGAATCGATACAGTTTCAAACGCAATGGATTTAAGAGGATTTGGAAAGAAGGATACACGTACGTGGTTCTATACAAATAAAGCGAAAAGCGGAGATCTCATTGCTTTATTTGTAGGTGTTTTTATTTTAATTGCTGCAGTATATGTAAAGTTACATGTATTTCAAAATTTCTGGTATCCATTTTAAAGCACTCTCAAATGAGTGCTTTTACTTATTTTTATATAGACATGCTCAAAAAAGGGATATTTACATAATGTATAATACGAACCAGTTAAAATGATCAACTACCTATTAGTTTTCAAACCAAAAGGAGGAGAAAATATGAGTTACGGTGGTTCTTGTGGTTTTGGTGGAGGTTTCGCTTTATTAGTTGTGTTATTTATTTTATTAATTATCGTTGGATGCAGCTGCTGGGGCGGAGGGTACTAATTTTTAGTTAGTCTCCACAAATGTAAAACTAAAAAACATAGAAGATACTTATGTATCGAAACAAATAAAAAAGGAGCATAATTGCTCCTTTTTTATTTATTGTTAGATGCGTTTGTATTACATTTCGGAAATGTAATTGTCAAAGTAGTACCTTTATTCATAACGCTTCGGATTTTCAAATTACCTTGCATCGTTTCAATGATCTTAACAGCAACCATTGTACCTAAACCTGTACCTTTCGTTTTTGTACTAAAATACGGTTCGCCAAATCGATTTATTTGCTCTTGTGACATACCAATTCCGCTATCTTCAATTCGTATGATAACTTTATTATTACTAATAGAAGAGGAGATATTTAAAGTACCGCCATTAGGCATTGCTTCAATACCATTTTTTAATAAGTTTAAAAAACATTGCTGAAAGTGCTGTTTATTACCAACTATTGTTGCCGTAGAGAAATCTTTTGTAATATGTATTGTATTCATATTACATAAAGGTAAGATCATATTAATAACTCGATTTAATTCTTGTTCTACTGAAATCTCATCTAATTTTTCTGAAGCAGGTTTGGCAAACGTTAAATAATCATCAATAATTCCTTGGGCGTGATGTAATTCTTCGAGTATATGCTTAATATACTCGTCTCTTGATTCTGGAGTTAAATTTGGTGTTTTTAAAAGTTGTGTAAATCCTTTTACAACAGTTAAGGGATTTCTTACTTCGTGCGATATACTAGCAGCGAGTTGGCTAACAATCTCCATTTTTTCCATTTTAATTAACTTCGATCGCATGCATACTGCATCTTTTAAAACTTCATTAAAATAAACTACAAACAGCATTAAAACGGTTGGTAATATTATGAAATAAATGATGTACAAATTATTCACTTCAAAATCTGATAAAGTTAATACAATTACAGTTGTAAATATTGCTAAGAAAAATGTTAAAAACATTGCATAAGCTACTTTAATTTTTCTATTATACGTATTAAATTTTGCGGATGCGAATGCTGTAATGATAAACATTGTTCCATACACTACTATTGTTAACATACTAAATCCATAAAATGAAAATCTTGTAATTAATAAAATAGCAAACAATGTTATACCGACAGGGAAGCCACCATAAAGCGTACCTACTATAACCGGTATTTGTCTTAAATCATGAATACAATTTTCATCCATATAGATAGGATAGCGCATACATAAAATAAGAGGGATACTCGTACAAAGTATAATAAGTAGTTTTTTATATTTCTTCAAATTGCGCCCGCTATCATATATAAAATAAAAAATAAATATGCTACTTAAAATGTATAGAAGGTTATTTAACACGTGTTGATTGATATACACAAAGTTCATAATATTTGCCTCGTTATTTTTAATTTCCTTTTCATATATATTATCATGATAATAGTATAAACTATATATTTGTTTGAATAATATAGATTTATATCTTTTTAGTATTCGACACGTTTACCCACTCTTCATAAAATTCTTTAACTGATGCATATCGTTCGGTTCGGTTTTCATTTACTGCGCGATACGCTATTTCATATAAATCCCTACTTGCTTCCCATTTTGTAAAGGAGCGATCTTTTCCACCACCTAAAATCGCGAAAGCCATTGCCCCCATATTAAATACATTTGTTCTCGAATCAATTATAGCGTTTAGTTCAAATTCTTCAGGAGACATAAAACGTGAGGAACCCCATAATCTTCCCATTTTATTTACGTATGGTTTTTTAGAATATAAATCAATATCACAAATTTTCGTTTTATTTGCATTAAAATTATACATAATACTACCATCATAAAAATCTATCGCTACATATTTTTTCTTTTCGACATATGTATGGAAAGAAAAAATGGAATTTAAGGATTGAACTCGTTTTCTAACAGGTAAATGCTTAAATTTATAAAATGGAGAGTTTGGATTTTTATATTTTTCAGGAGGCGGGAAACTCCAGTGCGAATGAAGACATTCACCATCAAACCAATCGAAAATTAATACATATCCAGATTGAACTGGAAAGTGTTCAATTAGTTTTATAAGCGAGTTGTGTTTTAATTCCTCGTATAGGAAAACTGAATTTTTCAAACGTTCAATAGCGTCGTTTATTGTTCCTTCGTATGCAATTGTTTGTGCCCCTGCGTATTTAATGAATTTTTTATGGCCATTTTTTTCAACACCAAAACTTATATTACCTGAATCTTGCTGGTCAAAAACTGCAAATACGGTTCCTAATTTCAATAGCCAATCAAAATTATGATGTTCTTTTAACTGGAATGTAACTTGATTTAACTGAATTTCAACTGGAATATCTTTCATATTATACCTCGCATTTATTATAATTAAGTTATATATTTCAGTATTCGACACGTTTTGTAAAAATCCTATGTGAATCACATGAAATTTATATAAATATAATAATAAATAATTATAAAAAGGTGGATAAAATGGAACAACAAATCGTTATTAAACCATATGAAAAAGAGTGGCACGAAGAGTATTTAATAGAAAAAGAGAAATTTATTTCTTTATTCGGGGAAGATTGTATTGCTATTGAACATATAGGGAGCACATCTGTACAAGGGTTAGGAGCGAAACCTTTAATTGATATGATGATTGGCGTAACAGATTTGCAAATTATCAAAAAGTGGATTGAAGATTTATTAAAAATTGGATATGAGTATGTTCCAAAAGAAACACCTAATTGGCGTTTTTTTAGAAAGGGAAAATGGAGAGCGGGTACTCATCATTTACATGTTTATATTTATAATAGTGACGAATGGAAAAACAATCTTTTATTTCGAGACTTTCTAATAAAGCATGAATGGGCACGTAAAGAATATAGAGAACTAAAAGAGAGACTTGCAGCTACATATCCTTTTGATCGTGTTTCTTATACAAATGCAAAAGCACCATTTATTCAAAAGATATTAGAATTAGCTAAAACTCAAAAGAATTAACATTACAGATTTTTATCTGAAAAAATTTAAAAAATCCCTTCCTACGTTATTTATAGGGAGGGATTTTTTCTTTTGTCATAACGATATACATCTAATTATTGGAGACAGATTAGTTTATTTATTTCAATATTTCTAGTACATTGAAAATATTAAGGGGGAATGAAGCAATGAAAGCAATTTTACATCAATATAAAAAAGGGGTAGAGGGGTTAGAATATAAATTTTTATCTGAAACAAATCCTAATGCCGGGGAAGTAAAAGTAAAGTTAAAAGCAGCAGGATTAAATCATAGGGATTTATTTATTATAAACAATAGAAAAGAAATGGATCTACCGTTAGTAATAGGGTCAGATGGTGCAGGTGTTGTTACAGAAATAGGAGAAGGTGTTTCAGCTGATTTATTACAAGCCGAGGTTATTATTAATCCTAGTATTGGATGGGAGAATATTGCCGAAGTACCAGAGTTACCAGAGGTGTTAGGGGGACCAAAAGATGGAACGTTTGCTGAATATGTAATAGTGCCCGCTGAAAATGTAGTAGGAAAACCGTCATATCTTACTTGGGAAGAGTCTGGCGTTTTGGCTTTATCGGCACTGACTGCATATAGAGCGCTTTTTACAAAGGGTAGATTGAAGTGTGGAGAACATGTTTTAATTCCGGGGATAGGCGGCGGTGTAGCGACATTTGCTATGTTATTTGCAAAAGCAATTGGCGCAAAAGTAAGTGTTACTTCAAGGGTAGAGAACAAAAGAAAATTTGCCGAAACATATGGCGCAGATTTTTCTTTTAATAGTTCTGGAAATTGGGAAGAGAGTTTATGCGGAGGAAAAGTAGATTTAATAATTGATAGTATAGGTCCAGCAACATTCTTAAAATACTTTGATGTATTAAAACCAAATGGGAGAATTGTTAATTTTGGTGCAAGCTCCGGAGATAAAATTGAATTACCTTTACGAGCGTTATTTTATAATCAAATCGATATTATGGGGACATCTATGGGTAGCAGTGAAGAATTTAATGAAATGATTAAGTTTATAGAGAAATATAAGATTAAACCAATTATGGATAAAGTTTATTCGTTGGAAGAAGCGATTCAAGCGTTAAGACGTATGGAGCAGGGAGAACAGTTTGGTAATATCGCTCTACGTATGGAATAAAAATAGGATTTAATAACCTATGTTTTTATATGTATATGTTATGTAATATATACACTTTTAGTTAGTGGGTTATATGATTTTAAAGGTTTTTCCATCATATATATTTTTAATGCGTGTAAATAGTTACATAATTGTCAAATGAAAATTAGTAACATGAATAAAGTGAAAATCTAAATGTGTGTAAATGTTGTATACTGTATAAATCAAGTAAACTTGTATCTTAATTTCAAGTGAAATAAGAAATTATAAGGAGAGAGTAATGTGAATTACGCAGTATTTCAATGGATAAACAATTTAGCAGGTACATCTGTACTCTTAGATAAGGTAATGATTGCTATTACAAATAGTGCTGCATATGTGGCTATTCTATTCATGCTTATCTTATGGTTTCATAACGGAAAGAAAGAGAATGCGATAAGAAAACAATATACAGTGTTGTATACGACACTTTCAGTAATAATTGCATTGCTAGTAAATGTTTTTATTCATTTAGTATACTATCATCCACGTCCTTTTGTATCATATGATGTGAATCAACTAGTACCCCACGCAGAAAACTCATCCTTTGTTAGTGATCATTCTGTACTTGTATTATCGATTGCATTCATGTTTATTCTTAGAGGAGAAAAGTTAAGATATATCGCACTTTTGTGGGCAGTATTAGTTTGTATATCACGTTTGTATGTAGGTGTTCATTTTCCTTTAGATGTAATGGGTGCGGCTGTCATAACGATTTTAACAAGCTGTTTATTATTGCAGAAAAAACGTATTTTTGAACCAATAGCAAAACTTGTTTTCAAAATGTATGCATTCGTAGCGAAACGAATTCGTTTTTTAGAGAAATATAACCATGTAGCTTAAATTTCATAACTAGCCTTTTATAGCTTAGGAAAAAATCCCCCTTTGGAAATTCAGAGGAGGATTTTTTGTTGTATACAAGTGAATAGATTACTTGCAATAACAATTTGAGTGTTATACAAAAAGAGTGAATATTCTTAAATTTCACGTACTGTATTTTAAGTATTTAAATAACTGACAATAACTATAACTAGTTTCACACTGTTTTAAAGGAATTCATACGAAAACTTCGAAACATATAGTATTGAAAGTAAAAACTACATATTTTGTAGCACATCTTTGTAGTAATTAATGGTGAAAGAAAGGAGCGAAATATGCATAAACTTCAAACGAATAAAGGCGCGCGGTATTTTATGATTGCTTTTATTGTTTTGTTTCTTATTATGCTTTTGCGTTTTTTCTATATTCAAGCAGTAGGGGTCGTGCATAATGTGAATGTAAAGGATCTTGCAACTGAACAACATAATAAAAATGGTGTTTTGGAAGCGAATCGTGGCACGATTTATGATCAAGCCGGAAAAGTGCTCGTTCAAGATTCAACAACGTATCGTGTTGTTGTGAATTTGAAAGGTAATGGCAAATTGAAAAATAAAGATGAAACCGCAGCGCAATTAGCTGATGCGCTTGAAATTAATAAAGAAGATGTGTTAAAGAATTTCCATGAAGGGCGTACGCAAGTTGAAATCGGAAAAGTTGGCCGGAATTTGTCTAGGGAAAAGAAAGAACAAATTAAAAAATTGAAAATCCCAGGTGTTTCTTTTATGCCTGAGAAAGCAAGAGTGTATCCAAATGAAGATTTTGCATCTTATATACTTGGTTTTGCTAGACCAGACGATAAAGGAAATACAGAAGGGAAGTTTGGACTTGAAAAAAGTTTAGATAAATATTTGCGCTCGACAAATGGGAATATAGAATATGTGGGAGCGCGAGGAGGTATCCCGCTTACAAATGATATAGGAAAAATTGAACCCGCTAAACATGGAAATAACGTATATCTTACGCTCGATAAACAAATTAATAGTTTTTTAGAAGAAGCGATGAATAAGGCGCAAGAGCACTATGACCCTTCTATGTTAGTAGGTATTATAGCGGATCCAAAGACGGGGAAAGTTTTAGCTATGTCTAGTAAACCTAGTTTTAATCCTAATAAAGGGGATATTGAATACTTTTTAAATGATCCAATCGCAAATGCATATGAACCAGGTTCAACGATGAAAGTATTTACGTTAGCTGCAGCAATCAATGAAGGTGTATATAACGGGAAAGAATATTTTCAATCCGGCAAGTATTCAGTAGGTTCATCGGATATAAAAGATCATAATGGTGGGTTTGGATGGGGATCTATAACATTTGATGAAGGTTTTGAAAGGTCATCAAACGTAGCTTTTTCTATTTTAGAAGATCAGTTATTAAAACCAAATAAATTTAAGCAATATATGAATAAATTTGGTTTTAACCAAAAAACGGGAATAGATTTACCTGGTGAAAGTAAAAATACTTTATTATTAAATACACAAATTCAACAAGTAACAACTTCTTTCGGACAAGGTTCTACAGTAACTCCAATTCAATTAATCCAAGCTGCAACCGCTATAGCAAATGACGGGAAAATGATGCAACCATATATCGTTGACAAAGTTGTAAATCCAACAAACAAGCAAGTTATTATGGAAAATCAACCGAAAGAAGTTGGCAATCCGATAAAAAAAGAGACTGCGGACAAGGTAAGAGACTTAATGGAGCGTGTTATTACGTCTTCAAAAGGTACAGGTACAATGTATAAAGTCGATGGTTACCCAATAGGAGGCAAGACAGGAACAGCGCAAATTCCGAATCCTGAAAATGGACGATATATGGAAGGAAAAGAAAATTATATTTTTTCATTTTTAGGTATGGCTCCAATTGATGACCCAGAGTTAATTGTATACTTAGCTATTAAGCAGCCAAAGTTAAAGGGAGATGAATATGGAGCTCAGCCACTCGCTGAAATATTTAAACCAGTTGTGAAAAATAGCCTTGAATATTTAAAGGTGAAACCATATACAGAACAACAAATGACCGATGCAACGAAAAAATCCCAATTAAAAGTGCAAAACTATGTGAATCAATCAATAGATACGGTAGAGAATAATGTAAAAAAAGAGAAACTCCAACCGATAATTTTAGGAGAAGGAAAAATTAAAAAACAATATCCGCAGTCTGGTGAAGTAATGAGTGAAGGTGATCGTATATTTTTATTAGGAAACAACGCAACAATGCCCAATTTACAAGGTTGGTCCATGCGTGATGTTATGTATTTTTCTAAACTATTAAAATTAGATTTAAAAACTTCAGGTACGGGTTATGTAACAAATCAAAGTATTGAAAAAGGACAAGCTATACAAGAAGGCGATATATTAGAACTAGAATTAGAACCACCGTTACAACCGTTAGTAGAGGCAAATACAAATTAATTCAGGAAATATGAAGGGTCTATATATAATAGACTCTTTTTTTAATGATTCAAGTAATTTCACGCACCGTAATTTTTAGAAAAAATAATAAATAAGATTTTTAACAGTTACTAAAACAGAAAAACCTACATATATTGAAATTAGAACGACTGTTCAAATTTTTGTATGAAACGACGGAAGGAGTCTACATTGAATAAAAGACGATACGATAGCGATTTAGCCAAAGAAATAATAGCAGAGAAGGCGACAGAATTATTTTCCTTAAAAGGATATACAAGAACTTCAATTGATAACATTGCAAAAGCCTCTGGTTATAGTAAAGGACATATATATTACCATTATAAAAATAAAGAAGAATTATTTGTTTATTTAGCTAAAGACAGTATGAGAAATTGGTACGATAAATGGGAAATAGCAGAAAAACAGTATACAAACGCTACTGGGAAATTATATGGGATAGCTAAATTTGTACTTTATAATTACAAAACGCCATTATTAAGAGCAGGACAAGAACTTGCCTCTGATCCGAGCGCGAACCCTTCTACAATTCAACAACTCTATGGTTTAGCTGTTATCCCTTTAAAAACATATCAAAAAATTTTGGATGAAGGTATACAAAGTGGTGAATTTTATATAGAAAATGTTGAGGATTCAAGTCTTTTATTAGGTTCATGGCTAGGTGGATTATGTCAATTCATTCATTCATTTGAAACAGAGAAATTAGAAGTTTTATTTAATGAAGCCATTACGATTTTTTTACTTTCTATTTCAAACAAACATGCGTAGCATTACAAGCGAATTAGAACGATTGTTCAAATCTTTACACTCGTCCGTTTTCATTATATGTATTAACAACAGGAGGTTTTTTATATGGATGAACAAAGAGTCGCAATTATAACTGGCGGAGCTTCTGGTATCGGTAAAGCTTTAGCTATTCAATTAGCAAATAAAGATATATTTGTAATTATCGCAGATATTAATGAAACAAGTGGTCAAGAGCTTGTAAATAATATAAAAAATAATAATCAACTAGCTAGGTTTGAATATTTAGATGTTACTAACGCTGAATCCGTAGAGGAACTTATTATAAAAATAGTCAATGAGTTTGGTAGAATTGATTATATGTTTAATAATGCTGGAATTGCTATGTATGGAGAAGTATTCGATATGTCTTTAGATAATTGGAAACATATTATTGAAATAAATTTATTAGGAGTAATTTACGGGACACAATTGGCTTACCAATTCATGAAAAAACAAGGATTTGGTCATATCATTAATACTGCGTCTGCAACAGGTTTAGGACCTGCTCCACTTTGTACCGCGTACGCAACAACAAAACATGCTATCGTCGGTTTAACAACGTCATTACATTATGAGGCAGAAGAATACGGTGTAAATGTAAGTGTACTTTGTCCAACTTTTGTAGATACACCCATATTTGAAAAATCAATTGCAATTAATATGAATAAGGGTCAAATTATAAAACAATTAAAAACAAATAAGCCGATTTCAGCAGACAAGTTTGCTGAAATTGTACTGAAAGCTATTCATAAAAATAAATTAGTTATATGTCCAATGCCGTTTAAAAAAACAATGGACGTATTCTTTACCTTATTTCCTTATCTTCATAAAAAGCTAATGCGTTTCATATGCCGAATTGGTCGAAAAGCAAAAATGACCCAACTATAAATATCTGATTATTTTTTATTTACAGTTAAATACAAATGTGATAATATGGGAAAATCAAATGCAGTGAAGAGAAGAGTAAATAAAATGAATTTTTCACAGAGAGCTCCATTTAGCTGAAAAGGAGTAAAAATTCTTTATTGAACCAAGCCTCTGAGCAGCGCATCGGAACCTATAATTAGGGGGTGGTGTGACGGGAGCTCCCGTTATAGAGCTATGGTATAAGCATGAATTAGAATGCAGTACCAGATAAGGTTAATATGGTGACATATTAACAAACTAGGGTGGCACCGCGATGATAAATCTCGTCCCTAAGACTAACGGTCTTGGGGGTGGGATTTTTTTATTGGTTTAAAACACTTTGGAAAGCGGGGGCCTAAAATGAAAAACTTACTTAACGATTGGAAATATCCTTTATTACTACTGTCCGGAGTTGGTATTGCAAATTTAGGGGCATGGATTTACTTAATAGCACTGAATGTACTTGTCTATCATATGGGTGGCTCAGCCTTAGCTGTTGCTACTTTATATGTAATTAACCCATTAGCTACTCTATTTACAAACGCTTGGTCAGGAAGTATGATTGATCGTTTAAATAAACGGAAATTAATGATTTACCTCGATATATATCGCGCGGTATGTATCGCTATTTTACCATTACTTCCATCACTTTGGGTCGTTTATGTATTCGTATTCTTTATTAGTATGGCCAATGCAATTTATGAGCCAACTGCGATGACGTATATGACGAAATTAATACCAGTTGAACAAAGACAACGTTTCAACTCATTGCGTAGTTTAATAGGGTCTGGTGCCTCTGTAATTGGACCATCGATAGCGGGAGCATTGTTAATAGCAAGTACATCAGAGGTTGCAATATATATAAATGCTATAGCGTTTCTCTTATCAGGAATAATTACATTGCTATTACCTAATCTTGATAAAAAACCTGATATTCATACATCAAATGACAGGTTGTCTTTAGCTGTACTAAAAAAAGATTGGACCATCGTTTTAAATTTCAGTAAAAAGTCTTTGTATATCGTTTTCGTGTACTTCTTATTTCAAGGGATGATGGTGTTAGCTGCCGCAAATGATTCACTTGAATTGTCATTTGCGAAAGAAGTTTTATTGTTAACAGATAGTGAATATGGTTTTTTAGTTAGTATTGCTGGAGCCGGATTTATTTTAGGAGCAATAACAAATACAATTTTATCAAAAAAATTAACACCTTCATTTTTAATTGGAATAGGATCATTTTTCATCGCAATCGGTTATATAATTTATGCTTTTTCAAATGAGTTTTTAATAGCTGCTATCGGATTCTTTATTTTATCTTTCTCTATGGCATATGCAAATACAGGATATTATACCTTTTATCAAAACAACGTTCCCGTTCACATAATGGGACGGATTGGAAGTATATATGGACTAGTAATTGCCGGCATAACCATTTTGATTACGATTCTATTCGGAGTTGCAACTCAATTTATTTCTATACAACTTGTAGTTATTGTAGGATCATTGGTAATGTTACTTATAACTATTATATTGTGTGTGTTTACTTTATTGCCATCACATTCTAAAGTGCATTCTTCTGAGTCAATACATTCGAAATAATTCTCTTAGTTTTGATTTGAATCTTACGATGTTCAATAGGAGGGTTATCCCTCCTATATATGGAAATATAAAAAAGGAGAACAATATTGATAAACGAGGGTGATTTTTGTAATGAAAACAAAAAATCAAATAGATAACATTGTAAAAGAAATATATCGTCATATAGATTTCTCTGGGGTAATTTTAGTGAAAGAAAAAAAGGGCATAGTTTATGAAGAAGCGTTTGGTTATGCAAATCGAAATGAGTATATAAACAATACGCTACAAACTAGGTTTGGAATTGCCTCCGGCTGTAAAATATTCACAGCAATTGGCATTTGTCAACTTGTTGAAAGAGGTGTAATTACTTTTCATACAAAGTTAAAAGATTGTTTAAGTATTAAATTTTCAAATTTCAATGAAGATATTACAATACATCACCTTCTGACACATAGTTCGGGTATTCCGGATTATTTTGATGAAAGTATTTTGGATAACTTTGAGGATCTTTGGAAAGAAACTCCTATGTATCTATTAAAAAATTTAAAAGACTTTTTACCATTATTTCAAAACAGAGATATGATGTTTGCGCCTGGAAGTAAGTTTCACTACAACAATGCTGGTTTTATCATACTGGGGTTAATAATCGAAGAACAGACAGGACTTAAATTTACGGAGTATATAGAAACAAATATATTTAAATTAATTGGTATGAATGATTCTGGCTATTTTTCTTTAGATAGATTACCAAAGCAGACAGCTCTCGGATATATAAAAGATGAAATTAGCCAGACATGGAGAACAAATGCTTACTCTATTCCGATAAAAGGTGGTTCTGATGGTGGAGCTTTTATTACTGCGCCAGACATGATGAAGTTTTGGGAAGCGTTATTTAACTATGAAATCATAAGCCAAGAATATACAAAAATACTTTTAACTCCTCACATCCAAGTAAATAGTTATCAATCTTACGGCTATGGAATATGGATTGAAATAAGAGAAAACAAGATATTCAAATATCATGTAATGGGATATGATCCAGGCGTCAGTTTTCGCTCGGCCGTATATCCAGACTTAGGGATTACATTAGTTATTCCGTCAAATAAAGGGGCAGGACCCGAAAAATTAATGATAGAAATAGAAGGAGCTTTTTAATTATATGGATATAGAAATTAGATCGTATAGAAAAGAGGATGAAACCCGTTGGGTACGTTGCCGTGTGTTATCTTTTCTAGATACAGCATATTATGATAATGTACTTAGAGAGAAAGAAAAATATGAAAATTCTACTATTGAATTAGTAGCTGTATATGAAAATCAAATTGTGGGTTTAATAGATATTGAATATGAATTAGAAGAACGTACAGTTTGTTCAAGAGGAACTGGTCTTGGCGGCATGATTTGGCATATTGTTCCGTAGAATGAAGATTGGTAATCAGCTATTAAAGGAAGCGGAGAAGTTAGCGAATGAACGTAACCTAAATCGCCTGGAAGCCTGGACTAGGGACAATCCATGGGTACATGGATTGTACGAAAATAACGGATTTGTAAAAGTAGATTCCTATTTACACGTATATAGCGATCATACAGACGAGATAAAAGGTGTAATGAAAAGTAATATAGATCAGTTATATCCAATTCAAACATTTGCTCATTATACAGGTGAAAATAAAGAAGACATAAGAAAACAATTTAAACGAGTGCATGATTGTTTTTGTTTTGAAAAGTATTTTAACTAACAATTCATACGTGTTAAAGTATACATTTATTTTGAATAAAGATGATAAAAGACGTACGAGTCAAAAGTACGTCTTTTTACTTTTATAAATAAGCTTATGGCTATTACATGATATACCGTAATAAAAAGACGATAGTATAATCAAAAAATATATTATGAATTAACGAAAACTGTAAATACAATCATCCCTTGTTTAACAATGCTGTGAACGGTAATACTAAATAACATTGAACTTTTATAACAAGGGATGATCATATGATATTCATTTACACGGATTTCGGCGGAACGCATTCAACTGCACTTGCAGCAGCCTATCATTTAAATAAATTACCAACGGATCGTAAGCTAACAAAAGAAGAAATATTAAATGTGGATTACTTTAATAAATTGAAAACTGAAGATATGGGGAAAATTATTTTTCATGGAGTAGATGAAAATGGTAACCCGGTTTATACGATTGGATGCGGCGCATCAAAAATCGTTGTACCTGCGATGAAGCATTTAGGAGAGATTCTGCAAAAACATTATCAAAGTCATGAAAAGATTGTTTTTTCTAATACATCACCAACAGTACCTTTACCAATGACTTTTGGCGGTCTGTTTTCTAGAAGGTTTCACATCGACTTTATCGGTGTACCATTACTCGTATGGGGTGCAAAACTTAGCTGTGATAATGTACAAAGACTTGTTAGTTATACGAAAGAAGCCGGCCGATTAACAAATGATTATGTTGTGATTTTAGATAATGAAACTTTTAAATAATGTAGGATAAAAGGAAAATCAAGCAAATTTCTTGATTTTCTTTTTAATTTGTGAAAAAGACAAGAAATATTCACATTTATCATCTATCTACTATAGCCAAAACAATAAAGTCCTGTTACTATTACAGGGATATTCTCTTTTCATAACATAAATATATAGAAAAATTAGAAAAGAGGAATTGAATTAAGGGAGGAACAACATGAAGCGTGTTGCTTGGATTACTGATAGTACAACTGCGAGTTTTACAACAGAAGGAGATAACTTTGTTATCCCAATTGAAGTTATTATTGATGGTGTGTCGTACAAAGATTGTGAAGAAGGTGTGCGTGAGCGCGTTTATAATGCTTTAAACGAAGGTAAAACTGTCACTACATCACAACCTAACATAGGGGAAATGGTAGAGTTATTTTCGAAATGCAAAGAAGAATATGAAGAAGGATTTGCAGTTGCTATTAGCGGAAAAGTAAGTGGAACCTATCAAAATATGAAGTTAGCTGCAGAAATGGCAGGTTTCCCATTAACGGTATTAGATAGTGAAACAACAAGTTATCCAATGGACGAACTAATTAGAAAAGCAAAATCGTTATACAATGATGGTATGACTTTACAAGATATACACAAAACATTAGTAGATGAAAAAAGAAGACCTTTCCACGTATTCCCGAAAAGTTTAAAAGGCCTTTATGCAAGTGGACGTGTAAAGGGAGTTCAATTTTTACTTGGAAGTTTATTAAGTGTCAACTTAATATTAGAAGTAAAAGGCGGAGAGCTTTTACTTGAAAAGAAAGTTCGTAAAATCCAAAAATGTCGAGAATACATTAAAAATGAACTTGAAAAAGAATTGCCAAAAGTACTTCACATGTTCCATGCTAACGATAAAGATGGAGCTGAAGAATGGATTTCAGATATTAGACAAGCATTCCCTGAAATGGATTTCAAATTATATCCATTACCAATTTCATTTGCGGTACATGCAGGTGAAGGTACAATAGCAATTAGTTATTAAGAAGAAAACCCGTAAATGATACGCGGGTTTTTTTATTTATAAATGGTGCATACCACGCCACCATCAAGTTGAAGTTTTATAGCACTCTAGAACGAAATTTGTGTTAACTCGAAACAAAAATCTTATTTTATCATTTTTGGAGAGCAACCACAATTTCTTGACTTGATTTGAGATTAAAAATATAAACCTTTTCCTACTGGCTGAACAGTTTCTAGTACAATATCAACCATTTCCTCATTAAGTAGGGTCCTTATAATCCAAGCTGATAGTTCTTGAGCAGCAAAACAGCCCGCAGCAGTCGAGATATTTCCTTCGTTTACGAAACTTTTCTCAATAACGTCTACACCAAATTCTTTAAGCTGTGCTACTGCTGAGGGATATGTAGTAGCTTTTTTACCAGTTAGTAATTTTTTAGCTCCTAATAGTAGTGAACCAGAACACATAGATCCTATTAATTGTCTTTGAGGATCTACATGAATGCTATTAATATATTGTTGATTTTTATATAAATCCTTTACACCTTTACCACTTGCAAATATTACAGCGTCGGCAAAAGGGATATCAGATATGCTTCCTGTCATGGGAATACGCAAGCCAGACATAGATATATGAGATTGTTCCGTCCCTAAAAGCTGGACATCCCAATCGGAAATACCACCGACTAAACGTACACGATTTAATAAATCCCATGGTAGAAAAACATCTATATCGGTAAAGTTATCGAAACAGACTATTGCAATTTTCATTTTCTAACCCTCCACTTATGTATATCATTTTATTAATAATATAAACATCTCTTTTTTATGTTCTATATCCAGTTATAAATCCCTGTATATTACACGTAGAGGAAGGAGAAGAGGTGTAGTGATTTTTTAACTCCTCTAAACATAAACAGGTATAATATCTTTTTCTTTGTTTCTATCGATTTTTTGTACAAAACCAAGATCTGTAGTAATAAATAGTAAGGTATTTGGGATGAAAATCTTTAAAATTCTCAAGGAAATAGGTGTAATTTATTACACATACAAATTACTGGAGTGAAGAAATTCATCAACCTATCTCGGAAAGAATTGACCAAGCTTTAAAGCTTGGTACTATATTATTAGGCACACCTATATAAAAAATACCCTCTTTTCATTCCATAAATAATGTTGATAAAAAAGAGAAAGGATTTTTAAAGGTAAAAATAGAAATCTATATAAAAAAATATTTAAATGGTAGGGATATTATGAAAATCGGTAAGTTTGGAGAAGTAAATAACATAAGTATTGATACGATTAGACATTATATGGATCTCAGTCTTATTATTCCTGAAAAAAAGGGAGGCCATTATTTTTTTGATGAGTATTGTCAAACAGATTTAGAACTTATAATACATTACAAAGATCTAGGATTTAGCTTGAATGAAATTAAAGAACTATTTTTTTATAAAAATTTAGCAAAATCTATGAATTACGAAAAAGATACCTTTTACCAATCTTTATTTAAACTAAAATATGACAAAATGGAACAGGAAATAGAACTTTTGGAGAAGAAACGGGATAAATTAAAGGGAGTGTTACATGATTTATTATTAACAAATGAAACTTCCAATACAATTATAGGGATAGATTTAAGTATACTACATTTACTTACATGTTCTAAGTGTAGACAAAAACTAATTCTTCAAGATGGAATTATTAATAACAATCAAATTACCGAGGGAAAGTTAATTTGTAATTGTGGTGAAGAATATATAATTACTTCAGGAATAATAACTGCTGGTAAATCATTTAAAGCAAATGAGCGAACGTCACTTGAAAATATTATTTCGGATTATATTCATGAAACTGATAATGCATATTTGGAAAATATGCATAGAGAAGGGGAATGGGCGAAAAAGAAACTAATACATTTAGATTTAAATAACAAATTAATACTAGATATAGGATCAGGACTTGGGTTCTTTTTGAGGAGCATTTATGAAGAACTACCCGAAGATTGCCTATACATCGCAGTAGATAGAGATTTCAATAAACTTTTATTTTTAAAAGACGTATTAGCGAGAAAAAATCCGAGAAGAAATATTCTCTTTATCTGTGCAGATTTTTTGAACATCCCTATTCAAAATCGGTCAGTAGATATTGTAATTGATCACTCTGGTACGAGCAATTATAGTTTTGAACATGCGGATTTTTTACTTCACGAATTAAACCCACTTTTTAAATCCAATTGTTATTTATTAAGTTTATTTATTTTATTTAAAAATTTCAGCTTAAATAGCCAAATTACAAATAATTTTCGAGCAAATTTTACACTTTCAAAAATAAAGAAAGAACTCCAAAATCTACAGTTTCAATCCATTGATGAAAGTACTTCAAATTATTTGAAACGAGGCGGAAAGTACGAGGATTTCTTTGTTCAAGGTGAAGAAATTTATACATATTCATTTTTCGGAAAAAGATGGGGTTAACCCCATCTTTTATTTATTTCCCCTTAAAATTATTCAAATCGTACATATTGCGATTGGGTTGACCCAAGAACTTACAATGTACGTAACACAAAATTAGGCAGGGGGAAAAGTTATGACAAGTTTACGGTTACATATAGAAAATAAAAAAAGAAACCAAGAACTAAGGAATATTTGTTTATATTCAATTGCAAAAACAGTATCAATATTCGGTAGCTCTATTTATAGTTTCGCATTAGGATTGTATGTATTACAAATAACCGGATCTGCTTTAAATTTTGCGATTACGCTTATTTTAGGAACGATTCCAATGATTGTTATGAATCCATTTGCCGGTGTAATTGTTGATAAGGTTGATAAAAAGAAACTCGTCGTTTGTATGGATGTACTAAGCGGATGCTTATTAATAACTGTTTATATAGTAAGCAACTATTATGGGTTAAACTTATTCATCATTTATACTACTACCTTTCTGATGACAGTATTTACAACATTTTTTGTAATAGGTTTAGAGGCTGCAAAACCAAATATCGTCTCTAAAGAGAGACTAATGAGTCTTAACTCTATAAGTAAAATTATCGATTCTATATCTTTAATTCTAGGGCCTATGTTAGGGGGCATTGTTTTTGCAGTCTTTGAGATGAACACTTTTATAATCATTAACGGTATTTCATTTATCCTTTCGGCTATATCCATATTGTTTATCAACTTTAAATTGTGCGAGCAATACATAAATAAGGAATGTTCAATAAGGGAAATTAATTTTATGAAAGATATAAAGGAGGGATACTCTTACTTAATGGAGCGGGAGAGCTTAAAAAATACGTTTCGTATTTTAATTTCACTTAATTTTTTTCTGGGATTTTCTGTAACTGTTCCATTGCCATACATTATGAATACAGTTCTCAATATTAGTTCTAAACAATTTGGTTTGATCCAAGGGACTTTTCCAATAGGTATGATAGTTGGTGCAATAATAGTAAAAAAGATAACGAATCGTTTTTCTTATTCCTATCTATTGAAAAAAACAAGTTTTATGATGGCAATTTTTATGATAGTTTCAGGTGCACCTGTTCTATTCAAAAGTATTGAAGTGAATAAAATTGTATTTGTGACCATGTACTGCGCCATTATGTTCTTTTTAGGGTTAATGATAGCATTAATCGATATCCCTTTAATTTATTTTATGCAAAGAGAGATTCCAGATGAATATAGGGGCAGAGTGCTTAGTATTGGATTAAGTTTAGGTAAAATGATGCAGCCGATAGCACTGGCATTATCAGGTCTATTATTAAATCATATTCCATCCTACACGCTTCCAATTGGAGGAGGAATCGTATTTCTTATTTTAAATCAGGCTTACTCAAATAAATTGAATTTAGAAATTCATTCAAAAGGGTATAGTGTTGAACGTAATTAAATAATATCGAAATAGCGCAGGATCATCATCCTGCGCTTATCTATCGTAATTCAGCTGTTTTTCTAATAACAATCTTATCAATATCGTCTTCTTCATCACCAATAAATAACCCGCGTTCTTTTAAATACGCCTCAAAATATAAATCTGCTTCTGCACGTTCATCATATGGTTTTACAGATAGAACGAAACCTAATTTGTTTTGTTCCTCTAAATGAGAAGTGGAAATGTATGCCGGTACATTGTGGCGTAAAAAGAGTTCTTTAACCGGAATAATCATATCTTTCATTAATTTCGTTAACATACCCATTTCAAACTCGAAATTAAAACGATCTATACTACATAAATCGGCGAATACTACACCAATAAAACCTGTATTATATACTTCTTGATATTCTACTTCCTCGTTACCGTAAAAATTCTTTTCGATTAAATAATTTATAAAGTAAGCAACACCGTCACTTTGTTCAAAAGGCTTGGTTGAAAGAACAAATCCGATTTTCTTTTGTTTATGTAAATATACACATGACATGTATGCTGAAATGTTATGCTCTTTAAATAGAGAGCTTGTTGCCCCAGATAGACCATCTAATACGTGATGAACAATTTGAAGTTTTTTACGGGCGAAATAATAGGATTTCTTTTGTAACTCCAATGTATCAATAAAGACAGAGCCGATAAAGCCTGTATTTGAAATGATAGGTGTTTGCTTTTTTCTTCCTCTGCGCTTTGCTTGAGCCATTGTAAAAATCATCCCTTCATGTACAAGTAAAATAAAAAGAACGTTTGTTCGTATATTTATATTTTACTATTAAAACGCTATAAAGTAAAGGGTTTTTGACGAAAAAAACAACAAAAAAGACACCTGTAAAAGGTGTCTTAAACGCTGTAGGGAAGAGGGTTCATCCATACAATTTATATTATGATACAGAAACAATTTCTTCTGTTTCTTCTACATCTAAATGACAGTCCATTGTACGAACATCTTGATCTTCATGACTTCCGAAATAAATAGTAATTTTCATATGTATCGCTCCTTTATTCTAGGAATACCTAAAATAATTACTAGTAATGTTAATATTTATTATATACCACTTTTTTCATTCCGACAACGTTATATCGTTTTTTATTCTTTTAGGGCGCAAAGAGTAATGTAAAGAGATATTTTTATAGAAATAGGTACATTTCTTATATGTTATATTTAATACTGAAGTATTCGAATACAAATTTTATGAAAGGAGCAAAATGAATGAATTTTAAACAGTTACTAATTGATAATTTTACATATAAAACTTCATATATTGCGCGGCAGACACAGGGAATGAATGTAAAAGAAACGAAGGATTACATCGCTGTCGACTGTGGTTTACCTGCAGATACATTTAATATCATTACTTTACTAAACAATAATGTAACGGAAAATATCGAGAAATTATATAAGGAGGTAGCGTACTATAATCAAAAGAAATATCCAATGAGTGTTTGGTTTTGGGATGATAGGTACGAGCAGACTATAAAAAGCGAATTAATAAAACTGGACTTAAAAGAAGCAGAACAGAATATTGCAATGGTCGCAGAATTAAATACAATTCATCCAACAACAAACTTGCCAGAAGGTTTTACGATACAAAAAGCATCTTCGTCAGGACAAATTAAAAAGTTTGGAGAAGCGTTAGCTAGTCTATTTGGTACATCAGAGGAAGGGAAATATGTACAAGCATTCTACAATCAAACTGCTTCTGCCCATTTATGGAATAGTGAAAATATGAAACTGTACTTAGGGTTTTATAAAGATGAAGTCATATCGGTTGGTTCATTAGTATGTACACAAGATAGTATTGGTATTTATGATATAGCAACGAAAGAAGAAATGAGAGGAAAAGGATTTGGTTCTACTATGTTTCATTACTTGCTGCAAGAAGCAAAGGAATTAAACGTTGCTCAATGCGTATTACAAGCTTCACCTGATGGGATTAATATTTATAAAAAGTCTGGTTTTCAATCTGTTGGACAAATGACTGTATTTGAAAATCGACATTTATTTGAATAAATTATCCAAGCCAAATTGCTTTCATGTAGGAGCTAATACATCATTATGAAAAAGATTTATATCGTTACAATCATTTGCGCCTTTCTAGTAATAGGTACTTTTGTTTATTATAAAGTAAATGAACTTAAGTACACGAAAGCTATTAATCAATCAAATCACATAAAAAATATTTCACATAGAGGCGCCTCTGCCTATGCGCCGGAACATACAATACCAGCTTATACATTAGGACAACAATTAAAAGCAGATTATATAGAAATAGATCTTCAAATGACAAAAGATGGACATTTAGTAGCTATGCATGATGAAACATTAAATCGTACTACAAATGGGACAGGACTAGTTAAGGAACATACATTAGAAGAATTAAAGCAATTAAAGGCAGATTCTTCTTTTAATGAAAAACATCCAAATTTAGCAAAGAGAGAATACGAAAATGCTAAAGTTCCAACACTCGAAGAAGTAATTGAAGTGTTTGGGCATGAAGCGAACTATTATATTGAAACAAAATCACCTGATGAATATCCAGGAATGGAAGAAAAGTTATTAGAAATTATCAATCACTATGAAATACAGGATAAAGTTATTATTCAATCATTTAGTGAAGAAAGTTTGCAAAAGCTACATAGTTTATATGTTAATATACCTCTAGTCCAATTACTATCTTACAAAAAAGCAGTTCAATTAACTGAATCAGAGATAAAAAAGTATAAAACATACTGCATCGGTCTTGGTATGAACTACAAATATATTGATGCAGCTTATGTAAAGAGAATAAAGAAACATGGATTAGAAGTTCATCCATTTACTGTAGATAATGAACAAGATATGAAAAGGTTACTTTTATGGGGAGTTGACGGGATATTTACGAATTACCCTGATCGTTTACATTCATTATTAAAGTCTTAATTAAAAGATACTATTTTTAACGTAATAATTTATAGAGGTTTTCGAGTAATATATAATTAAATTAATCTAGTTAAACTAAAAAGGAGTGTAAGTAGGATGAATGTATTAGCTGTTGTTCCACGCCTCTATGTTTCAGACTTACAAACTCATCTAGAATTTTACAAAATACTATTAAGGCAAGAAAAGCCACAAGAATTTCAAATGAATGGAACGCATGTAATTAGATTTACAAATTTACTTTTAATAGAAGAAGTGGATGAACCACTTAAGAAACGCGTTGCAGTAACAATCGTAATTGATAATCTCCAAGAAGTAAAAAAACTAATCTTAAACTATAATGGTGTAATTATCACTGAACCAATACAAATACCCACAGGTATGAAAATGATAGTTCGTCATCCAGATAATAACATCATTAAATACATAGAGCCGACATTAAAATGAAATTCGAAAAAGAATCCAAGACTTAAATTGGATTCTTTTTATTTAGCTCTAAGTGACTAACTTAAATCAATACGATTTTAAATTTATTAATATTACATTGAGCATGATTTTTCATAATAATCATCAGAAAGTAACGAAAATGTAATGAATTTTAACTACGCTTTTTATATTTTTTTGATACACTGGCTACGAGAGGAATACCGATTAATGTAGGTAAAAACCAAAACCATATAGGCGGCAATAAATTAATTATGGGGATATGAATACCTACGTTCACTAATAGTGCGGTAACGGCACCAATATAAGAACCTAACATACCTTTAATATGGTGGTGAAGCCAATTTTTCCAACGTTTTTTTCGTGCAAGGTAGCCATAAATCGCAAAAGCATAAGAGAAAATTGCTATATAAAATAAATATGCGATTTTATCCCAGTTTATAATGGATAATATAATTGCAGTAAGGGTTATGACCACATAGGATGCATGATATATTTCACCCCATTCCGTATGTTTTCCTTTCTTCTTTTGAGCAACCATCGCCACAATACCGGTAATTAAGCATATTGTCCCAAATAATATGTGGATGGTTAAAAGAATGTTAAAAATGCTCATAATAATTCCTCCTTTTTTATTTTTATAGTATTGCAGTATAGGAGAAAAGTTGAAAAACATCGTTTGTTCGTCTTAATATATTGAAATAAAGGTACTCTTAGAACAAATTTAAACGGACAAATTTTCTTGAATTTAGTGAAACACGTATTACGTGAAATGAAGGAGAGACTTCCATGTTTACATCTATTACATATTTACAATCAGGGAATGACAAGCAACAAAAAGTATATGATGTTTTAAATAAACTAAACATAATGGAGGATTTAGCTTTGTATAGCCCCGTTCTTTGCGGGACAATTCCTATAAGAATTGATACGCTTCAATCTGACTTAGATATAGTAATGGAAGTACATAACTTTGATGTTTTTGAACAAGAAATGAGATCTTTATATGGCTCTTATGAAGGATTCAAAATAATAAAGAAAAAAATTAAAAATACTGAATCGATAAAAGTAAATTTTGAATTTGAAGGTTTTAAATTTGAATTATTTGCTCAGCCTAAGCCAGTGCGTAACCAAAATGCATATAGACATATGATAGTAGAGCACATGCTATTAATGCAGCATCCACATATAAGAGAAGAAATTATTCGCTTAAAAGAGAACGGTTTAAAAACAGAGCCTGCTTTTGCTCAAGTATTAAACATTGACGGGGATCCTTATGAAGGACTTATTGTGTTGGGGCAGGAAATGCGGTTGTGGTAAATAAAATACACAAAAACTCCTCTATGGAAAAAGAGGAGTTTTTATTATGTCATTAACTTACGAATTAATTCGCTTAACAATTTAATACCGTTAGTCATTTGCTCTGGAGAAGCATATCCATATGATAAACGAATGTATCGATCTGATTCCTCTTCATAGATACGTCCCGGGTTTAATAGAATCCCTTTTGATAGTGCCTTTGAAAATAATTTCTTCATCGGAATGCTAGGTACTACCTTTAGCCATATAAAAAATCCACCACTAGGAATATCCCAGGTGGCAATATCTGCACAATACTTATGTAAAGCTCGTATCATTATTTGTCTTCGTTCTTTTAGTTTAATTCTTACGTTTGCAACATGTTCCTCATAAAATCCTTTATTTATCCATTCAGCAGCAACTCTTTGAGATAATGAACTCGATCCATAATCTGTTTGCATTTTTATATCTGATAATCTATCAATAACGGGTTCTGGACCGATAACCCATCCAATTCTAAGTCCTGGGGTAAGCGTCTTAGAGAGACTACCAATATATAATATATGTCCATGTTTATCTCTCGATTTTAAAGGATCTGGGGGCGGTGCATCAATCCATAACTCGCGGTAAATATCATCTTCAATAATAGGTAACTGTTCCTTTTCACATATTTTTAATATTTCTTTTCTCCGCTCTTTAGACATTAATATACCTGTTGGATTTTGAAAACAAGGAATTGAATATAAGATGTTTTTCTTCTGACTGTATTTAATTCGTTTTAATAACTCGTTAGGTAATATACCGTGAGGATCCATAGATATACCAGATAGATTTATATTTGCTGATTGAAATACATGAAGTGAATATAAGTAAGAAGGTTGTTCAAGTAAAACGGTAGACTCTCTATGTAAAAGACCAATTGATATTAATTGCAATGCTTGTAATGCACCCGAGACGATTAATATGGAACCCGGTGATGCATGTATTCCAAATGATTTTACGTATTTACTTATTGCTTCACGTAACGGATAAAACCCTTTTTGTTCCTCATATCCAAAATAGTCTAATTCCTCACTTACTTTCTTCATAATGGACTGCATCGTTTCTAATGGAAAAAGATGAGGAGAAAGTTCGCCTTTACTAAGATGGATAAGTTTGTTATTTGCTTCTGCTTCATTTATTTCTCGTACCATTAACTTGCTTGGTTTATGAATACCAGCCTTTACATATTCACTCCAATCAGGTGGTGGATTTGTTGCTAATAATGACCATGTATTATTCGTTACAATTGTTCCTGCTCCAATTTTCCCTTGAATCAATCCATCAGCCATAAGTTCATCTAGTGCAGTTATTACAGTACTACGATTTACTTGAAATAATTTCGCTAACTGCCGTTGACTAGGAATCTTACTTCCTATAGGCCATTCTCCATTTTCAATTTTTTCTTTCATATAGTCTACTATCTGCTGATACTTAGGTAGTTTTTTACTAGTGGTCATCAAAAAACTCCTTCGCTCACTTGAAAAATGCCAAGTGGTTGGTTTTTACGATAAAAAACTGGTTGAAGACATTGTATCAACTATTAAATATGATGGGAAGAAATAATTGGTAATTATAAAGTGGTTGGTTTGAAGGGGGAGAGAAAACATGAATTATAAAAAATGGGATTATCGAATTATATGTGCTCATTCTTTTACAATTTTAATTTGGGGAACGGCCTTTCCGGCAATTCGTATGGGCCTTGAATCTTACACACCTGAACATCTTACTTTACTTCGTTTGTTAATCGCTTCATTCATACTTCTTTTGTTTTCGTTTTTATACAAACTACGATTACCTAATCTAAAAGATATTCCAGCGATTTTTTTATTTGGTGCTTTAGGATTTACTTTTTACCACATTGCATTAAACTATGGTGAAAAAACAGTAAATGCTGGATCGGCAAGTTTAATCGTTTCAGTTACTCCTATAGTAACGGCAGTTCTTGCTTTTGTTTTTTTAAATGAAAAAATGAAAGCAAATGGATGGATCGGTGGTGTAATTAGCTTTATAGGAATTGCTTTCATATCATTTAGTCAAGGGGGGTCTATTCAATTTAATAGCGGGGGATTATTTATATTATTAGCAGCCGTTTCAGAAAGTCTATTTTTCGTTTTTCAAACATCGTACTTAAAAAAGTACGGCTTCTTGCCATTTACCATATATACAATTTTATCTAGTACTGTATGTATGCTTATTTTCTTACCGGGAATGTATCAAGAAATACTGGTGGCTCCTCTTGAAGTGAATTTGAGCGTTATATATTTAGGTTTATTTCCAACAGTACTCCCGTATATTGCATTGGCCTATATTATATCTCATACTGGTGCTTCCGAGGCAACAAGCTCTCTATATTTAACGCCAGTAATTGCTTGTTTTATAGCTTGGGTATGGTTAGGTGAAGTACCTACTTTTATTTCGGTAGTTGGTGGAGTAATTACTATACTTGGAGTTTTAATAGCGCATGTATCATTAAAGAAAGATATTCGAAGTGAAAAGTACAACGATATAACTGGATAAATTCTATTTAGAAATGATAATTCCCTGTTTTTTATAATTAAGAAACAGGGAATTATTTCACTACGTTGAATATGTAAATATATTCTTAATAAAGGGGTTTAAAATATTGAATATCCAGTTAAAGGTTGTTACGAGAGAGAATTGGGAAGATGCTTTAAAGCTGCAAGTTAAAGATAATCAGACGAAATTCGTTCCATCTGTAGCAGTTTCACTTGCTAAAGTATATATAAAACCAGATGGGGACGCTGTAGAATACCAACCATTTGCGATATACAATGGCGATCTAATGGTTGGTTTTGTTATGCATGCTGTTGTAAAAGAAACAACTGATATGTATTGGATAAACGGATTTATTATCGATCAAAAGCAGCAAGGTAACGGTTATGGAAAAGCGGCATTACAAGAAAGTATATATTTAATAAAAAATACGTTTAAGGCGTGTAAAGAAATTAGATTAACAGTACATAAAGATAATATCTCTGCAAAGAAATTATATGAAAGTTACGGTTTTCAACCATTGGGACATGATTATGATGGTGAGGAAGTTTATCGTTTATTCGTTTAATTATTATGTAGCAAAGGTGTGAAATGAATTATGCAATTTACTGAAGTCAAAATTGAAGTATTTATCCCTGAAGAATACATTGAAATGTTGAGGAATGAGTTAAATAAAATTGGTGCTTGTAAAACGGGAGAATATGATCATTGTCTGTCCTATAGTTCTGTGAAAGGATACTGGAGACCGTTAAAAGGCGCATCACCTTTTAACGGGGAAATTGGTCAGATTTGTGAAGGGCAAGAATGTAAAATTGAAATAAAGTGCAAACGGGATCTTGTAAAGGATGCACTTGAAGTTATTAACGAAATTCATCCGTATGAAACACCTATGATTTATATTATCCCGATATTAAATGACTATTTTAATCAAATATAAAATAAATGAATGGGAGGAATAACAATTGAAAAATAAATTTCATCATATTGTACGAGCTGTTATGATTAAGGATAAAAAATTGTTAGTGGCTGAATATATTGGCCATCACTATTTTTTACCAGGTGGTCATGTTGAAGTTGGCGAATCAGCTGAGAATGCATTAATAAGAGAACTAAGGGAAGAGCTCGGAGTAAATTGTAGTATAAAACAATTTTTAGGAGTCATAGAAAACCGATGGCAAGATCGAGAAGTTCTTCACCATGAAATCAATCATATTTTTGAGATAGATTCACAAGAGCTACATATTGATTTCATACCAAAATCTAAAGAATCTCATTTGGCGTTTCACTGGATAGATTATAATCAAGAAGCTTTACATACTTATAAAATCATGCCAGAACCTTCAGTTAAAGAGTTACTAGAAAGAAAATTAAGTGATGAACTACTAAACTGTTGGATTAGTAATTTTTAAAAACCTCTATTAATAATAAATTCGTCCAGCAAAAAGTGATTAAGAAAATAGGCTGAAAAACAAGGTACATCACCTAGTGTAAGTTCATATTTTGTTGATGTACGTATTCAAGTATATAGCCATTTGTTTCTACTTTGTTTATTAAAATTTATTAACTTCAATATGTGGACGGAATTTATATTTATAAATGGAGGGGTTTCATAATGAATCAGTTTCAACAAGAACTACAATCATTAAACCTTAATGATTATCAAACTGGTAATGTTGTGTATTGGGATCAACAACAAAGTCAATATCCATACTACTACATTCAAGACGATGCACGTCGATGCGGAGGTTGTGGTGGACGCTGTGGCGGATGTGGCGGCAGATGTGGTGGTTGTGCAGGTCGTTGCGGCGGATGCATAGGATGCGCTGGATGTTTCGGTTGCTTTAATTGCTGGAACTGGTGGATCATTTAAGTATAGAACATCAAAGATATTTTGCTTGAAGGAAAGGTGTGAAAACTATTTTGCACTTTTCTTTCAAGCTGTAATTTTTATGTGTATTAAGGGGGATTTATTTGTATACATATGATAAGTTGATTTCTTGGGTAGAAAATATAAAAGAACAAAACCATAGCTCTGCAGCAGCGCTTTGCATAATGAAAGATAACAAAATTGTACTGGAGCATTATAGTGGCTATCACTCAAATACATCTACAAGCAAGAAAGTAACAGCATCTTCACAATTTAACGTTGCTTCTACTAGAAAAAGTTATTTAGGATTAATGATAGCGTATGCGCTTTACGAGGGGAAAATAAACTCTATTGATGATGAAGCGATAAAATATTTTAAAGACTTTGATCCTGTATTGCTTAGTAAAACGACGATAAGACATTTAGTAACACATTCGCACGGATTAGAAGAAACGAATGACGGGATAATTTTTCGTGAATTTGAACCGGGGCAAGGATGGGCGTATAGAGATATTAATGTAAGAATGATGACACGTCTTATTTATCAGCTATATAACAAAAGTTTTCCTGAATTGTTAAAAGAGCGTGTGTTTAAACCTGCTAATTTCCAAGAAACAGGATGGAGAATACAGCAAGATGATAATTTAGTTGCAGTTGTTGATGATCCAAATAAAGACGCAATTAGTGAAATTGGTACAGTAGATGACGGTACTGAAAAAAATCTGTTTGTCTCCGCTAGAGAATTTGCACAGTGGGGCAACCTTCATTTAAATCAAGGTATGATAGATGATAAACAAATTGTTCCAAAAGAAGTTATAAAAATCGCTACGAGTTTGCAGAGTCCAACATATGCAAATAAAGAGCTACCACAAAATGGCTTGTTTTGGTTCGTTCAAAATGAACCTGCACAATTAAGTGAACTAGGCGAACGTGTACCAAAAGGCTCGTATCAGATATTAGGAATTACGGGACCAACTATATTAGTAATACCTGAATATAATGTAGTTGTTGCGAAAATGTATAATAAAAGATACAACTACGGCGGTGATAATTATTTATATTATTTACGTGAATTTAGTAATTTAGTCGTTGATACATTTCGTAACAGTAATAGGGCATAATTACTCCTATAACAAAAAGGAGTGATTGAAAGTGAAAGATAAAGTGAACAAAAATAAAAAGCAAAATATAAAAGATGTAAATACAGAGCAAAATGCGATCTATAGCGATCCAAAAGATGCAGCTAATATGCAAACGGTACCGCAGCCGAAAGATTTTGATGAAATTGAATATTAATTTTTCGTTTATCCGACCATATGATGAATCAAAAATACATCTTAAGTCCCATCACATGATTGAAAACTTTTGGTACTCTATATACATAAGCATTTGAAAATGTCTTATCTTAACAAAGCTTTCTTTAAGTAAACCTAATATAACCTGCAAAAAGACACTTCATAACGGAGTGTCTTTTTGTGTACATGAATTCAATTTCCATTTTTCATGCAGTATCTTGCTTTTTATGATGGTTATACTAACTGTGAAAATTCATGTCACGATAAAAGAAGGGGACAGTTAGTATGAAACAAACTTCTATAAATCCGTTACTAATTGTTCTAGGTACAATCATTGTTCAAATTGGCCTTGGAACAATTTATACATGGAGTTTATTTAATCAGCCCCTTGTAAGTAAGTTTGGATGGAACCTTAATTCAGTTGCTATAACTTTCTCCATTACAAGCTTCTCTTTATCATTTTCAACATTATTTGCAGGAAAGTTACAGCAAAAATTAGGGCTTCGAAAACTCATCGCTACTGCAGGGATTGTGCTGGGACTCGGTTTAATACTAAGTTCACAAGTTTCCTCCTTACCATTACTATATTTATTAGCTGGTGTAGTAGTTGGTTATGCCGATGGAACTGCTTATATCACATCACTATCTAATTTAATTAAATGGTTTCCGAATCGGAAAGGGCTTATTTCAGGTATATCTGTATCAGCATATGGAATGGGCAGCTTAATCTTTAGATATATAAACGGAAATCTGATCGACAGCCTTGGTGTATCACAAGCCTTTTTATATTGGGGCATTATCGTTTTGCTTTTAGTATTAATTGGATCGTTCTTCTTACGTGAGGCAATTGTAAGTAATGCTGTAACGGAAACATTACACAATGACTATAATCCGCGTGAAATGATGCGGACGAAACAAGTATATCTTTTGTTTTTTATGCTATTCACATCGTGTATGGGCGGTCTATATTTAATCGGTATGGTAAAAGATATCGGAGTGCAGCTCGTTGGACTTAGCGCAGCAACTGCCGCTAACGCCGTTGCAATGATTGCAATTTTTAATACAGTAGGTCGTATTGTTCTTGGAACGTTATCAGATAAAATAGGTCGAATGAAAATCGTTTCTGCAACGTTTATTATCATTGGATTGTCAGTCTTTACATTAAGTTTCATTCCGCTAAATTACGGCATATATTTCGCATGTGTAGCAAGTGTTGCTTTTTGCTTTGGCGGTAATATCACTATATTCCCAGCTATTGTTGGAGATTTCTTCGGATTGAAAAATCATAGTACAAATTATGGGATTGTATACCAAGGTTTCGGATTTGGTGCACTTGCAGGATCATTCATCGGGGCGCTTCTTGGAGGATTTGAACCAACCTTTATTATAATCGGCGTACTTTCTGTTATCTCTTTCGTTATATCTATTTTAATTCGTCCACCAAAAGCAGAAAAGAAAAAAGAAACACAACATTTATATCGAAAAGTAGCTTAAGTTTAAAAAGAGTCCTCATAAAGGGCTCTTTTTATATTACACAACATTTGATTTTCCCTTTTTAGCCATTGTGTAGGAAGAATACACTTACTTAATATTTTAGAAGCAATAAAGTGGTTTATTAACGAATCAAGTAGCAGATAAGTAAAATATTCATATTGTTTTATAAAAGAATCAAAATATTGATAAAAAACTACAGTTAATCCGCTTCGCTAGTAGGCATACATTTCATTATAAAGGTAGTTGGCTTATTTTGGTTATAACTATAATTTCTTCTTTTATTGCATTTACTTCAACAAATATTGATGATATTTTTATACTCCTTGTTTTATTTTCACAAGTAAAGACAGGAGTATGTAAGGAAGAAGATAGAACTTTCCAGGGGAAAACTAAGATAAAAGAACTTTATATTGTTATTGGACAATATTTGGGGTTTAGTGTAATTATTTTTCTAAGTATTATTGGTTCCTTAAGCTCTTTTTTCATTCCTATATCGTGGATCGGATTATTAGGATTCGTGCCAATTTATATGGGGATTAAAGGACTATTCTCGCTTCGTTCTAACAAAAGTAATGAAGTCATTGATAACACTTCTGGCTCATTATTTAAAGTAGCTGCGATTACATTAGCTAATGGAGCTGATAATATCTCAATTTATATACCAATGTTCACTAGTCAATCCTTGGAAGCAAATTTTGTTACATTAATTATCTTTTTTTGCATGATAGCAATATGGTGTTTTATTAGCTACACATTGTTAAGAGCTCCTATTTTAGCTAAAGTACTTGAGAGAAATTGTCATATTATCGTTCCAATTGTTCTAATTGGTTTAGGAATGTTCATTCTTTTTCGCAGTAATACAATTGAATTATTGTACTAATACGTTCAAACTAACGGAAGTTTTAAGTAAAAAGAATCAAACGCGGTAAAAAGCTGTACTACAAATAAAATGTAGTACGGCTTTTTTAAATTTTAGTGAAATGAAACAGTGCACTACGACAATTAAGTTAGACAGGATATTACGATTATTAAATTGAATAGATACTTTAAAAGGAGCGTGATAATTAAAATGAAAATAGTAAAACAATGGGTCCAAGAAGATAGTGATTACATAAGAGAAAAAGTAATTGAATATAATCAAAAATATATTTCAGATGAAGAGAAAAAGCCTTCAGAAAAAATTAGTTTTATAGTGAAAAATGAAAATGAAGAAATAGTAGGCGGAATAACTGGAATTACATTTTGGCACCACGTACATGTTGATTTCTTATGGGTTTCTGAAGAATATAGACACGAAGGTTATGGAACCAAGTTAATAAAACTTATTGAAGAATTTGCACTTGAAAAAGAGTGTAGCCTAATCAATTTAGATACTTTTAGCTTTCAGGCACCTGCTTTTTATAAAAAACATGGATATAAAGTAATTGGAGTAAGTGAAGATCACCCTAAAGGGCATAATCGATACTATTTGGAAAAAAGGTTAGAAAATATATAGAATCCCAAAATGAATCAATCAAATCATAAAGAGCGTACGTTGAATAATTACTTTCAAAATACGTTCTTTTTATTTAGAAATGAAGGGGGATCAATTATTACCTTTACTAAGGGTAGATAAATGAAATACTCTATTAATTTTTTTATATTTTAAAACGATTAAATGGTAGAATGTAACAAAGATAGAAAATTCCCATTATTAGAGGTGGACTTAGATGAAGAAAGTAAATGTTACATATGCACTTTTATACGATAAAACAAACGAAAAGATCTTAATGGTTAAAAACAAAGGGAAGAATGGTTCTTATTACACACTACCAGGTGGCGCGGTTAAATTGGGAGAAACGTTAGAAGAGGCAGTAATTCGGGAAGTGAAAGAAGAAACCGGTCTACATATAACTGTAAAGGGTATTTGTTACATTAGCGAAGCTTTTTTCGAGGAGAGAGGACACCATGCAATATTCTTTAATTTTTTAGGTGAAATAATCGGCGGGGAAACAAATATAACAAGGCCAAAAGAAATTGAAGAGATTACTTGGATGGAATTACATAGAGCAGAACCGCATTTACGTATACCAGAACACTTATTAAATATATTACAAAGGAAAGAAACAGTACCTTACTTTTTTAACGGAACAATCATTCATCAATCTTCATAAAACTATCATTTCATGTAAGGCGGGGAAAAAATGGAGTTTATCGTTAATCATAAACATTTCACTCAAGCACTTTCAGAAGTAAGTAAAGCAATATCTACCAAAGCTATAATTCCTATACTATCCGGTATAAAAATAACTGCAGATCAATCTGGAATTACTTTAATCGCAAGTAATTCAAATATTTTCATCGAAAAATTCATCCCTAGTTCCATGGATGACGAACAAATTACGACTACCTTAAAAGCAGGAACAATTGTTGTACCTGCAAAATACTTCATTGAAATTATAAAGAAAATGCCAAGCGATATAGTAATAAAAAGTAAGAATGAGCAAACAATTACCATACAATCAGAAGAAATCACATTAAACTTAAATGGCTTTCCAGCGAATGAATTTCCTAACGTACCACAAATAGACGATCATGCAGAAATACAAATAGAAACAAAACAATTGATTGATGCGTTTAAACAAACAGTCTTTGCAGTAGCGAAAAATGAATCTAGACCCGTTCTTACTGGAGTACATATCGAGTTAGACCATAACAAATTAATATGCGCTGCAACTGACTCTCATAGACTAGCTATACGTGAAACATTAATTTCTACTAATATGAAAGCGAATTGTATTGTACCAAGTGCAACCATTAATGAGCTTTTAAAATTAATGAACAGCAATTTAGAATTCGTTTCTATTTATCTATCAGAAAGTCACATTATTTTTACATTCGGCACAACTACGTTATATTCACGACTAATTGAAGGGAAATATCCTAATATTTCTACTCTCATTCCAAATGAATTTCAAACCGTCATTAACATAGATAGACAAAGAATGTTACAAGGGGTAGATCGATCAAGCTTATTAGCAAGTGAATGGGCAAATAACAATGTTAACTTAGAAATTGTAAACGAATCTACAATTCAAATTTCTTCTAATGCTTCTCAGATTGGAAAAATATCTGAGACACAACAGATAGATGCAATTCAAGGTGAAAAACAATTCAATATATCTTTCGATGGACGATTTATGTTGGATGCTTTAAGGGCAATAAAAGAAGAAACGGTTACTTTAAGTTTCAGCGGTTCTATGAGACCAATATTAATTGAAGCAGGGACACAATGTGCAGCAATCCATCTTATATCTCCAGTTAGAGCTTATTAAAAACGGAGGAAGGAATCACATTATGTACAAGCACACTTTATGTTTTATAAAAAGAAATGAAGAGATACTTATGCTAAATAGAAAATATGACCCTGTAAAAGGATTGTGGAACGGGGTAGGAGGAAAGATAGAAAAAGGAGAAACACCGTTAGAAAATGTGATTCGTGAAATAAAAGAAGAGACTAATATAAAAGTTACGCATGATCAAATTCAATTTAAAGGCATTATTAAATGGGAGGATTCTTCATATTCTGGCGGAATGTATGTTTATCTAGTAGAGTTACTTCATGAATTTATATATCACACTCCAAAAAAAGTCTCAGAAGGAATTCTAGATTGGAAAGAGATTTCTTGGATTCTTAGTGATTATAATTACGGCGTAGGAGAGATGATACCTAAATTTTTAGTTGAAGTGCTCCACAATGAATTCATATTAGAGCATAATTTTATTTTATCTAATCATAAATTAATAAATTATAGGAATCAGAAATTAGTTAAGCAGGATAGGTTACTTACTTCTTTATATAATACTATTCGCTTATAAATAACAAACTAAGAGAAAATGAAAATTTCAGATAGGAGATTCGATATGTGGACAACAAATATTATCAAAACTCCAAGAGGAAAGTTTGAATATTTTCAAAAGGGAGAAGGACCTCCACTTTGCGTTACTCATTTGTATAGTGAGTATAATGATAATGGAAATACTTTTGCAAACCCATTTACTGACCATTATAGTGTTTATTTAGTTAACTTAAAGGGATGTGGCAATTCAGATTCGGCTAAAACTGATTCTGAATATAGTATGACCGAAACGATTAAAGATTTAGAAGCGATTCGAGAAGCTTTATATATTAATAAGTGGGGGTTTGCTGGTCATTCGACAGGAGGGATGTTAGCTCTTGTATATGCGACTGAAGCACAAGAAAGTTTAACGAAAATAATTGTTGGTGGCGCAGCGGCGAGCAAGGAATATGCATCTCATAAAGATAGTATATACTGTAGTAAAAATGTAAAATTTAATAGAATCGTATCAATTATGAATGCATTAAATGATGATAGTACAGTACAAGAAGAAAGAAAAGCATTAAGTAGAGAGTGGGCACTTATGTCTTTTTATTCTGAAGAAAAGCTTGAAGAGGCATTAAAATTGCCGAATAGCGGAAAGACAGTTGGCAATCGGTTAAATTATTTTAGACAAGTTGAATATAAAGATTATGATGTTCGTCAGAAACTTAAATTCGTAAAAATCCCAAGTTTTATATACTGTGGTAAGCATGATGCGCAATGTCCCTACATATTTTCTCGTGAAATAGCAAATTTAATCCCGAACGCAACATTAACTAAATTTGAAGAAAGTAATCATAATCCATTTGTTGAAGAAATAGACAAGTTTAATCAGTTTGTCAACGATACATTATAATCAATAAGTAAAAAGCGAATCTTTTATATAAGACAGATTCGCTTTTTATTATAATTAGACTTTTTGCCACCAAGCATACCTAGGATAGTCTGTAGATTTTAACGTAATAGATTCGCCAATTTGAGGCGTTGTAATTTTAACTCCTAAACGGTTAGCTTCTTTCGTAACACGTTCTATCGGGTCACTCCATTCGTGTAACGCTAATGTAAAAGCACCCCAATGAATTGGAAGAAGTAATTCTCCTTGTACATCAATATGAGCTTGTACTGTTTCTTCAGGCAACATATGAATTGCAGACCACCTTGGATCATATTGCCCGCATTCCATTAACGTAAGATCGAATGGACCGTATTTTGCATCAATCTCTTGAAGATCTTCATGCTCTAAAGAAAAAGCACCACTATAACGTTTACTATTAAACAGAGGAAACGGGGAAGAGGCATCTCCAAACTGTGGCTATTTGTAGTTTAAACGAAATCATTTTATCTTTCACCGTAATTGCAGTACATTTAATAAATTTGTCAAATTCATTATTTTTATATACAAAATAAAAACCATGCAGCAGCAGATAAAACGAATACTAAGTAAATGTAAATTGTTTTAATTTAGTAAATTTCTTCTTACAAGTAACAAAGAACATACGTTTCGTTGTATGTTAAAGAAGAAAATATGTCTCTAATTAGTAAAAGAAAGGAGAGGATGTAAGTGCAAATAGAGAGAAAAAAGAAATCAAAATGTAAACTATCGAAATCTGAAATAACTCAGCTATATACAGAAGGGAAGAGTACCTCAGAAATAGCTACGCTTGCCAATGTGTCTGCTAGGTATATACGTATGGTTTTAACAGACAATAACGTTCCAAGGCGTGCTATAGGGAGTTGGAAGAGGAAGTATGCTATAGCAGAAGATTATTTTAAAACGTGGTCAAATAACATGGCTTATATTTTAGGATTTATAGCAGCTGACGGTGTTATACCAAAAGAAAATCAATGCGTCAGTATATCACAAAAAGAAAGTTATATTTTAGTAGACATAAAAAAAGAACTAAAAACAAACCAGCCACTTTACCAAAACAAAAAGACCGGCGTATATATGCTAAACATTAATAGCAAAACAATAAAAGACGACCTTATGAACATACATGGAATTAATCCATGTAAATCTTTTAACATTGAATTTCCTTTTGTACCAGAAGAATATTTACATCATTTTGTGCGAGGGTATTTTGATGGGGATGGTTACGTCAAGTATGAAACTTATACAGTAAGCTTTGTAGGAGGATCATATAGCTTTATGAATTCTTTACATCAAATTCTTCAAAATCGCAATTTACGAGTCGATTTACTAAAACAAAACAAACATTATCGCGTTATTTTATCTGGAAGAAGATCAATACAACTATTTTCAAATTGGATTTATAAAGACAAAGATATTTATTTGCATAGAAAATATGAAGTGTTTCAGAAAGAAAGTCTGAGTTTAGACCAATTACAAGACCGAAAATTAAAACAAACTCAAACTGCCGTTAAACAAAGAAAACAAAATTTCCTTAAAGAATATATGAAAAATAAATGTAGTGCTACAGCTTGCTCTAATTTAAAAATAAGCGAATCCACTTTTAAACGTTGGTTAAAAAATGATAATCAATTTAAAAAAGACTATGAAAGAATTCATTCATTATAAAAATGCAAGAAACCTTAGTATATCTATGCTAAGGTTTCTAACTTGATATTATTAGAGGATATTTATTTTCGTTTATAGAACTTAGTAAATACATAGATTTTACAATAAATTTACTCGTAAGGGAGGGAATATGAAATGCCCACTAATAATAGTCCGGAGAATATATTACATACAGCTTATGAAACTAAAATGATTTCATCTGGAGATAATTCACCATCTATAAAAATAAAAGGAACGAAACTTCAATATTTACTTGTATTGATTCATCTTGGTTTTGAGTCAAATGCTATAAAAATGATGTTAAATTGGACGAATGATGAATTTGAAAAGCTCGTTAATTTATTAGAAGCAGAGGGGCTATTGAAACAAATAGGAGGGAGGTACTATCCAACGTGTATGATTATAACAGCTTGTGAAGGAGAAAAGCTTTATAACCTTTGTGAACCTCTAATTAAACCAACACTTAAGATCATTGAAAATCATTCAAGTCATATTGAAGATATTTCAAAAAGAATCGACACGTTTAATCATTTATCTAGAGAATCTTATAGTCTTTTATTGTATAGTGGTGTGTTATTAGATTTTGGACAAATAAATTACATTGAAGGAAACTATTTAAAAAAGAAACGACCTTTAAGAAATAAGAATCGATATTATTATGCTATTCAAGAACAAGAACTAACAGATATAGAGGCTTTCGGGATGTATGGTAATACATATTTAGATTTAGGAGAAGTTCAAATTGGTCTTTATGGAAATTCTCGATATTCAACATTAAATTTAATAACAGCAAACAACGAAATATTTGAAGAATATTTTCAAAACACTAATACTGATATTAATTATAAGAAAAAGCAATTAGTAAAAGGTTTCGTAGCAGCAGATAGACAAAAAGACTTACATTTAAACGTAGTTTACGAAAAATTAGGCTTATATCAAAATTCACAACCTGTTATCCCGGTGTTTAAAAGAACAGACTTATCTACGCTTAACGAAATTGCAAACACAATCAGTGAAGATTTAGTCTTATTGTTTAATGAAAACGATAAACTTTTAAAACAATACTTTGCCGGCAGCAGATACTCAAAAGAAATTACTTATGAAGAGTTTTTTATCTGGTGGTATCACTTTTTCTATACAAAAGTAACTGAAGAATTAATAAAACAAGGTGTAATTATAACAAGCACACAAAAAAATCAAACGTACATAATCCATCAATAACTTTAAATTAAAGTGATAATATACTTTTACAAATGTAGCAGCTGAACGGTAAATAATTATTATAGTAAAAAAGGGATAATCTGAATTTAAAATCTAATATAAAGAAAACAAGATATTTAAAGAGGAGAAGAGCCATGCAAAAGAAATTTATCAATCCAGAAACGATGCCACCAACTTTTGGATACTCACATGTAGTGGAAGTTAGTAACGCTAAACGAACGATTTACATATCTGGACAAGTAGCAATTAATACAGACGGTCAAATTGTTGGAATTAATGATTTAGCTACACAAACACGACAAGTATTTGAAAATATTAAAATCGCATTAGAAACATCAGACTTAAACTTCAATGATGTAGTAAAACTAACATTTTTCTTAACAGACATTTCTCAAATGGCCATTGTTAGAGATATTCGAGATCAATACATTGACATTAATAATCCACCAGCAAGTTCAGCTGTCGAAGTTAGAAAGTTAATTAACGATAACTTATTAATTGAAATTGAAGCAATTGCTGTAGCAAACTAATTTTAAAAACGTATTTTTATTATTTAAAGTCTAATTTATATAGCGGATAAAGCGAATAACTACACAATCAGTCACACATTACTAATTCAGTGAAAAAGGGGAGCATAACACCTAAAACTAACATTTAATAAGTTTATTATTTTTAGTAAGTTAACATAATATATATTATAGGCAGTTACATAAACAAAGCAATATCAGGTATCAAAAACCAAGTAAACTATACTTAATGAGACGAAACAGAGATTTTTAGTGAGATTCACATAAAATCTTCTTTAAACGCATTTATACAGTTTTTTAGCTTTTTTTTATTTATAAATTCATCACAGCAAATCTTAATCGATTATTGATTAAGATTTAACGAATCAAAAACATTTTTGATCAGTAACAATTTTTTTATGCGGAAAAATCTTTTTACAAAATATAAATTAATAATTTTATTTTATGTTGTACTTTATAAATTTATTGCTATTTACACACGTTTTACAACTTTACATTATTTCTTGTTATTTCTGTTATTTACGCTTGACTTTTATTATTCGTATTATCTTACACTCTAGTTAACATAACGTTTATTTTTAACATAAAAAAATCTCCCTCACCTTCAGGAAGATTTTTTAGCTTGCTAGTATTTCATTTATATCTTTTTAGTAGCAATCCCAGTTGTAAATAACATTGGAAAAATCTAGATTTAACAAATCTTCTTTTTTAATAAAGAAATTAGCAACACCAGAATCTCCCCACATAATATTTAATGAGTCGTCTGTATCGATTTGTAGTAATAATATATCATGTTGTTGGTATTTTTCTTCCCATTCCCTTGGATCTGTCTGTGTAAAAAATGGATAACCACCAATTTTATGTCCGAAATCTTTACATAAATCATCATACAGTTCGCCTAATTCTGTATTATTTTCTTCATCAACAATTTCTTCCCAATCAATATCCTCACTAAACATCTTTTCAAATCGATAATCTCTAGATGTTATGGGTTGATAATCTAATTCAAATTGTAATTTTGCTGCTTCAGGTATGATAAAGTCTTCTATTTCTAAAATGTTTAAATAACTAAAATCAGTAATTACCTTATTTAAATCTTCAGTAATTTTAGAATGATAAATAATTCGAAAGTCTTTTTGGATTGTTGGGTGATCAAAATCTGCTCCATAAAGCTCATCATCAGTACTTACGAAAAACTGCAATATTCCTTTTTGGGGCATATATTCAACATGCGGAATTTCTTCAAAGTTTAACTGTGCAAGTAACATCATAGGTTGTCCATTTGAATCTTTAGGATGCTCTTGATCTATAGGTAAATACGGATAACCACCAAACTTACTCTCAAAAAGAGTTGTCTCTGCTTTCGTTCCAGTCACTTTAATATACGGTTTCACACTTTCTTCTAAAATACTACGATACTGCTCTAGTTCTTTCGGAATTTGAAGTTGATACGTATTTTTCATCACATTTGCCTCCCTTTCATAATGAATTGAAAATGCCTTACTTAATTATATAGCAAGAGATAGCTTCATGAAAAATTGTTAAAAGTCCGTTTTCACCCTCGTTTTTTGCGCACTTGCTGGACAAAGTAAATTATGTTCTAAAACCTTTTTATTAATAGTCCGAATTAAATTCGCTGCTTCTGCAGTATTTGTATTTTCTTTTAGTTTTTCTTTTAAGTCATCAATTTCCTTTGAAATCTCAATCCACCTAGGTAAAACATGATTATTTTTCAAAGTTCTATACAGTTGTTTTTCAGGATTGTACGAAAGATCTTTATCAAGATTCAGTGGTTTCCCTTTACCAGGTAAATTATCAAAAGACCCTTTCTTTTCTGCTTCTTTAACGATAGAACTAATATGATCCTCATACGTATAGGACCAAACTTTCTCATCTTTTACTAAAATCTCTTGCTTTTTTTAGTTTTTTATCTAGTTCTTCTTGATTCATAGATTCTCTCTCCTTTTTATTTTTTAGTGTCGTTTTTGTAAGTTCTAATGCCCTTAATCCATCGAATAGCTTTTCTCGCCACCACACGCTATCATGTCCGCCTTGAAACTCTTCATAAGGGGTTTTGGTATTTCTTTTCTTCTAAAGCTCTATATAGCCGTTTATTAGCCGTTAAAAGAGGTTCGTTTTCAAGTTCACCTACTGCTATGTAAGAATTGAGATGAGTCGTATTAAAATCTATTGATGAAATTTGATTTTCAATCCAAGGAATTGTATTTTCGTAATTATCCTTTTCCCAATGTACGGATCCAGACATTGACAACACATTTCCGAAAATATATGGATTTTGAAGTGCTGCATAAAAAGCTGCTAGGCCACCAAGACTGAAACCTGCAATTGTTGTATGTTTCGCTTCTTTATGCACACGATACTTAGCCTGAATCCACAGAAGTAATTCCTTCCTTAAAAATGTATTCATTTTATCGTTATAAGTTAGCTCTTCTAATCTATCAACAGGATCTATGGCAACAGCAATACACGATGGGATTTCTTTTTCGTAAATTAAATAATTAAGTGTTTTTGTGATTGAAAGGTCATTAATGAATGAATTCCCATCAAATACAATGAGAAGTTCTTGAAGATGTGAAGTGTGAGAATAATCATGAGGCGTATAAATATGAATTTTACGTGTGTTATTTAAAATCGAACTATAAAAAGAATATGTTTCAATCTTTCCGGATGGATAATCATTTGAAGGAAAACGACTGCTATACTGCACTTCCATATCTATTTTTAACACAGACGCTTTATTGGCACCTTCTCCAAATACATTTTCATTGAATGGGTCTAGTCGGTACTGTTCACTACGCTTTCTCCAATCATTTTTGAAAAAATCATTTACTGTAAAATAATAAGTTGAAATGAACCTTTTATTCGTCCTAAACGTAACATACCAAATATCTGTCTGTAACAATCGTTGTAATTGATTTACAGACAAATCCCAACCAGGAAAACTACCGACTACATAAACATTTTCAGTATTTTGATCACCTAACCATATATACGTTATAAGTTTATACTGATTATCTATAGGACATTGTTCTACTAGTGGTGTATGATTTGACTTGATTTCATCCAAAAAAGTATAAAGAGCTTTTTCGTTTCCATTCTTTAATTGATTTTTAAGCTTCTCTAACTTAGGACTGATTATTGTAGTCACCTCTCTTCCTCCTTTGTAGTATTCTATATGTAGTTTTTCATTAGAATCCCTATATAAAAGTAGTCGTAAGTTATGTGTTTAGAGAAGTTATTGATTAGAAAAATGATCAATTGCTTGAATAGAAAGTTCCAATGATTTTATTCTTCTTTCTAAAAGAGTTCTTTGAGGACTCCCGAGCTTTGACTTAACATAAATCTTTTCAATTGATGGAAGCAAACCGATTAGAACATTTCGAGCGTCTGCTAAATCCTCTTGCGTGTAATGATGGGTTTCTTGATTCCAAATACTTTCTAACATAGCTAAGCCGATACTAGCTGCTTTGAGTCTTTTTTTCACTAAAGTAGTGTTTGAGCCTTTTTGAGTCATTTGAGATAGCGCATTTTCAAGTTTACGGATTGTTGACTGTAAAGATTTAATTGATTCTACTTTATCTACATTTGATACGTTTTCCATATTAAACCTGTCCCTTCTTCGTTTCTAAATTAGTTTTCTTGATATTTGATAATACCATTTAGAAGCGAATTTTACTCGAAATATTTGAGTTGGACATGAATTGAAAGGAAAACAGCTAACAAACTTCTATCTCCTCCCTCACACATTCTCTATATGTACTTCTTTTTTCTCGTTAAAATACCTACATGGATAAGTTGTAAATATTGTATATTTTATGAACAAAAAACGTACAAGCAGCATAACTTGTACGTTTTTAACCAGTAAGGTAATAAAGTAATAGTTTTCGAGTCTTTTCATAATTCATGAAATCTCTATACAAAATGGGATACTTAACAATTTCTGTTTCTAAAAAACGATATTGCGGAAACCACTCAAAAAACGATTTTCTTAACCACTTTATTTGTTGAAACGTAATGTTCTGTACGTTTCCATTTAGTATAGAATTTAAAGTAGCTGCTGTATGCATCCAATAATGATTAAAATCAGCGTTTATACAATCATCTTCGGTAAATTTACTTTTTAAGTCTCGCTGCAATTTTGCTGTAGCACGATAAGGAAACGGTTTATACAGCAGACTAGGCATTTTCTGCAATTCATTAAAAATAACCCTTTTTCCTAACTTCAACTTTCCACCCCTTTATTTCTCTATCCAATTTAATAAGTTTTCATAATGATATTGAGCATCTGTATAGCCAAGATTATATAAATTAACGAGCTTTTCTTTACTTCTTTCTATTCCGCTTATTGGAAGCTGTACGCTAGGCTGAATAATATAAAAGTTGTCTTTTTGTTTTATTTGATTCATATAAGATATCGTCTCATTATAAAAACGATAATGTTCAACTAAAGATTCTGCGATATTTGGATATTTCCTATATAAAATTTTAGCTAGGCCAGAAAATTTATTTCGCTGTTTCTCATATCCTTCTGGTTTTGTCATAATTACAACGTTCTTTTCATAACCATCAGTTTGCGCTTTTAAAACTGGTATAGGATCTATAATTCCTCCATCTAGCAATTTTCGATTATCATATTCTACAGCAGGTGCTATAAACGGCACTGAGCTAGATGCACGAATGATTTTTAAAATATCATTTCCATGTTCTGCTTTATTATAATAAATAGCTTGTCCTGATTCGCAATCAGTCGTTCCTATAACAAACTGTTCATTTGAGTTTAAGAAAGTTTGAAAATCAAATGGTATAATTTTATTAGGTACTTCATCAAATAAAAAATCCATTCCGAATAATTCACGTTTTCGAATTAAATTTCGATAAGATATATAACGATGATCTGCTACTAACTCTGTATTTACTTTTTTATTTCTCCCTTTTTGACGTGATAAATAAGTTGCTCCCATACAAGCTCCAGCGGATACACCAACTACATAAGGGAAAAATAAGTTCTTTTCCATAAAATATTCGAGTACGCCTGCAGTATATAAACCTTTCATTCCTCCGCCTTCTAATACTAAACCGATATTTTTCATGCTATATCCCTCTGCTTTTTTTTTCTTACTTACATATTAGCATAAGATATTAAGATGAGGTTATATAAATGAATTGCAATAATAACCAGAAACTACTAAAGTAATATCATAATTTCTTAGTAAATAGCATGGTACAATATAAGTAATACATTCCACAAATAATGGAGGAGGAATTTCCTATGGGTTTATTTAGCGGTATTTTAGGAAATGCATCAAATACGAGTACAGAAAGTGTAGAACGTGATTTAGAGAAGATTATGTTAGACGATGAGAAAGTTGAACATGCTTATAAATTAATTCGTGATTTAATCGTATTTACAAATCGTCGTCTTATTTTAGTAGATAAACAAGGAATATCAGGTAAAAAAACTGAGTATCATTCTATCCCTTATAAAAGCATTACACAATTTAGCATTGAAACAGCTGGGCATTTTGATTTAGATGCAGAACTTAAAATTTGGGTATCTAGTTTGAGTACACCAATTACGAAAGAATTTAAAGGTGACGATAGTGTTTTAAGCATTCAAAAAGCGTTGGTAACATATACGACGAAATAGTGTATTTTTGCATGTTTATTCATTTTAAAAATTACTAATCCGATTATTTTGGAAGAATATACATTAAAATTGTATATTTAATCTAAAATAACATAAAAAGGTAAAGCGTATTTTATATGCTTTACCTTTCTTTTTTGTAATAAATAAGTGTAGTTTCATCATTTAATTTCTTTATAACTTCTGTTCTTTTATACTCCATCTTTTCATACAAAAAACAATTTTTCTCTTCTTCTAAAATAGTAGCAAGTTCCCAGCTCGTTGCTTCAGGAAACATTTCCTCAATTAATGTAAGTACCTTTTGGGCAATTCCTTTTCCTTGATAACTCGGGTGAATAAACATTGGACTGATCCAAAATTTAGAGGGTGTTTCTTTTTGTGAAATGCATATCGCTCCAACAAGATTCATTGCCACTATTATTTTATAGAAGCCACCGTCTACATGATTTATTCTACAAATAGTTTTTTCGATAGTTTCATTTGCTGGATTTGTTTCATAGTCTTTATATTTATGTAATAAAGGGCTAAATGAGTCTATTTGCATTTGAAATATAACTTCTGCATCACTTTCTGTCGCCTTCTCTAATGTAATCTCCATGTTACCAAGTAAGTCGCTTTCTTAACGAGGTAATATGAGCGGTATGATGACGACCATGCCATGCGTATAGTCCTATTGCAACAGCAAGTTTTGTTTCACCAGTTTCAGGATGGTTAAATGTCTTTTCTAAATCTTCAATTTCTAGAGAATATAAAAGGTTAACCCATCTTTTATGTAATGAATCTAGCATTACTAGTGAAACATCTACCGGTAATTTTGAATCGGGTAACTCTGCCCACTTCTCTTCTTTATACGGCTTAATAGTGGGATTCTTTTCTGTCAGTGCTAATTTAAAGCGTATGTAGCTATTCATATGACTATCAACGACGTGATGAACTACTTGACGTACAGTCCAACCTCCAACGCGATATGGTGTATCTAACTGCTTCTGATCTAAATCTTTAATTGCCTTTGTTAGTTCATTTGGTAAATCTTCAATTTCTTGAATCCATGTATTAATCATTTCTTCAGTTATAGGACGTTTGTATGTAAATTGGCCAATTGGATAACGTAAATCATTCATGAATAAGTCCTCCTTATTATAAGCGTGAAGTATTTCTCCAAATATAGTGTACAAACTTCACATGTTCTCCATTTAATTCTACAGAAGTTGTATCTGATTCGTTTTGATAAGAAGAAAATCCGCTTTTTTCTAGTACAATTTGTGATGCGAGATTATTAGTCGTTGTTTTAGCATGAACTTCAGTAATTTCATTATTTTTCGCTACATCTAAAATTAATTTTACGGCTGCTGTAGCAACTCCTTTTTTAGTAAATTTTTCTCCGACCCGATACCCTAGCGAACTAATTCGAGTTTCTGTATCTATATCTACTAAATTTATTCGTCCTACAATTTCTTTTTCTTCATTACGAATTAAATAAAAATAAGAATCTTCATCTGCTTGTTCTATTAATAACTCGTCTAGTAGTTTTTGGAAATATTCAAATTCAAAATATTTTGAGCCACGATTTGGTACCATTGTTTCAAAAAAAGATTTATTCGTAAGTTCAAACGTAAATAAATCCTTAGCATCTTGTTTCTTTAGTTGCTCTATGTATATTTCCATCCCGTATTCTCCTTCTAGATTTACTAACTGTTATACATTCTTTTTTAATCAATTATATTCCTGCTATTACTTTCGATTAAGTAATACAGATAGTAGCACTTTCGGATGAAAAAGATGAAATGGACTACGAATTAAATTCATAACTCGTACTAACCGAATATAAACATCAGAATTACTTGCGGATAGTCGATATATTTGTTTCGTATACCATAGCTGAAATTTTTGTTTTGTAGTTAATTCTCTCTTTAACTGCGGGTGACGTGATATTTCCGTTGTTGTCATATCCCATGGGGTTTCTATTATATTAGCTGCCTTTTTATAAAATTGTTGTGTAAATGTTTTATCAAGTTGTTTTCTACCTTGCAGAAGTAATTGCAATTGGTGAGCCTCCATAGCAGCAACTGATACACCTTGGCCGAAAACGGGATCAAAACGACATTGCGCATCTCCAACAACTAATAATCCTTCTGGTACATTATTCACTAAATCAAATCGCCGGCGTACTTGATAAGGAATTTTGAATGTCTTTATATCAGTAATTCCCTCAGCCTTGTTTAGGAAGTCTGTAACATTAGAAATTGATAGGTTTTCAGCAAAATCATAAAACTCATCATCTGTTTGTGGTGCTTTCTCGTTTGCGTATCCACTGAAAGTAACAAAATAACGATTATCTTCTATCGTTTGAATAAGAACGCCATAAGGGTTATCAGGGAAACTCGGAGACATTAACATATTACAACAGTCTAATTTCTCATTTTCTTTAAGTTTGAACATTTTCGTTGCGTAAAATAAATCAATACGAACTTTCTCTTCTTGTACTTCAATTTCGTATTCTCGTAACCACTCTATACTTTTTGAGCCAAATCCACTCGCATCAACTACAAGGTCTGCATGAACTTCTTCTTGTATGTCTGTCTCTAAATATTTAACTTTTACTCCACACACTTTGTTAAGCTTTTCATCTACCAATAACCCTTTAACCAATGTTTCATATTTAATAGTAATATTTGAAATTTGATGTATTCGTTTTTGAATATGCCATTCTAGCAAAGGACGACTTTGTTGAATCATATGTACTTCCCCTATGAATGGCTGTTTCCATAAACCAAATTGATGCCATTTTAAATCACGAGTAAAGTTATTTACGATACTACCTGCTTCTATTAATTCATTCGTAATATTAGGAAACAATTCTTCAATTGCGTTTTCTCCACCTTTTAATAACACGTGAGGATGGTTACTTTGTGGAACTCTTTTTCTCGAAGACTTTCCATCCCACCTTTCACCAGCTTCTATAATGATTACTTCTTTAAAAGAAGTTGATAATGCTTTTGCTGCAAACTTTCCTGCCATACTTCCACCAATAACGATAGCCTTATTAAACATATTTTCCCCCTTAATAAAAAGAGATCCTGCCTTGTATGAATGAAACAGGATCTTAAACTAATTAACTTCTTTATCATTATACTTAAAATACATCAGTAAATTGCAACATTAAAATTAAAATACCTAATCCCCATACGTAATACGCGAATACTTTTAAAGAGTGACGTTTTAAATATTGAATCATCCATGAAACGGCTATGTATCCAAAAAATGCTGCTGATAACGTTCCGACAATTAAAGATGTACTAGAAATAGATTCTGCTTTCCCTTGAAAAACGTCTACAAATTGCAAAATGATAGCTCCAACAATGGCTGGTGTCGAAAGTAAAAAAGAAAAGTAAGCAGCTGTTTCACGATCTAATTTTCTCCATAATGCAGCGACAATTGTCATTCCAGAACGAGAAATGGCTGGAAAAATAGCAGCAGCTTGAAATGAACCGATAATTAATGCGTCTTTATATGTTATGTCATCCATTTTTTTACGACCATTCTTTTGTTTATCTGCCATGTAGAGAAAGAATCCGGTCACTAAAAACTCCCAACCGATCGTGATTCCTGTTTTTGAAATATCTTCAAAGAAGTCTTTAAACAATAAACCAATTACAACTGCAGGTATCGTCCCAACGATAAGTAATAACATGAGCTTTGAAAATGGGTTTTTAATTAAATATATAAATTCTTTATTGTAATAAATAAAAACCGCAAGTAAAGTCCCAATATGCAGCATCGTATCTAAAAATAAGCCAGCCTCATCTAATCGGAACAAATGCCTTCCTAAATAAAGATGTCCGGTACTACTGATTGGTAAAAATTCTGTTAAACCTTGAATTATACCTAGTATGAAAGCTTCTAACCAATTCATGATGGTCTCCTTTCTCTTTTGCTTGTACCAATATATGAGGGTTAAATTTTCGATATGAAAAAAACTATATTTCTCTATGAATTTACTTTTCATTTATGGATATATATGTAAAGAGGGTTAAGGAGGGTTATTATGTGGAAGCACACAAAATTCGGTAATGTATTACTTTGGGTGGGCCCTATCCTTGTATTTTTAGGACTATGTATGACAAATGTTATTTCAGATATTCCTTTCTTTGAGGGGAAACATAAAACGGTTGGTATTGTACTTATATTTATAGGTGTAATCTGTTTTGTTGCTGCTAATCATTTGAAAAAAGGAGAAAGATATGAAGAATAAATCTAAATAAAAAACAATCCTGGCATATTAGCTAGGATTGCTTTTTATTAATGTTGATTATTTGTAAAATACTTTATCAACGTTATATTTCGCTTTGTATTCATTAATGATATATGTTTCGTAAATTTCTCTTTCTGTTGGATCTTCTACGATACATGCATCAATGCGGTATACTTCATCACGGTGATTTTTAATTGGTGAAACATTATCTTCAAAATGCTTCTTAATACGTTGTCTAATTTTACGAGCTTTACCTACGAAAAGAAGTTCGTCATTAATATTGTAAAACATAAAAATGCCGCCTTTATCTCTAGGGAACAAGTGGAAATCGATAAATCCATTAATTGGAGTAATGATTGGCTCGTCTCCTTTAATAACTTGTTTACGTTCAGTAATTGAAACATCAGCTTCAGGAATATTAATTTTAATCAAGTTCATTCACGTCCTCTTTTATTATAAAGATAAATAATAGCATACATAAGTAAGAAAAGCTATGTTCAGAGGCATATTTCATTTTATAATTCAAATATTATAGGTGTATCATGTAAACTTTTCTTCCAAATCATATGATCGCTGGATTCTCCCCAGTAATCTTTCAATACATAGCTAGGTTTTCCAAACTTTTTCGTCCATATACTTTGCGCATTTTTATATCCACTATCTAAACAATATTCTGTTATCCCTCTGCTAAGTAATGTAAGAAACATTGTATGTAGTAATAAACTCCCTATTCCCTTTCTCTGATACTCCGGAAGTATGAATACAGTTCCTATTTCATACAAATTTTTAAGTACACCACCTGTACAACTATTAATCAATGTACTTGCTGGACCGATTTCGATTGTTCCAATGATTTTATCGTTACTTGTATCAATTGCTAATAAAAAGTAACGACCTTCTCCGTTACTATCAAAATCACTTTTCAAATACTGCTTTTTTGAGTTAATTTCATTTTCTATGTCATCCAATGATTGTGACAATCCTTCATTTTTGTATGTATTCGTAATAACGATACGGAAAAATAAATATAGTTCATCTACATCATTCAAATTCGGTCTTCTAACTGCAACGTTAGTCATGAATTCAATCTCCAATCCTCATTATGCCATTGTTAATACAACACTTTATATAATCTATTCATCATTATTCTGCAAAAACCTGCATAAATCCAACAGTATAGAAAGCTCATTATAGATATTGATAAAATAATTTTTATATCCATAGTTGTATGAACAGCAGGACCAAGTACCGGAAAACGGAAAACATAGAGAACAATCATAATACCAATAATTAGACAAGTTGCTGAAAAGGAAACAATCCAAATTCTCCTCTTTAATTTTAAAAAGGATACTCCTAAGGCTAGACCTAATAAGCCTGTAGTAAAAGGAAAGACAATTAGTTCACTTGGCTCAATAATAAATAATAGAAAAATAGTAAGAATATAAGAAAGTATTCCCTCACGAATAGAATAGAAAATAGCAAAAAAAATCGGTAATGTCGAAAATGGACTAATGAGCAAACCTATACCAGGAACTAGGTTTCCTGCTGCTTGAAACATGGTGGCTAATGTACTCATCAAAGCTGTAAGTACTAACTTATTCGCAAGGGACAATTTTCTTTTATGAACAAAGCTCGTATCATGTTCTATCATCAGTTGATACCAATAACGTACAAACCAATTCATCAATATCTCCCCCTAAAGATGCCTCATTCATTACTTTCTATATTATTCATACACTAGTGGTTTATGAGCTGCTTTCTACTTGTTATGAATTACTATATAATAAAAGGCTTTTAGGGGGATAAATTGTGCGTTTTGAAACAAAATAAATTCCTTGGATTATTAAACTACGAGTGTGTATCGTATCAGGGAATAATTTCAAAAATGGTACCTTTATTAAAATCAGTTACTTTCATAGAACCGTAAACTCCTAAATATAATTTAGTTTGATTCAAATTTGTTCCTAAACTCATATAATAAGCTGCTTGCGTACCAAAATCATAATTGGTTTCAATAGCATGAAAGTCAGCATGTTTACCGTCTGTACCTGCTCTAGTATAGGCTAAAACACCTTTAACTGGCGGTCGAGAATCTTCTTTCTTAGCAAGGTCAGTAAACACTACGCTACCTGTTAAATTTGGAATTGCATTTCCCATATATGGCTGAACTCCTGTAAGGGAAGTTCCTCCAAACTTATCGGGTCTGGAATCTTGATGAAAATAACTAAGTAGAGGCAGAATACGCTTCACTGAAGTTTGTATTGTTTCATCATAATAAACCATTGTTCTCTCATCCAAAGTCTGATTCTCAGAACAATGTCGTATAAAAGAAGTAGGTAAATCCCCTTCCCATCCTCGCCACCCAAAATTGATAACCCCATCTTGATTGGGAGTTAACCTCATAAAATGCATTTGAACAAGTTCTGTAACCGGTATAGGTTTATATTGAATAAATGAAAAAATAGACTCTACAATATCTTGTCCGACATTTCCGGCGTATTTGATATATTGATTATAAAACCTTTGAAATGAAATGCCGGTTATATTACGTACTCCTTTTGCAATTACTGTAAGTGTTTCTTGTATAGATAAAGGGAGTTCATTAAAGCGTGTAACTACAGGAGGGTTATTTATAAATGTATTTTTACTTACATCGATTTCAATTATTTTACCTGCTATTTCTAAATCATCTTGGCTTAAATTAAATGGATCATAACCTGATCCGCCATCTCCATTTGTAAAAACAAGTTTTCCAGTCTCAGGTGAAAAGTTTAAACTATTGACTCCGTTATGATTAAAAAATGGTCTTCTTACATTCAGTAATGTTCGTCGCTTTTGAGCTTGACCATTAGATTGTAAAGTCCATTCTTCTACTGTATCAATGTGATCATATTGCGTATTTCTATTAACCCACTTTAAATTTAGCGTTTTAGGGTCACAAGGATTCGGTTTAAATTGCTCAGAAAGTGCACCTGGTCCTTGAGTTCCAGCTACTGAATAATGAAGATAAAATAACCCATTTTGATAAAATTGTGGATGGAACGCAAGTCCAAGCAATCCGCGTTCATCATAACCGCTACTAGAAACACCTTCTTCAAATGTACCTAATTTAATAATTAGGTGACGAATATCTAAAAATATCTTTATAACTCCATTCCCTATGTAAAAAATCTCTCCTAATTGGGTTGCGATAAATAGTCTTTCGGTCGATTCGCCTGGAAGTATTGTTGTTTTCAATACGGTTGGTAAATTTATATTATGAACAATGGGTCGTAAACTAACTTTAACTTTTGTCAATTAACTGTACACCCCTTTTTCTTCTTTTTATAGAAGAATATGATTAGAGTAGTTCTGTTAGTATCAAATAAGTCGTATTCCTTTTTATTACAATTTTGTATATAATATAATTATAAATAATATGGGGGACGAACTATGATAATCGTACTACAAATCATCTTACCAATAATTTTCGCAGTCTATTTATTTACCCTCTATCATAACGGGACGTATGGATCAGCTTCATTCATTTTAGCAGTCATGATAGGAATTTTCGGTTTAGAGAATATTTTTCAATATGCTAGTCTAACAGATCATGCTATTTATCCATATTGGGGCAGTTTGAAGGCTGTTGTTATCGTTTTATCAGTCGTATTTCTATTTAAAAAAGGTGGTTTAACAAGGAAATATTGATTTTTAATGCGTTACATATTTTCTTGTTAAATTGCTTTTATTTTATAAAAGCAGAAATATTTATGTAAAAACACGAAGGGATGTGTTACATATGTCTATAAATATTATTTCAATAGTATCTATCATAATATGGATTTTGTTAATTATAGAACTTATAAAACCTTCAAAAGAACAGAATGGACGAAAAATAGTAACTTTAGTAACTGCTGGTTCCGCATCAACACTTATTTTGACGGTTTCATTTATTCAAAATATCCCGTTTTGGAATTGATAGTGA
>WPCI01458249.1_pt1 | contig 83121 bp, 78 predicted proteins | sample 5399871 | NCBI WGS metagenome assembly WPCI01 (sample SAMN12869469, study PRJNA574797) | sludge metagenome | isolation source: wastewater treatment of pH7 | place: China:Beijing | collected 2019-05-20 | reverse complement strand
TTTCATTTTTTTTATGTTATAAATTTTCCGGGGGGGGGCATTTATGTTTTACACAGCCCCCCACCCCTCGTATACGACCAAGTTTCAGGAGGCTGCTGGCCTCGTGGTTCAGCGAACCTCGAACTTGGTGCAGAGTGCAGCGTCGCCAGCGATTCCGATCTCTCCAGCCGTGCACAACAGGTCATTGTTGTGCACGCATTCGAGACGCTGGCACGCGCCCACGTGGCCTTGAGCGGTGGGGAGTCCACCGCGAGCGTCGAGTGCGATGAAGGTGCCGCAGGACGCGTTGTTGGTCGTGCCGGCAACGGTGATTGCGAGAGCTGTGCAGCCGCCGTTGTTGTACGAGCAAGCAGTAGTTGTGCAGGACGAGACGAGAGTCTGAGTAGCCATGGGATGCTCCTTACTTGGGTGCTTTATCTTGATGTATTCAACGTAGTGTCCAGATAGTGAAGAATCTAGGCAGGTTAGGAGAACCTTCCCAATGGTCGAGATAGGGTTTTCGTTGAGGTACCGGTGAAAAGTCGCCTTTCTCCATTTCTGTGAGAATTTGCTTATGAATATTGGAGAGCTTATAATGCCCGTTTTACGTGAAGTGGTGTTTTCGTAAACCGGGGAATAGGGTGTTGTGATGGAACGAATTCGACCCCCAAAACTTGTTGAGGGTGACAAGGTGGCAATTCTGTCACCGTCGTTTGCCGCGCCGGGTGCTTTCCGGGCGGTTCACGACCAAGCGATGGAACGCTTGCGGGAGGTGACGGGGCTTGTACCAGTGGAGTACCCGACGACCCGTGAACTTGGTGCCGCGCCGCAGGATCGCGCGCGTGACTTCAATGCGGCGCTCGCGGATCCGGATATCAGGGCGATTCTTTCCACCATCGGGGGAGAGGATCAGATCCGAGTCATTCCTCATCTGGACCCGAAGCTGCTGAGAACCGACCCGAAGATATTTCTCGGATACAGCGACAACACCAATCTTCACAACTGGTTGTGGAACCACGGTGTCCAGAGCTTCTACGGAGGTTCCACACAGGTCCACCTGGGTCCCGGCCCCGCGCTGGACCCGGAGCACGTGACCTCGTTGCGGGCGGCCCTGATGGAGGGCGGGGTAATTGAACTGACTAACCCGGCCACGTCCGAGGATTTCGGCATTGATTGGCATGATGCTCGGGCATTGAGAGAGAACGGCGAACGTGAAGCAACCGAGCCCTGGACATGGGCCGGGCCGCGGCAACGGGTGACGGGCCGGACATGGGGTGGCTGCATCGAGGTCCTGGATTGGATCTCATTGGCTGGCCGGTTTCCAGCAGTGGAGCAGCTGGATGGCGGAATACTCCTGCTGGAGACGAGCGAGGAGCTTCCCAGCGCCCAGATGGTGCGCTGGTGGGTACGCGGCATGGGAGAGCGCGGCTTGCTGAATCGTGTCCAGGGAATACTGGTCGCTCGTCCACCGGTGTCCTCGCGTGAGTGGCGTCCCGACACTCAAGAACGTGAGGTGGCGCGGACGAATCAGTACAACGCCGTCGTACGCGAAGCGCGCAGCTACAATCCTGACCTCGTCATCTGTTGCGGAATCCCCTTCGGACACACGAGACCGCAGTGGATTGTTCCCTATGGAGGAATGCTCACTCTTGATGCGCTCACCCGAAGAGTGGTCGCCGACTACTCGTGATGTCATTGCCCCGAATGTGACGCGATTGATTTCGTGAGGCCGTTCAGTTCGCGTCGTCGCGGTGCAGAAGGGTCAGGATGCACCCAGCAGCGACTTGAGAACATCCACAGGGCCGTGGACAGGAAAGCTTCCCAATGCCATTGCGGCTCCATTGGATCCCCTGAAGAGGAAGGCACCAGTTCGATGATCTGATGACGAAGTCCGTGCCGGGGAGGGTATGGAGAACGGGTGACAACTGTTGCGGTCATTCCCGCCACCGAGGCCAAACGCAACGCCCGGAACGCGTGATATTCCGGGTTTGAACTCGTACCGTGCAAACCTGCTTTTGAGGCTCACACGATATGGGTGCTGCTCAAGGATTGCCCGGTGGACGAGCATGAATCCCCTCCGCGGTGTTTCCCGTACTCCATACCCACCTTGTTCAGACTGGGCGTAGTGTTCTGAACACACATGTCAGGCTAGCGGATGGGCGCACAAATGTGGTCGGAAGATCGTCCCGCAACGGGGTTTTCACCCTGGAAATCACCCCGCAAGTCTGGACTCATAGAAGCCTGAGTTCGGCTGCCATCGCCACGGCCTCGTCCCTCCCCGATACTTCCAGCTTGCGATAGATGCTTCTCAGTTGGCTCTTGATGGTGTTCCGGGAGACGAACAGCTCGTTTGCGATCTCCGTGAGTGTGGCATTTGTGGTGAGTTTGCGCAGCACGAGCTGTTCGCGCTGGGTCAAAGCTGTGCGGACACGCTGCTTGAACGGCTGCGCCATGTTGAGGGGGATGGTGACATCGTGGCTTTCGAGAAGACAGGAAATCTCCTCGTACGGCACGAGCGCCAAGGGAGAACGTAGAGCGTTACGGCTCATGATGCGGATGGCTCGCTTGACGTGCCGTGTTGCTTGCTCCTTTGTGCCGAGTCTCAAGGAAGCCACCGCCGCCAGAAGCCACCCCTCGGCTGCTTGGCGGAGAGTGTGGGACCTGTGTCGAGTGGACAGAACGAAGTCCAGAGCTGAGGCGCTGCGTCCGGCGGTGAGTTCGAGTCTGGCCTTGGCGAGTGATGTTGCGGTCCCCTCGGGAGCCTTGCCGAGGATGTCTTCGGCCCTGGAGATGTCTCCGGCTGCATGTGCCAAATCAGCGTGCATGGCCCGATAGTTGACATTGGCCCAGTGGCTCGCGCTGCGTCCGGCAGAGGCATCCACGAGTTGGGTGTAGTCCTCGTAGCCGGCAGTAAAATCACCTTCGACCAGGCTGATGAGGCCCTCGACCCACGCGAGGATCGCCCAATGTTCGAAGGAGCTCGGGCGTGCCTCCAGAGGAATGAGTGCCTTCTGGGCGCGGGAGGTGTCTCCTTCCTCGACCGCGACGAGAGCATTGGTCATGTTCCAGCCCACGGCACCGATGGACCGTGCCCAGTTGTTTGGCAGCTTCTCGGGTAGCGAAGACAGCTTGGTAATTGCTGCGGGGATCCTGCCCATGAGCGCATGGCTGTAGGCCGCGAGACTGATGCCGTGAAGGGCTCGTCCCTCATGCGTGTCTCCAGACAGAAGCTCCCCATGAACGAGCGCATCATCCAATCTGCCGTCGAGAACATCGGTGAGGACGATTTGTAGGGCCACCGGATAGGACCGTGTTCCAATGGTGGTGAGTTCTGCGGGAGTCATGTGCTGCAATCGCTCCACCAATTCTACGCAGACATCCGCTGCACGAGTGTATTGGCGGGTGGCGCGATATACTCCCAGCCGGGTTGTGAGATCCAGAAATTCTTCCGCGGCGCCGCTACCGGCCAGCTGTGGTGTACTCGCGAGAACCCAGTCAGCGAGTTGGCGGACACGGCGGGATGGCCGACTTTCCCTTTCGCTCAGTGAGATCGCAAGAACAGCGGCGAGCGCGGGATGTTCCTTCAGGACCGAATCCGGTATGGCGGGTAGAAGACGAATGAGATCGTCAATCCGGTAGGACGTGAGTACGGAGAACTCCTTGATGAAGAATGGCCAGACGTACTCGTAGGCGTTGGCGGTCAGGAAGAGTTCAATGACCGTGACGGGATCGCCCCACTCCTCCATGAGGAGCGCAGCGGAGAGTCTGATCAGGGCAATGTCCTGCGCGGCCAGTTCCTTTTCCGCTCGATTGCTTAGCGTGGCCCGTGCCACGGCGTGGAAGGAAAAGGTGACCCGCGACCCTTCGCTCGAAAATGTTCCGAGGCCCTGGCGAGCCAAGTTTTCGAGGAGATTGAGAGCGTTTGAACTTCCGATGATCTCTTCTGCGATGCTCCGGTCGACGATGGGCACCAAGGACAGCGCGAGGGCTTGGCGATAGTCCGCATCCGACGCGAACGCTGGACGGAGGCTCTCGTGAACGGCCTGGTCGACTCGTTCCATCGAATCCATTGCTCGGTTTGCGGCGGGTTGTTCAGAACTCTCCTGTCTGAGTGTGCTCAGCGCAATTCGTGACGCCAGCAAGTTTCCGGACGTCACCTTGTGAACGGCTTCGATCTCTTGCTCCGACAACTCGCAGTCAAAAGTGTTTGAAAGCTGCTGAAGTTCGGCGGGAGTCAATGCCATCTGCGTGGAAGAGATGATGTGAGTTCCAAGTTTCAGGGCACGTATACCGGTATCGATGGTCGTTGGCACCCGTGTGAGCCCGATGAACCGGAGCCCCGGTGATTGCTCGATGACGTATCCGAGATCCTCGCTGGCATCAGAATCCAACAGATGCAGATCGTCGATCACCAGAAGCGGGGGATTGGAAAGGGTGTTGAAAGCATCGGCAATGGTTGTGGCTGCGTCCGGTGGTGTCTTTTCACCTGTTGCGATTCGCTCGAGGGCGCTGTCGTGTGCAACGATTCCGGAGTCGAGAATGGATTCCGCGAAACGCTGGAAGAACGAAAGGCGTGAGCGTCTGTTGGGGTCAATGGTTATCCACATGATGTTGTCCGCATGCCGGCCATGGGTTATCCATGTGCCCACCAACGTGGTCTTTCCAGCGCCACCTTCCGCGCGAACCACCGTGACCCGCCGACCGAGGTTCAAAATGTCGTAAAGGCGCACCCGGTTGAGGTAATCATGGGGCGGGGGAGCCGGGAGGTGCTGAATGCCACGACGGGAATCAGGCATGACGCGACTCGAAGACTTGCGAAGGCTTGTTCTCACCGCTTCGGATCGGAACCATGCAATGTCTCCCTGTTGGGCAAGCTACGACGATATCGATCTTGAGTGATCACAGGAAGGTGAATGACGATGTTTGTCATGCACAACCAAGACCATCTTACCGGAATGGACGTGATGCCGAGCCGACTATGGATGCAGCAGTGCCGATGTGCCAGCGCGGCGCTGAGTTGATCTGGAAGGCCAATCACTCCCATCGCGGACAAGAGTGGTGGGAAGATATTCTTGTCCTGGGTTACTGGATGCCCCGGACGGGGAACCTCACCCGGTGAGCGACAAGACGGCCAGTAAAGGATGGAACGACGCCTGTGAAGCTGGTCCCTTGTACCGAACGGAATCTCGATGAACTCTGTCTGATCAGTACCGAGACGTTCGTCGAGGCATTCGGGGAGCAGAACAGCGTGAAGAACCTTGATTCATATGTGCGTCAGGCATTCGCACCTGATGTGCTCCTGCAAGAACTCATGAACCCGCAATCGTTCTTCTTTTTGGCTTACGCTGACCGGGACCTCGCTGGGTACTTGAAGCTGAATCTGGGGGAGGCTCAGAGCGAGAACATGGGGCAGGGAGCGCTGGAGGTCGAAAGAATCTACACCCTGAGAAGATTCAAAAGGCGAGGCTTGGGGAGAACCATGATGGACCGTGCACTCGACGAAGCTGTCTCTCGAGCCCTGGACACGATTTGGCTTGGTGTTTGGGAGCACAACAGCGAAGCTCGAAAGTTCTACGATCATCTTGGTTTCATCGTTTTCGGTTCGCATGTTTTCACTCTTGGCGGTGAGGATCAGATTGACCTTCTCATGAAGAGGGACGTTTGCCCAGCGTAGTTGCCCTCCCCACGTACGTAGTACCCTTTCGATGCTCCGGTTGTACGCCGTAGTGCCATCCTCGTCTTGGTACTCACGCCACAATGCCTGGTGGCGCTGTCGGTCTCCGTTCCCCGAGCCCCGGATCAATCCCAGAGTACGCATCGCAGCATCTGCGGGTTCTTCGTTGTCCTCGCTCTCAGGCGCTGCGAGGCCCATTCGGAGTACCGCAGGCAGGATCCTCACGGATGTTGTCCGTTGATGGAAAGCGGCTATATTACAGGGTTTGACGTAGTCCCCGCTCATCCTCGTCAGTCAATCCCGCAAGTCGAGGCCGCGATCTGTGTTCCTCATATTCCAGCGCAGCTGTGAGGGTTTCTCGAAGAGGGCGGGTGCACAATCCGTGCTTTCGCGCCGCTGAGGTATCCAACGTAGCCACGTACCGTGACTCGGGGTCCCCCACCCACAGGGGTAGCGACTTCGCCCCCATCCATGGCACGACTCCAAACTTGGCCAGAACATCATTGCTCACGACGCGTGGGGCGGCTGAACTGGTGGTGATTTCCCGAGACAACTCGAGAACCTCGGCCAGGGTGGTCGTGATACCAGTTGTGTTGAATGTACCGATCTGCTGTTGTTCCATGCAGTCGATGACCCAGGCCGAGAGGTCTTTGGCATCAATGAGAGCGATGGGGAAGCTGGGATCCGGCACCAAGACGTCCGAGCCGGTGGGATGCGCGAACCTCCACGGATAGTATCCACTCCTACCGGTGTGATCTCCGTCGCCACCGATCAGACCCGACCGAATGATCGTGTAAGAGGCGCTGTGATCGCGATAGACGTTCTCACAGGCGACCTTGGCTGAACCGTATTGGGTCATATCACTCATGACGTCGCTTCCGAGAGCTTCGAGAGTGTCCGCAGACTCGTCCTGTTCGAAGACGTCACCTCGGGCATACACGCTGCTTGAAGAAACGTATACCCAATGCCGAGTGTTCAAGTCGCGGACCGCTCGCTGGGCATGCATCGGATGACTCGTCAGGTCAATCACGCCATCCCAGTCGCGATCAGCTACGGGAGTCAGCGCGTCATTGTGGTGTCGGTCAGCCCGGAGAAGTACTGTCCCGTCGACCACTTCTCCCTTGCCTCGAGCCAAGCAGATCATCTGGTGTCCGCGTGCCAGGACCTCGGTAGTGATCGCCCTGCCCAGAAATCCGGTCCCGCCCAGTAAGAGGATCTTCATGTCTCCATGGTGGCATACCACCATGGATCGCCATGTCCGATACTGCTCAGGGCAGCATTGCGCCCCGCCCAGTGATGTGTTTGCGTTTCCCACGACGGCTTCTCCGAGTGACTCTGAGTTCTCTGCAGGACATGACGAACCCGAAGCACGGATTGCCTGCAGCGTCCCCACCGCAGTGAATCCTGCCCCAAACCAATTAGTCTGGCGATCCGTCGCGTTTCACCCATGACCTCGCTGTAACGTGGGCCAACTGAGACCCTCGACAATCCGTCAGGCAATGACTCGGCACCCGTGACATTCATTGTCAAACAGACTCTCGAAGCCAGTCTGTCCATATCCATCAACCTCCATCGGCTCCACATGGGCATTCTTCAACCGCATATGCTCACTTCACTTGCTCAGGCCCGTGCCGGTGCATTGGATTTCTTGGGCATGGGACCGGCGGTTGGTGCCCTTATGGTGTATTTGCGCAGGTAATGGACGTGACGATTGGGAGATGGAAGTAGTTGCGTATATTCTGATCTGAAAGGATATGTGAAACAAGGCTCACATGTGGTGAAGAACAAGGAGCGAATACGATGAATGCTCGCCTCAAGGCCCTCTCGGGGGCTGGCGTATCCATTTGGCTGGATGATCTGTCCCGCAACCGCATTACCAGTGGAAATCTGCAGAGACTCATTGAGAACTACTCTGTCGTAGGCGTCACGACGAATCCAACGATTTTCGCCAGCGCCCTCTCCGATGGTGCAGACTACGCGGCCCAGCTCGCCGAGCTTGGCGAAATCTCCACAGGAGAGGTGATCAAGCAACTGTGCGCCAAGGATGTGCGCGATGCCTGTGACCTTTTCGCTGATCTTTACGCAGCAACAGATGGCTTTGACGGTCGTGTCTCCATCGAAGTCGAACCCGGCTTGGCCAACGATGTGGAGGGCACCATTGCGCAAGCTGCCGAACTACACGAACTGGTTGATCGCGAGAATGTCCTTATCAAGATCCCCGCAACGGTTCCCGGTCTTGAGGCAATCGAGGAGACCATCGCCGCTGGAATCTCCGTCAATGTCACGCTGATCTTCTCTGTTGAGCGCTATCGCGCCGTCATGAATGCCTACCTGAGCGGCTTGGAGCGCGCGGCTGTGGCGGGCAAGGACCTGTCCACAATTCATTCGGTTGCCTCCTTCTTTGTCTCCCGTGTGGACAGCGAGATTGACAAGCGCCTGGTGGACGCCGGTCACAGCGAGCTCAAGGGGAAGGCTGGAGTCGCCAACGCTGTGGCCGCCTTTGGTGCTTATGAGGAGGTGTTTGCCTCCGAGCGCTTCGCAGCGTTGTCCGCAAAGGGTGCCAATGTTCAGCGCCCCCTGTGGGCTTCGACCGGCACCAAGGATCCGGCTTACCCGGACACCCTCTATGTATCGGATCTGGTTGCCGACGGCGTTGTGAACACCATGCCGGAGAAGACCATGATGGCGTTTGCTGATCATGGCGAAGTTGGTCCTTCCATCGCTGGTCGCGCGGCCGAGGCACAGGGAGTTCTCGATGAAATCGAGGCAGCGGGAGTTGATCTCGCGGATGTCTACGAACTTCTTGAATCCGAGGGCGTCGAGAAGTTCGTCGCTTCGTGGGACGAACTTGTCGAAAGCGTGCGTGAGGCTATGAAAGCCTGACAATGGTTGAGCGGAGGAGGTGGCGATAGAGTCTCGCCACCTCCTCTTCTTTTCAGTGGAAGAGATTACGGACACGGGCATATGGAATACGGGCGTATGGAAGTTGTGGCGTGAATCGAGTGATTCTTGCAAGTGTCGCTCGCTCTTGTGATACGTGATTACGTGCACGTGCTCCTAATCCGAGGCGGGATCCATCAGATCCCTGGTGCACACGCTGTCACAACCTCGGCTACCATCGGGGTTTATTCATCCTTGTAGCAATCAACGTTGGCGAGCCATTCTTGGTATGTGCCATCCTGTGCTTCCTGGATGTTCTCATCGGTCAGAGCGGATGAGTTGACCACGAGGATCTCCAGGTTTTCCGAATCTTCGAGGTATTTGCCGTCACCGCAGGCGGCGATGACCGTGAAACCGGGTGAGTCCCAATCTCCCGTCGAGAATGTCGCTCGCGCGTCGAAGAGCGGAGAAACATCCTGGGTTACAACAACTCTGCCTTCTACGAGCTCATCAAGGGGGAGCGTCTTATCGGTTTCCTGCCCCAAGAAGCTGTCGAGTGTGGTCTGGGGCGAGCCGCATGAACCCAGAACCATCAGCAAGGCAAGGCCAAAGGCAAGGTGAGGTTTCGAGGAGCACGGTGTTTCTTGATGCTCTGTGTCCAATATCCGCATGCGATGTCGTTTCTGTAGGGATCGAAAGCATGGAGCCAGCCCGAAGTCTCTGTCTTGATGACGATGCCGTGAGACTTTGACATACGAAATACTTGATACTTGTACCTATCACCCAGCGCATAGGCGCTGAAAACTTGCCCCTTCTTGAGACCTGGAGAGGTACAGCTGACGGTAGTGGTCGTTGATCCAGCGGAAGAGATGCCCAACTGACCCGCGACAAAACTTCTGGATGCCCCGAGCCCCACGTTGATGGATCGAGTGATTTGCTTGCCACTAGAAATTTCACAACTAACTCCGCTGGAGAGCGCACGTCTGAGTCTCAAGTTGTCGTGCCTTTCGGTGTATGATCGCGTCGATCTCGCTGGCATGACCAGTCTGTCATGGGTCGTGTTGCGTTCATATCCCTCAAAAGGAGGAATTTTCAAACGTGCGCGCAATTGCCGCTACCGCCTGATCAAATCGTGGCTGGGGAGCCCATCTGAATCCTCATGAAGCGCTCTCCCTGCTGACCGCCGGATCAGGGCAAGGCAAGCAGGTGTTCGGCCTCAGTTCCGCGCTTGCCTCGGCGATGTGCAAGGCCATGGATGCCCTGCCCGAGAGCAACCGGGTCTCTGCCAGCGATGCTGCGCAACGGCTCCTCATCGAGCCGGAAATTGACCTGCTCTCCCGCGGGCAAGAAGCCGAGCACATTCCCGAAGCTGTTGTCGCAGAAGTGCTCGGGGCGGTCCTCGACGCCGCAATCGATGACGGGCTGATCGCGGTCAACCCGTCGAAGAGGAAGCGCACCGTGACACGCTTCGCCGACCATCTGGGCAAGGGTTGGCACTTTTTGACACTTCTGACAGGAACGACCTCAACCAGGTGATCAAAACCCCAGGTCAGAGGCTATTTTCCTGCGGTGCGCGAGGGGGGACTTGAACCCCCACACCCGAAGATACTAGAACCTAAATCTAGCGCGTCTGCCAATTCCGCCACTCGCGCGCGGCCACCGTTGACCGGCTTCACGAACGTGGAAATTCACGCATTGCGATTGACCAGTCCGCTGGCAACTCGATTAGTGTACAGCAGGATTTCTGGCGGTGCGTAATCGAGTGGGACGCATCGCCAGGATGGTCAGGCTAGCTGTCGATTCCCAGCAGCTTGCGGAGTCGGGCGACATGGCCCTTCGCCTTGATACCGTACTGGGCCAGAGCTACCGATCCATCGGTATTCACCACGAATGTGGAGCGAATGACTCCTTGGATGAGCTTTCCGTAGTTCATCTTCTCGCCGTAGGCTCCATAGGCCTTCATGACCTCACGCTCCGGGTCCGATGCCAGTGGGAAGTTGAGGTTGTCTCGGTTGGCGAACTTCTCCAGCGACTCGACCTTGTCCGGTGAGATCCCGATGACCCGGTATCCCGCCGACTTCAGCGAGTTCTCCGAGTCCCTGAAATCGCAGGCCTCGGTGGTGCATCCGGGCGTCATTGCTCGCGGATAGAAATAGACGACGACGCCCTTGTCAGCCTTTTCAAGTTCTTCGGCAAGTTGGACTCTTCCGTCGATGGTGGGAAGTGTGAAGTCAGGAGCGATGTCACCAGCTGCAAGTTTTGTCATGCCTCCATCTTGTCATTGTCCAACGGCCTTGTCATCGACGAACCTTCATCGGCAGGCCATTCTCCACGGCAGCCCCCGGTTCTCCCTTCGATGGCACCACTTCGGGATGCCACCGTCACCACTTCGGGATGCCACCGTCACCACTGCGAGTTGCCTTCTTCCGAGGCACGAGCCGCCACGAATCCGAATGCTATGAGCAGTACCAGCCCTGCCATCATGGGAATGATCCCAAGGGGCGAAGGGCAGAACAGTATGATTCCGACGGCTCCGGCAGCGAAGAACCAGATCTTTCGTCTCCAGTAGCCGAAGATGAGGACAAACGCGGCAACACTTGCTGCGACAATGGGTGCCATGTACACGCGCTCGAAGCCACCTTGCGCAACGGCAAACCAGCCGATGCACAACATGAGAATTGGGTAGAGGAGGACGGTCAAGGCAAGTGGGCGGACTGCTTTCTTCACGTGATCAAGCCTACCCGCGAATAGGTGATCCGCAGGTCGGCGTCGACCAAAATCGATGAGGCTCCCCGGCGACCGAGCCAACGCCCCAGAAGCTCCACTGGCCATTGGTTCACCGCGGGAGAAACCGACCCGCAATGTTTCCGGGATGAAAGCAAGTGCTGGCAAACTGTAAACATGAGCGAAATCGATTCGGCCGACATGGGGCCATGGCTCTCTCCCGAAGAGCTGGAGTTCGTTCGGCACAAGGTGCCGATGGTCTACGTGGACATCGTCCCCGTCCGCCTTGACGAGGTCGGGGCGTTGGAGGCAGTCGGGATGCTGCTGTGTGTCAGTGGGGACAAGATCGTGCGGACGATACCTTCCGGGCGAGTTCTCTTCCACGAGGCCATCCGGGATGCGCTGGTGCGTCATATTGACAAGGATCTCGGGCCGATGGCCCTTCCGCAGCTGCCTTCCTGCCTCATTCCCTTCACCATTGGCGAGTATTTTCCCACGCCGGGGCAGGGATGGCACGATCCGCGCCAGCACGCGGTGTCACTCGCTTTCATTGTTCCGATGCAGGGCGACTGCAATCCGGGCTCGGATTCGCTTGAGTTCACCTGGTTCACACCGGGCGACGCCCGCACGCCCGAGCTTCAGGCGGAGATGAACCAGGGCCATGCCATGCTGCTGAGGCAGGCCCTGGCGATCATGGGCGAAGCCTAGCTGATTGATTCCGAGTTTCCTCGTTCTTGTCCCGGCCCTTGCTGCGGCGCATACAAGAGGGTGGCAGCAACGCAGTTTTCAACGCCGCCACCACCCGATGTCGGTCCCCGCTTCGCGACCGAAGTGAACCCCAACGGAGTCCAACTCCTAGCCGAAGACGAACTCGCGAATCTCGTCCACCGGCATCTGCTTGCCAAACCATATCTCTTCGGCGATGGCTGCCTGCCAGAGCAACATGCCCAAGCCATCAATCGCGGTGGCGCCGGCCTCCTTGGCCAGCTTCAGAAGCTTTGTCTCCACCGGGTGATAGACCGTGTCGACGAAAGCCTGACCCGGGCGCATCCACTCCTTCTCCACGTTGGAGACATCGTCCAGCGGCGCCATTCCCACGCGGGTGGCGTCCACGATGACAAGGCTTTCACTGATCTCTTGCGCCAGCCGTTCCTTGTCATCCAGATCGTACAGCGTGATGGACGTGCCAGTCTTCTCGGAAAGGGAGGCCACGCGCTGTGCCGTCGCATCGAAGAATTGATCCTTGACGTTGAAGACGGAGATCTCGGCAACGCCGTCGAGAGCCGCCTGCGTGAAGACTGCTGAGCCGGCACCGCCAGCACCGATAACGGTCATTTTCTTTCCGACGACGTCGAACCCCGCCTCTGTGATCGAACGCAGCAGTCCGGCCCCATCGGTATTGTGGCCGATGAATGTCCCGTCCTCGCATGACACCGTGTTGACTGCGCCCATGAGTTCAGCGGCGGGGGAGAGCCCGTCGAGGTATTCGAGAACGGACGTCTTGCAGGGCATGGTGATGTTGAGGCCACGCACCCCCAGCGCCCGCGCGCCCCGAACCGCATCTCGCAGGGTCTCGGCGGTGGTGTCCGAGACGAGGTAGACGGCGTCAATGTCCAATCGCCTGAATGACTCGTTGTGAATTGCGGGAGACAGCGAATGCTCGACGGGCGATCCCAGCAGTGCGACTAGTCCGGTATGGCCGGAGATCTCGGTCATGTGATACTCACCTTTCCTGTGGAGAGTGGTGCCTGAGTACACCACTCCTACTCATGGTAGGTCCTTGGACCATCTGGGGTTCTGCGGTGGTTGGGAATGCTCCAAGACCTCTTCGACGTACCGGGAGGCTGCGGAGGCATCGACAAGTACGAGGCGCAGGATGGTTTCGATGATGAGCGCATGTTGCCGCCTCCATGATTTCTGGGAGAAGATGTCGTGGTCGTGGAACACTTTCATGGAAAAGTGATGCTCAATTCTCATGAGAGCGAGCGAGAGCGCAACCTGATAGACCTCAACGATGCTCGGGGCGTCGGCTCCGGAACGGATGAGACCGTTGCTCTGTCCTTGATTGAAGGGATCCTGGAAGAAACGGACGATTGCCATGCTGATGGAGGCGTTGACGCCATCAACGAGCTCGGACTCTCCTTCGAGGTGTTGATTCTCGGCGGTGAGCAGTCGCAGCTCCGAGGGATTCTCCTCTGCCCAGTTGAGGGCGGTGTTGACCCTCTCGGCAAACTCCAGCACCGGGTTGTCATGACTCGTTCGCTTGTTGTCGGTCAGAAAATGCACGCTCTTGACAGCATCGAGAACAACTGCATGGTGCAGCCCACGTTTGTTGCCGAAATAGTAGTAGATCATGCGCTTCGACGTCTTGGTCTCGCGTGCGATCTCGTCGATCCGGCTGCCTCCGAACCCGAAGCGTGCGAACTCTTCGAGAGCTGCCTCGAGTATTGCCTGCTTGTTGCCTTTGGGGTCACGTTTTGTTGCCGATCCGGTGGTCGACTTGATCCCCTTGGTCTGCGGAGTGTCCATGGAAGCCTCGCTCAGTCGCTTTGATGGCCAAATGTTCGGTCACAAGATTGTCAACGAGTTGCGGAGGGGAGCGCCTCACGGTGGGTCACTCAGGGTTTTTCCCCGAGTAGATCTCGTCAATGGCGTGGGAGTAGCGCTCAAGAACTCGGCTGCGTTTGACCTTCAGCGAAGGAGTGAGCAGCCCGTTCTCCTGAGTGAAATCTCCGGAGATGATTGTGAACTTGCGAATGGATTCGGCCCGCGAGACCTGACGATTGGTTCTGTCAACGGCCCGCTGGAGTGCCGCGATCACTTCCGGATGACGGGATGCCTCGTCGACATCAATGGCCGGGAGACCGTGTGAGCCGAGCCAGCCGGGCAGCATTTCTGGGTCAAGAGTGATGAGTGCCGAGATGAAGGGTTGTTTGTCTCCCACGACGACGACCTGTGAGATCAGTGGGTGACCGCGCAGCTTGTCCTCCAGGACTGCCGGAGCCACATTCTTGCCGCCGGCAGTGACGATGAGTTCCTTCTTCCGTCCGGTGATGGAAAGAAAACCTTTGGAATCCACGGAACCGACGTCTCCCGTGTGGAACCATCCCTTGCCGTCGATGACCTCGGTGGTGGCTTCCGGATTGCGGTGGTAGCCGCGCATGATGTGAGGCCCTCGGACCAGAACCTCGCCGTCCTCGGTGAGGCGCAAGTCCGTGCCCGGAATCGGCTGGCCGACGCTTCCCATCACGAAGGCTTCCGGACGATTGACGGTTGTGGGGCCCGTGGTCTCCGTCAAGCCGAAGGCCTCGATCACTGTGAGGCCGATTCCCCTGAACACATGGCCGAGACGTTTGCCGAGTGGGGCGCCGGCCGAGACGGCGTAGTGGCAGTCCTCGCCCAGAATCGCGGTCATTTTCGACCACACCAACTTGTTGGCCACGGCCCGCTTGATGCGGAAGAAAGGGCCGTGGTGGGAACGTTGCGAGTTTTCCACGGCAACCTGGGCCGCCCATCGGAAGATCTTGAGTTTCTTTCCGCCGCCAGACTTGGCCTCGGCGGCGTTGTATACCTTTTCGAGGACGCGAGGTACCACGAGCAGAGCAGTGGGCTTGAAACTCTGGAGATCGGCGATCAAGTTGCCCGTATTGGCCACGTGTCCGATGCGGCCCTTGCCTGCCAAACCGTAGAGGAACACGATGCGCGCCATGATGTGGGCCAATGGGAGGAAGAGAAGAACCCGCGAACTTTCGAGGTTGATGATGTCGCGCTCGAGTTTCAGGATCGTCAGGACAGAGAAGACCAGATTGCCATGGGTCAGCTCGACCCCCTTGGGGCGTCCCGTGGTACCGGAGGTGTAGATGATTGTTGCCAGCGAATCCGCCGTGAGTACTTCGCGCTTGGCTGAGACCGAGTCCTCCGAGATGGTGTTGGAGGACTCGTAGATGGCTGCAAAGCCGTCGTCGTCCAAAAGGATGGTGGGCAGGAGCGAGGGTGTGCGTACGGATTCCACCAATTCCAGGTGAGCGGCGGTGTCGGTGAATACGGCCCGGATGGCCGAGTCCTCCAGTATCCACTGGATCTGCTCCGCGGAGTCGGATTCGTAGATGGGAACGACGACGATACCCACGGACAGTGCCGCCATGTCCAGAAGACTCCATTCGTAGGAGGTGGCACCAAAAATGGCGATGGTTTCGCCGGGTTCGATTCCCATTCCGAGCAGACCGCGGGCAACCCGGCCCATGCTCTTGTCGAATTCCGAGATGGTGACCGGGTGCCACAGCGAACCAAATCTACTTTTCCGCTCGATACAGACGCTGTCAGGTCGGGCTTGCGCGCGATGCTCGATGAGCCAGGGGACAGTCATGTGAGGCTTGACAGAGACAGTGGCCTCGGCTGTCCAAGATCCGTCGTGCTTCTTTTTCACGGTGGCTCCTCCGAACGGGGTAAACATCAGTTTTGTTATGGGAATCTAGCACAATCGTGGGGAAGATCTTGTTTCTCGCACCTTGTATACACGGTTGAGCGACGACTCGGAACGGTTGGCGGAAAGAATTGAACGATGAATGTGAGCATCGCGGAAGTGGTCCTTGTGTTTGCCGGGCCGCTCTCCAAGACGCTGCGTGGTGTTGAACACGTATTATACGGGGGAGTGTATTACGGATTGAGCGATCGACGGGAGTGACGTGCCGAAACGTCGCCGGACACGGGCCGGGACATGGGTCCCGGGGTGTGTCGGTGTGTGCGCCAGCGCGCTGGAATCCTTGGAGTGGGGCTTCGTGGGAGGGTTTGTGGTGAGTGCCATCCCTCAAGGAGTGGCTTCCGGATTCTGCCGGAGACTAAATGACTCCCCCTGCGGGCATGGAGCCGTTTAGGGTGGGGCCATGAAGATTGCGCGTCTTGGCCTGGATCAGGGCCCCCGTTTTGCCGTCCTTGACGAAGAGTCCCAGACTTATCTGATTCTCTCGGATGATCCGCTCTTCGGGAAGATCGAGGCAACGGGGCAGCGAATTGCAGTCGATGAGGCCCATCTTGTTGCTCCGATGATTCCTCGCTCCAAGGTGGTCGGGTACATCGGGAGCTATCCAAGTACCTCCGACGGAGCAGAATCCATGGGCGCCGGCCCGGTGACGCTTGATGAGTTGACGATGTTCATCAAGCCGAATACGTCGGTCATTGGACCGGACGACCCGATCGTGCTACCTCGGTGGGCAAAGCAGGTACGCCATGAACCCGAACTCGCCGTCGTAATTTCCAGAGCCTGCAAGGACATCTCTCCAACGCGGGTCAAGGACGTGGTGTTCGGCTACACGGTGGCCAACGATGTGACCGCTGTGGCAAATGACAAGGTCCGAGCCAAGTGCTTTGACACCTCGAGTCCAATCGGCCCGGTCATTGAAACCGACTGTGAGGTGGCCGATCTGGCTCTGGTGTCTCGGGTCGATGGCGAGGAGCGAACGAGTGGCTCAACCGCTGCTCTTGCGTTCTCGGTGGCCGAACTGGTCGCCTACGCCTCGACGATCTTCACCCTGTTACCGGGAGACATCATCCTGACCGGGGCTCCGGCCGGCGCGGGCGACATCGAAGCCGGGCAAGTCGTCGAGGTTGAATGCGAGGGAATCGGAACTCTCCGCAACCCCGTCCTGCGCCGCGACTGAGTGCACGACGCGTGGTGACAGCCGGGAGAACGGCGTTCTCGATGACCCATCCCAAAGAGGATGACCCGTCCCGAAGAGGGCGTCAGGCGAAGAGGGCCTTCTCGATCCGGTCCAGAGCCTCGATGAGGACGGGTCGTGGGGTGGCAAAGATCATTCGCGCAAACTCCCGGTAGTCCGAGCCACATGCGCTTCCCGGGGTGAGCGAGACCCCGGCCTTCCAGCGAAGGAACTGGGCCGGATCGAGCTTGCCGAAGCAACCCTTGGCAGAGAGCTCGGTGAAGTCGAGAAGCGTGATGTAGGTGCCCTCAACGGGTGCCATCGTCACGCCGTCCCAACCGTCCACTCGCGTCTGGAGCAGATCGCGATTTCCGCGAAGATATTCCCGCACGTCGTCGTTCCACTGCTGTGCCCGGGTGAAGCAAACGCCGGCCGCGCGTGCACCCACCGTGGATGTGGGTTCGGCGGCGGCATGGGAGTGGGGTTCGAACGCCGCCCAGTCGTCGTCGTTGTTGAAGATGAGCTGTGCACATTTCAACCCCGGAATGTTCCAACCCTTGGAGGCCGCAACCGCGGTGATGGTGTGGTTGGCGGCTTGGTTGCTGACGGTTGCGTAGGGCACGAACGATCCATCGAGGATGAGAGGGGCGTGGATGGCATCCTCGAAGACTCGGCCACCGTGCGTGGTGACGATGGCGTCGAGAGCCGCGAGCTCCTCTCGGGTCAAACAGCGACCCGTCGGATTCCATGGGTTGCACAGGATGAGGACCTCCGCGCCACGCTCGAAGGCAGCCCCGATGCCGTCGAGATCCATGTGCCATTCGCCCGCCGAGCCGCGAACACTCGGCACTTCGATCACCTCGCGCCCGAACTCCTCGGGAATGGTGAGGAAGGGCATGTAGGCGGGAGTCGGGACAATGACGGGGGAGCCGGGCGTGGAGTAGTGCTCGATGGTGATGCGCAGGCCCGAGAGCACCTCGGGAAGGAGCAACATGTGTGCGGGATCCGGGGTCCAGTCGAAACGCGAGAGCCAGTGGGAGGTGGCCTCGAGGATTTCCTTGGTTTGATGCGGCGGAAGATACCCGAGCGAACCGCGATTGGCTTCATCGATGAGGTAATCGCGCAGTTGGGGGCTGATTCCAAAATCCATTTCCGCGACCCACATGCCGATGGTTCCGGGGAACGCGGACCACTTGCGTGACCCTTCTGCGGTCAGCTGCTCAATTGTGCGGGTTTCGAAATCGTATGCCATGCACATAGCCTATCGTCCCTGCAGGTAACAAGGGTTGGGGCGATCACCACGCAGTTGCATCGGCAATGCAGGCCATCCTGAAGGGGGCGAGAGCGTGAGCGCTGGAGTCCCGGCAGAGGCGGTTGGGGTTGTCAGCGCGGTTGGTTTTTGGCGAGGTATGGGGAACGCCGAGGGAATCCTGTGGCGTAAATGTAGCGAACCGGACGTTTCCCGGTGACCTCGGCGGTGCACGGCGCACGCTATCCTTGAAAGACCATGGCTATTACCACTGCTGCGGGCTCAGATATCCGCGTTCGCTTTTGTCCCTCGCCCACCGGCACCCCTCACGTGGGTATGGTGCGCACCTGTCTCTTCAACTACGCCTATGCGCGCCACGTTGGCGGCACATTCGTCTTCCGCATCGAGGACACGGATGCCGCCCGCGATTCCGAGGAGTCCTTCGGCCAGATCATTGACTCGCTCAATTGGCTCGGCCTGGACTGGGACGAAGGCGTTGGCGTGGGTGGGCCGCACGGCCCCTACCGCCAGTCCGAGCGCGCGGAGATCTACCGTGAGGTGGCAGCGAAGCTGCTGGATGGAGGCTACGCCTATGAGTCGTTCTCCACACCGGCGGAGATCGAGGCCCGCCACAAGGCGAAGGGTGAGGATCCGAAGCTGGGTTACGACGGTTTCGATCGTGATCTGACCGAGGAGCAGAAGGCGGCCTACCGCGCCGAGGGACGCGAACCGGTGCTGCGCATGCGCATGCCCGATACGGACGTCTCCTTCGATGACCTGGTGCGTGGAGAGATCACCTTCAAGGCTGGTTCCGTTCCCGATTACGTCATCGTACGCGCCAACGGAGATCCTCTCTACACCCTGACCAATCCCGTGGATGACGCCCTCATGGAGATCACCCATGTGTTGCGCGGCGAGGACTTGCTGTCCTCGACGCCGCGCCAAGTAGTGCTGTACGCCGCTCTCGAGGAGCTCGGCATTGCCGGATTCACGCCGCGCTTCGGTCACTTGCCCTACGTGATGGGTGAGGGCAACAAGAAGCTCTCCAAGCGTGACCCGGAATCCAATCTTCTGCTGCATCGCCAGCGCGGCATGATCCCCGAGGGATTGCTCAACTACTTGGGCTTGCTCGGCTGGTCGATTGCCCCGGACCGAGACGTGTTTTCCAAGGAGGAGCTGATCGCGGCCTTCGACGTGGCCGATGTGAATCCCAACCCCGCGCGTTTCGACGACAAGAAGTGCGTGGCCATCAATGCCGATCACATTCGCCTCCTGGACGAGACGGACTACCGGGAGCGTCTGGTTCCCTATCTGCACGACGGCGGTGTGGTGAGCGCAGCTTCCTACGATGGATTGAGTGAGGGTGAGCGCGCTGTTCTCGATGCCGCCGCTCCGCTCGCCCAGACCCGAATGCAATTGCTTGGCGAGGCCTCCGACCTCATGCGCTTCCTTTTCATCAAGGCCGGGCAGATTGAATACAACGAGAAAGCAGTGTCCAAGCTGCGCGATACGGCTCCCGGCGTGCTCGCGGCCGCGGCTGGGGTGCTCGCTGATGTCGAGGGATTCACGGCCGAGGGCATCAAATCTGCTCTGGACGCCAAGCTGGTGGCGGAGATGGAAATCAAGCCGCGCTTCGCCTTTGGCCCGCTGTTTGTGGCCATGACCGGTACGAACGTCTCCTTGCCGGTGGTCGATTCCATCGCCATTCTCGGTAGGGACGAGGCGATCAGGCGCATCGACAAGCTGCTGGCGCATTTGGCCTGAGTGTTTCTCACGTCCGGTGGCCTGAGTGTTTCTCATGTACGGACGAGGTCCCGCCACGCAATTGGCCGATTGCGTGGCGGGACTGTTACTGTCTCGGAGCAACGAAGTCTTGCGAGATCTACCGTTGGCATCCGAAGTCGCACTTCCAACGGTAGATCTCGTGCGTCAACGGTAGATCTCGGCGAGGCTGCTCCGCTCGACTCAATGGTTTGGCACAGGATCGAGTCTGTAGTCTGGGGTCATGTTTGGACGCAACACTCACCAGCAGGATGATCGGATCGTGTGCGCCAAGGATTGCATGGTGCGCCCTGGGATCCTTCAACGCAGGTGGTTGGGTGAGTTAGCGAAGTCACTTGCCCTCCTCGCACTGGCGGATCCGGCGAGCCCCGCCGCGTGGGCCAAGGATCTGGAGGACGTCAACGAGCTGGATGTGGCTCTGACCGCTTCGCTCCGGTCAGGGGTGGCTACGCTCGTCCTGGTTGAGTCGGACGACGCTGATTCCATGTACGGAAAACGGGGTGAGTCCTGGAACGGCGCCAGCGACGATTCCTTCGTAGGTGACGGACCGGAATTGCCAGCCAATTTTCCCCCTGTTCCTCAGGATCGCGAGACCGTTGCGCTGTACTGCGAGGAATTGGGTGCGCGAACCATCGGTTGGCTCGTGGCCGCTCTGGAGGCGCCCGAGGGAGAGCTGGTGCCCGGCGAATCCAACGAGGCTGTTCTCGCGAGCCTGGCGTTGCGGTCGCTGAGCTCTCTCACAGTTTCCTACGCGTTCGGAAGTTTTGAGATGGACATCGTCATTGACGCGTTGTGCGGCGCGGACGTACGGGAACGTCTGGACCGGCTGGCTCTGAGGATCGTTGATCTGCCCGCGCTGGAATGGTGGAGTGAGGAGTTCGATCCCGATCATTACGAGTACCACTGCGCGGACCTGAGGTATGCCCGCGTTGTCGCCCCGGGCCATCCCGTACCCGCGCAGGTGCTGCGTGCCAATGGGCGAGGGCTTCCGTCCAAGGAACGGCGGAGGCTGGTCTCCGGTATCAAGGCCATCGACAAGGAGTTCGGGGATCTGCCACGCATCATGGAAACCTCCTGGTTCCCGGCTTCTCAGTTCGCGGCGGCTTCCGCGCGCAGCTATCGCACGACGAATCCGTTGTGGATAGCGCCGACCCGTGAAGAACTACGCATCAATCTCGCAAACTTTGCGGCGCATGACCCGGGTGTGGTTGAGGAGCGCTACCTTGAGGAGCGTGCGTGGAGTCAGGCCGCGGTGTGCACCGGTCAGATTCTCGGCGACGATGCCGGCGACCTTCCGCTCAAGGCTCTGACCCGATGTGCGCTCGACAAGCGCGATTATCGTATCGCCACGATCCACTCCACTCGCGACTGGACCGATCTCGTCGCCAGATTTCCTGCGGTGATGATGCCGACCGGCGCTTCGGACACTCAGGAGACCTGGAGTGGAGACGCGCAGGGTGTGTGGCTCACCATCGACTGGAACCGGGCATCCCGGGAACTGGATGGCGTCTACCTCAGCGTTCTTGGCTCGCTGGAGGCAGCGTACGTGCCACTGCGGTTGGCGGTCCCCGGACCACAGGGAGAACGCGAATGCTGGACGATGATGACGGGATGGGTTCCGGGTTCGGTGCTGTGGCTGAACGACCCGCTCGACTCGTGGCCCAAGACTCCCGAGTGGAATTTTGAGGACGTCACGCGGGAGTACGAGGAGGCTCTGGCGGAGCTCAAGAAAGGGCGGGATTTCGGGGAAAAGTAGGTTGTGACCCAGCTATCACCCCGTCGATTTGAAACCATGCCGCGATCCCGGTAGAGTTCTTTGCTGTCGCTGATTCGGGTAATGCCGAGAGAAGCGAGTAAACCCTTGGGGTATGGTGTAATTGGCAACACAGGTGATTCTGGTTCATCCGTTCTAGGTTCGAGTCCTGGTACCCCAGCGAATAAATGAATAATTTATTCATGCACGCAAGTGCAAGGCCCCCATCGTCTAGCGGCCCAGGACATCGCCCTCTCACGGCGGTAACACCGGTTCAAATCCGGTTGGGGGTACTGGTGAGCTGGTCATTGAACTCCAATTCTTGGCAAGCAAACCCGAGGCCCCCATCGTCTAGCGGCCTAGGACATCGCCCTCTCACGGCGGTAACACCGGTTCAAATCCGGTTGGGGGTACTGAAGAATCTCGCGGCACATGGGATGTGCCGCGAGTTTTTGCATGTATGAGGTTTCCTCATCCATAACCATGCAGCTGCCGGTGCGTTACTCCCGCGCGGATGCACGAGGGAGGAGCAACTGCGCCAGTGGCCCCGAACCGGAGATTCGCCTCCCTACAGGCGCGGCTCATCGACACCGCGCATGATGGCCAAAAATGATGACACAGCCCGGGTTGCTCACATCCAAGTATTCATGCATGCGAAATTTCGGGGTGTAGCGTAACTGAAACTAGTATGAGAGAAGTCACCGCACTTCTACTGGGATGGGTTGCCGAATATGTCCAATGAGCGAGTCTTGCGCAAACAAGTGATGTCCGGGGAAGGTGAGGAAGCTCAGCCCGCCCTCCGGCTCGCGGTAATCGATGACCATGAGATCGTGGCTCTCGGGGTCCGTGGAGCGTACAACGCTGTGAGCCCGGATCGCGCCGTCCTCATTTCGTGGTACCCCGGTATCGCGAAGATGCGGGACATTCCCGATGTGGTCATTTTGGACCTGCGCTTGGATGACGGGTCAACTCCAGCCATGAATCTGGAGTATCTACTGAACATGAACGTGCCCGTCGTCGTCTACACGTCCGCGGACGATCCTTACCTCGTGCGGGAGGCGATCCGTCACGGAGCGTTGTCCGTGGTCCGCAAATCGGCCTCGCCCATGGAATTGGTGGTGACGGTCGAGGCAGCTCTGAACAACGAGATCACACCCGGACTTGATTGGGCTGCCGCACTGGATGCGGACAGTGATTTCGTGGCGACTCATCTGAGTGAGGTGGAAGCCGAGGTTCTGGCACATTATGCTGCTGGGGAGCTCTCCGAAGTCGTGGCGCATCGACTCGGGCTCGCACCGAGTTCCGTCAACACCTATGTCAGCAGGATTCGTGCCAAGTATCGTCAGGCCGGTCGCAAGGTCGACTCACGTGTCGATCTTTTTCTGCGGGCTGCCGAAGACGGCATAGTCAGCTACTTCATTGCCCAGGATCAGAAGCGGGTGGAAGAAGCCGAGCGCATCGGCAATACGCTCGCGCGCACGTCGGGCAAAAAGAGGTCTTCACGCAGCTAGAAGCCCATGGCGTCAAGATCGTCTCACAATATCCTGCGCTGGAGGGCGGATGGTGTTCACCATGTGAGTCGGCGAGTATTCTCTGAAGAATGACTGAAGCCGAGTTGCTTGATCGCCTTGATCGCCTACCGTTTACCAAGCGCCACCGCAAGATCCTGTTCGGTGCGGGTCTGGGCTGGGCCTTTGACGCGATGGACGTGGGTCTCATCACCTACATCATCGCTGTTCTGACGCAACAGTGGGGACTCACGCCGGGTCAGCAATCGCTGATTGTCTCCGCAGGTTTTGTGGGCATGGCCCTGGGGGCGATTCTCGGGGGTGGACTTGCAGATCGGGTCGGCAGGCGAACCGTCTTCACCTTGACGCTCATCATCTACGGGATAGCAACGGGAGCTTCGGCGTTTGTCGGTGGTGTCCTGCCGTTGATCATCCTGCGGGTCCTCGTCGGATTGGGTCTGGGAGCCGAGCTGCCCATCGCTTCCACGCTGGTTGCAGAGGTTTCGCCCCGCCACTTGCGTGGATCCATCACCGTATGGCTGGAAGCATTCTGGGCTCTCGGCTGGACTCTCGCGGCCCTCATCGGATATTTCGTGGTGCCTCTTGGGGACAACGGCTGGCGATGGGCCTTCGCCATCGGTGCGCTTCCCGCCTTCTACGCGATCGTCGTGCGTTTGGGGCTGCCGGAATCGGTTCGTTTCCTCTTGAAGAAGGGGAGGGTTGGCGAGGCGACAACCGTGGTCGAGGAACTGGAGGCATCGGCGCGAGAACGCGCTGGCACATTGAACGAGGGTCCTGAACGCGAGGAGCGGATGACGAAGGCGACCGCAGATCGTGAGATGGATGCGCCGGCGTCGAAACATCGTGAGAGCGTGGTGCATGGGGCAGGAGCGGGATCCACGCACACCGAAGAACAGAAGCCCTCCATCTCGGTGTTGTTCTCGGCCCCGTTGCGCAGGAGAACTGCGGCGATCTGGACGGTGTGGTTCATGGTGAACTTTGCCTACTACGGAGCATTCATCTGGATCCCCTCCATCCTGCACGCCAACGGTCACTCGCTGGTCAGGTCCTTCGGGTTCACATTGGTGATTACCCTCGCCCAGCTTCCCGGTTATGCCGTTGCGGCCTATCTCATCGAGAAGTGGGGGAGACGCCCCACGCTCACCACGTTCCTTCTGGGCTCAGCGGTAGCGGCCGTGAGTTTCGGCTTGGCGGATTCCGCCGCATCGATCATCGCGACCGGTTGCATGCTCTCCTTCTTCAACCTCGGCGCATGGGGCGCTCTGTACGCCATCACTCCCGAGGTGTACCCGACCTTCGTGCGTGGTACCGGTGCCGGTTGGGCCGCTGGCTTCGGCCGCGTCGCCTCAATTGTGGCCCCCTTTGCGGTGACCGCTCTTCTTGCCGTGGGCGGGCAACCCGGAGGCAACAAGGCCCTGCTTTTCGTGGTCTTGGCAAGCGCGTTTGCCATCGCCGCGTGCGCCACGTTTGCTCTGCCCGAGCGACGCGGTCAGAGTCTGCGGTAGTGCTCGGGCGGCGCGGGCGACTGGCGCCTCGTGGTGCGACGGCGGCTTCACCCCAAAGTGACAGCTCCGCTGGTGTCCGAATGCCCAATTGTCGGTGCTTCCACCACGGGAAGCCGACCGGCGTATTCTCTCACCAGGTCCAGTAGCACAGGGCGTTCGCGGGCGTCGTCAATCGCGGTGAACTGCCCGACGACGACGGCTTGAATCCGCCTGAACGTTCCCAACAGTTGATGGTGGGCCAGGAACGCCGCGACGGCCTTGAGCCCGGGACCTTGACCCTCGATGAGGAGGGCACCGCCAGTAAGATCCGGCCAAGACTCGGTGCCTGCCAATTTCAGGAAGCATCTGATGTTGCCACCAAACCAGGGAAGGTCACAGATGTCCTGCTCCGGCAGGGCAGGACGTACGGTCTCCCCGCGAAGTGCGGCGTCGAGTTCGTCAAAGCCCGTTGTGATGCCAACCAACGGATTCCAGAGCAGTGTACGCGCCGGCAACGCGCCAAGGATGCAGCTCATGTCCGAGTAACCCACCATGAGTTTGGGATGGGCGGTGACGGCGTCGATGTCAAGATACGGCAGCACTTCGTTGGCGAGATCGCCACCGGAAATGTCGATGATGGCGTCCACCTGTGGGTCCATGAAGGCTCCGGCGAGAAGCGCGGCGCGTTCCCGAGGACTCCACCGCCACGGGAAGTGATCGGCGCGCATTCGCTCCGCCTTGGCGAGCTCTTCCACGCCGCTGGTGTCCACGGCGTGTCCTTGAACAGCAAGAGAGTCCCGTAAGCAGGGCAGCTTGTCAGACGCCCACGGCAGCGTTGGATTTGAGCATGAGGTCAGGAAGAGACGAGCCATGGCACAAGCCTAGCCGTGCTGGTGTGCTGTTCCCCAGAATCGCGGTGACTGAGCGCTTGTTACGGAATTTACAGGAACTAGCGATATCGTTGCCTAGGATTTGTCATCGCAAGGTTGCGGCTATAGGTTCGGTTGTAGGTGGACCACGGGTCCATCAGTGTGATTCTTGGGCAAGGAAGGGACATCGTAGTGGCAGATGTGATCAAGGTCGGCGCCGTTGTCATCAGGAACAGGGAAGGCGAAGTCCTAACGGTCCGCAAGACCGGCGCCAAGCTCTTCCAGCTCCCGGGTGGGAAGCCGGAACACGGCGAGACGATGACGCAGACTGTTGTTCGCGAAACCGCCGAAGAAGTGGGTATCGAGCTGGATCCCGCGCGTCTGGAGTATCTTGGCGAATTCACGGCCGATGCCGCGAACGAGCCGGGCCACGAGGTCAACGGCGTCATCTACACCTATCCCGTGCCACTGGGAGGCTTTGCCCCACACGCCGAGATCGCTGAGCTCAAGTGGTCGCAGCCGGTGCCTTTTGCCAAGGAATTTGCTCCATTGCTGTCAACGCGGATTTTCCCCGCTCTGGGATGAAAAGGAGAGTCCTGCCCAGGGCTGACTACGGCGGCAAAAAGGCCTTTCAGCAGGTGGCAGACTAAAGATATGCGTATCCTGCTCGTTTCTGATTGTTTTGCCCCGCGTCTGGGTGGCATTGAATCTCAGGTTCACGACCTCGCGTTGGTCCTGAAAAGCAAGGGTCACGACGTCGTCGTCGTTACTGCCACACCCAACAAGAAACACAGTCGGCCCGAATCCGACACAGTGGACGGCATTCAGGTGTTGCGGCTCACCACCCGACTGGTGGGTGACATTCCGCTCAATCCCTTCGCGGGGCGGCGGCTGCGCAGACTGTTCAGGACTGCCGATGTCATTCACATCCACACCGGCTTGATTTCGCTGTTCGCACAGCACGCTCTGGTTGTCGCGTCTTCGATGAAGGTCCCCACATGTGTGACCTGGCACTGCATGCTGGGGCCGTGGTGGCCGCTGTTCCACGTTGTTCGGTTCGCGCAGTGGGCCGCCAAGCGCGGCGTGACCATGAATGCGGTGTCCTCACAACTGGTGCCGGCCATTCAGAAGATTGTTGGCGACAGGACGAAGGTGGGAGTTCTTCACAACGGCATGGATCCATCCGACTGGGTGGATGTCGCTGCGCGTCGGTGCGAGCGAGCGCAATCCACCGGGCACTCGGGTAGATCCGGGGTGCAGGGACCGGTGCGGATCGTGGCTTCACGTAGGTTGGCGTCCCGTAAACGCAATGATGTGCTCATCCGGCTTGCGGTGGAAGCGCAGAAGAGAGCGGGTGTGCCTGTCGAGTTCACCATTTTCGGAGATGGCCCGGAGTTCGGCGAGCTGGAGAAACTGATTGAGCGGTTGGACGCGCCGTGGATCCGGCTCGCGGGGCGCGTGGACAGGAATACTCTGCGTTCGGCCTATGAGGATGCGGACATCTACTTCTCGACAGCTCTCATGGAATCCTTCGGTATCGCAACGCTGGAGGGACGGACGGCGGGGCTGCCCATCGTTGCTCCAGACAAAACGGGTGTCGTCGACTTCTGCGAGAACGAGGTGGATGGGCTGCTCGGCAACGGTGACGAGCAACTTCGTGACTGCTTGTCTCGGATGATCGCGGACTCGGAACTGCGGGAGTCCATCGCGCGCCACAATGCCGAACACCTGCCTCCTCAGAACTGGGCAGCGATCGCGCAGAACACGCTTGCCGAGTACGAGCGGGCGATCGCCTCTCAACGAGAGCATGGATGAGTATCGTATATGTACAGAGGGGGTGTGCGGCGATCGCCGCACACCCCCTCATTCCGATGGGTGCTGGTTCGCTACATGCTGTGGGGAGCCAACCCCTCGGTTGTCTGGAGGACATCCGTCAGGCGCTTCGCTGCGGTCACGACGGCTGCGGCGTGCTGGCGTCCGGGCTGGCGGCCCATGCGCTCAATGGGACCGGAGATGGACACAGCCGCGATGACGCGCCCGGAGGGTCCGCGCACTGGTGCGGAGATTGAGGCCACGCCCGGTTCGCGTTCGCCGACGGACTGGGACCAGCCACGGCGGCGAACAGCGGAAAGATTGGTGGCCGTGAAGCTGGCGCCATGCAGTCCACGGTGGAGACGATCGGGCTCTTCCCAAGCGAGCAGGACCTGCGCGGCGGACCCGGCCTTCATCGACAGCGTCGCACCCACCGGTATGGAATCGCGCAGGCCCATCGTGCGTTCCGCGGCGGCAACACAGATGCGCTGGTCGCCCTGACGGCGGAACAACTGGGCAGACTCACCGGTGTGATCGCGCAGTGCAACCAGAACCGGGGTTGCGGCGGCCAGAAGCCGGTCCTCGCCGGCAGCCGATGCCAGCTCTCCCAGACGGGGTCCGAGTACGAACCGTCCCTGCATGTCACGTGCGACCAAACGGTGATACTCGAGTGCGACCGCCAGGCGGTGTGCCGTTGGACGCGCCAGATGTGTGGCGGTCACCAGTTGCGCCAGAGTCTGGGGTCCGGATTCCAGTGCGCCCAAAACCGCAGCCGCCTTGTCCAGAACGCCGACGCCCGAACCGGACTCGTCTGAAGGTGTGGTGGAAGATACTGCCGAAGTGTCCATGACTTGATATTCTCATCCCAACAGGTGAGATGCAACTGCAAGCCGCTGTGAGATAGCGCGAATGTTATGGGACGAGAGAAGGAGTCACGCATGAGCCGCACTCTTGCCGAGAAGGTATGGAGCGATCACATCGTCAAACACGGGGAGAATGGCAGCCCCGATTTGCTTTACATCGACCTGCAGCTGCTACACGAAGTAACCAGCCCCCAGGCCTTTGAAGGACTGCGTTTGGCCGGCCGCAAGGTTCGCCACCCCGATCAGTCCCTCGCCACCGAGGATCACAACACGCCGACCCTCAACATTGACCTTCCCATTGCGGACGCGACCTCGCGCGCCCAGATCGAGCAGCTGCGCAAGAACTGCGAAGAGTTCGGTGTGCCGATTTACTCCTTGGGCAATGCGGATCAGGGAATCGTGCACGTCGTCGGTCCGCAGTTGGGCATCACTCAACCGGGTATGACGATCGTGTGTGGTGACTCGCACACCTCGACCCACGGTGCATTTGGTGCGTTGGCCTTCGGTATCGGTACCTCGGAGGTCGAGCACGTGCTCGCGACCCAGACACTGCCGCTGGCCCCCTTCAAGACCATGGCCATCAATGTGCACGGCACTTTGAGGCCGGGCACAACCGCCAAGGACATCATTCTGGCCATCATCGCCAAGATCGGAACCAACGGCGCTCAGGGTCACGTCATCGAGTACCGAGGCGAAGCGATCCGTTCGCTGTCCATGGAAGCTCGCATGACGATCTGCAACATGTCGATCGAAGCGGGCGCTCGCGCCGGAATGGTCGCACCCGACGAGACCACATTCGAGTACATCAAGGGCCGTCCGAATGCCCCTGAGGACTGGGACGACGCCGTGGCGTACTGGCGCACGCTGGCGACGGACGACGACGCCGAGTTCGATACCGTCGTCGACCTTGACGCCTCCGATCTGGAGCCATTCGTGACATGGGGAACCAACCCGGGTCAGGGTGTCCAGATCTCCGAGACGGTTCCCGAACCAGCGGAGATTGCTGACGAAACCGAGCGCCGTGCCGCCGAGCAGGCCATCGAGTACATGGGCTTGACTCCGGGAACTCCGATGCGCGAGATCGCGGTGGACACCGTCTTCATCGGCTCCTGTACAAACGGCCGTATCGAGGATCTCCGGGCGGTCGCCGGTATCATCAAAGATCGTCCGAAGGCTGACAACGTGCGTGTACTGGTCGTTCCCGGTTCCGCTCGCGTGCGTCTGCAGGCCGAGCAGGAGGGACTGGACCAGGTATTCCTGGACTTCGGTGCCGAGTGGCGCAACGCGGGTTGTTCAATGTGTCTGGGCATGAACCCGGATCAGTTGACTCCCGGTGAGCGCGCCGCCTCCACTTCCAACCGTAACTTCATGGGCCGTCAGGGTCCGGGTGGTCGCACCCATCTGGTGTCTCCGCTGGTTGCAGCGGCGACCGCCATTCGTGGCAAGCTCTCCACCCCGGCTGACCTGGACTGAAAGGACGCACAACATGGAGAAGTTCAACTCCCACACCGGTATTGGCGTCCCGCTGCGCCGCAGCGCCGTTGATACGGATCAGATCATTCCCGCTGTCTATCTCAAGCGAATCTCGCGCTCGGGTTTTGAGGATGCACTGTTCTCCTCGCTGCGCAAGGATCCCGATTTTGTTCTGAACAAGGAGGAGTACTCGCGCGGATCGGTCCTCGTTGCAGGTTCGGACTTTGGTACTGGTTCCTCTCGCGAGCACGCCGTATGGGCGTTGAAGGACTACGGTTTCAAGGCCGTCCTCGCTCCTCGTTTCGCGGACATCTTCCGTGGAAACTCCGGAAAACAAGGGCTCGTGGCGGGAGTTGTCGCCCAAGAGGACGTTGAACAGCTGTGGAAGCTGCTCGAAAACGATCCCGGCCTCGACGTGACTGTGGATCTGGCGAACCGCCTTGTCCATTGTGGCGGTTTCACCTGCGAGTTCCAGATCGACGATTACACTCGCTGGCGCCTGATGGAGGGGTTGGATGACATCGGCCTCACTCTTCAGGACGAGGGAGCAATCGATTCCTACGAGGCCAAGCGCCCATCTTTCAAGCCGAAGACCCTTCCACAGAAGCACCTTCCTTCGGTTCCCGTTGTTTCAGCACGTCCCGTGGCTGACGAGGCACCGCTGAGCTGAGACGATTCCACATGAGCAAAAAGAAGGCGACCCGGCGCATCTGCCGGGTCGCCTTCTTTGCTGTGAGCAAGAGCGAACGGGACGGGGTGCCCATGCGTAGCGGCGTCCGCTAGTCTGGGTAGGCTATCTGGGAACTGAAGGGACCGATTATGACCGCGAAACTCCGAGTTGTTGGCGGCACGCCATTGACGGGCGAGATCACAGTACGTGGAGCGAAGAACTTCGTGTCCAAGGCGATGGTTGCCGCCCTGCTCACCTCGGACACCTCCGTGCTGCGCAACGTTCCGCTGATTCGCGACGTCGACGTCGTCACGGACCTGCTGCGTCTGCACGGAGTAGAAGTCGATTACGACCAGGAAGAGGGCCATTTGGCCATCACTCCCGGTCAGATTCACCTGCCGGAGGATCCGGTGGAGATGGATCACTTGGCCGGATCCTCACGAATCCCCATTCTTTTCGCCGGCCCACTTCTTCACAATCTGGGGGAGGCGTTCATCCCCGATCTGGGAGGCTGCCACATTGGTGATCGTCCCGTCGACTTCCACATGCAGGTACTGGAGGACTTCGGTGCCAAGCGCACTCCCGCAGAAGGTGGCATGCACCTTGTTGCCAGCAAGGGCCTCAAGGCGAAGCCCGTGCGCCTGCCCTATCCCTCCGTTGGTGCCACCGAGCAGACGCTGCTGACCGCCGTCATGGCCAAGGGAGTCACTGAGCTGTCCAATGCTGCCATTGAACCCGAGATCATGGACCTCATCGCGGTGTTGCAGAAGATGGGCGCCATCATCTCGGTGGACACGGATCGGACCATTCGTATCGAGGGCGTGGAGAAGCTGACCGGCTACTCGCACACTGCGTTGCCGGACCGCATCGAGGCGGGCTCATGGGCTTGTGCTGCCCTGGCCACCCAGGGCGACATTTTTGTCCATGGTGCCGAACAGCAGGACATGATGAGTTTCCTCAACGTCTTCCGCAAGGTTGGGGGAGCCTTCGAGGTGCGCGACGAGGGCATTCGGTTCTGGCATCCGGGTGGGGAGTTGCATTCGATCTCGTTGCAAACCGACGTGCATCCCGGCCTGATGACGGACTGGCAGCAGCCGCTCGTCGTCGCCCTGACGCAGGCAACCGGCATCTCCATCATCCACGAGACCGTCTACGAGAATCGATTCGGTTTCACCGAGGCGCTCGTCGAGATGGGTGCCCACATTCAAACCTATCGGGAATGCCTGGGCGGCTTGCAGTGCCGCTTCGGTCAGCGCAACTTCTATCACTCCGCGGTGGTTCAGGGGCCCACGCCGCTGCACGCCGCCGATATCGATGTTCCGGACCTGCGTGGTGGATTCTCCCACCTCATCGCGGCGCTTGCCGCCAACGGAACCTCGGTGGTCTCCGGTATCGACATCATCGACCGTGGCTATGAGCATTTCATGCAGAAATTGCGTTGCCTGGGAGCCAATGTCGAGAAACTGTGATGGAGCGGAAGTATCCGAAGCGTGACGAGCCGCTTCTTATGCGGCTCGTTGCTCCGCTGATCGTCGCGGTTGTGGAAGCCGTGCAAGATGTCCGGGTGCAGGGTGATATTCGCCTGCCTCCCGCCGGTCCGCTCATTGTTGCTTCCAACCACACCAATCATCTCGATGGGCCCCTCCTTGCTGCGGTGTTGTACAAGGAGGGCATCCCTCCCTGCGCCGCGACCAGAGCAGATTTGTTCGAGGTCCCCTTGCTCGGATGGGCGTTGCGCCAGCTGGGCCAGATTCCGATCTATCGCCCCGGAGTGAAGTCGACGCCGCTCGGCGGGACGGGACGCTCCTCGCTGCGGGCACTCCTGCGAGGCCTGGACGAGGGAAGATGCCTGGTGATCTTCCCCGAAGGCACATTCACATCCGATCCGCAGGGTTGGCCCATGAGGGGCAGGACTGGCTTGGCGCGCCTCGTGCTCGCCCACCCGGATACGCAGGTCATACCCTGCGCGCACTGGGGAAATGAGGCGCTCGTTGATCGCGCGGCAAAGAAGGTGCGCTGGAAGAAGCTCGGGAGAAAGCACACTCGCGTGAACGTGCGATTTGGTACACCGTTGGACTTTTCGCGTTATCTGGACCAGCCCGTCACCCACGAGTTGCTCACCGACATGACACAATTCGTCATGGATGCCATCACTGCCGAACTCGCAAAGGTCAGAGGGTAGCCAAATCTCACGGGACCCCACCAAGAAGATAACTCAATATGTTTAGTTCAAATTATTTGCACTAAACATATTGAAGTATTTATAGTGAAGTCATGGATGGAAACTTGGACGTCACATACGGGGTGGATGCGAGCAACGCCGCAGGGGCGGGCGACGAGCGGGATCCCGCGCCAACGCCCGCAAGTACTCCACTACTGCGCAATCGCGACTATCTGTGGTGGTTTGCGGGTGATTCTGCTGGTCAGCTCGGCACCGCCATGCGAACGTTGGCGCTGAGTTACCTGGCTTTTCACCTCACGGGGCGGATTTCCTCGTCGGGAATTCTGGGGACGACCATGGGGGTCACCACGATCATCGTCGCCATCTTCGGGGGTGCGATCGTGGACCGGATGGACCGCCGCCGAGCGATGGTTTGCTACGGTATCGGGGGAATGGTCGTCTGGGGGACCGGAGCGCTGGTGCTCATGGCCGGCGCAATGACCTTCCCGATTCTTCTCGCGGTTGCCTTCAGCTCTGCGGTACTCGGCGGTATTTTCGGCGAGGCGACCAACGCTGCGCTGCGTTCGATCGTCGCAACCGTCCATTATCCCGCCGCCCAGGCCGCCAACCAGGGGCGCGATGGGGCAATATCGGTTGTTGGCTCGCCCCTCGGAGGTGCCCTGTACTCGCTTCGCGACTGGTTGCCTTTTGTGGCGCCCGTCGTGTGTTTTGGGATTCTGACGTTTTCAGCCTTGCGCATCAGGACCGATCTGCACCCCCGACGGGGAGAGGATCAACGTTCGCCGGGAGTACTGCGGGATATTGCGGAGGGATTCAGGTTCGTCGTCGAGCACAGGCGGCTGCTGCGGGTTCTTGTCATGATGGTGTTCATCAATCTGGGATTCTCGGGTCTGATGACTGGCATGATCCTCAACCTTGTGAACGTCGGTACGTCTCCGGTCAAGGTTGGTCTCATCAACACCGCGGTGGGAATTTCCGCGATACTCGGATCGATTGTGGCCACTCAATTGGTCAATCGAATCCCGACCGGTCTGCTCCTGATGTCCATCAGCATGATTGGCGTGGTGGCACTCAGTCCGCTCCTTTTCAACCAGAGTTACTGGGTGGTGCTGCTGACTGAATCGACCGTCATGTTCCTCGTGCCAGCAGTCAACGCGGGGATTGTTGGGTACGCCTTCGCCCTGATCCCGGTGGAGTTGCAGGGCAGGGTCGGCTCAGTGACGAATCTGGCCAACATCTTTGCCGCTTTCTCCGCCGCCTTGGGTGGTTGGCTCCTCACGGTGTCCTCGCCTGCGGTCTGCGCAGCAGCCTTCTGGGCCTGCGTCGTCATCGCTGCAGTGTTCGTTGCGTGCTCCAAGCTGCTGCGTGAGATTCCCACGCCCGAGCGTTGGGTACACTACCCGCTGTAGTGCGCAACGGTTTCCCGATCTGTCACTCATGAGAGAATGGGCCACATGACGGAGCAAGAACAATCTGAGACTTGGGGCCGCTACGAGGAGCTCTCCAAGGAGCGGGCCCAAATTCTCACGAACCCGGTCCGCTTCACCGTGTTTGCACTGCTCTCGGGAAACAACAGGCTGCGCTCCAAGGACATAGCCAAGGATCTGGACAAGCCTGCGAATGCGGTCGCCTACCATTTGAAGAAACTGGAAGATGCGGGGTTCATCCGGCGGGCGGAAGTTGAGGATGCCGATGGGCGCGAGGTCTGGTGGGAGTCGGTCCCGGTGGACGGGTGGACTGTTTCCGCCAAGGATCCTGCGATGAGTGCCTTGGGCAAGCAACTCATGCAGATTCAGTCCAACTCCTTCCTCGAGGTGCAGATGCGCGCACAGGAACAGGGAGTTGGGCAGGGCCACCCTTTCTTCACCGCAAACGGAGGAGTCAACCTCAGTCTCGAGGAAGCGGAGGAACTGACCGACCGGTTGATGGGTTTCATTGAAGAGATCTTCGCACGACGCCAGCATCCCTCGGACAAGGACCTCACGTACTTCCTCTCGATTGACTGGTACGCGCAGAGAGAAAACACCGAGGCGGCCCGGAAGGCCCGGACCACCTCGGAGGTCCAGATCAAGAGGCAGGATGAGCGCCGTGGAGCCAAACGTGCGTAGCACCCATCACGTGCTGTGGGCCTTGTGTCACGAGGAACTTTTGTGGACGGCATGCAGGGCATGGTCCAGATCGCGCCACAGATCCTCAACGTCCTCGATGCCCACGCTCACGCGGATGAGATCCTCGGGGACGGTTGGAGCCTCTGTGGGGAAACGTCGGCGTCGTTCGAACGAGGATTCGACACCGCCCAAAGAGGTGGCCGGAAGCCAGAGTTCGGTGTACTTGCCGAGGTGTTCCGCCGCGTTGACGCCGCCAACGGGACGCATGGTCAGTACCCCTCCGAAGCACGTCATGAGGCTCACGGCCCGCTCATGCTGCGGGTGGGAATCCAGCGAGGGATGGTTGATCTCGGCCACCAACGGATGATTGGCAAGGCGGAGAGCAAGCTCAGTCGCATTGGCCCAGATGCGCTCCATTCTCAGACTCAGCGTACGCATTCCCCGAAGCAACAGCCATGCCTCGAAGGGCCCTGCGATGCCGCCGGATTCGGTGCGCTCGTTCTGCAGTCGCAGCTGCAGCTCCTCGTTGTTGGTGACGGTCGCTCCCAGAACGACGTCGGAGTGACCGGACAGGTACTTCGTCGCCGAGTGGATGACGACGTCGGCGCCCATGTCCAGTGGATTCTGGCCCAGTGGGGTGGCGAAGGTGTTGTCCACGCCAACGAGAGTGCCGGAGGCGTGCGCGGCGGCCACGATGGCGGGAATGTCTGCAATCTCCAGCATGGGATTGGTGGGGGACTCGATCCACACCATCCCCGCCGAGCTGTCCTCAATGGCAGAGATGACGGCGGCGGTGTCTGCGATGTCCACCTCGTACACGTGCCCACCCTCGCGTCTGGTGCGATCATGGGCGACCAGAAGGGAAGCATGGTAGGCGTGGCGCGGCATGATGATCGTGCCGCCCGCCGGTGCCAGATGCAGAGCGTTGGCCACGGCCGCCATACCCGAGGCGTGGAGTAGAGCGGGATGGGCGGCATGTTCCAATCGACCGATGAGCTCCTCGGCGGGGTGCCAGGATTCGTTGGTCCAGCGGGCATAGAGCATGGAGCCGTCTGGAGCTCCCATGTTGTGGTAGGTCGACGAAATCGTGATGGGAGGATTGACCGGCGATCCTTGTATGCGCGGGGGACGTGCGGCGGAGGCCACCACAGTAGCCGGTGAGAGTTGGGTGTTGTCTGCAGACGGATTCTCCATAACCGTTAGGCTACTTCTTGACGTAAAGAATCGTAAGGAAGGTCTGTACTGTGGCATCGAAGATTCGCGTTGCGCTCATTTACGGAGGGATGTCGGGGGAGCATTCGGTCTCCTGCTTGACCGCTGCCTCCGTCATGAGAGCTGTTGACCCGGACAAGTATGAGATCCTTCCAATTGGCATCAGGCGCGACGGGACGTGGGTTCCGGGCGTGGCGGACCCGGTCCAGTTGGAGGCCGCTGGCCCGCACGGGGAGGTGGGAAGCTCCGATGAGCTGATCCTTCTCGGAACGGGAGCGGACAAGGCCATTGCCATCGATCTTGTGGGCAGCTCCACGGGCGTGCTACAGAATCTGGGTCGCGTCGACGTCGCCTTCCCGCTGTTGCACGGTCCGTTCGGAGAGGATGGAACCATCCAGGGCATGCTGGAGATGGCGGGTATCCCGTACGTGGGGTCCGGAGTGTTCTCCTCCGCGGCGGCAATGGACAAGCATTACATGAAAGTGGTGCTCGAAGCGGCAGGCGTTCCCGTGGCCCCGTACGTGGTGGCCACTGCCAAGCGTTGGCGTACTGCGGCGGCGGAGGTGATCGCCGAGGTGAATGAGAATCTCACCTACCCGGTGTTCGTGAAGCCCGCTCGGGCTGGGTCCTCGCTCGGTATCACCAAGGTGGACGGGTCCGAGGATCTGGTCTCAGCCGTCGAGTACGCGCAGCAGACCGATCCGAAGGTGCTCATCGAGCAGGGTGTCGCCGGACGTGAGATCGAATGCGCGGTGCTCGGTGGGCACGGTGACGAACCCGCACGAGCTTCCGTGCTTGGTGAAATCGTGGTGGAGCAGGACTCCTGGTACGACTACGAGACCAAGTATGTGCAGACCGAAGGTTTCCACATGGAGATTCCGGCGTCGGTTGAACCTGATGTCGCCGCGCGCATGCGCACGATGGCTGTGGAGGTCTTTGATGCTTTCGAGTGCGAGGGGATGACTCGCGTTGATTTCTTCTTGACCGACGGCGGTGACGTGCTTGTCAACGAGCACAACACGATTCCGGGATTCACTCAGTTCTCCATGTACCCCGTGCTGTGGCAGGAAACAGGTTTGCCATACGGAGAGCTGATCGATGAACTGATCTCCTTGGCCCTCGAGCGGCCGGTTGGACTGCGCTAGCTGTATCGGGTGGATACACGGGGTGTCGGCGCCGAATCGGCAATCTGTGGCGCCGATTATTCCTTGCTTGGGTCAAATGTCTTGATGACCACTGATCAGCCATTGGGCTTTGACCGGAGATGGTTCAATGTTAAATTAAACCGGTGGTGACGAGCCATTGCCAAGGGCATCGGAATCGTCGCCGGTACGTTTGACCTTGAAAGGGAAGAAAATGAAGATCGGTTACATTGTTGGCAGCCTCTCGTCCCAGTCACTCAACCGGGGCCTGTCGAAGGTGTTGGAAGACGTTACTCCGGAAGGTGTGGAGTTCTTCGAGATTCCGATCAAGGATCTGCCGGTCTACAATCGCGATTTCGATGCCGACTACCCGCAGGTGGCGCTCGACCTCAAGGCCTCCATTGAGGGAGCCGACGGCATCGTTCTGATCACCCCGGAGCACAACCGCATGTACTCCGGAGCTCTCCACAACGCCATTGAGTGGTCCTCCCGCCCCTGGGGTTCCATGTCCCTCGCCGGAAAGCCCGTCGCTGCGATCGGAACCTCGCCCTCCGGGATCGGTACCGCGTCCGCGCAACAGCATCTGCGTTCCACGCTGCTCTTCTTCGGTTCCAAGGTCATGGGGCAACCCGAGGCCTACGTGGATGCCCTGAGGGCAGAGATCACCCCCGCGGGTGGGATCAACGATGCCGGTCGTGAGGTCCTCGCGAGCTGGTTCCACGCCGTCGTCGCCTTCGTTGCCGCCAACAAGTGACACGTCTGCCAACACAGTGATTGGCGCGAACACGTAATAATCACTTTTGCGGCCGCAAGATCGTCCTCGGACGGGTCAGATGGCATGATTGAAAGCATGTTTGTCGCAGACCTGACCGAGGACGATCTTCTGTCCCTCATCCTCCCTCACCTGCCGCAGGCGGAGGGTATCATTGTCCCCTCGGGCGACGACAGCGCCGTCCTGCCGGCACCGGATGGACGATACACGGTCTCGACCGACATGCTGGTGGAGGACCGACATTTCAAGCGCCAGTGGTCCACGGGCCAGGATGTGGGATGGCGCGCCGCCATGCAGAATTTGGCTGACGCCGTGGCCATGGGTGCCCGACCACGTTCCATCGTCGTTGCCATGGAACTGCCGGGCGACCTGCCGGTCACGTGGGTCAGTGGCTTCGCCGCCGGTTTGGCGGAAGCCTGTCGCTCCATCGGATGCGGCGTTGACGGCGGTGACTTGGTCGGGGGCAATACTGTGACGGTGTCCGTTACTGTCATGGGAGACCTGGAGGGGCGCAGGCCGCGCCTGCGCAGCGGTGCGCAACCCGGACATACCCTGCTGCACGCTGGCGTACTTGGGCATGGAGCTGCCGGCCTTGCTCTGCTGGAGCGGGGTCACACGAGAGATCGGTCCGTTCTGCCTGCCGTTGAGAGCGTGTTCGTCGATGATTTTCTCCGGCCGAAGCCGCCGCTGGCGCAGGCGCTGGACGCCTGCCGGGACAATCGCATCGGCGCCCTCATGGACGTATCCGATGGGCTGGTGCGTGATGCGCGGCGCATGGCGAAGGCATCGAACGTGTGGATCGACATTCAATCCACCTTCTTGGACAAGCAGCTGCATGCACTGATCCCGGTTGCCTCGCGACTGGGTTTGTCAGATCCTTGGCAGTGGGCAATGCAGGCGGTGTTGACCGGGGGAGAGGACCACGGTTTTCTCGCCACCATGCGCCGCCCGGCGGAGAGGGCCTGGGGGTTGGGAACACCCTCTCTCCCGGATGGTTTCAGGTGCATCGGGCAGGTGCGCGACGCCCACGAGGGTGGGCGCGTCACCGTCGATGGCCAACTCGTCTCCCAGCGCGGGGGTTGGGATCATTTCAGCAAGTAGTCGAACGGCTTGGACAGCAAACAGCTCAGCCGGTGAGCAACCAAGCCCCCGAACAGTTGGAGCATCTGACGGTGAGGGCTCCTCGTGGACCGGCGGCCCGTACGCCTGTTGGCCATGGCGAGCCGTGCCGTAGGATGCTCCGCTCGGCGCGATGAGGAGATGAGAAGCGGATGAAAAAGCAAGGGCCGCACCCTCGCGGATACGGCCCTTTACAGCTTGCGGGAGCTACGCTCAGATGGCGCGCTCGACCTTTCCAGCCTTGAGGCAAGAAGTGCAAACATTCAGTCGCTTGGGAGCGCCCTTGACGATGGCACGCACGCGCTGAATGTTCGGGTTCCAACGGCGGCTGGTACGCACGTGGGAGTGCGAGACGCTCTTACCGAAGGAAGGGTGCTTGCCGCAGACCTCACATACAGATGCCACGGTTCTCTCCTTTAATCGCTGACGGGACGCCAGCGGCGTCTCCTGACCGCCAATCTCTCGACTGGCAACCTAAACAGTATAGCCATCACAATAGTTCTCGTCCAATCCGAGATGTGCGTGGTATAGCGCACGAACCAGTAAGCTTGTTCGAAGAGTTATTCGAAGCGGCATGCTCGCAGAACATGCCGCTTGATACGCACCGGGAAAGGGAACTGGCATGGATGCTGCCAAACCAGACAAGTCGACCTCCCCGGGTGCGGTGGCCAGTGACGATTGGACCGCGCTCTCACGCCCGCTGGAGCGCCTGTTGGGCAAGCGCAGCGCCAATGCTCTCGCAAAGCTGGGCCTCACAACGGTTTCGGATCTCGTCCATCACATACCGTTCCGACTTGCGCGGCGCGGAGAACTCATGCCCATTTCCCTGGTGCGCGAGGGTGATTCGGTCACCGTGGTTGCCCAAGTCCTGTCCTCGAATCTGCGGCCCATGAATGCGCGGCGGGGATTCATCCTCAATGTTCGTATTGCCGATGGTCTCAACGAGATGACTCTCACGTTCTTCGGAAAGAACTCGCGCCCACTGCAGTACCATGAGCGACGTCTCGAACCCGGAGTGATCGCAACCTTCTCGGGGACGATCTCCTCCTACCGTGGCGAGCTGCAGCTCTCCCATCCCGAATACGAGTTGATCGCCGACGAACCCGATATGGCCAAGATCGAGCGACCCATACCGATCTATCACGCGGGGGAAAAGGTCCCTTCATGGCAGATCGAGAAGGCGGTGGCAACTGTCCTGCCGAGTCTCAGCGAGTCCGATTTCCCGGATCCGCTGCCCGTTCGCTACCGAGAGATTCACCATCTGCCGAGCCTCTTCGAGGCAGTCACCATTCTGCACCAGCCCGAGGATTCGGAGAGTTGGGAGCGGGCCAGGAACCGTCTGAAGCACGAGGAGGCCTTTGTTCTCCAGAGCGCGTTGGCCCTTCGTGCCCATGAGGCCCGGGAGAAGACCACCGGGTCCTATCCGCCGCGCGAGAATGCCTTGCTCCATGCCTTCGACCAGCGCTTGCCCTATACGTTGACCGCGGGACAGCGCGAGGTCGGCGAGGAGATCGGCCGTGAACTCGCCCGAACTCAGCCGATGCAGCGTTTGCTGCAGGGTGATGTCGGCTCGGGCAAGACCGTCGTGGCGCTGCGCGCCATGGCACAGGTCGTTGACGGAGGAGGTCAGGCGGTCCTGCTTGCCCCGACAGAGGTTCTCGCGTGGCAGCACCTGCGCACGATCGAGGAACTGCTGGGTCCGCTGGCCCACGGGGGCCAGATCGCAGCGCCGGAGCAAGCCACCCGGGTGGAGATACTGACCGGGTCCCTGACCGCTCGCCAGCGCCGTGAGGCGTTGGCCCGTATCGCCTCCGGGCAGGCCGGGCTCGTCGTCGGCACCCATGCCCTGCTCTCAGACGACGTGCAGATACCATTTCTGGGGCTGGCAGTGATTGACGAACAGCATCGCTTCGGCGTGGACCAGCGTGATCGGCTTGCCGGTGGTGTGCACACTCTTGTCATGACGGCCACTCCGATTCCCCGCACCATCGCCATGAGTGTGTTCGGCGATCTCGATGTCTCCGTTCTGCGCGAGCTTCCGGCCGGTCGTGCGGGCATCACCACGACCCTCGTGCCAGCCACCAAGGAAGCATGGATTGCGCGTATCTGGCAGCGCGCTCGCGAGGAGATCGATGCCGGCGGGCGCGTCTACGTCGTCTGTCCCCGGATCGACGACGAACCCGCCGTCGAATCAGCTGCGGGAGACGACTCCACGGATACGGATGGTTTCGACGACGACGTCGCACCCGCACTTTTGGACATTGAGGACTTCACGGCATCCCCGGGAGTATCGGGCTCGCAGGGCTCCGCGCCCTCCACTCCACTCGCTGCGGTGCTCGACGTAGCCGAGCAACTTCGGGCCATGACGGTGTTTGTGGGTGTTGACGTGGGCGTCATGCACGGCCGCCTCAAGCCCGAGGAGAAGTCCTTGGCGATGGAGGCCTTCTCCTCGGGCAAGGCCCCGATTCTCGTTTCGACGACGGTCATCGAGGTGGGCGTGGATGTTCCAGAGGCCACATTGATGGTGATCCTGGACGCCGAGAGGTTTGGTTTGTCCCAGCTGCACCAGTTGCGCGGGCGAGTGGGGCGCGGCAGCAAACCGGGGCTCTGCTTGGCGGTCACGAAAGCTGTGGACGGTACTTTGGCCAAGGAGCGCCTTGAGGCCTTCGCGTCCACGGCCGACGGTTTTGAGCTGGCCGAAGCCGACTTGAAGCTGCGCTCGGAGGGCGACGTTTTGGGCGTGAGCCAGTCCGGAGGAACCTCTCACCTGCGATTTCTGTCCGTGGTCAACGATCTTCCCATCATCGAAACGGCAAGAACTGCTGCACGCGATGCGATAGAAAGTGATCCGACGCTCGCATCACATCCCGCACTGGAGCGAGCCGTGGCAACATTGGACGAGGGGCGCGCACAATACTTGGAAAAGGGGTAGGAATGACTCGAATAGTCTCGGGCAGCGCCAAGGGGCGCACTCTCAAGGTTCCCGTCAAGGGCACCCGCCCCACATCCGAGCGCGTCCGAGAGGCGTTGTTCTCGCGCCTGGAGCATCTCGGCTACGTCGAGGACTGCGAGATACTGGATCTCTACGCCGGCTCGGGGGCATTGGGCCTGGAGGCAGCCTCCCGTGGCGCGGCCTACGTGGAATGTGTTGATTCCTCTCGGCAGGCAGCACAACTGATCACACGGAACGTACGGGAGCTGGGCCTCGACGTCGTCGTCACACATGCGAAAGCGGAGACGTGGCTGGCAGGTCCTCCAAACCGGCGATTCGATCTCGTGATTGCCGATCCGCCCTACGATCTCGGGGAGGAGGCGCTCGCGGCCGTGCTTCAGGCGCTGCCACCCCATCTGGCGGATGATGCACTTGTGATTGTGGAACGATCCGTGCGGTCCCCACAACCCTCCTGGCCCAAGGAGTTGGAGCTGAACGATGAACGCCGTTGGGGAGACACTCGAGCGTGGAGTGCAGCCGTGGTGCCCTCACAGACTAGGCTTGACCCATGACAATCGCCGTTTGTCCAGGATCCTATGACCCCATCACACTGGGGCACGTGGACGTCATTGCGCGCGCGGCAGCCATGTTTGACGAGGTCATCGTGGTTGTGGCAGTCAATCACGCCAAGAGCTGCTTGTTTCCCGTGGACGAAAGGGTGGAGCTCGCCCGTCAATCATTGGCCCATGTGCGCAACATCCGTGTGGACTCCCACTCCGGCCTGATCGCCGACTACTGTGCCAATGTGGGGGCTATCGCTATTGTGAAGGGGCTGCGTGGGGCCGCTGATTTTGACGGCGAGCAGGCGATGGCTCTCATGAACAGGCACCTGACCGGAATCGAGACCGTCTTCGTCATGGGCGATGCGGGACTCAATCACATCGCGTCGTCCTTGGTCAAGGACGTGGCTCGCCATGGAGGTAATATTACTGACCTCGTACCGCCGGGCGTGGCCGAGGCACTGAAGAAGGAGAATCGATGAACCAGGAAAACTCAGAGGGTGATTCGCTCATCGCCGTTCTTGATGAGCTGATCGATCTGGTGACGCGCGCTCGGGCTGTGCCCATGTCCGCATCAGCCATGGTGAATCGCTCCGAGGTGCTTGACCTGCTGCAAACAGCCCGGGATCTGGTGCCCGACCAGATCGTGCGTGCGGATGGCTTGTTGGCGAACGCGGACAGTGTGACGACCCAGGCTCAGGGGCGCGCCTCGGACATCATGGAGCGAGCCAAGCAGGATGCTGAGGACACCGTCTCCGAAGCACGCGAGCAGGCTTCGCGGCTGGTTTCTCAGGATGCGGTGACCATCGCCGCGAAGGCTCGTGCCCAGCGCATCATTGACGACGCCAAGTCCCAGGCGGAGAAGCTGCGCCAGGGAGCCGATACGTACTCGGACAACACACTGCTTGCCCTGCAGGGCAAGGTTTCGGACATCGGCAGCGAAATTGACACGCTCGCCGTCAGCGTCCAGGAACGCATCGACATCATGCTTTCGCAGATCGTTGCCGGTCGAAATGTGATCGCAGAACGCTACGAGGGCGGCGACGCCAGAGACCACGAGGGTGGCGGCGACGGCGACAACGAGGAGGAATCGTGGATCTGAGAAGCCCATTTGTTGTCTCACTGGTCTCATTGCCGCGCCAAGAAGGGGCAATGATGACGTGGGAGAAGGAGCTTCCGGCTCCTTCGGATCTGGCCGTTGAACTCATCGGTGTGCCGGAAGGATCGCCGCTGCAGATTGCGCTCGAGTTGCAGTCCGTGTCCGAAGGGGTGCTGGTGCAAGGAACCGTGCACATGCACCGGGAGGGTCAGTGTGCCCGGTGCCTGCGCGATCTCAGCTCCGATCACACCGAACACGTGAGTGAGCTCATTTTCTACCCCGAGCGCAAGGCAGCCTTCGTGGAGGAGGGCGACGAGGAGGCGGAGGAAATGCCCGAGATAGTGGGCGACCACATTGATCTCGAGCCGATCCTGCGCGACGCGATTGTTTTGGGCCTGCCCTTCCGTCCACTCTGCCGCCCGGACTGTCCGGGTCTGTGCTCCGAGTGTGGACAGCCGTGGGATGACCTTCCGGACGATCACAGCCACGAGAAGCTCGATCCGCGTTTCGATGCTTTGGCCAAGCTTCAGTCCCAGCTGGAACAGGGCGAGGCCAGCCAGCAGTGAGTTATCGCGATCTAGTGGCCCGCTGGGGAATTGACATCAAGCGTTCACTGTTGCGGCGCGCCTTGACCCATCGTAGTTTCGCCTTCGCCTATGACGAGCCACACAATGAACGGCTCGAGTTCCTCGGAGATTCCGTGCTCAACCTGATCGTCGCGGAGAAGGCATTCCGTGACTTCCCCGAGATGTCCGAGGGAGACCTGACACGAATCAAGTGGTACGCCGCGTCCGAGAAGGCTCTGGCGGACATTGCGCGCCAGCTCGGCCTGGGGGAGTTTCTGCGCCTTGACAAGGGGGAGGACAAGAGCGGGGGCCGGGAGAAGGATTCGATTCTCGCGGACACGGTCGAGGCTCTGATTGCGGCCACCTATCTGGAGCACGGTCTTGAGGCCACCCGTCGGGTGGTCGAACGGATCGTGGACCAGAAGATCAAGGATGCCAGCGTGCTGGGTCCGAACTTGGACTGGCAGACCAGCTTCGAGGAGGTTGCTCATGCTCGAGGACTCGAGGGCACCATGACATTCGAGATCGCCCAGGAGGGTCCCGACCACGCTCGCGAGTTCACCGCGGTTGCCTCCATGGGAGGGCACACGTGGGGCAGCGGCGTTGGTCGAAGTCAGAAGAATGCGCGCCATGCCGCTGCGGAGGCCTCTTACCGCTTGCTCGTTCAAGACATTCCGGAACAGAAACCGGCCGTGGGGTTGCCGGTGCGCGCGGACGTGGCGGCCGCTCTGGTTCCCAGTTGGGACCGTGCGGCTGGCGCTCCGAGCCCGGAACTCGGCACATCGGATCCCGCTGAGGACATCTCCTGACTGAACCATCCACACCCGTACATCCCAAGGTTGACCATGCCCGAACTTCCAGAAGTTGAGTCCGTGCGTGTCGGATTGGTCGAACATGCGATAGGCCAGCACGTCGTTGAAGCACAGTCCTTTGGTGCGCGCGTTGCCCGGAGATCGGAGCGCGGATTGGAGACGCTTGTCGGCTCTGTTGTGCATGGTGTGGCCCGCCGCGGCAAGTTCCTCTGGCTCGATCTGGGGGAGACCACCGAGGGACGGAGCGCTCTCGTGGCTCACCTCGGGATGTCCGGCCAGTTCCGCATCGACTGCGAGGGATTGGCGCACGTGCGTGCCCGGATCATCCTCGGAGATGGATCGCGCCTTGAGTTCGTCGATCAACGCACGTTCGGTTACCTCGCACCGGATGTTTACGTGCAGACCGACGACGGCGCCCCCGGGGGAATCGGGATGGACCGGCCCGTTGTGCCCCGGCTGGTCGTCCACATCGCGAGGGATCTAATGGACCCCAATCTCGATCGTGTGGCACTGGCTGTCACCATGGCAACGAGACGGACGGCCATCAAGAAGCTGCTTCTGGACCAGTCGGTCGTTTCCGGGATCGGCAACATCTATGCGGACGAGGCGCTCTACGCAGCCCGGATTCATCCGTTCCGTGCGGCGAATTCGCTCACGGGTCAGGAGATGTCCCGCCTGCTGAGCGCGACTTCAGATGTCCTGGAGCGGGCATTGGTGGCGGGAGGAACCTCCTTTGACCAGTTGTACGTGAACGTCAACGGCGAGTCGGGGTACTTCAGCAGAGAATTGAAAGTTTACGGACGTGAGGGGGAGCCGTGTCCGAGGTGCGGCGGGCCGATTCAGCGGATCCCGTTCGCGGGCCGATCCTCGCACTTCTGCCCGCAATGCCAGCGCGTGCGCTAGTTTTCGGGCTTTGACCGGGAGCGTCTCAAGTGCATAGATTTCTTGAATGAGCGACTCCACTGTTCAACGGGCCTACACATCGGGAGCATCCGAGTACACAGCCATGCTGGGGGCAATGGAGGACATGCATGAGCTTGACCGGAACTGTATAGAACGGTGGGCCGATTCGATCGGTGGTCGAATCATCGACGCCGGATGTGGTCCCGGGCATTGGACGGACCATCTTCACAAACGCGGTGCTGATGTCTCAGGCATTGATGTCACGCCTGAGTTCATTGACAGCGCCAGGCTTCGTTTCCCCGATGTGCCATTCCACGTTTCTACATTCCGCAACCTCGACGTCGACGATGGAAGCCTGGATGGGGTGCTCGCCTGGTACTCGCTGATTCATCTACCGCCGACAGAACTGCCCATGGTCCTCACCGAGTTCGCGCGGGTTCTTTCGCCCCAAGGACAGCTGCTCCTTGGATTCTTCGAGGGCGAATCTGAAGAGCCATTCGACCACGCGATCACCACTGCCTACTACTGGTCTATCGAACAAATGGATAGCTTGCTGAACGACGCTGGCTTCAAGGTGGCCCAAGTCGAACAGCGCCAAGATCCCGGTAGGCGGAACCACGCGGCAATAGGCGCGACCGTCCGGTAGGTGTTGCCTCTGAGAGCGTGTCACTCGGACATTGTCGGACAAGAATTCACTTGAACGCTACATATGGCGGTGGGCGGGGTATTTTGGGCGAAGCCCAAATGTTTATGGGCTTGCTGGACGTCCGTGCAAGCGTTGCGGGACCCCGATCCGCCGCCTCGTGCTCGGTGGCCGTTCGTCGCACTTCTGCCCGAGTTGCCAGCGGCGGTAAGTTGGGGAGTGCTCGACGCTCGTAAGGCTACGGTTACAGGAAGGCCATGCACATGAAGCCAAGACTCTACATCGTGACGTTGGCCGTTGATGATCTCGCCAAGGCCTCCGCCTTCTATGAAGAAGGGTTGGGCTTGGGGCAGGGTACCGACGGAGGCGACCACATACTGTTTGAACTCCAGGGCGAGCTGAGCCTGGTGCTTTTCTTGCGTTCCGAGTTCAATAAATCTGCTGGCCAAGACGATGATGCCATAACGAATTCAAGCGTAAGCCTGAGCTACCGGGCCGAGAACAAACAAGAAGTTGACTCTCTGCTGCAGAAAGCAGTCAATGCTGGCGGTACCATCCCTCGTCACCCTGAGGAACACGATTGGGGCTACAGTGGTTATTTCAAAGACCTCGATGGACATCTCTGGGAGCTCGTCGCGTTTTTCGAGTAGGTCGAGTGCGCGCTGGTCGCTTGGAGTTGCTGAGTCTGCTACCACTTACGTCATAGCCCGCAAGTTACGTCATAGCCTGCAAGCAAGTGACGGGCCAGCCGATGCGGCCGACCCGTCCGAGCAATTCAGTCTGTTCAGGAATCTGCTGTGAGCACCTGAGCCAGGTCAGAGGGGCGGCTCCACATCGGCCAGTGGCATGTCGGGAGGTCGATGTACGCGACGTTCGTGAAGTCGCCGACCTCAGCGAACATGGGATGACCGGCCCTGACCAGTTCCATCACCTGCGAACTCGGCATCGAGCAGCACACGAACGTCGAGGGTGTGTCGAAACGATCCTTGTTCGTGAGTTCTACGGTCTGGCGCAGCACCGGCCCGGGGCGCGAGCGGATTCGCGCTGTCGCCGAGGCGCTCGCGGTCTGGAAGGAATGTGCGCGTTCGAATGGGATTCGGGAAGGTGAGATCGCGACGATGGCTGAATCGATCAATACTCGCTTGGACGCTGTGACCACCGCAGCAAGCAAGGTGTGATCACGGGAGAGCTGCCAAGCCACCTACTGACTAATGGAAACCTCGTTGCTCGACCTCTTGGACATCAATGTCCTGGACACGTGGCGTCGCGATATTTCGAGTGCTCCTTGCGGACACACGGACAGGCAGGGAACCCTTGTCCCAGATGTGGGGAGATGTTCATGAAGGTCATGGCGGGAGGACGTTCGTCCACTTTCTGTTCGGCATGCCAGCGATACATGTAGAGCACGATCAGGCATGTTGTGGCAGAATTCTTCCTAGTGAAAAGGTGGAACTTAGGTCCCACTCGAATTCAAGGAGAGGCTAGGGCTGTGGTGTCTGGAGAAGAGATTCGCGTAATGATCATCGATGATCATGAGGTGGTCCGTCGCGGCATTGCCGAGGTCGTGGATCGGGCGGATGGCCTGACCGTGGTGGCGGAGGCAGGCAGCGTTTCCGAGGCTGTGCGACGCGGTGAGCTGGTGCATCCTGAGGTGGCACTCGTGGACTTGCGCCTGCCCGATGGCACCGGTATCGACATCATTCAGCAACTGGGTGAGGTTTCGCCGGACACCCGTTGTATCGTCCTCACCTCTTTTGACGACGACGACGCCCTCGCGGAGGCTTTGAACGCCGGCGCCAAGGCGTATCTTCTCAAGTCCGTGCGCGGTGCCGAGATCACGGAGAACATCCGGGCGGTTGCTGCAGGGCGTACTCTGCTCGACGAGCGCACGGTGTCGCGCCGCCGGGCCGACCATGACGATCCCACCGCGGATCTGACGCCCTCCGAGCGCCGGGTGCTCGATCTGATTGGCGATGGACTGTCCAACCGGGAGATCGGTGAACGTCTGGGCGTGGCCGAGAAGACCGTGAAGAATCACATCACCTCGTTGCTCTCCAAGATGGGTCTACAGCGGCGCACTCAAGTGGCCGCGTGGGTTGCCGGGCAACGTGCGGCCGGGTGGCGCAACAACTGAGTGAAACTGGCCCCTGTGATTGCCGCGGGGTGATCAGGCGTTCGGCAGGTTGACCTACCGAACCGTTCAGTTGATGATTGCCATCCATTCCACTTTGGTGCCGCCCTCCTCCTCGGCAGGGCGAATCGAGAAGGTTCCGTGGTGGCGCCGAGCGCGCGCCGCCAGATTGGACAGGCCGGAGCGTCGGGACAGTTCGGGTTTGACTCCCTGACCGTTGTCGGCAATCCGAATTTCGATACGGTGGTTTTCGATCCGGATGTCCACGGTCACCCTTGTGGCCCGAGCGTGACGAGCAGCGTTGGAGAGGCATTCCCGTACCACGGCGACGACGTCGTCGGCCAAATCCGAACCCAACTCGTCGTCCACTTCGGTGTGGGTGCCGGACGTGATCTCCTCACCAAGATTGGTGATCTTGAAAGTGGGTGCGAAACCGAGCGAGCCATGCGCGGTGGTCACTTCGCGGCGTAGGCGTTCCACGACGGGAACGGTTGCCTGTGGGTCGCGCAGGGAGTAGATGATCTGGCGAATCTGATTGACGGACTCATCGATGGAGATGATGGACTTGTCCAACCCGTCCAAGACCGACTGGGGGATGGTGCTCTGAGCGGCGAGATCATCGCGGACAGCAGAGAGCTCCATGCCCGAGGCAAAGAGCTGTTGGATGGCGAAATCATGCAGGTCGCGCGAGATCTGGGCGCGATCCTCCAACTGTTCGGCTTTGGACTCAGTGAGCCGGGCGTGGGCGAGCTCCAATGCGAGGGCCGCTTGCCGGGCCACGTTCTCGGCCATGGAGAGGTCGGCCAGATCGAACTCGGGTTTACCGATGTGGCGCAGAAGTACAATCACCCCGGCTGCGGCGCCCTTGGACACCAATGGCGCATAGAGTGCCGCCCCAAAGCGTGCCAGTTCCGGAACAAGGAGTTGCTTCTGACGGATCATTGCATCCACCACGAGTCCGGTCCCCTCGCGGATGGCCGTCTGGGCGCGCCCTTCCGGTGGGAATTCCACACCGATGAGGTCCTCGGAGTCATCGCCGTCGCAGATCTCGCAGGCCCAGGTGTCTCCCACGGAGGGAAGCACGATGAGTGCGGCGTCAGCTTTGGCCACCCGGCGCATCTCGCGGGCGATGAGCTGGAGCGCTTCCTCTTCGTCGGTTCCCTCCAGCAGCGCGGTGGTGATGGCGCGTGAGGCCGCAATCCACTGTGCACGCGCATTCGATTCGGCATACAGGCGTGAGTTCTCCACGGCGATGGCAGCCGCCTGGGCCAGCAGTTCCATCTTCTTGCCGTCGTCCTCGGTGAATCCACCGGGCTTGTCAGAAAGGTAGAGACGCCCAAAAACTCGGTCCCGAATACGAATGGGGCAACCGAGGAAGTTGGTCATGTGTGGATGGTGCTCGGGCCACGGATGGCGGTTGTGGTGGTTCTCCAATCCATTGACGATGAGGAAGTGCTCATCGCGCATTTCGCTGAAGACACCGTGGCCTTTCGGCGGTGTTCCGATGAGTTCGGCCTGCCAGTGGTCGATTCCGGTGAAGACGAACTGCAGCGTCTCGCCGCGCGAATCCAGCACCGAGAGGGCACCGTAGCGGCATCCCGTGATCTCGACTGCGGAATCAACGAAGGTTTGAAGAACGGACTGGCGGTCCAGACGAGTCGTCAGGTCCAGTGCATGCGTCATGACCGAGGCCAGATCAGACATGGTGCTCTCAGACTTCCTGCTGGATTGACCAGCGGTAATCGGGAACCTCGGCGAGTAGTTCCTCGTGGGTTCCCGCGGCGGTGATCATTGTCTTTCCTTCTCTTTCGCCCAGAAGAATGATCCGATCGGCTGCATCGAGGGGACGGAGGCGATGCGTGACCAAGATGACTGTGCGGGTCTCGGTGGGGTCCTCGCTGGTACCGGCACGTAGCAGATCCCGGATGAGAGCATCCGCGGTTTCGGCGTCCAGATGTTCGCCGGGTTCGTCGAGCAGAAGGAACTCGGCTGGAGAGGCGAGGGCGCGGGCCAATAGCAATCTCCGCCTTTCTCCGCCCGAGACGGTTGCGGCATCGGCGCCGAGTAGGGTGTGAACACCTTGGGGGAGCTGGGACAGCCATTCGCCCAAGCCCACTCGCGCGAGCAGCTCGGCTGCTTCATCCGGGCTCACATCGGCGCGGGCCACTCGGATGTTCTCCAGGACGGAAGTTTCGAAGATGTGTGCATCCTCGGCCGTGAGAGTGAGGGAGCGAGAGACTTCTTCTCGGCTGAGATGAGAGATCTCTCTGCCGTCCAAACGCACGTTCCCCTCGTGTGGGTGCAGCATTCCCGAGAGCGTGTACAGCAGGGTTGTCTTCCCAATACCCGAGGGGCCAACGATGGCGAGGGATTCTCCTCGCTCCACCTTGAAAGTGAGTTCGCTTGCGACATCTGGGCCATTGGGCCAACCGATGATCAGGTCCTGTGCCACCAGTCCCGCTTCTTCGATGTCCTCCGGTTTGGGAGGAACGTCCTGTTGTTCCCTTGCCTTGTCGAGAAGAGCGAGAATGCGTTGTGCGGCTCCTCCCGAACGGACCAGTTGAATCCCTGCACCGGACAACGCCTGAGTCGCTTCGAAGGCCGCCAGCGGGGTGAGGACGACGACGGCGAGTTCGATCGGCTTGAGTGTCCCGGCACCGACTTGGTTGGTGCCGATGATGAGTGTGAGAACGAGCGTGAGTCCGAGAGCGAACAGGTCTGTTGCCGCGGCCAGGGCGGCGGGGCGCGCAGCACGATCGCGGTTGCGGAAAATGCGAGCCTCAGTCTTTGCCGCGGCCTTTTCCATAGCAGCCAACTGGCCGGAGACGCGCAGCTCTGAGGCGGATTCGAGCATTGTCAGGGACTGTGCCGCGAGATCGGCCTTGTCCCGAATTTGCGCCTGTTCGGCGAGGCGTGCTCCGCGCATGGCGAAGTAGGGGCCGACGATACCGGAGATGAGGAGACCGCCAGCCAATACCATCCCAATGAGAGGGGAGAGCGCGCCCACGATGCCCACGGCGAAGATTGAGACGACGAGGGCGACCGCCGCAGGTTGAAGCGCCCGCACCATCAGGTCGCCAACGGAGTCCACGTCGCGTCCCGTGCGAGTGAGCAGATCGCCCCGTCGTACCGAGGTGACGACATCCGTGGGGGAGTCTGCCAAGGTGTTGTAGACGGAACTGCGCAGTGAGGACATGCCGTAAAGGGCGACTCGATGCGAGGCGATCTGGTTGAAGTAACGGAAGATGGCTTTACCGACCCCGAGCGCCCGCACACTCGTGGCCGCCACGGACAAGTCGAGTACAGGTGGCATCTGCGAGGCGCGAGCGATGAGCCATGCGGACACGGCTGCCAAGCCCACGGAACACATGAGCCCCGCAGAGCCCGCAGCGATCGACCACATGAAGCCGACCTTGTCAATCTGCAGAAGCGTGATGGCACGGCGAATCGCGGTGCGCTCAGCTTTTGGTAGCGCTGAGTTCATGAGGTCACCTCCTTGTCCTTGCTGGCGAGAACGTCAATGACGGTGTCGGCCAAAGCGACGATTGCGCTGCGATGGGCGATGACGACCACGGTGTGCCCTCCTGCGCGCAGCGCCTGAACACTTTGAATCACATACTTCTCGCTCATGGCATCCAGGTGGGCGGAGGGCTCGTCCAGTAGCACCAGGGGCCGGGAGGAGACCAGTGCCCTTGTCAGGGCCAATCGTTGGCGCTGACCGACGGACAGGCCCACACCGCCCTGTCCGAGCATGGTGTTCCATCCGGCGGGGAGAGTGGCTACGACGTTGTCGAATCCTGTGAGCTGAGCCGCCTTCTTCAACGCCGGTTCAGGGACGATGCCGGGCTCCGCGGCCAAGCCGAGGTTGTCGAGGACCGTTCCGGGAACGATGGCCGGGCGCTGCGGAACCCAGGTGATCTGTTGCCACCACGTTTCTTGCTCCACGGAATCGAGTGGTTCACCAGCAATGGTGACCTCGCCAGAGGTTGGATGAAGAAGCTGTAGAAGTACCGCGGCCGTTGTGGACTTGCCTGAGCCCGAGGGCCCCCGCAGTACGGTGATCTTGCCCGGTTCGATCGTGGCATTGAGATTGTGAGGGGCCACCGTGGCCCGGCCCGGCGCCTTGACGGACAGGTTATTGATCTCGATGGTACTGGCGCGCAAATCGGGAGCGGGAACACCGCCGGGGTCCATCGTGAGTGGCTCTTCCAAGACATCGAATACCTGCTGGGAAGCGGCTACCCCGTTTGCGGAGGCATGGAACTGGGAACCCACTTCGCGTAGCGGCTTGAACACCTCCGGGGTGAGCATGATGATGGCCAGTCCGGAGAAGAGATCGAGGTTGCCATAGACGAGGCGCAGACCAACCTCCACCGCCACCAGCGCGGTGGAGAGAGTGGCAAGGAACTCCAACACGGCCCCAGAGAGAAAGGCAACGTAGAGAGTCTGCATGGTCTTCGCGGCGTAGTCATCGCCCAAGTCCTTGACTCTGCGGCGTGGACCCTGCTCGCGGCCCAGAGCCTTCAATGTTGTCAATCCGGCAAGTAGATCAAGAAGCTGTTGGCCGAGGCGCTGCATGGAAGCGAGTCGGGCATTGGAGTAGGTCTGCGTCATTCTCCCCACCAGAATCATGAAGATTGGGATGAGGGGGATACAGATGACGATGGCCAGTGCGCTGATCCAGTCAAGCCAGAGAATGACGGCCAGCGTGGTGGGAGTGACGGTCATCATGAGGACCAGCTGGGGGAGAAACTTGACGAAGTAGGGTTCCAGATCGTCCAGACCGTCCGTCACCAACGTGACCGTGGAGGATGTGTGGCCGCGCGAAAGCCAGCGATCGCCGAGGTCGCCAGCATGTTTGATGACCCGGGTGCGCAGTTCTGCGATCACCCGCAGGGCAGCACGATGTCCGTATGCCTCCTGCAGGTATGTCACGAGGAGGCGGGCCGCGATGACACCGGCCAGAATGACAAGGAGGAAAGCGACGTCGTCGAAGGATTTGGATCCGTCGATGACCGGCGAGATGGAGCCGGAGATGAGGAGGATCTGGGCAATGACCAACACCGCGGAAAGCAAGCCGGTGACACCGAGAAACGCAATGTATGTACGGGCGTCCTTGGCATAGGTCAGAAGGCGTTTGTCCAGTGGCTTCACGCGCTGATGGCTCCTTGATAGGTGAGGTGTTCGGTCATCGAATGAGGTTCGTTCGGGTACCGGATCCATTCTTTCAGCGGCCCTGCCGCTTCAGCAATGTCGTCGACTCGGCCTTCCTCATTCGTCAGCGGCTGGGCCGCTTCGGTCATGTCGTTGGCCTCGCAAACACACGCAAGCGGTGCTCGACTCGGCCTTCCTCATTCTAGTCGTCTATTGCTCGCATGGGGCGAAGGTCCTAGGTGGTGAGAGTCGTTCCAGAAAGCTGCCGAAGGGCCGAAGAGGAGACCCCGAGAGAAAAGCTAGTGGCGGGTGAACGTTGCCGTTCACCCGCCACTACACAGGAGTCACAATGATTCAGTTGCGCCTGGAGGGAGGCCAAGATCTACTGGCGCAACCTCCTACTTGGTCTCGAATGCGCGGACCTTCTTCGGATCCAGGCCCGGGGACTCATCCGGAATCTCCTCAACGTGAATGCGCTGAGCGAACACCTTGTAGGACCAGATGGTGTAGCCCAACACGATTGGCACGAACACCACAACGACGGCCGTCATGATGGCCTGAGTCGGAGCCGTTGCCGAGGCCTGTACCAGCGAGAGTGAGTAGGCCGGATCAATCGAGGACTTCAGGGCGTCGGGGAAGATCGTGAACCAGATGAACACGACCGCCATGAGGATCGCCAAGAAGTGCGAGATGAAGGCCTTGACCTCGTCTCCCTTGTACAGCAACACCAAAGCGCCAACGAGCAGCAGGGCGGTGAGTGCGAGCGGCACGATGGACAACGTGTTGTTGGTGTACTGGAGCTGTGCCCACACGGCCCAGATCGCGGTCACGAATGTACCCGTTGCGAGTGCCTGCTTGGCCACGCTCTCGGACCTGTGCTTGAGATCACCGCTCGTCTTCAGGGCCAGGAACAATGCGCCGTGTGAAAGGAACAGCAGCATGGTCACGAGGCCGCCCAGGAGAGTGAACGGCGTCAGCAGCGAACCGAAGCCGCCGGTGACGAAGTGCTTGTCCACCGCATCGAGTGCGGTATTGACCTGATCGACCGGTACGGCATGAAAGACGCCGTTCTCGTAATGTCCGACTTCGATCTCCATGCCCTGAACGAGGTTCGCGAAAGCGACCCCCCACAGGACGGAAACAACCCAAGCCGCGCCAGTGTGGATGAAGTCCCACCTGCTGCGCCAAGTCTCGGTATTGATGGTCTTGCGCCACTCGAGTGCGCAGATTCTGAAGATGAGTGCGACGAGAATGACCACGAGAGGCAGGTACATGCCGGAGAACATGGTGGCATACCATTCCGGGAAGGCAGCGAAGGTGGCGCCTCCTGCGGTGAGTAGCCAGACCTCGTTTCCGTCCCAGTGCGGGCCGATCGCGTTGAGGGTGGCGCGGCGTTCCTTCTCATTCTTGGGGAGGATCTTCAGGAGCATGCCCACACCGAAGCCGAAACCTTCGAGCGTGAGATAGCCGATCCACAGCACCGCAATGAGGATGAACCAGAGAAGCTGGATGAATGTCAGTTCCATGAGTGTTCTCCGATCAGTACACGAAGCTCGTCTGAGCTTCGGCGTTTTCGTCGTACTCGATGACCTTGCTCTTTGTGTCGATACCCTCCAGTGAGTAGCGGCGCAGCAGGAAGAGCCACACGACTCCGAGCGCGGTGTACAGCAGGGTGAAGGCTGCCATGGACGTCACAACCATCGTTGCGCTCACCGAACCGGATACGCCAAGGCTGGTCAGGAGGAAAACGCCATTGTCGCCGGGGTTCACAACCCATGGCTGGCGGCCCATTTCCTGAAGAATCCATCCAAAGGATGAGGCAACGAACGGCAGGGGGATCATCCACAGCCAGAACCTGCCCCACTTCTCGGAGCGGTTGATCGTCTTGCCTCGAATCTGCCACAAACCGAGTAGCGAGAGTGCGACGCCGAGCATGCCGATGCCCACCATGATGCGGAAGGAATAGAAGGCCACGGTCAGGTTCGGCCGGTAGTCCTGGTCAGGGCCGTGGATCTCGGCATATTTCTCCTGCAATTCAGCGTTGACATCATCAAGGCTGGGCAGGAAGGACTCGGGCCCCGAGAAGTGATTGGTGGCCATGAAGGACTCAAGGCCGGGTATCGGCAATGTCAGCTGGAATCCATCCGTGCTGCGGGTGTCCATGATCAGGGCAAGGTTGTGGCCTTCTCCTGACTCCATGGTTCCCATCATGGCTGCACCCTTGGCTGGCTGAATCTCGATCACGTGCTGGCCCATGAAGTGGCCGGACGTCGTAACGCCGATCGAGGCGATGAGCATGGTGACCAGACCGATCTTGGCCGTGGGCTTCCAATAGCCCCGGGCTTCCTCTTCATTTCCACTGAGGCTGACAGAGCGAGCCATCCACCAGATGGAAAGGCCAGCGACCACGGTTCCGGAGATCAGGAATGCGGCGGTGATGGTATGGGTGAACTGGAAGAGACTGGTCGTGCTGAACAGTACCTTCAGGAATCCGCCGACTCCGTCCAGCTCCGCACGTCCGGTTTCGGGATTCATGACCGCACCGGTCGGGTACTGCATGAACGCGTTCGCTGCGAGGATGAAGAATGCAGAGAGCACAGTGCCAATGGCAAAGAGCCAAATGGTGAGGTTGTGGACCTTGGGAGACAGACGGCCCTTGCCGAAGATCCACAGTCCGAGGAATGTGGACTCGAGGAAGAAGGCGAGGAGTGCTTCGAAGGCGAGTGGGGCGCCGAAGATGTCACCGACGAAGCGGGAGTACTCCGACCAGTTCATGCCGAACTGGAATTCCTGGACGATACCTGTGGCAACGCCGAGGGCGAAGTTGATGAGAAGGATTTTGCCGAAGAAATCGGTTACCTTCTGCCACTTGGGATCTCCGGTCTTGCGCGCCTTCGTCTGCATGATAGCTACGAGGGTTGCCAGTCCGATGGTCAGTGGTACCTGAAGGAAGTGATAAACCGTCGTGATACCGAACTGCCACCGGGCGAGGTCGAGGGCATCTAACACGTGAACACCTTTCGAACGACCTGTGAAAGTTAAGGACAATGTCGCGAAGTACTCTAACAGAGGGTGGGACTCAGGTCCCCGGTCGTATCAGGAGAAGTACCGCCTCTGCGGGCTCTTCGGCTGATCCTCCTCCGATGGAGATTTACGCCTTACCTGCCAATTCTCGCTCAAAATGTGGACTCTTTCCAGCAAAATGAAGCATGTATCTGCAGGAAATACTCCGTGTGGCCAAAGTCCACCAACCAAGAGTCCACCAATGAGAGGCGTGCTCAACGAAAGTCGCTGCCATCAGGTGGTGGCGCGCCTCACGTATCCCGTGCCGTGCAACACGCCGAAAGGGTAGTGTTCCTGAGGCATATCGCTCAAGTGTTGGGTTGGTTTGGACCAGTGTGCGACAATGGACGTGGAGTTGGGCGTACCCGCATCGCCCGACATCTCGACCGCCTGATCCAATTCACTGTGCGCCGCACATGCGCCGCCGCCGGTGTTGGATATCGGCTCGAGCGGTAAAGCTTTCCGCGGTATTGCCGCGATAACTGGTCCGTTTTGGATACGTGGATGAGGGGCGTAGCCATCGGACAGGAGAGTGCGAATACGTATGGCTGAGCAGGCCACGACGTCGGAGCGCCCTGAGCGTCCTGACACAACTGAACACACAGAAGAACTGGCGATCCAGCTTCCCGAGGCGAAATCGGAGAATTCCGGCGCTGGCGAAGTTCCGCAGGGGGCGGCCAGGAAGCGAGCCCCGAAAGCAGCTACTCGCAAGCCTACGAAGAAGGCGAAGGATCAGGCCGAGTCCGGCGCCGATGTTTCGGGCGCAGTTGCCGCATCTCTGGCAGCGCTTGAAGCCGAAGCTTCCAAACGTACGGATACCCCCAAGACCTCGGCGGGATCACCCGAGAATCTGGTGGACGATTTGATGCAGGCCATCGAGATCAAGGAAGCTGATCACGTCCCCACCAAAGCAAGGAGCAAGAGCTCGGCAACGGGCTCTGACGTCCATGCCAAGGAAGGCAAGAAGTCTCCCGCGAAGGCCAGGAAGCCGAAGAAGGCCTCAGAGGATTCCTCCCAAACGGGGAACCCCTCGGTGTCCGAAGAGGCCACTGCAATCGGGCAGGTTGCGCCGAAGAAGACGGCCAAGAAGTCCACACCCAAGAAGTCTCCCGCAAAGAAGTCTCCCGCGAAGAAGAAGGTGGCCTCCACCACGGTGGCCGAGGCCAGTGCATCCGACAGCGCGAGTAACGGAGTAACTCTTTCATCGACGTTCTCATCGGAGGATGTCCCAGCGCAGGTGGCGACTCCGTTTGCTCCTGCCATGACGGCCCTGCTATTCCAGGAGCCTGATGTTGCCCGGGCCCGTACGCGGCGTCGCAAGGGCTCTTCCACCCCGGTGGTGGAGCCTCCCGCACAGGAAGTTGAAGTGCCGGAGGAGACACCGGAAGAGGACACCTCCGAGAATGAGGGGAACACGTCCACGGATACGCCTCGCCGCAAGCGCGGTTCGCGTGGTCGTCGAAAGAGCTCCGAGAACTCCTCCGAGCAGAGCGCATCTGCCGCCAGCGCCGACGAAGCTCCGGCACAGGCCGAAGAAGAAGCTCCGTCCGATACCGAGACCCCCGAGGCGACCACGACGACGCGTCGCAGGCGCCGCCGTCGTAGTAGCACAAACGGTACGGACTCGAGCGACGAAGTAACCGCACCCAAGGGTTCGACGCGTTTGGAAGCGAAGCGTCAGCGCCGCAAGGAAGGTCGCGAGGCCGGGCGTCGCCGCCACACGGTCACGGAGTCCGAGTACTTGGCTCGTCGCGAGTCGGTCAAACGAGACATGCTGGTGCGCGAACAGGACGGGCTCAACCAGATTGCCGTTCTGGAGGACGACGTACTCGTCGAGCACTATGTCGCTCGCCATACCCAGGTTTCCATGGTGGGCAATGTCTACTTGGGGCGCGTGCAGAACGTGCTTCCCTCCATGGAAGCGGCGTTCGTCGACATCGGCAAGGGCCGCAACGCCGTGCTCTACGCTGGCGAAGTCAACTGGGAGGCCGCGGGTCTCGAAGGCAAGCCACGGCGTATCGAACAGGCGCTCAAGTCGGGGGACACCGTCCTCGTCCAGGTGACCAAGGATCCGATCGGGCACAAGGGCGCTCGCCTGACAGCCCAGATCACATTGGCTGGTCGTCATCTGGTCCTTGTTCCCTCAGGCGCGATGACGGGAATTTCCCGCAAGCTCCCGGACAAGGAACGTCAGCGTCTCAAGCGATTGCTGCGCGAAATCGTACCGCCCGAGCACGGCGTGATCGTCCGTACGGCAGCCGAAGGTGCCAGCGAAGAGCAGCTGCGCGCGGATGTCGAGCGCCTGACCAAGGCGTGGAGCGACATCCAGGAGAAGGCGAAGGCGTACAAGTCGGCGCCAACCCTCCTCAAGGGAGAACCCGAGCTCGCAGTGCGTGTGGTGCGCGATATCTTCAACGAGGACTTCAACTCCCTGAAGGTTCAGGGCAACGGGGCATGGAAGACCCTCTCCGACTATGTGGGAGAACTTTCGCCCGAACTGTCTTCCAGACTGTCCCACTGGACCTCGGACAGGGACATCTTCGCGGAGCATCGCGTGGATGAGCAGCTTGCCAAGGCGTTTGATCGGAAGGTCTGGCTGCCCTCGGGTGGCACGCTGGTCATTGACCGCACCGAAGCCATGACGGTCATCGACGTCAACACAGGCAAGTTCACGGGAGCTGGCGGAACTCTGGAGGAGACGGTCACTCGGAACAATCTCGAGGCCGCTGAGGAAATTGTCCGGCAGCTGCGCCTGCGCGACATTGGTGGAATCATCGTCGTCGACTTCATCGACATGGTTCTCGAGTCCAACCGTGATCTGGTACTGCGAAGGCTCATCGAGTGCCTGGGTCGGGATCGCACCCGCCATCAGGTTGCAGAAGTGACATCATTGGGTCTGGTTCAGATGACGCGTAAGCGCGTGGGTCAAGGACTCGTGGAGGCGTTCAGTACGCCGTGCGAGGCATGCGAGGGTCGCGGGTACATTCTGCACTCTCATCCCGTTGAGCGCGCCGACGGCGGCGAGGTTCATCAGCGCCGGGGCAAGAAGAACGCGAAGCCTGTCTATTCCGCCCCGGAGCAAGCCTCCTCATCGTCCGATGAGGAGGACAAGCGCGATGGCATCAAGGCGGCTCTGAACTCGATTGCCGCCGCTGCGGGCAAGGTCCACGAGTCCGGAACCGAGGATGACAAGCCTCAGGCACGCGAGCGCAAGACGGGCAAGGGCTCCCGCAAGGGTCGGGAGCGCGGCTCCAAGGGCTCTCAGTCCCAACAGGATTCCACGCCTTCCTCCGAGCCTCGAGATTCGGGAAGCGACAACTCTTCCGCTTCAGTGTCTGACCGTTCCGAGAGCAAGAAGAACTCCAAGGATGTCGTCAAGACGTCGCACAGGGGAAAGGCGCTGACCACAGCCTCGGTCCCCGATTCATCCAAGGAAGTAACCACTGCGAAGCCCGCCGCACTCCGTAAGGCAGCCAGCCTTCCCGTTGGCAAGGTGGGGCCCTCCACAACCGAATCCGGGGAGCAGGCCTCGGCCGATGCCTCGGAGAAGAGTGGACGCAAGCCTCGCAGGGCCGCCTCCTCGGGAACAATCACACCCGGATCAGGAGCCACGGGAGCGATTTTGAGCTTCCCAGCCAATTGATCCGTGGCGTATCCCATAGGCGAAGCGGCCCCAAAGGGCCGCTTCGGACTTGATTAGCAGCCCTTGAAGTTAGTACCCTTTAGAGTCGGCGCGTTAATCTCGTGCCCAAAAGTCAGCAATGCTCCGCATCACGTGTGAGCAGCCGTAATCAACAGAGATGAGCAAGAACGTGGTTTACGCGATCGTCAAGGCCGGCGGCCGTCAGGAGAAGGTGTCCGTCGGGTCCGTCGTCGTCGTTGACAAGATGGAAGGACAGGCTGGCGAGACCGTCGAGCTGGAGCCCATCATGCTCGTTGACGGTGACAAGGTCACCACGGCTGCCGATGGCATTTCCGCAAAGGTAACCGCTGAGATCGTTCGTGAGGACAAGGGTCCGAAGATTTCGATCGTCAAGTACAAGAACAAGACTGGCTACCGCAAGCGTATGGGTCACCGCCAGAAGCTGACCCGCCTCAAGGTCACCGGCATCAAGTGAGTGTTCGGGCTTCGTCCCGTTTCTCCGTCAACGATTTACTAGAGAGCAGGTTTAGAGATGGCACATAAGAAAGGCGCCAGCTCCTCCCGTAACGGGCGCGATTCCAACGCACAGCGCCTTGGTGTGAAGCGCTTCGGCGGGCAGTTCGTCAAAGCTGGCGAGATCATCGTCCGTCAGCGTGGCACCCATTTCCACCCCGGCGTGAACGTCGGCCGCGGCAAGGACGATACCTTGTTTGCTCTGTCAGCTGGCAACGTCCAGTTCGGCACCCGTCGTGACCGCAAGGTCATCGACATCGTCACTGTGGAGGCCTGAGGCTTCCGGGTCATTTACGTCATGAAGGGGTGGAAGGCAATGCCTTCCACCCCTTCATCGTTTCAATAGTTTTCAACAGTCTTCCCCAAGTCGCCCTACGGCGAGAGGAGAATCATGGCCAGCTTCGTCGATCGAGTCGTCCTCCATGTTCAGGCCGGTAATGGCGGAAACGGTTGCGCCTCGGTGCGCCGTGAGAAGTTCAAACCGCTGGGCGGCCCGGATGGAGCCAATGGAGGTCACGGTGGCGACGTCGTCATCGAGGTCGATCCCCAGGTGACCACGCTGCTCAGCTACCACCATGCCCCGCATCAGAAGGCGGAATCCGGAACTCAGGGTGCCGGTGACATGCGCGCGGGAAAGAACGGTGCCACGCTGGTTCTCAAGGTGCCCTCGGGAACAGTCGTGCGTTCACCGGACGGGGACGTCTTGGCGGATCTCGTTGGCATGGGCGCACGCTATGTCGCGGCCCGGGGCGGAGTGGGCGGTTTGGGCAATGCTGCGCTGGCTTCTCCCAAGCGCAAGGCTCCAGGTTTCGCACTCATGGGTGATGAGGGGGAGCTCAGGGACATCGTGCTCGAATTGAAGTCGGTGGCCGATGTGGCCCTCGTGGGCTTCCCGAGCGCCGGGAAGTCCTCACTGATCGCGGCGATGTCCGCCGCCCGCCCGAAGATTGCCGATTACCCTTTCACGACGCTCGTTCCCAATCTCGGAGTGGTCCAGGCTGGAGACGAACGCTACACGATAGCCGATGTACCCGGCCTGATTCCGGGAGCATCCGAGGGCAAGGGATTGGGACTGGAATTCCTGCGTCACATTGAGCGTTGTGCCGTGATCGTTCATGTCCTTGATTGCGCTACTTTGGAACCCGGCCGTGACCCGATCTCCGATTACGAGCTCATCGAATCGGAGCTGTCGGCCTACGCCGATCAGATTCCTCCCATGGACGATCGTGTTCCGCTCATGGATCGTCCACGCCTGGCAGTGCTCAACAAGATCGATGTCCCGGAGGCGCGCGAGCTCGCCGAGTTCGTGCGCGAGGAACTGGAGGAACGCGGTTTGAAGGTCTTCGAGATCTCCGCGGTGTCTCGGGAAGGTTTGCGTTCGCTGTCCTTTGCGCTGGCCGAAACCGTGGCCAGGGCTCGCGCAGCTGCACCGCAGCCGGAGGAGACTCCTCGTATCGTGTTGCGTCCGAGAGGCCGCGACGAGGCCGCATTCACCATCTCGCGCCGCTCGCGCAGTGGCGAGGACTTCTTCCTGGTTCGGGGCGAGAAGCCCGAACGTTGGGTGCGTCAGACGGACTTCGACAACGACGAGGCAGTGGGTTATCTCGCGGACCGTCTCAACAACATCGGCATCGAGAAGGAACTCTTGCGTGCCGGTGCCAAGGCAGGGGACATGGTCGTCATCGGTCCGGAGGATTCCGGATTCATCTTCGATTGGGAGCCCACCATGCTGACCGGTGCAGAACTGCTCGGTCCGCGTGGTACGGATCTGCGCGTCGATGAGTCCTCTCGTCCATCGCGCAAGCAGCGCCGCGATGCCTACTTTGACCGTATGGATGCCAAGGCGGAGGCCCGCGAAGAGCTGTGGATGGATCGCAAGGCTGGACACTGGACTGACCCGACGGCCGATTAGTGGCACTATAGCTGTGTGAAGGCTCCACTGCTCAACCGTCGCCTGCTGGGTCAGGCCAAAAGAATCGTCGTCAAAGTTGGATCGTCATCCCTTACCTTGCCGGACGGTAACTTGAACGCGGTCCAGCTCGCCGAGCTCGCGGCGGTGCTCAGTGCCGCCCACATGCGGGGCCAGCAGGTGGTTCTCGTGTCTTCCGGTGCCGCTGCGGCAGGATTGGCGCCGCTGGGTCTGAGCGGCAAGCCGAGCGAGATGCCCCTTCATCAGGCGGCGGCGATGGTGGGGCAGACCCGGCTCATGGCTGCCTATCAGGCCGAGTTCGCCAAGGCGGGCATTACCATTGGCCAAGTGTTGTTGACGGCGGAGGACGTCGTCAACCGCCGCCACTATGCCAACGCCCAGAGCGCGCTGTCGACTTTGCTGTCGCTCGGCATCATCCCCATCGTCAATGAGAATGATGCCGTGGTGACAGATGAGTTGAGGTTTGGCGACAATGATCGTCTTGCCGCTCTGACATCGCATCTTGTGGATGCGAACGCTCTCATTCTGCTCACGGATGTTGATGGTCTGTACACCGCGCCTCCGCGAGTCCCGGGATCAAAGCTGATCTCCGAGGTCAGCGCGATGGGTCAGCTGGAGGGGCTTGAGATCACCAGTCGTGGTTCCAACGTCGGCACCGGTGGGATGCGCACCAAGGTGGATGCCGCCGATCTTGCGTCTTCCGGTGGAGTCTCGGTCCTACTCACTTCGGCCGAGAACATCGGACCCGCTTTGGAAGGTGAGAGCGTGGGCACGTGGTTCTATCCCACCGGACGTCGCTCCTCGGCTCGTCATCTTTGGCTGGAGCACGCGGCACAGGTGCGAGGCAAGATCATCGTCGACGACGGCGCTGCCGCAGCACTTCGACGTCGCGGGACCTCTTTGTTGCCGGTGGGCGTGATGGCCGTGGCAGGTCGCTTCGCAGCGGGAGATCTGGTGGAAATACGTGAGCCGGGCGGACGCGTGATCGGACGTGGGCTCTCGGGCTTCTCCTCAGAGGACTTGGCGCGCATTGCAGTGAATCGTGAAGAGGCCCACGGGCTGCGCCCGGTGGTCCACGTGAACGACTTGGTGCGTACGAGGCTCCAAGAGTCGAAATGATTCACACTGTAGCGACATGATACAAAGCGGTCCGGTTTCTAACATTGGGAGTTGTGGTAAAGTGCCCTCGTTTTGGGACTTTTCCTCAGGTAGCTTCGGTTGAGCAACCCATAGTGCCCCGACTCTTCCCGTGTGCAAAGTCGGCGGGTTGGGCGAAAAAGTGGCGAGAATCCAGAGATACTTTGGGTACTGGCGCCATTTTGGCGGGACGATGGACCCGCTAGCACCGCAATCGTGACATCGTCCACTGTTTGCCCCCCTCGTCTTGATATACGGACGAGGAGCTGTTTACTCTAACTGCGTATCCACCAAGCGGATACATCCCGTCACGAGCGGGTATCTCCTCAACACAATGTGCTGGAAGGGATGAAGGCAATGGTTCAGCCCACTACCATGAGAATCCACGAGGATTCCGCTTTCATGTATTCCCTTCATCATGTGTGCGTCTATTGCCGAATGCGTATGCAACCCTGCACCGGTAAGTAGATCCGGACTACGCCTCCAAGCGTTCTGCGCTACCAGCCTGAAGTACAGACCTTGATCCAAGCACATGCAGTGAACGGATAAATGACTATGACAGTCCAACTGACCACCATCGATACCCTCGCCAGTAAAGAGACTCGTGCTCAGGAGCGCATCACCGAAGCATTCATCGGTGTCGATTTGACGCTTCTGGGTGCTGTTTCGGCCGAAGAATATGCTTCTCTAGGCCTCGATCTTCCGGTGGAGTACGTGAGCTTCCCCAAGCTGGCTTCCTGCGCAGGAGCTGCTTGCTCCGGCGGACTCGACTTCATTTCCCTGTCCAAGGAGTTCCAGACGCGATCGGATCGTGTGAGCGACATGGATGCAGTACGCACGATGGCTCGAATTCTCGATTCCGGGCAGGGTGGGTTCTCCGCCGAGGTGCCCGCGCAGCGCGAGTGTTTCGATGAGGCGGTCGGTTTGCTGACGAAGCAGCGCGACGGATGGGGGTGCGTCGAGGTTTCAGTCGTTGACAACTCCGATGTCGAACGACTTGCGGCTCCGGCTGCGCAGGCGCGCGCCAACGGTATTCAGACCTCGGTCCGGGTGAGAGTGGAGGACCTGATCCACATCGATCACGCAGCGTTGGTCTCGTGGGCCGACTCGGTCCGATTGATCACTGCGGATCCTCACAAGGCTCGCGAGGCGCGATTTGCTCTGCGTTCAGCAGCTCATAGAATGAAGCGGGAACTTCGAGTCCTCGTCGAGATCGGTATCGTCATCTCCGGAAGCCAGCAGGCGGCGAACGAACGAGCCCTCCTCGTTGAGGCGATGCAGGGTGCGCCTGCCTTCGAAGGCAGGGCACGAGTGATCGGCACCGTCTACGATGTTGCCGATATGGTGGAGTCGTGGATTGGACTCGGTGCCGCCGACGGCGTAATTTTCCTGCCGGCTTCGCTTCCGACCGATCTCGCATCCGTCATCCGTGGAGTACTTCCGTTGCTGAAGGCTCGCGGAACATCCATGGCCGCCTGAGCAACGGTGGTGCGGTTGACACGTGCCATATGACACATGAGAGAGAATCCCCTCAGATCAGGTTGGGTATCGTGCGCAGGCCACGGGAAGGGCATGAGTCGTGGTTCGCGCGGCGGGCAATGACGCCCCAACCAATCGTCTGAATGAAGACAACAAGAAGTGGTCCGCAGGAACTCCTGCGGACCACTTCTTGTTGATGCAGTGTCTGAAGGCCTACTTCTCAGCGTCCGTCTCGGCGATCTTGGCGCGCACGGCGTCCATGTCCAAGGCATTGACCTGCGAGATGAGGTCCTCGAGGGCCGTTGCGGGAAGTGCGCCCGCCTGCTCGAAGACACGGATGCCATCGCGGAAGACCATGAGAGTGGGAATGGCAGAGATGCCGAAGCTGGACGCCAACTCCTGCTGGTCTTCGGTATCCACTTTGCCGAAGACCACATCGGTGTGAGTCTCGGATGACTTCTCGAAGATGGGGGCAAACTGGCGGCATGGCCCGCACCACGATGCCCAGAAGTCCAGAAGGACGGTACCTTCCTTGACAGTCTCGTTGAAGTTTTCTGCTGTGACTGCGATGGTTGCCATATCTACCTCTCGTGAACTGGCGGCCCGTCTGACCGATCCTTACAGGGGAACGACATGGGTCTGTCAGCTATTCCCGCAAGCGCGAGGGACGGGTTTGAGGTGGGACGTTCCCGCGCATCTTGGTGTTAGCTGAGCCGCGGCTCCAGCGATACGTTGCAAAAACACGTAGGCTTGAGTCATGGCAGGATTGACACCGGTAGAAGGCGTTGAGGCGGCAGCCCGACGTGCCCAGATTGCCTCGCGGGAACTGCGGGAGGCCACCAGTAGTTCCAAGGACGCACTGCTGCTCGGAATCGCTGATGCCCTTGAGGCTGCCGTTCCGCAAATCGTCGAGGCGAATGCCATTGACATGCGGTCGGGACGCGATCAAGCGATGAGCGATGGTCTCCTCGATCGTCTCCTCCTCACCCCGCAGAGAATTGGTGGCATTGCCGATGCCGCACGGCATGTGGCCTCGCTACCGGATCCAGTGGGTGAGGTCGTTCGTGGACAGCGCCTACCCAATGGTCTGACACTGAGGCAATTGCGCGTCCCGATGGGGGTCATCGGGATGATTTACGAGGCTCGGCCCAACGTCACCATTGATGCGGCCGCCCTTGCGCTCAAGGCGGGATCGGCGGTTCTGCTGCGTGGTGGACGTGCTGCATTGGAGACGAACGCGACTCTTGTCGAGGTGATGCGCCGCGTCGTCGTCGACAACGGTTTCGATGCCGATCTGGTTCAGACGATCGACGAATACGGGCGTGAGGGTTCTGTGGCGCTGATGCGTGCGCGCGGCCTGGTGGATCTCGTGATTCCCCGGGGTGGAAGCGGACTCATCCAGACGGTCGTGCGCGAGTCACTTGTTCCCGTGATTGAAACTGGCGTGGGCAACTGCCATGTCTACGTCGACCGTGGCGCGAGTCTGGACAAGGCGCTGGCCATCGCCGTCAACGCGAAGACGCACCGGCCCTCCGTGTGCAACGCCGCGGAAACCCTCCTTGTACACCGGGATGTCGCGGGCGAGTTCATTCCGCAGGTACTGCATGAACTCGCGGAACGTGGTGTCGTGCTACATGGCTGTGAGGCAACGCTGGCACTGGCTCCGGTGGGAGTTGAGGTTCTCGAAGCCACACAGGAGGATTGGGAGACGGAGTATCTGGCACTCGAAATGGCCGTACGTATTGTTGACTCCGAGGAAGAGGCGATCGAGCACATCCGTACGTATTCGTCGGGCCACACGGAGGCGATTGTTTCCCAGGACATGGCGGCAGTGCGCCGTTTCACCGGTGCTGTTGACACCGCCGCCATCATGGTGAACGCTTCGACGCGTTTCACGGACGGCGGCGAACTCGGATTGGGTGCTGAGATAGGCATCTCAACCCAGAAGCTCCATGCGCGCGGGCCGATGGGCCTGACCGAACTGACAACCACGACGTGGATTGTCGAAGGGGATGGGCATGTTAGAAGCTAACGTTCATGTTCCCATAAGAGAGGTTCCTGGACGCGTGCGGCGGATCGGGATCATGGGCGGAACGTTCGACCCCATCCATCACGGGCATCTGGTGGCCGCTTCCGAGGTGCAGGACCATTTCGGGCTCGATGAGGTGGTCTTCGTACCAACGGGGCGTCAGCCCTACAAGAGCGATCGAGATGTGACAATGCCGGAGCATCGCTACCTGATGACCGTCATTGCCACAGCTTCCAATTCACGTTTTTCCGTGTCGCGGGTGGATATCGAGCGCGAGGGATGGACCTATACGATCGATACGCTACGTGAGCTGCGGAGTTTCTATCCGGGTGCGGAGCTCTATTTCATCACGGGCGCGGATGTCCTTCCCGATATTCTCGGGTGGAAGAACTCTGATGAGCTATGGGAAATGGCGAATTTCGTGGGGGTGACCCGCCCGGGCCACAATCTCGATATCACCGGGTTACCGCCTGATAGCATCACCGTGATGGAGGTGCCCGCGATGTCGATTTCTTCGACGGATTGCCGTGAGCGTGTTGGGCGTGGTGCTCCGATTTGGTACCTCGTGCCGGACGGGGTCGTACAGTACATCGCCAAGTACCGTCTGTATCAGGAACCTGTCGACCAGCAGGGCGCTGAAGTATCCTCGGCGCGGAAGGAGAAAAGCGAATGAGTGAGGAGACACGACGTCTCTCCCGTCGTGAGTTGAGGGAGAAAGGGCTGCTCAAGCCCGTGACGGAAGGCACCTCTCCCATTGAGGAACTCACCCGGACGCAGGAACTCAACCTTCATCGCCTGTCCCGTAAGGAGATGCGTGAACGCGAGAGCACCAGTAGATCGGCAGTTGATGCGGAAGTTGAGGCCGCCAAGAAAGCCGCCGCGGACCGCCTGAAGTCTCAGAAAGAAGCAGAGGCCGCCGCGCGCAAGGCTGCCGCGGACCGTGCCGCCGCGGAGGCTGCCGCTCGGGCGGCCGCGGAACGTGAGAGGGCTGCGCAGGACAGGGCCAAGCGGGAACGTGCTGCTCAATCGGCTCGAGAGGCGGAAGCCGAGCGCGCCGAGGCAGAGCGTGAGCGCATCGAAGCGGAAGAAGCTGCTGCAGTCGCCGCCGAGCAGGAGCGCCTTGCTCGTGAGAAGGCGGAGCAGGAGAAGGAAGCTCAGGGAGCCGAAGCACGAAAGGCGGAGGAAGGGCGACGCAGCGTATTCGAGCGTTTTGTCAAGGACTCCGGTCGGAGCGATGAGGCAGAGCGTAATGCGGACGAGCGCACAGGGTCCGAGGACAAAGCGGACGAACGTGCTCCGGACGAGCGCCGCGTTGCTGAGCACGACGTCGCCGGCGTCGTGGGTGGACTTGGCGTTTCCCGAATGGAATCCGAGGACGAAGCCGATGATGATCTCGACGACCCCTCGGCTGGTAGCCTGCAAGACCGTCTTCTTGCGCGCGTGCGCGAAGACGGCTTCGCGTCGGTCGGCAGTGGCTCTGCTGAGAAGAACGTGGACGACAGTGACAGCACTGCAGTCGGCAGTGCCGCACATGGCGATGAAGATGAATTCGAGGGCCTACTTCGCGGAGAACTTGCGCGTGCAGAGGCGGAGTCCTTCGACTCTTCCGCACGTGAAGGCAATGCATCCGACAGTGGCGGAAGCCCAGCGGAGAGCGACAACGCTGACGACAATGCGGTCCTGTCCAAGCCACATGAGGGCGAGGCCGTCGCGCCCGTGCTGGAAGCCGAATACGGAGTTTCCAGTCTGCAGGACGAAAAACCGCGCAGTGGACTCATGACCGCTATTGGTATTCTCATCGGATTGGTCTTGGGGCTGCTCGTTGGATTGGGAGTGCGGGCCATGATGTCCAATTCGGACGGCGAGATTGCGCCAGAGGTGTCTGTGGCCGTGGTCCAGACTTGGAACCCCGTACTAGAGGAGAACAGTGACTGCATCTGAAGAAATCAAGGAATACGCTCGTCTCGCCGCTGAAGCGGCGGCGGACGTCAAGGCGACGAGCATCGTGGCAATTGACGTGTCCGAGCGTCTCATTCTCACCGAGGTATTCCTTGTCATATCGGGGTCCAGCGATCCACAGCTGCGTGCGATCGTCAACGGCGTGGAAAAAGCCATGCATGACGCGGGCGTCAAGAGGCAGCGTAGAGAAGGACTCGAGCCGGAGATTCACTGGGTGCTGCTGGACTTCGGCGATCTGATCGTGCACGTGCAGCGAGACGAGGACAGGGAGTTCTACGCACTGGAAAAGCTCTGGGGAGATTGCCCGGTCATCGATCTGGGTATCACTCTCGAAGGCGATGAACCGAGCACGCTCGATCGTTTGCTCGCGGGTTCCACAGCGGGTGTTTCGGGCGCCACCGACTCGAGCGTTGCCGGTTTGAGTTCCGTGGATGGGAGTGCTGACTCGGCCGGGGCGGGCTCCGACGAATGAGTGCCGGACGCGTTGTTTTGTGGCGGCACGGTCAGACCGACCTGAATGTGCAGGGCCGGATTCAAGGCTCGCAGGACTTCCCGCTCAACGATGTGGGCAGGGCCCAGGCAGCGGCGATCTCGGAGGAGATCGCCGCGATGGTGCCCGCACGCATCCTCAGTTCACCTCTGTCACGAGCATCGGATACCGCACAATGCGTTGCCGACAGGGTTGGTGTTCCAATTGAACTGGATGGGCGGCTCCAGGAGCGGAACTATGGCGAGTGGGAAGGACTGAACCGGGAACAGATTCTTGCGCGCGACCCCGTTCAGTACGAGGTCTGGCGCAACGGCGGTCATCCCGTGGGGCTGGGAATCGAGCCGAACAGTGCTGTGGGGGATCGTTTCGCGGCTGTTGTCTCGGAGGCTTCCACTCAGATGGATGGCGGTACGTTGCTGGTGACCGCCCACGGCGCGGCCATTCGTGCGGGTATTGCCACCTTGCTCGGATTCAACAGTGACATCTGGTCGGGATTGCGTGGTTTGGACAACTGTCACTGGGCGATGCTCATTCCTCAAAGCAACCGCTCACCGCAATGGTGCCTGACCCATTACAACCAGCTTGCGGCGCCGGAGAACGGCGCCGAACTGCGGCTGCGCTAGCATGTGGCTCCCGCGTCAGAGTTGGGAGCGAAGGCTCGATTCTGGCGGTTCGGCAGTGAATGGGCGGGTATTCTTCGCGTGGTGTGAATCTCATCGGTTTGCGCCTCATCAATTTGTGTCGCGAGTCGGGGCTATGTAAAGTAATACAAGTCCGAGGGGCTATGGCGCAGTTGGTAGCGCGCTTCCATGGCATGGAAGAGGTCAGGGGTTCGAATCCCCTTAGCTCCACAAATATGATGAGGGTCTCCCAATCGGGAGACCCTCATTTTGATTTTTGCTGGCTTGAGCCGGGGCGAAACCCCAGAGGGCACAGACTACGGGCCATTGGGATGTCCCGTCGGTTGAGTGTGGTCCAGTTGGTTGAGCAAGGTCGAAACTTGGGATGTCCCGTCGGTTGGGGATCTGCTGTCGGTTGAGTGAGTTTGCGCAGCAAACGGAATCGAGATCAGGAACTGTTGTATGGGTGGCCGGGGCGGCAGCAACTCGTCAGCATGCGATCACGGCGCTGGATTACCGAATACATAGGTGTATGCCAACGAGGTAATCACCGGTCTACTCATATGTTGATATGCGGTCTACTCTTATCAATATGATCGTGGGGAGGTACCAATAATGAATCTGGACGTCGAAGATGTACCCCAACATGCAGCTACCGGAGACCTTCCTCCGAAGAACTGGATTGATGAGTTGTTGGATCAGGCTTATCGCCGGGCCAAGGAGCATGAAGAGGGCGAAGTTGCTGACTACATCCCGGCGCTGGCTTCTGCCAACCGGAGTCAGTTCGGTGTGGCCGTCGTCGATACCAGTGGTGAGACGTATACCCAAGGGGATACCGAAACAGAGTTTTCCATCCAGTCAATCTCCAAGGCTTTTGTATACGCACTGTTGTGCGATCGTGTTGGACATCAGCAAGCTCTCGAAATCGTCGGGGTGAACAATACTGGTTTGCCCTTCAACTCCGTCATCGCTATCGAACTCAATCACGGTCACCCAATGAATCCGATGGTGAACGCCGGTGCCATCGCCACCACGGCAATGGCACCGGGCGACACCCCGGGCCAACAATGGCAGTTCATCATCGAAGGTCTTTCTGCCTTTGCCGGTCGCTCGCTGTCTCTCGATGAAGAGGTCTATGCCTCCGAGGCGGCAACCAATCAACGCAATCTGGCGATCGCACGCCTTTTGGAGAGCTATGGCCGTTTGCACGGCGATCCAGAGGCGGTGGTGGATGTCTACACGAGACAATGTTCCCTGCGAGTCAGTGCCGTTGATCTGGCGGTCATGGGAGCAACGCTCGCCGATGGCGGAGTCAACCCATTGACCAATAGCCGGGTCGTCTCAGCCGAGGTGGCACGTGACACCTTGGCTGTGATGGCCTCAGCAGGCTTGTACGAGAACTCGGGCGAGTGGCTATTCGAGATAGGCCTACCTGGTAAATCAGGCGTCGCAGGAGGTCTCGTTACTGTCTCGCCGGGGAAGGTGGGCATCGGCTGCTATGCTCCGCCGCTGGACAAGGCAGGAAACAGTGTACGTGGCCAAATCGCCACAGCTTACCTCTCCAAAGCCCTCGGGCTAAATGTTTTTGCATCCAAACCATATTTTTCGAACAAAATCGAGGTGCCATCATGAGCCACGCAGAATCATCCACGCCGGTCCAAAATCGCGTCTCTTGGACGCCGATGGTTGGCCTGTTCCTTGCACAGGTTCTGATGTCCTTCAATGTTGCCGCTCTACCGGTTTCTCTGGGAGGAATGGTCAACGATTTTGGCGTGCCACCCACTGATGTCTCCACGGCAATCGTCACCTACGGTTTGCTGGTAGCTGCCTTGGTCATGGTGGGAGCCAAGATTGGCCAACGCGTAGGTTGGGTACTGGTATTCCGCATCGTCGTCGCAGTGTTTGCTGTTTCTGCGACCATGATGGTTCTTGCTCGCTCGGTCAATTGGGTCATTGGTGCTCAAGCTCTGGCTGGCGCATCTGCGGCAATCATTGTTCCTTCCCTGGTGGCGTTGATTGCAGAAAACTATCAAGGATCGCAGCAGGCGACCGCGATCGGTTCATTGGGTTCAGCCAGAGCACTTTCCGGAGTCAGTGCGTTCCTCATTGGTGGAACCCTGGCGACATTGGTGGGTTGGCGGCCCGTTTTCATGATTGTTTTGGGAATTGCCATTGTGGTGTTCTTCTTTAGTTTCCGGCTGCGGAGCGATCGTGGTGACAAATCCGTCGAGATCGATGTCGTGGGTGCCTTGCTCATTGGTGCCGGCATTGTTCTTCTTACGCTTGGTGTCAACAATCTCAATGGCTGGGGGCTGTTGCGACCAGAGGTCGCGGCTCCCTTCGATGTGGCGGGACTGTCTCCAGCTCCCATACTTGTCATTCTTGGTGTCTTGTTCGTGCAGGCTTTCTTCTTGTGGACCCGTAGCCGCACCCGGAATGGGAAGGTTCCGTTGGTGAGCTTGACGGTGTTCCGTTCCTCCAGAGAGCGTGCCGCTGTGTACGCAATGTTTATTGTCGTTGGTTTGGAAGCGGCATTGAACTTTACGGTGCCTCTCTACATCCAGATTGTTCAGGGTCGCACCCCATTTGACACCTCCATGGCGATGCTGCCCTTCAACTTGACCGTCTTCTTCACCGCGATGCTCGTGGTGCGCTTCTACAAGCGGTTCAGCCCTCGTCAGATCGGCATGTTTTCCTTCACTCTCACAACAGTCGCGCTGGTCTGGCTTTCCTTCGTGGTGACCAACAACTGGGAGACTCTCCCAACCATTCTCGGACTCTTCGTCTTTGGTGTCGGTCAAGGTGCTCTTGTTACTTTGGTGTTCAACGTGCTCGTCACGAGCGCCCCGAAAGAACTTGCTGGTGATGTCGGATCAGTACGCGGAACTACTCAGAACTTGGCATCGGCGGTTGGGACGGCCATCGCGGGGGCTCTTCTGGTGGGAATTCTCTCGGCGAACATCACCACCGCGCTGGCCACCAGAGTCGAGTTTCCCGAAGAGGTCGTGAGTCAGATCGATCTGGACAACACGAACTTCGTTTCCAATGATCGTTTGAGAGAAGTTCTCAGTGAGACCACGGCAAGTCCCGAGCAAATCGAGGCTGGTGTGGCACTCAACGAGGAAGCCAGACTCTCGGCTCTGAAATCTGGTCTTCTCGTTTTGGCCTGTGTGAGTGCTTTGGCCATTTTCCCAGCAAGTAGGCTTCCCAAGTACCGGCCTCATGAGATCCCGGACCCCTCAGACATCACGAAGTGACAGCCAATGTCGAGTTGGCGGCTTCTGGATCACATCGGCTTGAGGTTCTGCTTGAGCCTGCCGAGTATTCGTTCCAGTCGCCTCGCGCGAGTCTGCTCGGTCTTTGCGTCGAAGTACAGCTTTGCATAGGTGCGCTTGACCGAGGGTGACATCTGCGACCAGTTGGTGTAAGCGGGTTCGTGACCACGGATGAGTGAATCGAGTTCATCGTTCTGGCCCGTATCGGGTGCTGGGGCAACCGGGGTGTCCCATGTGCCTTCTGCCTGCGCAGACTCGATGGCAGCGAGGCCCATCTGGGTCATGATTCCCCGTTCCATCAGCTTCTGGACCAGAGCACGATTGCGGGGCGACCACTTGCTTCCTCGGCGGCGAGGGGCGAAATACTTGATGTAGGCCAGATCATCGATTCGTCTTATCTGGCCATCGATCCATCCGTGGCACAGGGCCTCCTCAAGTGCTTCGGCAGCACTCAAGGTCTTGGGGCCTGAGGCCTTGCCGAACACGAGCCATGCGCCGTCGGCGTGCATTCCTTGCTCTGACAGCCACATGCGCATCATCGCGCGATCCTCGAACACGATGCCATGTTCACTATACGAAACGGAGTCCTCGCCACCTTGCGTTCCCATGCCACCTCCTCGTGTGTCCACCCTACCTTCGGTTGGCAAGGAGTTGTCCGTGGCATGGCCCAATCGTTCCTGACGTCATGGATGAGATGGTCCGTTGGCCTGCAAGCCATTGATCGACTTCTGCTCCCGCTTCGGACACATCTTCGCCTCGGATGGCGAGGCCATCGACAACTGTCGAGTTCGTCAGGGCCGCACGGTAGTCGTCGTCGACGCCACTCATCCCGCTGACGGCGTAGGTGACGAACGGAAGAATGGTCTTGTTCGTGAGATCGACGCTTTCGACGAAGGTATACATGATCATCGGGGCTTGTTGCGACCAGACGGGACTACCGATGAAAACCGTGTCGTAGCCGCTGACATCGGGAAGATCTCCGGCGATACCCGGTCGCGCGTCGGCGTCTTGCTCGGCACGGTTGCGATCGACGACGGCGTCGTAATCGTCGGGATAGGGCTCGGCCGGGACGATCTCGTAGATGTCGGCATCGATGCGTTCGGCGATCATCTCCGCGAGGATCTTGGTGTTTCCGATGTCGAGGTCGCGCCGTCCACCTTCCCAGTAGTTTTCCCCGGCACGGGAGAAATGGACGATGAGCACGCTGTTCTCACTCTCTTGCGCCGCAGTAGTTGGCTCATTGGTGCGATCCACGGTGGGGCTGGAAGGTTCTGAGGACGATGGAGAGGGACTTGAGTCGTTCGCCGCGCACCCTCCCAGCGCTGTGCTGGCCACGAATGCCATCGCCAGCAGAGCCCGGATGGGGAACGGTCGTTGTCGCGTCGGCATCTGTTGTTCACCTGTTTCTTGCGGGGTGTTTCAGCGGAAAGGAGAGGTCGCAATTACGACGAGCCTGATGGACGCGAGGCTGAACGATCCTGTGTTTCCCCTCAGTACCCCAGATTGCCGAGCCAAGCGGCGACCTCGGTGTCTGCGTCGTCCATGTCATTACGTGAGATGGTGAAGGCATCGGTGACGACCGCGGAGTCGGGAGCCAGTTCCTGGATCGACTCCACGGTTCCTGCAAGGTTGCTTCCACCATGGGTGCTGAAAGGAATGATCGTCTTGCCTCCGAGGTCATGATGCTCGAAGAATGTGTACATCACCATGGGAAGATCGCTCCACCAAATTGGGTATCCCACGAAGATGGTGTCGTATGATTCCAGATTCGGCACAAGAGACTTGAGTTCGGGACGGGCGTTGCTGCCTTGTTCCTGGCGTGCCTGATCTACGAGACTCTCGTGGTCGAGGGGAAGCTCTTCGGCAGTCTCGACACGAAATACACCCGCGCCGGTGGTCTCTTCAATGAGTTGGGCAACATACTGAGTGTTACCAAGGACCTGGCCGTCCACGACGTGAGTGCTGTTTTCCTCTTCTTCGGTCATGCCTTCCGGGTTGCTCGTCTCGGGTACGGAGAAATACACGATGAGGGTGGAACCGGCTTCTTGCTCCCCTGACAGGGCAGTGGGGGAGTCTTCGGATTGCGGCTGTATCGGATCCGGTGTGTTTGCCTCAGAGGCGGCGCTCTCCTCGGCGGGATCGGGTTGGCCACCACATGCGGTGATTCCGGTCAGGCCAAGAAGGACAGCGGTCATTGTGATGAGCAGTCGTCGGGTCAGTTTGAGCATCGGGTGTTCATTCCTTTTGGTCGCTCGTTGGTGGTTGTTGTCCACGTTCGTAGCCGGTCGGCCGCACACCTAGTCCATGTGTGCCTCCCAGAATTCGATGGCGCCGTCGATCCAGCCTTCTGCGGGTGTTCCGGTGCCGAGACCGAACCCGTGGCCCACGCCCTCGTAGAGTACGAACTGCGCATCAATCCCTGCGCGTTGCAGGTTGGAGATACGCTGTTCCATCACGGTGGGACTCGCGATGCCATCATTGGAGCCGACGACGGCGAATGTTGCCGGATCGCTGTTCGTGTAGTCGGTGTGGCCGGTGTAGCCCATGATGACAGTCGCAGGGCGGGCATGCTCAGTTACTCCAAACCTCTCGGTACCATGGCTGCCGATATTGGCAGCCATTCGTGCCCCTGCGCTGCTGCCCCACAGCGAGTAATCCTTCGTACTCACCCCGAGACTCTCACTATTTGCACACACATAATCGATTGCCTGTGCGAGATCCTGGGTTGCAGGAAGCCCTCCGCCACCGACGCGGTAATTGAGCACAAATGCGTTGTGGCCACGAGCGGAGAGAGCTTGAGCGTAGGGGAATCCTTCGTGAACGGAGCCAACATAAGAGAACCCTCCGCCGGGCGAGATGATGGCAAAGGGTGCATCCGGATTGCCCGCGAAGAAGAACAGACCAACGTTGGCCTTCTCGGGGTCGGCGGCGACCGCGTCCTCGCTGTACACCGGTTGCCACGAGAGCTTCCCGTTGCTGGCATCGGCAACCAATGTGTTGAGAGTCTCCGCGACTTCTGAGGAGTTGACGTTGCTGTGATAGGGCAACAGACGCGACACGTCAGAGACTGTCATGTCCGGTGGAATACGCTGCGAGTCAGGGAAAATCAGATGACCGAACCCGGCGAAAACGGGAGTGGAGATCACCTCGGTCAGAAGGCTGGAATCATTGAACTCGGATATTGACGACGCGGCAGAAGGAGAATCGGTTCCCAGGGAGGTTGAAGCCGGGGTGGGCGTGGGAACACGGGGCGCAGTAGTTTCAGTTGTACATCCGGCGAGCAGAAATGCCGTGCCCACAAGGAGTACTCGAGATACTTTCACGGGGCTTGCGCTCCTCCCGATACTTGGTGGCATACGTTCGCAGGTGCGACAACGGCTGAAATCCAACCTTTCCCGCCGTCATGGTACTTGTTTCAGTACAACCCATGTAGCGGTCCCGGAGAAGTAACCGACTATCAGTGGACTGGCAGTACGCCCCAAACTCTGCTGGATGCACCTAGCGTGGAAACAGTAAAGTGCCGCTGGGCGACTTCACGTGACAGGTCCTCAACGGGATGGAAGAGACCATTGTGAGCGTTGGTCTGGCCACGGCCCTTGTTGGCAGAGGCATCGACGACCTTTCGTCGGCACCACTTCCCCTCGATGACAAAGATGCAGAGGATGTGGGAGTAGCCCTTGCGTCGATTCGTTCTCAGGCGAGACCGCGCCTCTAGGGCGGACGACGTTGCCTGTCACTACGCAAGATGGAGACCGGTGGCGTGCTTTCCTGCCCGCGAACAACTGGCGAGCCGCGTACTGACAGTACACCCCAATGTCGAGTGTATGGGTCTAGCGTGGAGATCATGGATCGGAAGCAAGATGTGGCGGAGTTCCTGCGTAGTCGCCGTGATCGGATCACGCCAGAGCAGGCGGGCGTGATCGGGGGCGGGCGTCGCCGTGTGCCCGGGCTACGCCGCGAAGAGGTCGCAATGTTGGCCGGAGTCAGCGTGGACTATTACGCTCGGATGGAACGCGGTGACCTGAGTGGAGTCTCGCCTGAAGTATTGGACAATCTTTCCCGTGCCCTGCGCCTTGATGAGGCGGAAACCGATCATTTGCACGATCTTGCCCGGCTCGCCAACTCGCAACCCACGCGCCGCCGTCGTAGGCCGGCAGACCAAACGCTGCGCCCCAGTCTGCAACGATTCATGGATGCGGTCACCGGAGCCCCTGTTGTGATGCGGGACCGGAGGATGACATTTGTCGCGGCAAACACCTTGGGACGCGCCTTGTACTCGCCGCTGCTGGACGATCCGGTCAACCAGAACAACACTGCTCGTTTCATGTTCCTGAACCCGGTTGCGCGAAACTATTTCCCGGACTGGGAGCAGGGGGCAGACGATATCGTCGCCACGATGCGCAGCTACGCCGGGCAGCATCCTCGGGACAGAGCGCTCACCGACTTGGTGGGCGAGTTGGTGACTCGCAGCGATGATTTCGGACGCCGCTGGGCCGCTCACAACGTGCGTCACCACCGAACCGAGGTCAAACGCATCTGCCATCCTGACGTCGGTGACTTGGAATTTACCTACGAGGCCATGGAACTGCCTTTGAATCCAGAGTGGTTCATGTTCGCCTACACCACAGAATCAGGAAGCCCCACCGAGGAGCGACTCAAGCTTTTGGGCAGTCTGGCGGCGTCATACCCGGATGCGTGTATCGAGCCGAGGTAACGCCGGAACCGACTGCGTTCACGAACTCACCAGAATTTCCGCCCGGAAGGCAGTGATTGCGAAATACGATCGTCGTGCAATCGCGTTCGCGGGACGGATGAGCCATACAACAACCGGTAAGGAGAAAACCATGAACATTACGTTGAATAACGGAGTCGCCATTCCTGCGGTGGGTTTCGGTGTTTTCCAGACCCCGCCCGAGCAAACGGTGGAGTCCGTTGCCGAAGCGCTGCGGGTGGGATATCGGCTGATCGACACCGCTGCTTCCTACTTCAATGAGCGCGAGGTTGGCGAGGGAATCCGCCGCTCCGGTCTCGAGCGTTCCGAGGTATTCATTGAGACCAAGGTGTGGATCAGCGACTACGGATATGACGAGACGCTGCATGCCTTCGACAAATCTGCCGGAAAGCTGGGGGTCGACCAGATCGACTTGCTGTTGCTGCACCAGCCGCTCCCCACCGATTTTGACAGGACCATCGGTGCGTACAAGGCGCTGGAGAGATTGCTTGCGGATGGGAGAGTCCGTGCGATCGGAGTCAGTAACTTCATGCCCGAGTCCTTGGCGAATCTGCTGGAGCAGACTGATGTCGTACCTGCGGTCAATCAGATCGAAGTGCATCCGTACTTTTCTCAGCCAGATGTTCAGGCTGCCAATGCTGAGCATGGGATTCTGACCCAGGCGTGGTCGCCAATGGGCGGAATCACAAGCTATCGTGGTGATTCGAGTCGTTCCACTTTCAACGATCCGGTGATCGGCGAGATCGCGGCTGCTCACGAAAAGACAGCCGCGCAGGTCATGCTGCGTTGGCACGTGCAGCAGGGCCGCTCTGCGATTCCAAAGTCGGTCAACCCACAGCGGATTGCGTCAAACTTTGATGTGCTTGACTTTGAACTGTCAGCTGACCAGCTTGCAGCAATCGACGCTCTTGACACGGGTGTGCGCGGTGGGCCCGATCCTGCAGCAGTCACCGTGGAGGCGTTCGGCCGCGACATACCTGAAGCCTGATTTCGAAGTACTGGCAGTGTGCATGAGCAGCCTGTTCCAGTTCAGCGCGATAGGCACCGGGTGGCAAATTTGTACCGAGCATCCGCTGTTTGACCAGCTGCGAGCTGAGATCGTCGCGCTGACGGAGGATTTCGACCGGGTTTGGTCGCGGTTTCGCGCCGATTCGCTGGTTGGAGACATCGCGCACGCTCCGGGTGGGGGACGGTTCACGTTTCCCACCCGGGACGAGGCGATGTTGGACTTTTATGACCGGCTCGTCTCTGCGACCGGTGGTGCGGTCAACCCGCTTGTGGGCCGGGACCTCGAGCTGCTCGGATACGATGCCAGTTACACACTGGTCCCCGATGTAGCCGCGATCTCTGGTCGCCGGAGCCAGCGGGCGCGCGGACGGGTTCAATGATGCCCTCGCGAAGATCCGTGACGAAGCAACCAATTGAGAGAAGGTAGACAACCATGACTGACAAAATGACAACCGTGCTTGTCGTCGGAGCAAGCGGCAGTATCGGCCGACATGTCGTTGCGGAATCGTTGCGTGTCGGCTACAACACCCGCGCCTTGGTACGTGATCCCGGGCAGGCCTCGCTTTTCCCAGAAGAGACCCACGTCGTCGTCGGCGATCCGACCGATGCGGATACGCTCGGTGATTCTCTCGACGGAGTGGACGGAATCGTCTTCACACAGGGCACCTTCGACGCCGACCTGCTCGAGAGTGTCAACTACGGGCCTGTCCGCAACGTACTAAAGGTGTTGCAGAAGCCCGCCCGGATCGCGCTGATGACTGCTCTTGGCGTTACCAAGCCCACGCCGGGCCATGACTGGAAGCGACGCGGGGAGCGTCTCGTGCGCGCCAGTGGCCTGTCATACACGATCGTCCGGCCCGGCTGGTTCGACTACAACGAGCCCGATGAGCACCGCCTGGTGATGCTGCAGGGTGACACCCGCCAGGCCGGAAACTCCTCCGACGGCGTGGTTTCGCGCGCCCAGATCGCCCAGGTCTTGGTTGCATCGCTGACCTCGGATGCCGCTGACCACAAGACGCTGGAGCTCGTCGCGGAGAAGGGCGGGGCCCAAGCAGACCTGGACCCGTTGTTCGCTGAACTGAAGTCTGATCCTGCCACTGCTCTCGATGCCGTCCTGGACCGGGACAATTTGCCTCTGGACCAAGAGCCCGCAGAAGTTGTCACCGAGCTCGACGCCGTCCGTGGGCGGTTCTCCGTTTGAGGGAACCATGGGCACCACGAATTGAACAGACCAAGTGAAGGAGATGGCAAATGATCACTCGTACTCTCGGATGTAGCGCCCTCGAGGTATCGGCCATTGGTTTTGGATGTATGGGACTCAGCCACGGTTATGGGAAGCGGCTCGATGATGCCCGTGGCGTCGAGGTTATCCGCCGCGCAGTCGATCTCGGGGTGACATTCTTCGACACCGCGCAGATGTACGGGCCGTTCGTGAACGAGGAGCTCTTGGGGAAGGCACTCGCTCCCGTGCGCGACCGAGTCGTGATTGCGACGAAGTTCGGATTTGATTTCGAAGGGAGCAGTGAGTCCGGACTGAACAGCTCACCGGAGTACATCCGGAAGACCGTGGATGCTTCGCTGCAGCGACTCGGTGTGGAAAAGATTGACCTGCTCTACCAGCACCGGGTGGACCCGGCCGTCCCAATCGAGGATGTTGCGGGTGCCATCAAGGAGCTGATCGAGTCAGGCAAGGTCGCTCATTTCGGCTTGTCCGAGGCTGGTGCATCGACGATCCGCCGAGCGCATGCCGTGCAGCCTGTCACCGCGCTGCAGAGTGAGTATTCGCTGTGGTGGCGGGAGCCGGAGGCCGAGATCATGGCGGTGCTGGAGGAGCTTGGCATCGGTATGGTGCCGTTCAGCCCTCTCGGCAAGGGATTGCTCACTGGCGCCATGGACGCCTCGACTTCGTTCGCCGAAGGGGACGTGAGAGCTTCCCTGCCACGTTACGGCAAGGAAGGCCTGAAGACCGGGGAGAACCTCGTTGAGCTGCTGGCGGCCATCGCGCAGCGCAAGGACGCCACCCCGGCGCAGGTCGCGCTGGCATGGCTGTTGGCTCAGCATCCGTGGATCGTGCCGATCCCGGGCACGACGAAAGTCCGGCGCTTGGAGGAGAACGTTGGTGCTGCGGCCATCGTGCTCACCGATGACGAGCGGGACCAGCTGACCGCGGCTTCGGCGATCATCGACACGTCGATCGCCCGCTACCCCGAGAAGATGCAGAGCTGGATCGACCGCTGACGAACCTCCTCGGGATCCTGACATGATGGAAGAACGGGATCCTGTGATTGGCTTCGTTCTCGGACGGAAAGACTCCCCAAAATTTGGACTGAAATATCAGTTACCAAATTTTGGGGAGTCTTTCATCCTGCGGGTTTTGCGTTGTGCAGTCTTGGCGGCTACACCGTCCTTGTGTAGAACTCCGTCAGCTTGCCGAGCGCGGCATCCACGTACTCGTCGACCCAGTAGGTCTCGATGTGCTGCGCGCCCTCGATGAGGAACAGCTCCTTGTCTTGAGTCCCAGTAGCCTTCGGCAGTGCCTCATCACTCATGTAACGAGTATCGGCTGTGCTTCCGGCGATCATCAGCAGCGGCACGTCGATGAGCTCGAGCTGGTCAGTGGCGTCCCAGCTCATCAGATCGAGCAGGCTGCTCATCGTGTACTTGAACGTTGAACCGGGGCAGGCGTGGGTCTTCCAGTAGTACACGTAGCCCTCGTGGTACAGCGGGAACGGCTGGGCAGCAATCTGCTCGTCGGTCAGATCGGCGTCGCCGGCATAGCGGACCTCTGTGCCTGTGGCTTCCAGAGTTCGTGCTTCGGAAGCCTGACGCAGCCGGTCCTGGATGGTGTCGAGCTGGGAGTTCTGCAACCCGTTGCGGCGCACCGCACCAGAATTGAACATGCTCACCGTGGCGACAGCCTTGAACCGTTTGTCGGACTTCGCGGCGTTGAGCGTGTATCCACCGCCGCCGCAAATGCCCAGCGCCGCCAAACGGTCCGGGTTCACGCCGGGAAAAGTGGCGATGAAATCGGCCATGGCGTGGATGTCGTCTGTGCGGAAGAAGGGCTTGTCCGTACTGCGGGGCTCTCCCTCGCTGTGACCCTGATAGGCGGCGTCCGCAGTGATGGTGATGTAACCGAGCTCGGCCAAGCGCTGCGCGTACCGGCCAGCGACCTGCTCCTTGGTGCCGCCATTGGGGTGGGCCACCGTGATGGCCGGGTAGGATTCGGCCGGGTCGTACCCGGCAGGGGTGTAGACGTTTGCGACGATCTTGAGGCCGCGCAGCTGGTAGCTGACCGGGTGAATGTTGACCTTACCCGGTATGTTTTCCGTGATCGGGTATTCGTAGACGAGACCGAAGGGATTGTCCCGGTAGTCGCGTACCGGGCCCGCATCCGCCATGAGGTCGATGTCAGTCATTGGATTCTCCTTCTCAATCGAGATTCTTGTCAGTCAGGAACGCGTGGATCCGCTCGGCGATCTGATGGTTGTTCTTGTCGCTGAATGCGAAGTG
>WPCI01183018.1_pt1 | contig 83204 bp, 71 predicted proteins | sample 5399871 | NCBI WGS metagenome assembly WPCI01 (sample SAMN12869469, study PRJNA574797) | sludge metagenome | isolation source: wastewater treatment of pH7 | place: China:Beijing | collected 2019-05-20 | reverse complement strand
CCGGGTAACTTCATCTTCCGCACTCGCGAGTTTGAGCAGATGGAACTCGAGTTTTTCGCCGTTCCTGGCACGGACGAGGAATGGCACCAGTACTGGATTGATCTTCGTACCAACTGGTATGTGGACCTCGGGATAGATCGCGACCACCTCCGCCACTACGAGCATCCCAAGGAGAAGCTGTCGCACTACTCAAAGCGCACCGTCGACATTGAGTACACCTTCGGATTCCAGGGATCTGAATGGGGCGAACTTGAGGGTATCGCCAATCGCACGGACTACGACCTAAGCGTTCACGCCGAAGCGTCGGGTGCCAAGCTCGACTACTTCGATCAGGCGACTGGCGAACGATGGACCCCCTACGTAATTGAACCGTCGGCGGGCCTCACTAGATCGCTGATGGCCTTCCTCGTCGAAGCATATTCCGAGGACGAGGCGCCAACTGGTAAGGGCGGGGTTGAAAAGCGGGTCGTCCTGCGCCTCGATCCGCGTCTGTCTCCTGTGAAGGTCGCGGTTCTTCCTCTCTCGAAGAAAGAGGAACTGGCCACCCCCGCAAAGGAACTTGCTTCGAGTTTGCGCCAACTCTGGAACGTCGAATATGACGAGGCTGGTGCAGTGGGTCGTCGTTATCGCAGGCAGGATGAGATCGGCACGCCGTTCTGCATCACCTATGATTTCGATTCACTCGAAGATGACGCAGTCACCATTCGTGACCGCGACACCATGGAACAGGTTCGGGTTCCGATCGCCGAGGTACGCTCGTGGTTGTTGGATCGTCTCGAGGTCGCCTAGGGACTCCCACGCCCATTGAACTTGGAGCAATTCGGGTTCAGACGCCGCTGATACTGGCACCAATGGCCGGGGTCACGGATGCTCCATTCCGGAAGATCTGCAGGGACTGCGGCGAGAGACCACTTGCGCAGCATCACCGTGGACTATTGGAACAGGCCGTCCCTGGAGTGGACGGGCCAGCGGGTTTGTACGTGGCTGAAATGGTTACAGCCAGGGCGTTGCTCGAAAACAGCGAGAAGGCCTGGCACATGGTGCGCCCGGATCCGAGCGAGCGAGTCAGATCCGTTCAGCTCTACGGCACTGAACCAGGCGATCTAGGGCGAGCAGCAGCACTGCTAGTCGACCGGGAGCTAGTCGATCACATCGACCTCAACTTCGGTTGCCCAGTGCCGAAGGTGACCCGTAAGGGCGGGGGAGCCGCGATCCCGTGGAAGCGTGATCTTTTTGAGGACATCGTTCGATCAGTGGTGAAGGCGGCCGACACTCAGGCGCCGGGCGGCCCGGGCAGTATCCCAGTGACGGTAAAGATGCGCATCGGCATAGACGATGATCACATCACGGTCTTTGATGCCGCCGAGATCGCGCAGCGCCTCGGGGTAGCCGCCGTGGGGCTTCACGCTCGCACGCAGGAGCAGTACTACTCCGGGGCGGCGAGATGGACCTGGATTGCGAGACTGAAGGAACGGATGAGAGTCCCGGTCTTCGGAAACGGGGACGTCTTTACTGGCGCTGACGCTACTCGCATGCTTCAGGAAACAGGATGTGACGCCGTAACAATAGGTCGCGGAGCGCAGGGGCGCCCATGGCTGTTTGAAGACGCAGTTTCTGCGATGTGGGGTCTGCCGAAACCGGGCCAGCCGACTCTCGATCAGGTTCGCGAGACGCTCCTCGAACACGCTCGCGGCACCATTGAGGTGGAGCAGAACGAGTTCCGGGCAATGCGTGAGATGCGTAAACACGTTGGCTGGTACCTGAAAGGATTCCCGATTGGGGGAGAAGCCCGTCGACAACTGAACCTTGTAGCCTCTTTACAGGAACTGGAAGAGCGGCTTGCCGAGCTCGACGGAGATCAGATTCTTCCCGCCAGCGCCGCGGGCAGAGGTGTCAGAGCAGGCAAACCTCGGAGGCCACACTTGCCCTATGGTTGGCTTAGCTCTCAAATTCTCTCTGCGGAGGAACGCGAGGGACTGGCTGAAGCTGATGATGGAGGTTCCGGTGGCTGATCTGCTTGAACGATTTCGAGACCAGGACGGGGTTGTCGCAGTAGTACCGCTCACCTCGAAAACACTGAAGGAGACTCGTACCGAATGGGCTGAAGCCGCTTCGGCCGGAGCCGACATGGTCGAGTGGCGTCTGGACTGGCTTGAGCCGAAACGGAGTTCCAAGAAGGTGTCGCTACGCAAGGTTGCCGAGGTTGCGAGCGAGATGCGCGGCCTGACCGGCGTTCCCGTTCTCGCGACGTATCGCACTGCGGCTGAGGGCGGAGCGAAGCGTCGTGGACTCGTTGATGACGAGGACCTTGACTACGATCGTCTTCTTCGTTCTGCCGCTCAGTGGGCTGACGCGGTAGATGTCGAGTACCAGCGCGCCGGCGCGAACGAACTCATCCGTGAGATTCGAGATGAGGTTCCGGTGGTTGGTTCCTTCCACGTGCTTATCCCGATTCATTCGCCAGAGTCCTTCGAAGGGTGGCTTGCTGAGGCCGCCGCTAGCGGAGCCGATGTCGCCAAGCTTTCTGCAATGATGGATGGACCCCGCAGCGCTGAGGCGATCAGGGAAGCACAGATGTGGGCAACCCAGAACCTGGACATTCCGTCAGTGGTTCTGGGAATGGGGTCGGGAGGAAAACAGACGCGCCTCGGCGATGCAGCCCGACGTAGTGCATTCACATTCGCAACGGTGGGACGAGAGAGTGCACCGGGCCAACCAACTCTTAGGGAGCTAAGAGAGTCCCTCTAGGGCCGGTCAGCGATAGGCCACAGGGCCAACAGGTTCTGGCGTTGGTGGGAGAAACCAGGCACAGGAGTTCGGTCGTACGGCTGTGTCGCCATCCGGAGTGATGCGAAGGTCTCCGGACATTACCAGTGGTCGGTTCTCTGCGGGGATGACGACATCTGTTTTCCCAGTGTTTAGGACAACAAGGACATCGCCGCTCAGGTGCACCGCCGTGTTGGCATCACAGTAGCCAGGCCCGTCAAGGAACGCGAGTGTCGAATCCCCCAGTCGGTGTCTTCTTCTGACCAGAAGAGCTTCCTTGGTCAGTATCGCTTGGTCCTTGGCTTTCCTGCCCTTCTCAAGACTCAGCTTGAGCCCGGGTTTTCCTCGATCCTTGACGGTGACCGCGCCGCCAACATGCAGGAAAGGCACATAAACCGATCCGGGAAGCGACGCCGCGTAGAGCATCATTGCCATCTCACGCTGGTCGCTCTTGGAACCTTTGGCCCAGCCGTAATCGGCGCTGTTCCTCACGTAGGGAGAATCGGTCCATTTCGGAAGCGAATACCGCCACGCGGCCGTATGACCCAAAGGGTCACGATCAGCGTACGTCAGTTTTACCCGCTGCTTGATCTCGTGAGCATCCCATGGCGCGGCAACGAGTGAATCGTCGCGAAGGTGATGGAACCACTCTTCAGTTAGGTGATGTAGCGCAGCCTCCCGTGGATACGACGGTATCGCCGCTGCGAGAATTGTCGTGTCACCGGCAAGTTCAACCTCTGCGAGTTGACCCTGGATTGCCTCCGTGAATGCGCGGGCGTCGGCCGCTGAGTCCGGACTTCCCGCCTCGTCATCCACTAGACCCAAATCGACTCCATCGGCATCTGTCGCCAGGATCGCCTGTGCGCGCCGGTGAAGCTCGGAAACATCATGCTCAAGAGTGAGTTGCGGGGGACTGCTCTCTGGCCCAAGGTCCGACTCGTCTTCCGCGAGGAACGCGCGCACAATCACCTTCAGTCCCTGATCATGTGCTTTCTTGACGAACGTGGGAAGAAACTTGGCTCCGACATCCACCCTTGGGCTTGCGGGTCTGATGAGAACTGCGTCGAAACCGAGGTCGGCGATGCTTGGCAGCAGCCTCGCGGTGCGCTTCAGGTCTTCATTACTGAAGGCTCCCGGAAAGTCGCAGATCACAGCGGAGTGCCACCACGGGGCCTCCGTCTTGGCGCGCCGATGAACCATGCGCGTGGTAACGGTCTGGCGCGGTAAATCCACTACTAACCCCCGAGGTTTGTCATCCCAGTAGCGGGTCCGGTCGAATACTCATACTAACCTTAGCCCTGTGCAGCAATCTCAAGTTCTAGAAGTCCGTCCCAGTTTTTTGTGGTCCTACACAACATGGGACGCGGAGCGACGGTTTGGTGAAGCCCCGAAAGAGTCTCATCGAACCCCGTTCGAGCGAGACCGCGCGCGGATTCTTCATTCGGCTGGTCTGCGCCGCCTTGGAACCAAGACACAGGTCCTCGGGCCCGCTACCGACGATTTCGTTCGGACCCGCCTCACCCACACTCTTGAAGTTGCTCAGATAGGCAGAGGGCTAGCGCAGGAACTTGGTCTGGAACCTGACATTGTGGATGCAGCATGCCTGGCGCACGATTTGGGACATCCGCCGTTTGGGCACAACGGAGAAAAGGCACTTGATGAGGCCGCGAAGGACGTTGGTGGATTCGAAGGTAACGCGCAGACATTCCGACTGGTCACTCGCCTCGAAACCAAGGTGCTGGGCCCAAATGGAGAACACGGTGGATTGAACCTAACCCGAGCAACGCTCGATGCTCTGACCAAGTATCCGTGGCGGAAAGGTGAGGGGCCTGATCTAGAGAAGTCCAGTGTCAAGTATGGGTGCTACCCCGATGACACGCCGATCTTTGACTGGATGCGCGAGGAGGCGCCGGAGGGGAGGCGTTGTCTCGAGGCGCAGGTCATGGATCTTTCCGATGACATCGCCTACTCTGTTCACGATCTTGAGGATGCGGTGGCAACCGGCAACTGTGATCTTTCGGAGCTGATCAACGAAAGCGAAATCTCTCGGGTGGTTGACTCGACGCTGCGATGGTACGGAGCTGGATTCAGTGCAGATGAGCTTCGTGACGCGGCTCATCGGCTAATGCGCCAGCCTTTCTGGCCCACCTATTACGACGGGACGTACGCCGGACAGGCACGACTGAAGGACCTGACCTCTTCCCTGATCGGCAGGTTCTGCGGTGCGACGGTCGAGGCGACCCGGGAGCGCTTTGGGGACGGCCCGCTGGGTCGTTACGCCGGTGACCTGGTGGTCCCGCGGGAGATCGAGGCCGAGATAATGTTCCTCAAAGGCATCGCCGTGCACTACGTCATGGCACCGCGGGAGCTCGAGCCCTTGTACTTTCAGCAGCGAACCCTAATCTTCGATCTGGTTGGCGCACTGGCAGAAACGGCGCCGTCAAGCCTCGAAGAACCATTTCGCGCAGAGTGGCTTCGGGCCACTGACGATGCGGGAAGACTCAGAGCAGTAATAGACCAGATCGCCTGTCTAACTGATTTCTCAGCCAGCCAGTGGCACGCCCGGCACTGCGGGATGCTGTCGACTCTTCTCTAGGGCGTGCCTCCCAGATCCCTGCTCGCTGTGGTGACCGTGAAATCCGCGTTTGCTACGTTGTCATCGTTGGCTTTGCCACCAGCAAAGCCTCCTCTTCCGCCTTGCAACCACGAATTTCCCGGGCATCCTCGCTTCAGCACGGATCTAGGAGACGCACCCTTGCACCGCCGGTTCTCAGCGGGCGAACCGCTGGGTCCGCGTGCTCGGCTTAGACTGTGCTCATGCCAGGGCGAATCAAGCGTGAGGATATCGATGCCGTTCGAGAGCGCGCTCGAATAGAGTCCGTCGTTGGCGAGCACGTGACCCTGAAGGGAGCGGGGGCCGGGTCCATGAAGGGCCTGTGCCCATTCCATGACGAACGCACCCCCTCGTTCCACGTTCGCCCCGGACTGGGGCTATGGCACTGTTTCGGATGTGACGAGGGCGGCGACGTCTTCTCATTCATCCAGAAACTCAACCATCTTTCGTTTGTGGAGGCCGTCGAGTATCTGGCAGGGAAGTACGGGGTCACCCTGCGGTACGAGGATGGCGAGGGACCCAGGCGGGGAAACGAACCCGGGAAACGGCAAAGGCTTCTTGAAGCCCACCGTGTAGCGCAGGACTTCTACCGTGCATATCTTGATTCTCCCGACGCCAAGGAGGCCCGCGAGTTTCTCCAGGGACGCGGTTTCGGGAAAGCCGAGGTTGATCGGTTTGGTGTTGGAGCTTCGCCGTCTGGGTGGGACGGACTCATCCGACACCTTCGTTCCAAGGGGTTTACCGAAGAGGAACTGATCGGCTCAGGCCTTGCGGTCCAGGGAAACCGCGGTCCGTACGATCGTTTTAGAAACAGGGTCATGTGGCCGATTCGCGACCTGACTGGCGCGACCGTGGGTTTCGGCGCGCGGCGTCTGGGGGATGACCCAAACTCGCCCAAGTACCTCAACACTCCCGAGACGCCGATCTACAAGAAGTCTCAGGTTCTGTACGGAATTGATCTGGCAAAGAAAGACATCGCAAAACAGCGCAAGGTGGTCATCGTTGAGGGATACACGGACGTGATGGCGGCCCATGCATCCGGTGAGACGACTACGGTTGCGACGTGTGGAACAGCCTTCGGGCGCGAACACACGCAGATTGTTCGACGTCTGCTGGGAGATGTGCAGAGTCCCGCGGCCGGTGTTGTTCTCTCCGACGGTCGTGCGCCCGGAGGGCAGGTCATATTCACCTTTGACGGTGACGAGGCAGGGAAAGCCGCCGCTCGCCGCGCTTACGTCCAAGACCAGTCCTTTGCTGCACAAACTTTCGTCGCGGTTGACCCCGATGGAAAAGACCCTTGTGACCTGTGGGTCGAGCGGGGGCCCGAGGCGGTGCGTCACCTCATCTCAAGCAGAGTCCCTCTTTTTGAGTTCGTATTGCGTTCAGTACTTGGCGAACTCGATCTGAGCAACGCCGAGGGGCGAGTTCAGGGTCTCCGTGCTTGTGCGCCCATCCTGGCCGGTATCAAGGATCGAGCACTGCGCTCCGAGTACATCCGACAGGTAGCCGGATGGCTCGGGATGGAGCCGCGTGAGGTTGAGTCCGCACAGCAATCCGCAAGTCGTGAACGCCCGTCTCAAGACACCCGCAACGCTGATGGGACTTACCCGGCATCCTCCCCTGGTCGCCGACCTTCCCAGGTTCCGACAGATCCGGCCTCGCTCAGCGAGCGCTATGCATTGGCAGTGACGATCCAACACCCATTGGATGTCGTCGGCGCCGGCTTTGAGATGCTTGAGGCGGACTCCTTTTCGGTTCCCACCCACAGGCTCGTTTTCGATGTAATAACAGCAAACGGTGGTCTTGACTCCTTCCTCGACGAACTGTCCAAAGCTGAGAAGGAGGTTGGGGTCGGAAGTAACTCTGTGGACCTGGCAGTTCGCCGATGGGGCGAGCATTTACTAGACGGTCTGGACCGGTCGGCACGGGACCAGGTCACCGCCCTCGTACTCACCGATTTACCGGTGAACGAGGGCGAAGCGGGCGCGATCCGGGACTATGCCCAGGGGATCGTGAGGTCATTGGTCCGAAGGGACCTTCTGAGGCAGGCGAGCAACCTTCAAGCGCAACTGCGCCGCAGCGAGCCGGAATCGGAAGAATACAAGCAGGCCTTCATCCAGTTGATTGACGTCGACAGGAAGAGAAGGGCATACAGCGACCTGTCATAGTTCGGAGTCCCGCATTCTGCCTCGACGTTGCTGACCATGACCAAACCGGGTTCAATTGGGTCATGTTCGGAAAACTGAAAGCGTCGGGTCGCAAGGCAGGCAGGGCCGAGTTACCAGAACCATTCTCAAAGTTCGCTCCGAGTGGCGACCAGAGTCAGCCCTGGGAGGCAGTGGACGGGGATCGGGTGGTGTTGGCTGGGCGTCATGCTCTGGTTCTGATTGGCGAGGAGGGCGTGGAGGACTCAGGTCTGTGGCACGAGCTCCAGTACGTCAAGTGGACGGTGAACAATAGGAGGTTGACCGTCGTTTGGGTTCAGCCGGGACGCGAACCTCTCGTCGTTACCACCGAGACGGATGATCCCAGGTCGCTAATGGGAGCGATAACGGCAAGAGTACAGAAAACCATTGTGGCGACGCGCTCGTTCTACACACCCAGCGGAGTAAAGGTGTCGGCCTCCGTCCGTCGCCGGGTCGATGGAGAACTGTTTTCAACGCTACTGGCAGACGGTGACCTGACCGAGGATGATCGCATTAAGGCAGACGGAATCGAGCAGACACTTCGAGAAGAACTCGGGGTTGAGGATTAGGTCTCAGGGACCCGTTTGGGTTTGGAAAAGGACCCTTTAGCGCCTTAGTATCGTGCTTGCGCATTCCTGCGTAGCTCAATGGCAGAGCATCCGACTGTTAATCGGACGGTTGTTGGTTCGAGTCCAACCGCAGGAGCCGAAAGTGCGGGTCAGAGCGTTAGCTGTTCTGACCTGTTCTGCATCTTGGGGCAAGGGGGCCGACATGAAGCTGTCACAGGTGGCAGAAAGGCCGTTCTACACCGGATATCGATCAACCTTTGTGTTCGGGCTTGATGAGGACGAGTCGGCAGGTGACACAGTCGACGCCTACGTTCGGCAGTGGCTAGAACGGATCTCTCCCGGTTGCGGGGTTGAGGACCGGGGAGAAGACTACACAGAGCTTCAACTTTCAGGGGGAGTCTTCGCGCAGCAGGCTCGCTCCTCGGGTTTCAATTCGAAGGCCGAGGGAAGAGTGTTCCGTGTCTACCTTCCGCAGTCGCTCGCGGTCGTCGACTCCCTGGGTGTTGAGGCTCCGGCTATTCCCGATCCGGCGTCACCTGGGGATGGCGGGGTCCCCGAGCGCTACCATCGCACGACGATCTATGTGTTTCCCACGCAGTATCGGGATCGCCCGGGAGCAAGTGTACTGATCCAGGGTGCCACCGACGACGAATCGATTCTTGAGGCACTGGACCGGTTTGAGGTTCCGAGCATCGTGCGCGTAATGCTCGATGAGCATAGTTGCTACAACGGGTCCACGCGTCTGACAAGCACTCCGGTAACTGTTCACCGCAAGACTGTGAAGCGGCTGCTCGATGCAGTTCTCGATCCGGAACGTACTGCCTCTGTTGTGGCTGCAGCGTCGCCCCGAACCAGCAGTGATGAGGAGTTCGTGGGCACAGTCGGGTCGCTCATGCGCCGCACTATCGGAACCGCAACTGGATTCGTTCTAGCCGAGGCCGTAGTCACCAAGTTCAACAGGCAATTGCCGTCTCATCTTCAGGTTTCCCATGGTGGCGTGCGCATCTACCTGCCACACGTGGATGTCGACGATCCGGTCTCGGGTTCGCGCCACCGCTCTATGGGCCCGAACACGCTTGCGCGTTCCCTGGATGAGCAGCGGGAGGTCCAGGGGGTACTTCCGATTCTCGCCTCGCGGGTGCCTCGTCGTCAGATGCTGGAACGCCCACTAGCGCCAGAACTGCTTTCGCTTCGCGCACAGATTGATCGCCAGGCACGTCGAGGGCGAATTGCATCGATGGTGAGGAATCGCCTGCCTCGCTCTCGTGAGGAAAGTGCGGAGCGAGGATTAGGACCTGAAGGACAGGCCTCGTTTGATGCGATTCTGCTGAAACGGTCATCCGTGACTTTGGGAGACTCGCAGAGCCCGGAATCGCACGAGGGAATCGAGCAGCTTTCGGTAGGCGAGCGGGTGGTTCCGGAAGCGGTGGCGGAAGACGATTCGTCTGTGAGGCACTCTTCCCCCGGGCCTGCTGAAGACGGTGCCGGGCGGGTCTTGAGACCTGGTGGTCAACATCCTGACACTGACGCAGGTCGACAAGTCGAACATCGGAGCGACCGGCCCGATAAGCCAGTTGACGATGCGAGTGATCAGAGGGGTTTCTTCAGCCCATCGGAACATGCATCGCCGAGACGGATTGAGGGTGCGAGTGATCGGCCCGAACTGGATGAGAGCGTCAAAGGTCTACCTAGAGTGGCTTCTTTTCTGCGACGCTGGCTCTATCCACACGGTCACGAGGATGTCTCCGAGGAGACGGTAGATCAGAAGATCACCGAGGCCGACTCAGTGCTGGCCGCAAGGGATGATGAGCGCGAGGCCGCCCTTGAAATGGTGGATGAAGCGCAGGAAGAACTGGACCAGTTCTCCGCCCAGCTAACGACAGTGATGAGTGAGTTAGCCGATGCTCAAGCTGACGCTGCGCTGGCCCAAGAGGAAGCGAACGAGTACAGCGCCAAGCTGACGTTCTACCGCAGGCAGTTGGTGGCGGCCCAACAGTTTGAAGCCCTCACCGCCGAGTTACAAGAGGTTGATGAGTGGAACACCCCCGGAGACTTGCATGAGATCGCGGCCATCCTGACGGATGCGCCCGAGGGGGAGATGATCCGTAGGCACGTGGTGTTTACCGGAGATATGGCGGCCCTCGACGCGGTTGCTCAGAGAGACAGTCACGGGCAGTACGCGGCGGCGACATGGTCATTTGTGCGTGCGCTACATGACTTTGCCCAGTTGAAGGTCGGCGGGGTCAGCATAGATTTTGATATGTACCTCAGAAACAACGAGCTCGACGGGCACAAGGTCTCGGTGCACCGCCATGCTCGCCACGAAACTGAAATGATTCGCACTCGCGACGACCTGCGGCAACGGCGGGAATTTCCGGTGCCGTTCGAGGTCGATTCCAGCGGAAGAGTCTTTATGGAGTCACACTTCCGGGTTGGTTCGGGCGACGGGTTTTCTCCTCGTATGTATTACTTGGACAACGCCGAAAATGACGGGCGAATCTACATCGGCTACATCGGCAAGCACCCCAAGGGTTTCCTGACCAACTGAACCGCATTCGTCCCGAACAGGTTGCGTTCGGGGCGCATTGGCTTTCGCCGCAAGAGTTGCCCCGGGGCAGACCTCACGTTCTACTCGTGCGAGCCAGTTGTGATGACAGGCTAAGATAGGCGAGGTTGGCCCCCGTAGCTCAGTCGGTTAGAGCAGCGGACTCATAATCCGTTTGTCCTGGGTTCGAGCCCCAGCGGGGGCACCATTATTGCAGGTTATAGCCAGTTAGGCCGGCAGCTACCTCGTTAGTAGTCGCATTCTATCCGCAATGGGCTACTTTGTGGCTCTTCGAAACCGCACTCGCTGCGCTACCGATATATGCGGCTCTTAGGATTGTGGTGGGGTCGTGGGGTTGGGAAAGATAGCCGCTCTCGCCACTTCCTCGGACCTCGTTTTGGAAAGATAGCCGGAGTCACCGCTTCCGCACCGAAAGCATGCGGATTATGAGGCCGAGAGTGGTGATCGCGGCTCTCTTTCGTCTTGAGCCATTTCGTGAGTGGCGACTTAGGCTCTCTTTCTCAGCAACGGCCTACGAAGTCGTCGAAGTCTCTCGTTCGGGAAGCTTCATGGAACGCCTGACACTATTCGATCCCGAGGCGTTGCTTCCGTCCTATTCGTTGTTTGGACGGTCTGTCAGTTTTGTTGAGAGGAAGCAGGGAGTCGCATCGTGAAGAGCGTCCCGTTCTCGTCGCTCTCGACTGACACCGTCCCTCCGCTCGCCTGAGTAATAGCCCAGGTTATCGCTAGGCCAAGACCTGTGCTCCTGCTGGGGTTGCGAGGGTTCTGAGTCCTTGCGGTGTCGCCGCGCGTGAATCGCTCAAAGACGTTATTGAGCAGCTGGGGATCAATGCCCGGCCCGTTGTCCTGCGCCTCAACGCGAATCGTCGGACCATCGTTGATCACCCGCGTAGTCACCTCGGTGCCTTCCGGAGTGTGTTGCCTCGCGTTAGCCAGTAGGTTCGCCACTGCCTGGTGAAATCTGACCTGGTTGCCATCAACCAGCATGCGCTCGGAGTTCTCATCGATCTCAAGTGACCAACGGTGGTCTCTACCAACAACCTGGGCATCAGTAACGCAATCAGTCACGAGGCGCGCCATGTCGACCCGTTCCGTCGGACCCCCGTCTCCGGAGTCGAGGCGGGCGAGGAGTAGCAGGTCCTCAACCAGAGTTCCCATTCGTCCTGCCTCGGACCTGATCCGGTTGAGTGAAAGGACCGCATCCGGGTGCATGTCGCTACTTCGTCGCGCAGCGAGCTCAGCGTGACCGCTTATCGCGGCCAGGGGAGTGCGGAGCTCATGCGAGGCGTCTGCCGCGAACTGCTTCAGCTTGTTCTCACTGGCTTCGCGTTGGTTGAGCGCATCCTCGACATGGTCGAGCATGTCATTGAAGGACAGGCCAAGGTCACCAACTTCGGTTCCGGGCGTCAGCGAGGTCTCGGGGACTCTTCCTGGAAGCGTCACGGCACCCGACTCCAGTGGTTGGTCACTCACCTTCATCGTTGCACGGCGCAGCACCTCCAAAGGTCGCAGAGACCTGCGGACCATGTAATGCCCCGCCAACGCCCCGAGTAACACCGCAGCGACAGTGGTCAGTCCCAGAGTCCAGGTAAGGTTCTGGCTCGTCTGACGAACGTCTGCAAGGTCCTGTCCGACGGTGGCTGAAACGACGCCGCCAGTGCCGCCTCCGGCGCTCCCTGTAGCTGAGAGAAGCCGGTAGGTACCGATGTCGTCAACGGTGACTTCGTGACGGCCTTCCGCAACCGCGCTATTGATCGCCTCGATCTCATCCGTGGTGAGATCTCGAACCGTCCCATCGCTGGTCACAATCTGGCCCTGCACCTCGGGATCACTGTCGACTCCGACGGTTATCACTTCTAGGCTCCCAAGCCGGGGCCCTCCGCTCGGGTTCATGGCTCCGGGTCCGCCCTGTTGATCCTGATTCTGGGGCAGTTCACCTCCGGGGCCGGGCCGTGATTCTGGACTATCCTTGTCGCGTATCGTCATGGTCAAAGACACCCGGAGTTGCTCGTCAACACGTGCAATCAGATCCCGATTTAGGGCGGTGATGGTCACCAGAGAGATGATCAGGCCGACGATCAGCAGGATTACAGCGATTAGAGCGACTAGTGTCGTTTGGAGCGAACGCGGCGAGAATCGGACCTTGGCCTTTGCGCTTGGCACGGACTCACTCATCCGCTGGCCTGATTGAGTATCCCACTCCGCGCACGGTCCGGATCATCGGTTCCCCGAGGGAATCGACCTTCTTGCGTAGGTAGGAAATGTAGATCTCCACGACGCTCGCTCTTCCTCCAAAGTCGTAATTCCAAACGTGGTCGAGGATCTTTGACTTTGAGAGCACGATCTTTGGGTTTTCCATGAGGTATTGAAGTAGCGCAAACTCGGTTGCAGTTAGTTCAATGGGGGTGTCCCCTCGTGATACCTCATGTGTCTGAGGGTTCAACTTCAGGTCCCCAACAACTAACAGATTTTCGTCTCCTGCTTGCTGGGGGATGGGAGCCACCCGTCTACGGACTAGCGCTCGAAGACGTAGCACGACTTCTTCCAGACTGAACGGCTTCGTCACGTAGTCGTCCCCGCCAGCCGCCAGCCCTGTGAGTTTGTCCTGAAGCTCATCTTTTGCGGTGAGGAACAGGACGGGAACGTCGATTCCTCGATCACGGAGTCGACGAACCACTTCGATCCCGTCGATTCCCGGGATCATCACGTCCATTATGACCACGTCAGGTGTCCAGTTGCGGATGAGGGTGAGCGCATCGACACCGTGTCCGGTCTGTTCGACCTCCCATCCTTCAGCTTTCATGGTCATCACCAGAAGTTCGCCCAGGGTGGGATCGTCTTCAACCACCACAACGCGGACATTCTGCTGCTCGATCTGGTCAATGGGAGGGACACTCATGATGAAATCCTATTCTGAGGGTCTATTTCTTGTGAGGGCGGTTTCGCGCCGTGCTTCTAGTCCTGGGCCGCCGACTTTATCGCAATTAGCGACTGGTGCCACTTGTTTGAGGGCAACTGGGGATTCAGCAGTGCAGTCCCCGCGCAGTACTTTGAGATTGAGCTCTGTCTCATTCCAGCCCGCCACAAAGCGCGGTTGATGCGCGAGGAATGTCGTTCGGTCTTCGTCTCGATAATTGCGAGTGAGGGACACTCCACCAGCGAACCCGCTCCTGGATGGAAGCTCCCTCCAACCACAAGAGAGTCCCAGTAGATGTTGGTATCCACGGTGACGCGAGCCGGATGCTGCTCAGGTGACTCCGGCACGACGTAGGTTGAACGGTCGTAGCCGGTTGCGGTGACTGGTTCAAGTCTGTCGGCGATACCGGGGTCGATTCCCTGAGAGATCAGGGACACGCGAATAAAATCAAGGTCGGCGGCGCTGAGTTCCGCGAGCCTATCCAGGGGATGAGGAATTCGAATCTTCTCGGTCATGCCCCTGGTTCCCTTTGTCTTTATCTCCAGGAAACCAATGCCGGAGTCGAGGTAGGCCCTGGTTCGAACCTTGACACGGCGGCGGCGCTTTGAAGCTGCGAGTGAGTAAAGCGTCCATTGGGGAGTGTCAAAGTAGATCGAGTAGTAGGCCGATGTGGTCTCGCCATCAATCTCTAAAACACGGCTCCCTGCGGGTAGACGGTTAGGGAACTCGTAGGCTTCCTCGGCGTGGACCAGGTATTTGCAGTCAACCCTCTTCTGAAGTTCTGCTACCTGGTTCAACTCTTCGAGGGAGATGGTCTCAAGCCGGGTCAGCGTGTCAATCATTAGTGGATCCCCGCGATCTGCGCAAAGTAGTCCTGTTCGGCAGGGGACTCCTGGGCCTCCGCGTCTTTCTTTCGGGACCAACGAACATCAACAAGCGTCGAATCATTGACCAGATCAACGGAGATTACCCGCATGTTGGTAACTCGGCCTCCCAGAAGTTGGCCGAGGTAGTCTCTCAGTTTGTCCTCGTCCGTAAACGCGCGATCCAGACGCATTTCCTGTTGCCTGGACACTGAGAAAAGAATCTGAGAGTCGATAATGGCCACCACCGCCAGGATCATTGCGACCAGAGATGCAGTGGTTGTTACCGAGGTGGCGTTGAGGCCGGTGATCAGGCCGATGGAGAGGGCAGAGAAGTAGTAGGCGACCTCGTACTGTGAGATCTCTGTTGAGCGCAGTCGGATGATCGAGAGGACTCCGAACAGGCCCATGCCGACGCCTAGGCCGATCTCGACGCTTCCCAGGACGGACGCAACGGCAAACACTCCAACGTTGAGGACGGCGTATGCGGTGACCAGGTCCCGCCGACGGTGCCTGCGGTAGTAGAGGGCCAGCGTCAAGATGACCATGGCGACTAGGTCGATCCCCGCTGCGTATACCAGTTCCATTTCTGCTCCCAAATCGATCTCAAGGAATCTCTTTCAATGACGACATGGAAACGCCGGAACCTTGGAGTTAGCTATGAGGTCGCTGTCATGCGCCTATGAGGTTCTAAAGCAATGACGATATCCTTCCCACATGACGTTTAACCCGAATGCGGATGTCTCGACCAGCAAGGCAGTGCACCGTAGCCGCGGCGCTAGGAATACCGGCTGTGGCGTGGGAGTTGTGGGCGTGATCGTGCTACTTGTTAGCCTGTTCACCGGACACAACTTCACCGGTCTCACCCCGATGATCACGGGAATGATCGGCTCGGATGAGGGACAGGTCTCAACTACGAGTGAGTCGGTGATTGAGGACTGTGCGACGGGACAGGATGCGAACGAGGACGACGCCTGCCGCCTGGCTGCATCCCAGTTGGCACTTGATGACTACTGGACTCAGCAGGTGAAGGGTTACACGCCTGCGACCATGATCATTTATGACGGCTCAACCATGAGTGCCTGCGGTCAGGCGAACAACTCGGTTGGCCCGTTCTATTGCCCTGCGGACCAGGGAGTTTACATCGACCCGGCATTCTTCCAGATAATGCGCCGAGACTTTGGTGCTTCTGCCGGAAACCTGGCGCAGATCTACATCGTGGCGCACGAGTGGGGACACCACATCCAGAACATTACGGGGATCAGCGATGCTCACTCCGGCCGGGCGAGCGGCGCCGATTCCGACTCCGTGCGAATCGAGTTGCAAGCAGACTGCTTTGCCGGGGCGTTCATCAAGGACATGACCACTACTACCGACGTCAATGGCCAGCCGTATCTGCTTGAACCGACCAAGGAGCAACTAGTTGACGCCCTTAACGCCGCAGCTTCGGTGGGAGACGACCATATTCAGGAGCAGGCAACCGGTCGTGTCCAACCAGAATCCTTCACTCACGGAACCAGTGAGCAGCGCCAGAAGTGGTTTATGAGCGGTTACACAGGCGGGGTGGGTGGATGTGACACCTTTACCGTTTCGGGCTCCCAGCTGTAAAGAGCGCTAAAGGGATTCTTCTTTCGCGGCCTTCTGAGCGCGCTTCCGCTCTGCCTTTAGGCTCATGGTCAACATGATGGCAAGCATCAGCAAGAGGCCAGATAAGAGCGTCCCAATCGCGGCAAACACTCTTAGTCCCATTGGCGTGTCAAGGGAAAAAGAGATGACCAGAAGAACCGCGACGACGACGAACAAGCCCATTGCGGAGTTCGTTAACGTCTGCGCTCTCCTGGCCTTGGCAGTGGCGACTGGATCCTGCGGTGGGTCGGGCAGCGTCTCTTCTGAGCTCATGATGTGGCTCTCCTGTGGGTTCGGCGGATCTTTGCTCAGACTACTCGCCGTCGACTTCCGTAGCCGGATTCAAAAGGGTGAGACTCTGTGCCTGTTCGGGATACCTTGCTACTAGAAGGTCGACGTCATCCAGTGCCCATTGTGCTGCCAGTCGGCGAATCTCGGGGCTATCGGAACCGAGCAGCCCGGTGTCAATACGTACCAGTTCTGAAAGAAGAGCTGAGGGATCGTTGCTACTCAGGGAACAACGAAGGCCCCGATGATCGGCGGTGCCTAGGGAACTGAGGCTGACTGTGCGATCCTGAATCTGCTGGGAGAACCGGACAGCATTCTCGATTTGCGCCTCGTCATCACCTGCCGAGACGTTGCCAATCAGCTCGGTGTAGACACAGTCCAACTGCACAAGTGCCTGTTGTTCAAAGCTCAGTTGCCCCTCGCTTTGGGGCTCCTCAGCTGAAACGGTAGGCGAGGCGGCCCCATCCACTACAAAACTTGGAGTTCCGTCCGCAGGTAGGGCGGCGATAGCATCTCCCAGCTGAAATCCGAACTGCCCGGCAAGACGATCCGCGGAGATCAACCGCTCAACAAGTAGAGCAGAGAACGTGACGCGTTGGTTTGCCGGGACCCCTTCGGCTTCAGCCAGAATTACTAACTGAGTTTTCGCGGTCGCACCCATATATCCGGCTACATTCTGAACGGTGAAACCGGGCTGCGGAATCGGACTAATAAGCTGAACCTGGTTTGTCGACCAGGGGCGTTGCTCGAAGCCGTCCCATGGGTCCCACAGTCCTCCAACGGCCTCTAATCGGGCAGAAGAGGATAGCCGTGCTGCATCGAGAGCGAGTAAGCAGTCTGCGCAACTATCTGCAAGATCGGTTAGAAGCGAAAGTCGACCACCAATCTCACTCTCGGTTTGAGAAACCATCTCCCGGGCTTGCTGGGCTGCAGTGAGTTCCGGTAGAGGCGTGATCTCATTCACGTTCGCATCGGACATGGAACCCGACTGTGATTGCGTATCTGCGGCACCGTTTGAACCGGAAGTACAGCCCGCTCCCACCACGACCAGCACCGCTACGGTGGCGACTCCAAAGAGACGAGGGAGGGTAGTGGGTCGTGTCGTCAAGGACAACCTCCTGCGTTTCACCGGGGCGCTGGGTAGCGACACCATCGATCATGCCACCATTGGGCGGCTAACATGGTCTCACACGTAGTATTGAGGACCCGAGCTAACGGTCAAGACGCGACCGGAGAATTCATCAGCCACCCAGGAAGGGAGCAACGGCCATGGAAATGAACGATATTGAGGCGAACGTGCAGGAGCTTCTGGCCCCCCTTGCCCAGGATCAAGGGGCCTTGATTGACGGAGTCGAGTACAGCGCGAAGTCAAAGCCTCCGGTACTACTGATCACGGTTGTTCGAAATGATGCGACTGAGTCACTTAGCTCTGACCAGGTGGCAGACCTCTCTCGACTGTTCTCTAAGAAGCTGGACGAGGTGGACCCGATTGAGGGTGAATACACACTCGAGGTCTCGACTCCCGGAACCGGGGCTCCAATCGTTCGAGAGGATCAGTGGCAGCGAGCCATTGGCAGAACCATTCTTGTTACCCGTAGCAATCATCACAAGGTGCAGGGTCAGCTAGTCGGCGTCGGCGCGAACAGCATTGAGTTGCAGGTCGAGGATCGCACAGAGTCAATCCCATTCTCGGATATCACGGCTGCTCGCGGGGTTGCCCTAGTTCCCAGAGAGGGCTGAGATGGAAATAGATATGAGCGCTCTACGGATGGTGGAGCAAGAAAAGGGCATCAGTCTTGACACCCTTGTCGATGCCATCGAAGAAGCTCTGCTTCGCGCCTACCACAACATGCCCGGAGCAGTGGAGAAAGCCCGGATTGAGATCAACCGGAAGAACGGTCAAGCGAGAGTAGTGGCGACCGATTTTGACGATGAGGGGAACGAGATCGGGGAGTTCGACGACACCCCCTCGGACTTCGGTCGAATTGCCACTACAACGGCACGGTCTATCATCATGCAGCGGCTGCGCGAAGCCGATGACACGCGCGTCCTCGGTGCTTACGCCGGCAGAGAAGGCGCCGTGGTTACCGGAATCGTTCAACAGTCGCGCGACCGTCGCACGACCCTGGTGAAACTTGGCGACGAGTTCGAGGCGATCTTGCCAGACAATGAAAAGGTCCCAGGCGAGCGATACGAACACGGAGATCGGATTCGCGCCTACATCGTTTCTGTGGAACGCACGGACAAGGGCCCTCGAATCCTTCTTTCTCGTAGCCATCCGGGCCTGGTTGAGGGACTTTTCCGGCGGGAAGTTCCTGAGATTGAGGAAGGTTTGGTCCAGATCAAGGCAATAGCGCGTGAAGCGGGGCACCGCACAAAGATTGCGGTCGCTGCTACGCGGGACGGGGTAAATGCCAAGGGTGCGTGTATCGGCCCTATGGGCGGCCGCGTTCGCAACGTCATGGCGGAACTTGGCGGGGAGAAAATCGACATCGTTGACTGGTCGGAGGACTCGGGAAGGTTCGTGGCAAACGCACTGTCACCAGCCAGAGTTAGCCGCGTCGTGGTCCATTCAGAGACCAACAAGACTGCAACAGCGATCGTTCCTGACTTTCAGTTGTCTTTGGCGATTGGCAAAGATGGACAGAACGCCCGTTTGGCCGCGAGGCTCACGCAGTTCCACATCGACATCCATTCAGACACAGCCGACGGAGACGTGGAGACCTCACGTTCTTCGATTCCAGACTCTATTCCGGGAGCGGATTTCGAGGACGGTCGCTGACCGCTGAAGCCTTCGAAATGGGCCATCCTTGCGTGAGCAGTCGCTCAAAAGTAGACGCGGAGATGGCCTTTTGGCTGGTCTAGACTGGATTGTTGTAAAGAACGGACGCGTGCGGTGGATGCCGTACGCCAGTTAGGGAAGCGGGTTGGAAGCTGATGGGCACCCGATGAGTTCCCAGCGATGAGCTGCCTGCAGGTATAGTCGTCCGTCTCCACTTCGGGGATGGACCCGAAGAGGAGTATTTGTGCCAAGGATGCGTGTCCACGAGCTCGCCAAAGAGCTCGGAATCACGAGTAAAGAACTACGGGAGTACCTCGACTCGCGAGGTGAGTTCGTAAAGTCGGCTTCGTCAATGGTCGAAGCCCCAATTGTCCGCCAGGTAAGCGAGCACTACACTGCTCAGACCAAGCCTGAGGTAAAGGACACCAAGGAAGCCAAGGCGGCCCCGAAGCCAGCGGCTAAGCCAGCGAAGGTGGAACAGAGCGAGCCAGTTGCTGAAAAGTCGGCCAACAAGGTGGCTCCTGGACCCCGCCCGGGCCCAAAACCCGCACCCAAGACAAAGAAGGTCGAAGCCGAGACCGTAGTACCCGAAGTTGAGGAAAAGCCGGTACCGGCTCCTCGTCCCGCGCGGCCCGCAACGCCGAAGCCCGGTGCTGTCCCCGCGCCCCCTCGTCCGATCGGAGCGCCGCGCCCGCGCAGTCCGCGACCCGGGAACAATCCCTACGCATCAAGCCAGGGAATGCCTCGTCCCGGCGGTGGCAGGCCCAGGCCCGGCGCCACGCCGCGCCAGGGCGGATCGGGTGAGCGTGAGCGGGGTGGTTCGCGTCCTAACCCGGGCATGATGCCTGGTTCAGCCTCGTTCCAACGTGGCCAGGGACGTCCTGAACGTAGTGGCTCGGCACCGTCTGGTGGTGGCGGTCGTGGGCGTCCTGGAGGGGCTGGAGCTCGTCCCGGCGGTCAGTATCGCGGAACCCCCGGAGGCGCTCCGGCCACGCCCCCGGCTGGTGGTTTCTCAGGTCCCCCCAGGGGCGGGCGCGGCGCAGGCCGTGGCGCCACCCCGGGTGCCTTCGGTCGTGGTGGTAAGAGCCAGCGCGGTCGCAAGTCGAAGCGTGCGAAGCGTCAAGAGTTCGAGCAGCAGGATGCGCCGAGCATTGGCGGAGTGAAGATTCCTCGTGGAAACGACCAGGAAATCCGGATTCGTCAGGGAGCTTCGCTAGCTGACTTCGCTGAGAAGATTGATGTTAACCCTGCGTCGTTGGTACAGGTTCTGTTCCACCTCGGGGAAATGGCGACCGCGACCCAGTCACTGGACCAGGACACTTTCGAGGTTCTCGGTGCAGAACTCGGATACCGTGTCTCCGTCGTTTCGCCGGAGGACGAGGATCGAGAGCTTCTGGAGACGTTCGACATCGACCTTGAGGCCGAACACATTGCGGATGAGGCGTTCCTTGAGGACCGCGCTCCGGTTGTCACGGTCATGGGCCACGTTGATCACGGTAAGACCAAGCTTCTTGACGCGATTCGTCACACGGACGTCATTCGCGGGGAGCATGGTGGAATCACACAGCACATTGGTGCCTACCAGGTGGGCGTCCCGGTTGAGGACGGCGAGCGCCTGATCACGTTCCTGGATACGCCCGGTCACGAAGCCTTCACGGCTATGCGTGCTCGCGGTGCTCAGGTAACAGACCTCGCGATCCTGGTTGTGGCCGCTGATGACGGGGTAATGCCCCAGACGGTTGAAGCCATTAACCACGCGCAGGCAGCTGGTGTTCCGATTGTTGTGGCTGTGAACAAGGTTGATAAGCCCGAGGCTCAGCCAGACAAGATTCGCGGACAGCTCACCGAGTACGGACTGGTCGCTGAGGAGTACGGCGGGGATGTCATGTTTGTTGACGTTTCGGCCAAGCAGAATCAGGGCATTGACGAACTGCTTGACGCCGTGCTTTTGACGGCCGACGCAACGTTGGAGCTTACGGCGAACCCGAAGGCCGACGCTCGCGGTGTCGCAATCGAAGCCAACCTTGATAAGGGGCGTGGCGCGGTTACAACCATGCTTATCGAGCGTGGCACTCTGCGTGTTGGCGACGCTGTTGTGGTGGGTTCCGCGCACGGTCGTGTTCGCGCAATGTTTGACGAGAAGGGCAACTCGCTTGAGGAAGCTGGACCTGCCCGTCCGGTTATGATGCTGGGTCTAACTTCGGTGCCGCGCGCTGGTGATTCATTCTTGGTTGCAACCGACGATCGTACTGCGCGTCAGATCGCTGACAAGCGTGAGGCTGCTGAGAGGCAAGCGCAGCTGGCTAAGCGTCGCAAGCGCGTCACGCTTGAGGACTTCGATCGGGTGCTCAAAGAGGGTAAGGTCGACACGCTCAACCTCATTATCAAGGGTGACGTGGCCGGTGCCGTTGAGGCGTTGGAGGACTCGCTACTCAAGCTTGAAGTTAGTGACGAGGTCCAGTTGCGGATTATCCACCGCGGCGTTGGTGCCATCACCCAGAACGACGTCAACCTGGCGACGGTTGACAACGCGGTCATTATCGCGTTCAACGTCCGCCCGGCCGAACGCGTTCAGGAGCTGGCAGACAACGAGGGTGTGGAGATCAAGTACTACACCGTCATCTACAGGGCTCTTGAGGAGATTGAGGATGCTCTGAAGGGCATGCTCAAGCCGATCTATGAGGAAGAAGAGACCGGTAAGGCCGAGATTCGTCAGGTCTTCCGCTCTGGCAAGTTCGGAAACATTGCTGGCTCGATTGTTCGAAGCGGCAGCATCAAGCGGGGTGCCAAGGCGCGCCTGGTACGCGACGGTGTTGTGATTGCACCGGATCTCTCGATCCAGTCGTTGCGTCGCGAGCAGGACGATGTCACCGAGGTTCGTGAGGGCTTCGAGTGTGGTATCACCCTGGGTTACAGGGATATCGCCGAGGGCGACATCATCGAGACCTGGGAGATGGTGGAGAAGGAAAGAGACCTCTAAGCAGCCTCGACTTTCCAATCAGATGGGGGCCGACACGCCGCAAAAACGGCGATGTCGGCTCCTTCTGTGATTGGCCCCGGAAGAAGTTAGCCTGCGTCGGAAACATAGCCTTAGTCGCCAAGGAACACGTCATCGATTTGGAAACATAGCCGTTATCGCCGCTTCCGCACCGGGATTATGCGGTTTCTCGTTAGGCAAGCGGTGATTTTGGCTCTCTTTCCAAAATGAGGCCTGAGGAAATGGCAATAACGGCTACCTTTCCTGGGAGGCGTGAACGATGTAATGGTTTCGTTTCGTCGAGCTCGCTTCGCGGCACTACCCTTGTACCAGTTAGCCAACAGGAGGACACCATGGCAGATGAAGGACGTCAGCGTCGGATTTCAGAGCGTATTCGTACCTCGGTCACAGACACACTCACTCGCAAGGTAAAGGATCCCCGTCTCGGATTCCTCACTATTACCGATGTTCGTGTGACGGGCGATCTGCAGAACGCCACCGTCTACTACACGGTCCTGGGTGATGAGAAGGATCAGCGGAAGACCCGTCGCGCCCTTGAGTCGGCAAAGGGTTTGGTGCGTTCCGAGGTTGGCGCAGCACTCGGTCTGCGTCTTACTCCGACCATCACTTTCCAGCTTGACTCGCTCCCTGAGTCTGCGGCGTCCATCGAAGATGCGCTCCGTGAAGCCAGGGAACGGGACGAGGCCATCGCTGCCACTGCTGCTGGCAAAAAGTACGCCGGGGGAAAGTCCCCCTACCGCGAGCCGCGCGAGGATGAAGAGGAAACAGGCATGTCAGAGGACAACAAGAGTCAGGCAGAAGAGCTTAAGGAACTGGACCAGGCATGGAGCGACTGGCGTGATGATTCCAGCTCGGATGGGGCACTGGATGAAGTGGAAGCGAATCTAGAGGCACCTGACCAGGACAGAACGCAAGAACAGCAGTTTGAAGCTGATCTCAAGAACTCTGAAGACGACGTGGAACCTGGTGGGACCTCAGAGGTCTGAGAATGACCCGGTTGGGCTACTCGTAGTCGACAAACCGCAGGGCATCAGCAGTCATGGAGTGGTTTCCAGAGTCCGTAGATTACTCGGGACTCGAAAGGTGGGGCATGCGGGCACCCTTGATCCCATGGCGACCGGAGTTCTGGTACTTGGTGCAGGTCGCGCGACCAAGCTCTTAGGTTACGTTTCGGGGGATTCAAAGACTTACGAGGCAACCATCCGCCTCGGCATTGGCACGGTTACCGAGGACGCCGAAGGAGAGATTGAGGAGACCCCGGGATTCACGTTGCTAAACAACGGGGTCGCGGCCGCAGACGTCTTCTCGGAAGCAACTTCGTACCGCGCACAAAGTGCAGACGAGGACGTGTGGGACGCGTCGGCGCAATCAAATCACCTTGCGCACCCCATACGGAGTGCGCAACAGGATTATGGCGCCTTCCGCACCCCATATGGGGTGCACGGCCCGACTGGAGAGTCCAGTCGGACCGGGGAGTCAGGGACGCTTGAGATGGCAGAACGTCCCAGCGGCACAGTCACTGCGATAGACCAGGCTATCTCCGAGTTCCTCGGTCCGATTGAGCAGGTTCCGTCGGCAGTCAGTGCGATCAAGGTTGACGGCAAACGAGCATATGCCTTGGTCCGTGCCGGTGAAGATGTACGACTCAAGCCACGTAGTGTCGAGGTCTTCACCCTAGAACGTGTCTCTGACCCGAGAGAACTAGAAGTGGGAGGTGTTCCCGTAGTTGACGTGGATGTGGTTGTTGACTGCTCGTCGGGAACCTACGTTCGGGCTCTGGCCCGCGATATCGCCCGCGTACTTGGGACCGCGGGCCACCTCACGACCCTGAGGCGGACCCGCGTGGGTTCATTCGTGATTGATCAGGCCAAGACGCTGGACCAACTCGAACAAATGATCGAGGCGGGGGAGAAGATTCCTCTAATCACCCTGGAGCGTGCGGTGAAAGACCAGTTCCCCCTCGTTGTCGTCTCAGACGCGGCAGCCGCGGCGTTCGCTAATGGCCGACCGATTACACCGAATGAAGTTGTGAGGTTGGATTCCTCGAACACGATGAGCGGGGACAAATTGCCGGTCGAGGTAGAAGAGAACAGAGGAGTCACCCATGAGCGCACGTTCCCTCTGCCGGATGAGAACTTGCTCCCACCGGGTCTAGGCGACCCGGTCAAGGAGGATCCCAGTCAAGGTTCGGGGGGTGAAGACAGGGTTGTTGCCATCGCCGAGGAGTCCAATCCCACGAACCCCATCGCCCTGGTCAGATTCGAAGGCGGTAAGTTTAGATCAGTGCTTCACTTGCGGGTCCCGAACTAGCGAGCCGAAGCTTTGATTCGAAAGAGGAGAGCAAATGAGCGATAACGAGCAGAAGAACTCTAGCGGCTGCGGCTGTGGTTGCGGCTGCGGCGGCGAAGGCAAGAAGAAGAACCGCGAAGGCCAGCCGGTTGATGATGAGGGCCGCATGAACCTCGGACTCCGCGCAAGCGAGAGCGTCTAAGCGCCGCGTTGAAAATCTGGACCGACCTGGCGCAGGTTCCCGGAAACCAGCGTTCCGTTGTCACCATCGGCAACTTTGATGGGATGCATCGCGGGCACACCCGAGTGATTGAAACCTGTGTTCAGCGCGCCCAAAAGCACGGAGTTGACTCCGTTGCCCTCACGTTTGATCCTCATCCCAGGGCCGTCCACGCTCCGGGGAATCCGACGCCCCTGATAATGTCTTTACAAACGCGGCTCGATGCCATGGCTAACACCGGTCTTGACGCCGTGTTCGTGGCCACATACGACCCCTCCCTCTACAGCCTCACGGCCGAAGAGTTCGTGGTGGAGTACCTGGTCGAGCGCCTCGGAGCCGTTGAGGTAGTGGTTGGCGAAGACTTCCACTTCGGCCGCGGCAACGAGGGCGATGTCGAGACGCTTTTGAACCTGGGTAAGCGATACAACTTTGCCGTCGCCATGGTGACGGACATCAGTGCTCCGTCCGGTCGGCGCTGGTCCTCCTCCTGGGTTCGTCAACTCTTGGACGAGGGGAAGGTGGACGAGGTTGCCGAGGTCCTCGGTAGCCCGTACCGCCTGGTTGGAACGGTTCAGCACGGCGAAAAACGAGGTCGCGAACTCGGCTTCCCAACCGCCAACCTTTACGCGGGCGAGGGTGTTTTGTCGCCGGCAGATGGGGTATACGCTGGCTGGCTAGTTCGTGACGTTCCGGGACATACCCAGGCGCAGGAGTTCCTTCCCGCCGCGATTTCGGTTGGCACTAACCCACAGTTTGACGGCACCCAGCGAACGGTCGAGGCCCACGTCCTGGGACGTGACGACCTCGATCTCTACGACCAGCAGGTCGCGGTTGTCTTCACCAAGTTCCTCCGCCCAATGATGAAGTTTGAGAGCGTGGACCAACTTCTTGCACAGATGGACGAGGACATTCGAATGGTGGCCTCCTCCCTCGGAGTGCGGCCGTCCACCAGGACGACTGGCAACTAGGACGACCGGGCCCTGGGTGTTGCATGTCACCGGGCCCCGATGGTGGGGAAGCCCTCACCAGCGGTTCTGGGCGAGATTCCAGTGATAACCTTCTATTCGCCGTCATATCGGCCGCGGTGAGTCTGCTCGGGTGAAAATGCCCCGACGCTCCGCGCAACGACACGAAGGGATGAGCCATGGCTCTGACGAAGGAAAAGAAGCAAGAGATCATCGAAGAGTACGCAACCCACCCGGGTGACACCGGCTCTCCCGAGGTTCAGATCGCACTGCTTACCGAGCGCATCAAGGAGCTCACCGAGCACTCGAAGTCTCACAAGCACGATCACGCCTCTCGCCGTGGACTACTGCTATTGGTTGGTCACAGGCGTCAACTGCTGGGCTACCTGAACAGCATTGATGTTGAGCGTTACCGCTCCCTGATCGCCAGGCTAGGTCTGCGTAAGTAGCACTTTGTCGGCCCGCCTCCACTCGGAGCCGGGCCGCTTTTGCACTTAGGCGAGGCAACAGAGTTGGCAGGGTTCCTGCCAACGAATAGAAGTAAATATTGGAGAACCTGTATCGCCGCGGTTTTCGACAGTGGCTCCCGGAGCGAGACCCGAAAGGGAAAGCCTCCACGTGAGTGTTTCTCAGTTCCGAGGGCTTCGATCGAAGGCCGACATACAGTTCTCCGCATTCAACAAGGAGAAATAAACATATGTCGGAAGACATCACAACGGTCACCGAGCCTGCTGGCGTCGTGACCGAGGAAGCCGTTATCGATAACGGCAAGTTCGGCACCCGCCGAATCAAGTTTGAGACCGGCCGTTTGGCACTGCAGGCCGCTGGCTCAGCGGTCGCCACTCTGGACGACAACACCATGGTCCTTTCCGCCACTACCGTTGGCAAACACCCCAAGGATCAGTTCGACTTCTTCCCCCTGACGGTTGACGTCGAGGAGCGCCAGTACGCTATTGGCCGCATCCCCGGTTCGTTCTTCCGTCGCGAGGGACGTCCCAGCACGGAGGCCATCCTGGCCTGCCGCCTGATCGACCGTCCGCTGCGCCCCGGCTTTGTCAAGGGCCTGCGTAACGAGGTTCAGGTTGTCGAGACTGTCCTTGCGGTTGACTCTGATGACGCATACGACGTTATGGCGATTAACGCTGCGTCAATGTCCACTCAGATCGCTGGTCTACCTTTCACCGGTCCCATCGCCGGAACCCGCATCGCCCTGATCGATGGCCAGTGGGTTGCCTTCCCGCGCTATTCCGAGATGGAGCGCTCGGTCTTCAACATGGTTGTTGCCGGACGCATCGTCACAAAGGATGACGGCACTGAGGACATCGCGATCATGATGGTCGAAGCCGGTGGCGGTGACAACCAGTGGGAGCTGATCCAGCAGGGTCAGCCCAGGCCGACCGAGGACGTTGTCGCAGACGGGCTTGAGGCAGCTAAGCCGTTTATTCGCGTTCTTTGCGAGGCACAGATGCGCGTCGCTGAGAAGGCGTCGAAGGACACCGTCGAGTTCCCCCTCTTCCTCGACTACACGAACGAGGAGTACCAGGCAGTAGTTGACGCCACCGGTGATCGCCTGGCGAAGGCACTGCTCACTGAGGGCAAGCTGGCTCGTCTTGACGCTGTGGACGAGGTCAAGGATTCGGTCCTGGCCCAGTTGCTTGAGGCAAACCCGGAGGGCGAGAAAGCCTACAAGGCGGCCCTGCGTAGCGTTGAGAAGGAAACCATTCGCCAGCGCACACTGCGTGACGGTATTCGCGTTGACGGTCGCACCCCAACCGAGATCCGTTCGCTTTCCGCCGAGGTAGGCGTTGTTCCGATGGTTCATGGCTCGGCCCTGTTCCAGCGTGGGGAAACCCAGATTCTGGGCATCACCACTCTGGCGATGCTCCGCATGGAGCAGCAGCTCGACAACCTGAGCCCCATCACCTCTAAGCGCTACATGCACCAGTACAACTTCCCGCCGTTCTCCACGGGCGAGACCGGTCGTGTTGGTTCACCGAAGCGCCGCGAAATTGGCCACGGTGATCTTGCTGAGCGTGCGCTACGCCCCGTAATCCCCAGCCGCGAGGACTTCCCCTACGCGATCCGTCAGGTCTCTGAGGCCCTCGGATCGAACGGTTCGACCTCGATGGGTTCGGTCTGTGCTTCAACCCTTTCAATGCTTGAGGCGGGCGTGCCGCTACGCGCTCCCGTTGCGGGCATCGCGATGGGCCTGATGACCGGAGAGGTCGATGGCGAGCAACGTGCGGTTACCTTGACAGACATCCTCGGCATGGAGGACGGCTTCGGTGACATGGACTTCAAAGTTGCCGGAACCAGGGACTTCATCACTGCGCTTCAGCTTGACACCAAGCTTGACGGCATCGACTCCGACGTCCTCAAGGGCGCCCTGGGTCAGGCCCGCGATGCGCGCCTGGTGATCCTCGACGTGATCGAGGAGACCATCGATGCGCCCGAGGAAATGTCGAGCCACGCGCCACGCATCATCACGGTTCACGTGCCAGTCGACAAGATCGGTGAGGTCATTGGCCCCAAGGGCAAGATGATCAACCAGATCCAGGAAGACACCGGCGCCGACCTCACCATTGAGGACGACGGGACGGTCTACATTGGCGCTACCACCGGTGAGGCTGCCGAGGCGGCTCGCACGATGGTCAACGCCATCGCGAACCCCCAGATGCCCGAGGTCGGCGAGCGTTTCATCGGAACGGTTGTCAAGACCACCTCCTTTGGTGCTTTCATCTCCCTCACCCCGGGTAAGGACGGCCTGTTACACATCTCGCAAATCCGCCGCCTGGTTGGTGGCAAGCGGGTTGAGAACGTCGAGGATGTCCTGCAGGTCGGCCAGAAGGTCGACGTTGAGATTGCCGAGATCGATGATCGCGGCAAGCTTTCACTGCACGCAGTCGTTGAGGGCGAGGAGAACGAGGCGCCCGCAGAGGGTGGCGCTTCTGAGGAGGGCGAGAAGTCCGGTAACTCGGAGCGTCGTCCTCGCCAGCGGAACCGTCGCCGTCGCTCGGACGACAAGGCAGGCGAGTAGCCATCTGACGAAGGCGCAAACTAGCGCCTAGCTAAACGAAGCGGAGCCGTCTCCACTGGGTAAAACCGGGGGGACGGCTCCCTTCGATTTAGTGGACGCTACCGGCGACTCCATCACCCCAACCGTACTGAACGAACACACCGCCCGCAGCATGGCATAACCATCATGGTGGAGGTAACACCAACACTAATAGTAGATTCGTCCGGGCCCATGCAGAGGGCTAAGATGGTTCACGTAGGCGATGGAACCCGCCTGGGAGTCTTGATCCCAAACCGCCAAGTGGCTGATGGTACCTGACCACTGTGTGGTTGGGACTTCGCGCCTGGTCGCACACCTAGATAGAGGGAATGCGACATGGTACTGCCAGTAATCACTTCAGTTTCCGCACGCGAGATTATTGACTCACGAGGCAAGCCAACTGTCTCGACTAAGCTTCGACTTGATGACGGTGCTACGGCGGTTGCCCAGGTTCCTTCTGGCGCTTCGACTGGTGACCGTGAAGCAACAGAACTTCGTGATGGTGACCCTTCACGTTTTGGTGGAATGGGTGTTTTGAGAGCCGTTGGTAATGTCAATGGCGAGCTTGCTGACCGGATTGTTGGACAGAGCTTTCCAACGGTTGCGGATCTAGATGCGGCGCTTGTTGAGCTGGACGGCACTCCGAACAAGTCCCGGCTCGGTGCTAACGCGATTCTTGGTGTTTCGATGGCTTACACGCGAGCATTGGCTACTTCCAGTGGTGTGGAGTTGGTCGATTTCTTGAATAAGAACTCGGTTTCAATGGGGATGCCGGTTCCTTGCTTCAACGTCCTCAATGGCGGTGTTCACGCGCCAAACCCACTGGACTTCCAAGAGTTTATGATCTCCCCAATTGGGGCATCGTCAGAAGCTGAAGCAGTTCGTGCAGGATCTGAGATTTACGCGGCACTGAAGAAGATCCTGACAGATCGCGGCTACTCGACCGGCCTGGGTGATGAAGGCGGCTTTGCCCCTGCTATTTCGGAGCCAGAAGAAGCACTCGAACTGCTTGTCGAAGCAATTGCTGCGGCTGGGTACGAGCCCGGCAGGGACGGTGTCGCTGTGGCGATGGACCCGGCCTCTTCGGAGTTCCGAAACTCTGAAGGAACATACACGGTCGGTGGAAAGAGCTTCACTTCTGAAGAAATGATCGACCGCTACGAAAGGATGATCGATACTTACCCGATCTGGTTGATTGAAGATGGCCTGGCCCAAGACGACTGGAACGGATGGCGACTCCTGACCGAACGTCTCGGTGACAAGGTTGAGTTGGTGGGTGATGATCTGTTCTGCACCAATTCGGCAATCCTCGCTGAAGGAATCAAAGCCGGGATAGCGAATGCGGCACTGATCAAGCTGAATCAGATCGGAACTGTCTCTGAGACTCTGGAAGCGATCAAGACTTGTCGTGAAGCTGGCTACGGACAATTCATGTCGCACCGATCTGGAGAAACGCCAGACACGTTCATCGCTGATTTGGCTGTGGCCACCGGTTGCGGCCATATAAAGACGGGTGCTCCAGCGCGTGGTGAGAGAGTGGCCAAGTACAACCGCCTCATGGAGATCGAAGCTGACCGACCCGGCGTTCCATACGGGCTGTCTTTCTAGTCCCCAAAGCTGGTCCTCACATGGTCTCCAAAACTCACTGTGTGCCGTGCGAGGACCGGGCAGGTGGCACCGTCAATTGGCGACGGTGCCACCTGACACTCATTGGAGTCTATTGTGCTCGATAAGTAGCCAGCTACGTTTTCTAGCATCCTTTTCCATCAAGGTTTGGAAGACATGTAACTAGGGCAGTCGGGACAGTATCTGGCACTTGTCCTCAGAACTTATGTGGCTCTTCACAATTTGGGTTGTGTCTTGTGGCTCTTGCACTGCTGTGAAGCGGTGGGGCTGGAAACATAGCCACCCTCGCCATTGCCGCGGGTCCGGTTTGGGAAAGGTAGCCTAGGTTGCCAATTCTTTGACCGAGAACCGCATGATTTCGGTGCGAGGTGGGCGATCGCGGCTATCTATCCAACTCTTTGAGTCAGGAGGTGGCAAGGCGGGCTTCTTGGAACGCGAGGCGGTGGCCAAGGGCGACCGTGTTCGGTTCTTTCTGTAGTCGGGGAGTCCGGAGAGTATGTTCAACGGGTGTCAGTGATCAAGACTGCTGCGTTCTGACGACCTCTGGTTGCAGTAGCGACCCTTTGTCACGGAATTCGGCCCGATTGCCCCAGATTTCTTCTCTGAGCCGCTGACTAGACCTCCCTATCGCAACCAAAGGCCGCTATGACGAGGGCTCCGCTGATTCAGGCCAACGCGACCGTCGTCCGGAACTGCACTGGGTCTGAGAAGTACGAGGCTACTCAGACTCGACAACTGGGAGTTGATCCAGTGGGCTTGCCGATAGGTGCGTAGCGAGGGCTCCATGGCAGTATTGAGTCATGACGTCCCTGTACGAAGAACTAAATCCTCCTCCCCCCGCTGATCCCCACGCCCTACGAGTAATTCCCTTGGGTGGTCTCGGAGAGGTCGGTCGAAACATGACCGTTTTCGAGACCGAGGGCAAGCTACTCATCGTTGACTGCGGGGTTCTGTTCCCCGATGAGTATCAGCCGGGTGTGGACCTGATCCTGCCCGATTTTGAGCCAATCAAGGACCGCCTAGATGACGTGGTGGCCTTGGTTCTAACCCACGGGCATGAGGACCACATCGGTGCCGTCCCGTACCTGCTAAAGCTCCGTCAGGACATCCCGATCTACGGAAGCGAACTGACGCTTGCATTTGTCGAGCCGAAGCTTCGTGAGCACAAGATAAGCGGAGCCGACCTGAACGTGGTTACTGAGGGTCAGAAGGTTGAGGCGAAACCCTTTAGCTTTGAGTTCGTCGCGGTGACGCACTCGATTCCGGACGCGCTCGCCGTCTTCATCAAGACGAAAGCCGGCACTGTCCTTGCTACCGGCGACTTCAAAATGGATCAGCTTCCGATCGACGGACGCCTGACCGATTTGCGCTCCTTTGCGCGCCTCGGCGAGCAAGGAGTGGACCTCTTCCTCGTCGACTCCACGAATGCCGAAGTACCCGGGTTTGTGACACCGGAAGCGGAAATTGGCCCCGTTCTCGAATCGGTGTTCCATCAGACCACGGGCGCGGTGGTTGTCGCCTCGTTCGCCTCTCACGTCCACCGGGTCCAGCAGGTCCTTGAGGCCGCGGAGAAGACGGGGCGGAAGGTCGCGTTCGTGGGCCGTTCGATGGAACGGAACATGGGAATTGCGATCGATTTGGGATACCTTGAAGAGCCCAGCAATGTCGTCCTGCCGATGAGTGAAGTGAGCGAACTCCCCAGAGACGAACAGGTTTTCATGGTTACTGGTTCTCAGGGAGAACCAATGGCGGCCCTTGCCCGCATCGCACACGGGACCCACCAACAGATTAATGTCGGGCCCGGCGACACCGTTGTATTCGCCTCCAGCTTGATTCCAGGCAACGAGACCTCTGTGTATCGAGTTATCAACGACCTGACCCGCACGGGTGCCAAGGTAGTTCACCAGTCCAACGCGAAGGTGCACGTATCGGGGCACGCGGCGGCCGGAGAACTCATCTACTGCTACAACATTGTCCAACCGAAGAACGTGATGCCCATCCACGGCGAGATCAGGCATCTGGTCGCGAACGGCGGCCTTGCTGTGAAGACAGGAGTTGATCCCGAACGGGTGATGCTGGCCGACGACGGGGTAGTGGTCGATCTAAAGGACGGCATCGCTAAAGTTGTGGGGCAGGTTCCCTGTGAACTGGTCTACGTTGACGGTAGCTCAATCGGTGAGGTCTCCGAGGATGAACTGCGGGAACGCCGCACGCTTGGAACAGAGGGATTCATAACTGTATATGCGGTGGTCGACAAAGAGACCGGGATGGTTCTCTCTGACCCCGTTGTTCGTGCAGTTGGGGTGGCCGAGGACGAGACGACGATCCAAGAGATTGTGCCCGAAGTGACCGAGGCGCTAAAGGATGCTGCCGCTCCAGGAAACGTTAATCCGGAGAAGCTACAGCAGGTTATGCGCCGCGTTATTGGCCGGTGGGCCGGCAGACGGCTACGCCGCCGCCCCATGATCGTTCCGGTGGTAGTGGAACAGTGAAACACGAACGAGGGCAAGGTCGCGGCATCGATAGCTGGCCCATCGGCTCCCGAGCACCGAGCACGATGCAGGCGATCTTGCCCTCATCCGGGAAGTTCGTCACAACACAGTCCCTTCACCTGAATGTGGACTTGCGTGTACCTCGGCTACCGAAGGAGGGGCTCAACCTCCAGGCCCACAGTGCTGAGTCCTCGCCGGGTGGGGGATATGTGGGTGCCGTTGCAGCGCGGGCTCAGGGCGTCAGAACTCTCTGCGCGTCGCCGCTTGGTACCGGACCGAACTCGCACGCAATCCGCCGCCGTCTGGCACTTGATGGGCTAGAGGCACTCCCCGGCGCGATCGTCGGAGATGTTGGGGTTGGGGTCTCACTGGTTGAGGAGGATGGCAAAGTTGCCTCGGTCATCGCGCCGGGGGTTGAGGCTGAGACCTCACTTGATCTCCTGGCGTCGGTTCCGATCGAGAGTGGTGACATCATCCTCATCCACGGTGGTGACCTGGCCGTCAGCTCTTCAGCGGAGGTCCTAACGCAGTGGGTTCCGACGCTCCCCGAAGACTTCAAAGTTGTACTCGCAGTCTCCCCAGCAGTCGATCAGGTGTCGGCCGAGGTCTGGATACCTCTACTGCAAAGGGCAGATATCCTGACGATGAATATTCGTGAGGCAGACACTATTCGGGAGACTCTCACAGCCGGCAGTGCGGGAACCAGCATCAGAAATGTTCTTCGGAAAGATGCCGCCATTGTCCGGCGTCTCGGTGCTATGGGGTGTGATCTGCAGGAGTCCTCCGAATCGCGGACGACTCAGGTGCCCTCCTTCAGAGCCGAAATGGTGGACACCGCAGGCGTTGGCGACACACATGTGGCCGTCATGTGCGCGGCGTTGTTGCAGGGTTCCACCCTGCACGGAGCCTGTGTTCGTGCCAATGCCGCTGGAGCCTTAATGGTGCAACATCCGGGGTCCTATCCTCCTCCAACCAAACACCAGGTTGATCAGGTCATAGCAGTGAAATCGGCGGCGGTACTGGCCTGAGTTAGAGCGTCAGGGCGCGGCACCATGCCTATTTGTGCCGTAGCGGGTACCTTCAAGTTGTTATGGCAACGCAAGCAAAGCAGAGTTCGTCCACAAAGGGTGGGCGCGGTGGGAAACGCACAACGTCCACCAACAGGGGCGGGAGCACGCGCTCGAATTCGGGTCAGCCCCAGGGAAAGGGACGGCAGGAAGAACTTAGGTTCGAGGACGGGGAGACAAAAGCTCCTGGGCCATTACGCCGTTTCGGATCTTCTGTTGCCTCAGGGTGGAGGGGGATCCCGCCCCAGTTGAAGCGTGATGCCCTCGCGTTCCTAATGATTGCGGCGGCGGTGATCATCGCCCTTCGAGAGTGGTTTGGCATCTCGGGTCAGGCCGGGGAGGCCATCCACCACGCAGTTGCCGGTCTGGTCGGTATCTTCTCGGTCATTGCGCCGCTGGTCCTGGTTTTCTGGGCGGTTGGCCTAATCACGGCACGCAAATCCACCGAGGACATTGCCTACCGCTTTGCAGGCATGCTGGGTGTCACTGTTGGGGCGACCGGTCTGGTCCAGGTCGCAAAGGGCAACCCGCCGATCTCTCCCTTCGCTGAACTTGAGGATGCGGGGGGACTATTCGGCTGGTTTTTCACGTACCCCCTCGCGAAGCTCCTGTCAGGCTGGGGTGCCGGACTGGTTCTGGTACTGCTTATTGTGTATTCGATCCTGGTCGCTTTCCGAACTCCGGTTCGGGAAGTCCCAGAGCGAGTCTCGACGCTTTGGAAGAAGATCACAGGCAGGGCGGGCGAGGACGATCAGGAAGAGGATCGGGTCGGACTGGCTACCGCTGGTGACGAGTGGTTACAGCGCGAGGGCGCTAAGGATCTCGCTAACTCCACCAAACGCAAGCCTCGTAAACGGCTCTTACGAGGAAGGAAGGCCGAGGAACCCACGCAGGTCCCACTCGAACCCGAGGGGCCATTTGGTCTGGGCAGCGGTGTTGCGGAAGTAGACCTTCGAAGTGGAGCGATGTCGGGGGCTCCGTTTGACTTCGACTCGAAGGGCGCGGCCGAGGCAGGGCTCACTGAGACACTAGTTGACTCGGTTACCTCAGCTGATAGTGCCACATCGACGATTACTTCGAATAGGGCTGGTGCGTCCGGAACCGAACCTCGTGGTCCTGCCACGCGCAAGGAAGTCGCTGACCGGACTGACGTTTCGATTGAGATGGTCGGGCCCGGTGAAGCCGAGGCGATCATGGCGAACTACCAGCTTCCACCTCAGTCAATGCTGAAAAAGGGACTTCCCCACAAGGAGCGCTCGGCGGTAAACGATCAGGTGGTCGAGGCGCTTCAGAAGGTACTCCATGACTTCTCCGTCGATGCGATCGTCTCGGGATTCTCCCGCGGGCCGACGGTAACCCGATATGAGCTCTCGCTGGCAGCCGGCGTCAAAGTCGAGCGGATTACCGCGCTCTCTGCCAATATCGCCTATGCCGTCGCCAGTGCCGATGTGCGCATACTCGCCCCCATTCCCGGCAAGTCTGCCATTGGCGTGGAAATCCCAAATGCTGACCGCGAGACGGTTGCGCTCGGTGACGTGTTGCGCTGTGGGCAGGCACAAAAGAATCACCACCCACTACTTGTTGGCGTTGGGAAGGACGTCGAGGGCGGCTACGTCGTCACCAACCTGGCGCGCACTCCGCACCTGCTGGTGGCCGGTCAGACGGGTTCTGGTAAGTCCTCGTTCGTGAACTCTATGATCGTCTCGATTCTCATGCGTGCGACTCCGGAACAGGTTCGCATGATCCTCATCGACCCGAAACGCGTGGAGCTGACGATTTACGAGGGAATTCCTCATCTGGTAACCCCCATTATCACCAACCCGAAGAAGGCGTCAGAGGCCCTCGAATGGGTGGTTCGTGAGATGGATGCGCGCTACGACGATCTGGCCGACTACGGATACAAGCACATTGATGACTTTAATGCGGCTATTCGCGCGGGCAAGGTTCATCCACCGGATGGGTCAAAACGAAAGCTCAAGCCGTACCCCTACCTGCTAGTGGTCGTCGATGAACTCGCCGACCTCATGATGATCGCTCCACGCGACGTTGAGTCGTCGGTTCAGAGGATCACTCAACTTGCGCGTGCAGCAGGAATTCACTTGGTGCTAGCGACACAGCGACCCTCTGTCGACGTTGTTACAGGCCTCATCAAGGCCAACGTCCCCTCACGCCTCGCATTCGCGACGTCGGCTCTTGCCGACTCCCGAGTCATCCTCGACCAACCGGGCGCCGAAAAACTCATTGGCCAGGGTGATGCTCTCTACCTACCAGCCGGCGCCGCAAAGCCAATGCGCGTTCAGGGCGCATGGGTGGACGAGGCTGAGATTCACTCGGTTGTTGCATACGCGAAATCGCAACTGGCTCCCTCGTACAGGGAAGACGTTATCGCCCCGGCGAAAACAGCGAGGATCGCTGAGGATATCGGGGATGATCTGGAGGATCTTCTTGCCGCAGCCGAACTTGTTGTGAACACTCAACTCGGTTCAACATCAATGTTGCAGCGTAAGCTCCGTGTCGGTTTCGCAAGGGCGGGCAGGCTCATGGACCTGCTGGAGGCGCGAGAGATTGTCGGACCGTCACTGGGATCGAAAGCCCGGGAAGTCCTCGTCCCTCCCGAAGAACTCCCGTCGGTCCTTGCACTGTTGCGCGGGGAATCCGACACACTGTATTCCGAGGCCGCCATGGGCACGAATGATTCCTCGTCCGAGGAAACTTGGGATGAGTGGGACCACGTGGGGAAGGATAACGGTTCCGAACCTTCCCTTGGCACTGACGCCTACCAGCCGTTTAGCGATCCGGAAGCGACCCAGCCCATCTCCCGGGTGGGTGCCTGGGAAGACCCTAAGACCGTGAAGCTTCCAAGCACGGTTCATCCCTCAGACCTATGATGGACCTGTTCGGCGGTATTGATCGTGGCCGGTCAGCCTGCGCAGCCCAGCGCTTAGAGATTTCAGGTGGGAGAGAGAATGTCCGACACCGGTGAAGTAAAGAAGGCGGATCAGCCAAGTTCATGGAACATCCCCAACGCATTGACGGCGTTGAGGCTGGTCCTGGTTCCTATTTTCCTCTGGCTACTGATGGTGGACACGCCTGCGTCCCGGTGGTGGGCTCTGGCTGTTTTCATGATTGCCGCTTACACCGACCACCTTGACGGAGAGATCGCCCGCAAGAAGGGGCTGATTACAAACTTCGGGAAACTAGCGGATCCACTGGCAGATAAGTTCATGACGCTGGGAGCGTTCGTGGTGCTCTCGATCATGGGGGAACTCACCTGGTGGTTCACGGTGATCGTTGCGATCCGCGAGATCGGAATAACGATCTTGAGAGAGGTACTGCGGCGTAAGGACATCGTCGTTGCAGCAAGCTCCGGAGGCAAACTCAAGACAGTGCTTCAGATCGTGCTCATCTGGTTGATGATCCTTCCGTGGTCGGCTTTCCTTCCGGCCGGAACGGTGTGGATGCAGATTGTCACCGTCGTAATCGCCATTACGGCTGTTGCTGCCCTAACAGTGACTGTGGTCTCTGGCGCGCAGTACGTGATTGCTGCGGCACGCGGAACGGCGACCCAGGAGAGTCCTAGCAAGTAGCTCGGAGTTCCCTGGGAAAAAGGACCCATTCTGTGTCCGAGCACACGGAATAATTCGGCAAAACATGCGTTTTATATTGCATGAACATGAATTACACGAATCGTCCCGGCGTATACCGGGGGAGCGGCGCTGGACGGGTCTCGCATCCTGTCCCACCTACCAAGTACTCTAAAGGCGTGATCGAGACAGTAAGCAAAGAGCTACCCCTGCTTCGGACTGAACTGGGCGATGTACTCCGCTCACTTCGTTCCCTCCAGGGGCGGACGTTGCGTGAGGTCTCGTCAGATGCCCAGGTTTCGCTTGGTTATCTGAGTGAAGTTGAGCGTGGCCAGAAAGAAGCATCTTCCGAACTCCTCGAATCAATCTGTGGTGCGCTTGGTGTTCCACTCTGGTTCGTTCTGAGGGAAGTAGCTGACCGCATGATGATGCTTGATGAAACTCGGGTTCCTGACACCGTGCCCGATGAGCTACTTGTGGAACAGCTTGCGAACCTCCGCTAGCCCTTATTTGAAGGTTCAGCCCCGTGACTGAGTCTGAGTTTTGGGAAGCCCTAGAGCAGGTCTTCGGGCCAGCTCTAGGGCATTCTCTTGTCCAGGATCTTTATGTCTCGGGCCTCGGTGGAACCCCGGGTGAAGCACTTGCCCGTGGGGTCAAACCTGATGAGGTTTGGGAAGCACTAATCGCCGAGGTCGGCGCGGGCGAGGAAGCCCGGTGGATTCACCGCAGATCGAAGAGGCGTACGGACTAATCAGCGTTCGAACTGCGTGTCGCAATCAATCGAACGGATGTTCGAGTATGGTTATCAACATGTGACCGCCTCTCATTCAATTCACAGGCGTGGAGTGAACGGGAAGCCAAATGTCGGTGGTCGGGCATACGGTTGCTTTCGCAGTTCGGAGAGGACATGCGAAGAAACTGACCAGCTTAGATTAACGGCCGGAGAGGCCGCCTGACACAAGGAGTAACGATGGCTAAAGTCAGCACGGGTAAATCTGTAACAGGTGTGGCTAGCGACAGGGATAAAGCTCTTGAACTGGCACTGAGTCAGATTGACCGACAGTTTGGCAAGGGATCGATCATGCGGCTCGGGGATGATACCCGTCCTCCGGTCAAGGTCATTCCGACGGGTTCTCTTGCTTTGGACATCGCCCTTGGGATAGGCGGACTTCCTCGCGGTCGCGTGATCGAGATCTACGGTCCGGAATCATCCGGTAAGACAACGGTTGCCCTGCATGCGGTTGCCAGCGCGCAGAGAGCTGGCGGCAACGCGGCGTTCATCGATGCTGAGCATGCCCTGGACCCGGAGTACGCGAAGGCTCTAGGGGTCGACACCGACTCACTTTTAGTCTCTCAACCGGACACGGGTGAGCAGGCACTTGAGATCACGGACATGCTGATTCGTTCGGGTGGCATCGACATCATTGTCATTGACTCGGTGGCGGCGCTGGTGCCCAAGGCTGAGATCGAGGGAGAGATGGGCGATTCTCACGTTGGTCTTCAAGCAAGACTGATGAGCCAGGCACTGCGAAAGATCACAGGGGCACTTTCGGCAACGGGAACCACCGCAATCTTCATTAATCAGCTCCGTGAGAAGATCGGCGTCTTCTTTGGCTCGCCCGAAACGACAACGGGTGGAAAAGCGCTCAAGTTCTATTCCTCCGTGCGCATCGATGTCCGTCGCATCGAGACTCTGAAGGAAGCTGGCGCTCCAGTCGGTAACCGCACCCGGGCGAAGATCGTAAAGAACAAGATGGCCCCACCGTTCAAGCAGGCGGAGTTTGACATCGTCTATGGCAAGGGAATCTCTCGTGAAGGCTCGATCATCGACATGGGTGTTGAAAGCGGCATCATCCGTAAGTCCGGGTCTTGGTTTACCTACGGCAAGGATCAGTTGGGGCAGGGCAAAGAGAACGTTCGGCAGTTCTTGACGGATAACCCCGATCTGGCTGATGAGATCGAAAACAAGATACTCGCTGAGATGGGCCTTGGTGATCCGGTAGCGGAAGCAGAGGCGGAGATGTCGCAGGTTGAAGCTGATAGCGAGTTCGCTGAGCCTGAACTCTAGTTTCTGACCTCTAACCAAACGGGGGAGGGAACATCGATGACCGCAGGGAGCAAGGAATCCCGAGTTACGTTCTCACAAACTGCCAGGACCCAGACCTATGGCCACTAAGGGCGGGACGAGGAGAGCTACCAGAGATGGTTCCAGAGTCAAGGAGCCGCCGAAGGGAAGCGCCTACGACGGTGCGGTGAGACTCCTCGGGATGCGGGAACACTCAAGGTTTGAGCTACAGCAGAAGCTTGCCACACGAGGCTTTGAGCCTTCCGATATTGAGTCGGCTCTTGATCGACTTGTCGAGCAAAATTACCTTGACGACCAGAGATTTGCAGAGATTCTGTCCAGACAGTACTCAAAGCTTGGTCGTCGGGGACTCACGGAACAGATGAAGAAGCGGGGAATCTCCAAGGACATCTGGGAGCCGATTGTCTCGGGGATTGATTCCGCAGAAGAGTTCGACCGGGCGCTCGACACTGCAAGACGCAAGGGCCGCCAGGTTCCCGGCGACTGGGACCAGCAACAGGTTTGGCGCAGGCGAACCGCCAGCTTCCTGCAACGTCGGGGCTTCAACCAGTCCGTGGTGATGGCGGTACTGGCCAGGCTCATCGAAGAATCTGGCAGCGAGGAGGGCGATGAGTATGGCTGGTGATGCCCAAGAGACAACGCGCGTCGCGACTCCGAAGGCAGCTATTCGGCTTTGGGAGGACTCCAGTTTGAACGTGGCGGCGCCTGGAACTACATCAGCCCCGATGACGTCGGCGTCCTCGATGACTGCCCAGCCCTCGTTAGCAGACGAACTACTCTCGAGACTCGGGGATTCTGGCCTCACACTTGCGACGGCAGAGTCATTGACCGGAGGGTTGCTGAGTTCTGCGATTGTCGATATTCCGGGAGCCTCACGTGTGTTCAGAGGCGGGGTCGTTTCCTATGCAACGGAGGTTAAGCATCTGGTGCTTGGAGTGGACCAGCAACTCTTGGACAGGGGCGGTCCGGTCCAAGCTGAAGTGGCGACGCAGATGGCCCTCGGTGTAGTGCGACTAATGCAGGCTTCACTTGGACTCGCGACGACCGGCGTGGCAGGTCCGGGAGACAGTGAAGACGGCCCACAGGGTCTGGTTTACGTCGCGGCGGTCTTGCGCCGCAAAGAGGAAGCCCCAAGAAAACTCGTTGTGGAACACAGGTTCAACGGATCAAGAAGCGAGATCCGAGCGCAAACGGTCAAAGCAGCGCTATCCATCGGCCTGGAGCTCCTGAAGGAGTAGAACCGGACTGTTCGACCTAGGGAATGCGGTTGGATAGTTTCAGCCGAGGAATACGCTGGTGTGATTCAACGCTTCCAGTTGGCTCCTCTGAGCTTTGGAAAGTAGGCTTCTTGCCGATGGAAACTCAGCTATTTGATACCCCCGCCCTGCCGCGAACGTACTCGGTTCGAACGCTCGGATGTCAGATGAATCTGCACGACTCCGAACGGATGGCTGGCCTACTTCAGGACATGGGACTGGTTCCGGTGGAATCGGTCCCCGAAGCAGTGGCCAGGGCAACCGAAGCGGGCGACAGCGGAGCAGACGTGGTCGTGATCAACACCTGTTCGGTACGCGAGAACGCCGCAAACAAACTCTTTGGTAATCTGGGCCAGCTCGCCTCGGTGAAACGTGAGCGTCCGGGGATGCAGATTGCTGTCGGTGGCTGCCTCGCCCAGCAGATGCGCGACGGAATCGTGCAGCGGGCCCCCTGGGTTGACGCTGTGTTTGGCACGCACAACATTGACGTGCTTCCAGCACTTCTGAAGCGAGCCCAGCACAACAACGAAGCCGCGGTTGAGATCGAAGAATCGCTTAAGGTGTTTCCCTCCACCCTTCCCTCAGCCAGAGAGTCCGCATACGCGGCATGGGTGTCAATCTCGGTTGGCTGCAATAACACCTGTACCTTCTGCATCGTTCCTCGTCTGCGAGGACGCGAGCGTGACCGGATGCCAGAGGAGATTCTGGACGAGGTTCGCGCCGTAGTAAGCGAGGGTGCTATTGAGGTGACTCTGCTGGGTCAGAATGTGAACTCGTACGGAGCTTCGTTCCGCGACCGTCAGGCGTTCGCCTCCCTACTTCGTGAGGTTGGCCAGATTACCGGGTTGGAGAGACTCAGGTTCACCTCGCCCCACCCCGCCTCGTTCACCGACGACGTGATTGCCGCAATGGCCGAGACTCCCACGGTCATGCCGAGCCTTCATATGCCCCTTCAGAGCGGCTCTGATCGCGTCCTAAAGGAGATGCGCCGCTCATACCGCCGCTCTCGCTTTGAGGGGATTCTAGAGCGCGTCCGTGACGCGATTCCTGACGCGGCGATTACCACCGACATTATTGTCGGGTTCCCAGGGGAGACGGACGAGGACTTTGAACAGACACTAGAAGTGGTGGAACAGTCCCGATTCGCTTCGGCATTCACATTCCAGTACTCACCTCGCCCTGGTACTCCTGCCGCCGGTCGCACAGACATGATTCCGGACGATGTTATGGCAGAGAGATACGCGCGTCTGATCGACCTGCAGAACCGGATCTCAACGGAAGAGAACGAAGCTTTAGTTGGTAAGGACCTGGAAGTGCTGGTCGCTGAAGGGGAAGGACGCAAGGACGGTCTCACCCGACGGCTTTCTGGGCGTTCCAGGGATAGCCGCCTGGTGCACTTCGCAATCCCCGAGGGGGGTGAGGAGCCTCGGCCCGGAGACATGGTCTCTGTTCGTGCCACGCACGGTGCGCCCCATCACCTATTGGCCGATTCTGGGCTGGGGGATGATGGCGTCTACAGCGTGAGGAGAACGCGAGCGGGAGACGCCTGGGAAGCCCACCAGGGCGCTCCGGAAGAAGACAATCGGGTAGGGCTGGGAATCCCGACTCTCCGCGTCAGGTAGGCCGCAGTGATCTTGGCGGTAGTCGGCCCCACCGCGAGCGGTAAGTCTGACTTTGCGCTCGACTTGGCCGACTTGTATGCGGCGCGAGTTCAGGTCAGTGCGCCCGAGGCAGTTGAGATTATCAGCGCCGATGCGATGCAGTTATACCGAGGAATGGACATCGGAACCGCGAAGCTGCCCCTGGCAGAGCGCCGAGGAATCGCTCACCATCAGATAGATGTCCTAGACGTCATGGGCGAGGCTTCGGTCGCAAAGTATCAGAAGGATGCCCGCGCTGACATCGCAACCATCAAACGCTCCGAGAAGCTCCCGATGGTTGTCGGAGGATCGGGCCTCTACATCAGAGCTTTGCTAGACGAGATGCGCTTTCCGCCGACGGACACGGCAATCCGTGAAAGGCTTGAAGAGCGCCTGGTTCACCTCGGCACAGAGACTCTGCATCGGGAACTGTCGGAGCTTGACCCCGAAGCCGCGCGACATATCAATCCGAAGAACGGAAGGCGCGTCGTTCGTGCGCTCGAAGTCATTGAGGCTACAGGAGAACCGTTCTCGGCCACCCTCCCTAAGCGGCAGTACGTTGAGCCAGCGGTCCAGATCGGGATCCGCCGCGAAACGGAAGAGCTTGAGGAGCGGATAAGACGTCGAACCACGGCAATGTTTGATCAGGGTCTTGTCGAAGAGGTTTCCCGTCTCAGGGACCTCGGACTCGGCGATTCCAAGACAGCCGCGAGGGCAACTGGCTACTCCCAGGTACTCGCGATGCTTGATGGGCAGATCAGCGAGAACGAGGCACGTGAGTCGATAACGTTAGCGACGACCCAGCTAGCGAAGCGTCAGATCAAGTGGTTCCGAGCGGACCCCCGAATAACCTGGGTGAATGGGACAGATTCTGCTTCGTTACGGCTGGCTCTTGATATCCTTCTGAACGCTCAGGACTCGGAAGCCCTTCTTTGATGCGATGCGTTTGACAGTGAAGCCCTGACCATCGAGCCAGCGGGCCATTGAATCGCCGCCGAGGTTCTTGCTGATAACCAGGTAGGCGATACCCACCTCGGATAGGTGAGGAAGCCAACGAAGTAGCAGTTTCTGCAGGGGCTTCTTCCCAATACGCACCGGTGGGTTAGACCAGATTAGGTCGAACGTCACGCCCGAGGATTCTTGCCGTTCTAGTGCCTTCGACTCGGTCATGGTTTCGATGTTGCTAAGCCCAAGACTTGCCGCGTTCCTTGCGGTGAGGTTGAGTGCTCTCTCGCTAACATCCACCGCCCAGATCTCCGCGTCCGGCGACCTTATTGCTAACACGGTCGCGATCGGTCCCCATCCACAACCAAGGTCGAGGAATGTTCCCTCCTGCGGTGGGGTCGGAACCGCTTCCAAGAGAACCCTCGTCCCGATATCTAGGCCGGACGAGGAGAACACCTGGTCGGCGGTGAACATCCGCAGAGAAAGGTCTTGGATCTCGACGCGGACCGGATGCATCTCTGACTCACGTGCGATCTCGTTGCTGGTGAAGTAATGACTGCTCACTCTAAGAAGCGTAGTTGCCCGGGCGGTAAGCTGGAACCGAGCAAAGATGAAAGAGGACGTGTGCCAGACGAACTGACTCTCGAAGAACAGCGGGAAGCCAATCTGAAGCGAGCCGAAGAGGTCGCCGCTCGGGTCTTGGCGCGCGGCGCACAGGCCCTACAGTCGGGTGAAGCCGACGACGACATCTCCTCTGAGATGAACGAGGAGTGGGAGGAACGCAGGGCCACGGGGCGCGCGACCTCATTTTCCACAGAACTCGAGGATGTTTCTGAAGTTGAGTACCGAAAGGTGCGCCTCGAACGCGTCGTTCTGGTGGGTTTGCGGACTGACCAAACCATGGCCGAGGCGGAGAACTCAGTCGCCGAGTTGGCCGCGCTCGCGGAGACAGCGGGCTCAGAGGTCTTGGCGTCCCTTATTCAGCGGCGGGCGAACCCTGATCCGGCGACGTATCTCGGTCGGGGAAAAGCCGAGGAGCTGCGCGAGCTCGTTGCGGAGATGGGCGCGGATACGGTGATTGTCGACTCTGACCTCGCACCCTCGCAACGACGCGCGCTTGAGGATGTGGTGCGGGTGAAGGTTGTTGACCGGACTGCCCTGATCCTCGATATCTTCGCCCAGCACGCGAAATCCCGCGAGGGCAAGGCACAGGTCGAGTTAGCTCAGCTTGAGTACCTGTTACCCAGGCTTCGTGGCTGGGGTGAATCAATGTCCCGCCAAGCCGGCGGTCGAGTCGCTGGTGGTGAAGGAATCGGGTCCCGCGGGCCCGGCGAGACGAAGATCGAGTTGGATCGGCGCCGCATCCGGACTCGGATGGCCAAGTTGCGCCAGCAGATTCGTCAGATGGCTCCGGCGCGCCAGACACAGCGTTCGGGTAGACGTAAGGCAGCGGTGCCGTCGGTCGCGATCGCCGGTTACACGAACGCTGGAAAATCAACGCTTCTGAACGCGCTTACCGGCGCAGGAATCCTGGTGCAGGACGCACTGTTTGCCACTTTGGATCCCACGGTTCGTCGCACCACCACTCCCGACGGAAGACAGTACACCCTCACTGACACCGTGGGATTCGTTCGTAACCTTCCGACCCAGCTGATTGAGGCGTTTCGTTCGACGCTCGAAGAGATCGGGGAGTCAGATGTAGTTCTGCATGTCGTTGACGCCGCGCACCCTGATCCCGTGTCTCAGGTGCAGGCAGTGAGACAGGTTCTTGGTGAGATCGAGGGATACAAGCCGTCCGCAGAGGTAATCGTCCTCAACAAGGTTGATTTGGCGAAACCAGAGGCGCGCGCGATGCTGAGAGCCACCTTTCCGGAAGCTATCGAAATCTCAGCCCACACCGGAGAAGGGATTGAGAAGCTACGGGAGGTTATCACCGACCGTCTCCCTCGTCCCCAGGCTCAGGTCGATCTGATCATTCCTTTCTCGGACTCCCGCCTGGTTAGTGCCGCGCACGAGACCGGCGAGGTAGTAAGCGAGGGGTGGAGTGAAAGAGGAACCCATCTGGTCGCTCGTGTCGATCCTGATCTGGCTGCAGCCCTCGAAGCCGCGGCGTCCTCCCTCAGAAACGGTGAAGTTCTCGCTGATTCTGTCACGTCTGACTAGTAGATTTGGTTCTGAAGAGATCTCGGTGCCCCAGCAATAGGAGAATGAATTGTCCAGCGACGACGCAAAAACCCCCGAAGCTCCGGTAAACCTAGCTCAGGGGCGCCCCTCAAAACTCTCCGTGGTTGGTGCGGGTGCGGTTGGTACCGCTGTTGCCTACTCGGCCGCAATAAGTGGCGTGGCACGGTCCATCGCCCTCTATGACATCAATGGTCCGAAAGTACGTGCCGAGGGACTCGACATTGCACACGGAATCCAGTTCATGCCGGTCGGGGCCGTGGAAGGCTCAGACGACATCAACATTCTGCAGGGTTCTGACATGGTGATTGTGACAGCCGGGGCGAAGCAGAAGCCGGGACAGACCCGCATGGAGCTTGCTGAGTCCACGGTCGGTCTGATGAAGAACATCATTCCTGAGATGATGGCGGTTGCTCCCGATGCCATCTATATGTTCGTTACCAATCCGGTTGATGTCGTGACATACGCGGCGATTCAGATTATGGGTAGGTCCGCAGGGCACGTATTTGGGTCGGGAACGGTTCTTGATTCCTCCAGGTTCCGCTACCTTATTTCAAGAGAGACTGGAGTTTCGTCAAAGTCGATTCACGCCATGATTGCTGGCGAGCACGGAGACTCTCAAGTTGCGCTCTGGTCCAGCGCTGAGATAGGCAACGTTCCGGTAGACCAGTGGGGTCCCACGCTAACCGGTCGTATTTTCGACCCCGAGCTTAAAAATGAGATTGCCCAGGACGTAATCAACTCCGCCTACCACATCATTGAGGGGAAGGGTGCGACGAACTACGCGATTGGAGTCGCCTCGACCTATATCGCTGGTTCTGTGCTTCGGGATGAGCACAGGGTGATGACGGTGTCGACGTACCTGGATGACTGGAATGGTATCTCCGATGTCTGCATGGCGGTCCCCACGGTTGTTGGACGCCAGGGCGCGGGTCGCATTCTGGAACCGCCACTCAGCGTTGAAGAACTACGAGGTTTGCGTAAGTGCGCCGACCAAATCAGGCAGGCTGCAAGGTCACTGGGCTTCTAGGAGACACGCCCTAGCCGTCAACCCTTGCGGGGAGCTAGAGTGCGCGGACCACGGTCACGACGCGCCCCAGGATGACCGCGTGCTCCGCAGGAATCGGATCATAGTCCTCATTGCGCGGCAGGAGCCAGGCGCCATCGCTGGTGAGTGACCAGACCTTCACTGTCGCTTCATTTTCGATCATTGCCGCGACGATCTCACCGTTGTTTGCGGTCCTCTGCGCGCGCACAACGACAAAGTCACCATCGCAGATTGCAGCATCAACCATTGAATCCCCGTGAACTTCGAGGACAAACAACTGACCGGTCCCGGTAAGCCTGGTTGGTAGCGAGAATACGTCCTCAACGTTCTGCTCTGCGGTGATCGGGGCACCTGCTGCGATGCGTCCCACCAGGGGTACATCGGATGCGTCTCCGTCCGCGTGCGACACAGGAATCTCAATTGTCTTGGCGGCGGTGCCTTCGGGCCCTGAGGGGTGCTCGGTGGAACGAAGAGCACGAGGACGGCCTGCAACGCGCTCCAGCAATCCCAGCTTCTCAAGTGCGTCGAGGTGGTGCTTGACCGTTGACGGCGAGGCCAGGCCGACACGCTCCCCAATTTCGCGGACTGAGGGCGGGTAGCCGTACTTTTCTATATTGTCCTGGACGACGTCCAAAATTTGACTCTGACGGGGCGTAATTCGCGCTGTTTCAGTCATCGTCGTCCTCCCGATCTCCCATTACTTCTTCTTGAAGCGTAGGCGAAACCACGCCGTAATCAAACATATGTTCGAGCGAGTCTTCAATTTGTCGGAGCTCAGTGTTATCGTACAAGTGTTCGACGAACAAATGTTCGACTAGGTTCAAGGGTAGTACATTTTCGGGTCGCGTTGGCCCGCGGTGGTGGAGGTAGGGCAATGAGTGCGGTAACGGCATACGCGGGGACCGATTCCGGTGTTGTGGATACCAGCAGGCAGGGGCGACGTTTAGCTCCCGTGATTGATATCACTGAAGCACGAGATCGAAGGGAGAGGGGAGCGAATGCGGGATCCCGATCCGCCAGTCTTTCCCAGAGCGAGCGGCGGGAACTTGAGGCTGCCATCCGCCGCCACCCAGCTTCTCGGGTGTCTCGGGCTTCTACGTCCCCCAAGAACAAGAATGAGTCCCAGGTAAGGTTCGAAACGGCTCCGATTCAGTACGTAACCCGGGTGCCAGCCTATGCGAAGGTTCTCGGCTGGACGGCGGCTGTCGCTCTTGCAGTCGGCGGTGGAATCAGCCTCGGGTTGGCGCTAGGCCCAGGCGCTTATCAAGGGGAAACTTGGACTCACACCGTTGCTTCGGGCGAGTCTCTCTGGGGAGTTGCCGCTTCCTTGGACTCCAGCCGAGGCCTCGAAGATGTCGTTGAAGACATTCGGGCATTAAACGGTCTGTCGGATGCGACGCTGATCCCGGGACAAGAACTCTTAGTTCCCCTCGACTAAGGTATCCAGTTATCCGCATATTCCTGACGTGATTCGTCCTTCTCTTTGGGTTTAGTGCAGTTGGCATTTAGCCGTATTTGCTAGGCAGGCTTCATCCTCCACTTTGAAGTAGAGCCGAGTCGGACTACGGTTTCCTTACCCGGTATTTGGGAGGAAACCTTGCGCTGTCCCTTCTGTCAACATGATGACACTCGTGTAATAGACACTCGCGTTACGGATGACGGCACCACTATTCGCCGTCGTCGTGAGTGCAGTGAGTGCCATGGTCGCTTCACAACCACTGAGACCGCCAGCTTCTCAGTTGAAAAGCGATCTGGTGTGATAGAGCCATTCTCACGAGACAAGATCACGACCGGAGTTCGCAAAGCCTGCCAAGGTCGCCCGGTCTCCGAAAGAGAACTCGCATATCTGGCGCATCAGGTTGAGGATGCTTTGCGAGCCACCGGACAGGCAACGGTATCGGCTGATGAGGTTGGTAGGGCTATTCTCCCGTTTCTTCGTCAACTCGACGAAGTGGCATACCTCCGCTTCGCCTCCGTCTACTCGTCTTTTCAGTCGCTTGACGACTTCGATCAGGCAATCGCCGATCTTCGGGCAGATAAGGCTGAGCAAGACCGGTCAGCCGACTAGCGACGAACCAAGCCTCTGGTGCGAGACACAAGTCGTCGGAGTCTTCGATCTCCGCAGTCTCTTCGCGACGTTCTTCCGCCACCTCAGACTCATGCGCCTCAATCAAGTCCGTGTCATCCGCACCCGCTGAGGCCTGTTTGATGAACTCCGTTGCCTTGGAACTGAGCTCAGATGCGATGTCCGAGGTCGCGGCTGCGGCGCTTGCCAGAGATTCCTTTGCGGCCGTCGTGGCTTGTCCTGCCCGTTCCGCCAGGTCAGAAACCTGTTCCGCGACTGCGGCTAGCCCAACCTTCATGCCGTCTTGAATTTCGCTGATTTGCCGCTGAACACGGCGTCTCATAACCTTGCCAATCTGCGACTTCGGAAGCTCTTGAACGACAACGATCTGTCTGGGTAGCGCGTAGTGGGCAAGGGACTTCTCGGCCCACTCACGAACATCCGCAAGAGAAATTGATGCTCCGGCCTCAAGAACTAGAGCGGCAACCACATCCTCGCCAGAGTTCCTTCCGCTTGGCATTCCAACCACAGCGACGTCTTCGATGCCCGGCATGGAGCGGACTGCCTCTTCCACCTGACTGGGGTAAATGTTGAAGCCGCCGGAAATAATGAGTTCTTTGCGGCGGTCTGCCATGTAGATGAAGCCGTCGCGGATCTGGACTAAGTCGCCAGTGTGTAGCCACCCATCCTTGAGTACCTCGGCCGTCTCCTCCGGGTTCTCCCAATAACCACCAAACACCTGTGGGCCCCGGGCGATAAGCTCCCCGATTTCACCGACAGGAACATCCACCTTGGTGTTCTCCGGATCAACGATCCGTATCTCCGTTGATGGGAAGGGGATACCGAGCGCACCCGGCTTCTTTTCGGAAGACAGGGGTGAGCCGAGCAGGATCGGTGATGCTTCGCTCATTCCGTAGCCCTCGATCATCAGGCCCCCGGTCGTCGCCTCCCAGCGCTCCATTAGCTCGCGGTTCAGCGGCATGGCGCCGGAAAGTGAGAAGGTCATTGAACTCATGTCAACGGGAATGTTCTCGAGTTCTACTAGAAGTCGGTCGAACATGGGTGGAACACCGAGGAAGAACGTGCATGGCAGGCGCCGCTGCGAAAGCAATAACTGGGAGGGGTCAAACTTCGGGAAGACGGCGATCGTCGCCGCCAATCGAAGACCGGCCAGTAGGGAAATCGTGAGTCCGAATGCGTGAAAGTAGGGGAGAACCGAGTAAAACACCTCGGCTCCCTCGTGTAGCGGAGGAACCCACGCCACGGACTGATACACGTTCGAACAGAGGTTCTTGTGTGTTAGTGCGACCGCTTTCGGGATGCCGGTGGTGCCCCCGGTGTGAATGAGCAGTGCGATCTGGTCGGGGGTAGAGGAGCACGTACCATTCCAGGGTTCCGCGCCACTCACAGTTTTGCCCCAGGGTACGACAGTCTTTGGGACCTTTGCGCCCAGCTGGTTCTTCCTCTCGCGAATCGACTTGAGGGGAATCTTGAGCAGGGCGCGGCTGGTGGCTGACAGATCGCTGGCCAGGTTAACACCGAAGATGCGTTTGCTACGGTCGAGGAAGCCCATGCTTAGGATGGCCTTCTCCCAGGCGACTACCACGTTCGCCCCGTGACGCTCAAACTCCTGTCGCAGCTCCTCCTCTGGTGCAAGAGGATTGTGCTCGACGACGATGCCGCCAATCAGGGTGGTCGCAAAGAGGGCGATGATATGTTGCGGACAGTTCGGCATCACCAGCGCAACGCGGTCTCCAGGTCGGACGCCGGCATCGCGCAACACCGTTGCCGCTTTACGGACCTGCTGTACAAGGTCCTCATACGAGGTCTGTTGCGCCAAGAAATCGAGTGCGATCCGCTTGGGGTAGAGCTTTGCCGCGTCGAGGAGCAAATCGACAAGGAGCATGTCGCCCGAATCGGTCTTGTATGGGACTCCGGGAGCATATTCGGCTCTAAGTTCGTCGGTTAGCGACATCGTTGCCCCTCACTACTTTGTGGTCAAAGCTTGCCCGTCTCAGTCTAGGGTGCGCCACCGTTACATTTGCAGGTTCAGGCAGCGGGCTGAGACATTTGCGTTTGAGAGCTTAAGTCGTTCCATAACTGAAGGTGGCAGGGGGGTTGACACGTCTGTTATCGCGTAGCCCAGCGAACCCATTGTCGCCAAACCCTGTCCCTCGACGTTGATGTGTGTTGATGCAAGCGCTTCATTCAGCTGCGCCATTACGCCCGGGATGTTGTGATGCATGAAGGTCAGGCGAGCAGCGGATGAGGGAGTTACAGGAAGCGCGAGATTCGGCACGTTGACCGCCATGGACGTGTTGCCAAGCGCCATGTAATCGATGAGTTTCTGAGCGACAAAGGCTCCGATGTCATGTTGAGCCTCAATGGTGGAGCCACCGATGTGCGGAGTGAGAATGACGTTGTCCATTCCCTGCAACTCGGAGTCAAACGGGTCTCCCGATTCCTTCGGTTCCTCTGGGAAGACATCCACCGCCGCTCCGATAAGGTGACCGGAGTCCAGAGCATCTTTCAGCGCCACCTGGTCCACCACGAAACCCCTCGACAGATTTACCAACACTGAACCGGGCTTCATCAGTGCCAGTTCTTCGCTGCCGATCAAGTTCTTGTTCGAGGGATTTCCATTGACGTGGATCGAGACGACATCACTCCTTGAGAGCATGTCGGCCATGGACGCGGCCTTCTCGGCGTTACCCAGGGCGAGCTTTTCCTCAATGTCGTAAAAGAGGACGCGCATTCCCATGGCTTCGGCAAGAACTGAGAGCTGGGTGCCGATGTTTCCGTATCCAAGAATACCTAGAGTGCGTCCTCTGACCTCGTGCGCGTTAGCCGCGGTCTTGTCCCAACGTCCCCTGTGCAGCATTGAGTTCTTTACGGTCAAACGGCGAGTAAGTGCAATGATCTCACCGACCGCGAGTTCAACAACAGATCGCGTGTTCGCATACGGGGCATTGAAGACAGGTATGCCACGCTCAGCGGCCGTTCCAAGGGCGATCTGGTTAGTGCCAATGCAGAAGGCTCCGACCACCTCCAAAGACGGGCTGTGCGCCAGAACTTTGGTTGTCACCTCCGTCTTCGATCGGATACCGAGGATCTGAACCCCCTCAAGTGCGTCGATGAGTTCGTTCTCATCCAGGCCACCCTTGACGACACGGACGTTTAGTCCTGCCGACTCGAGAATTTCGGAGGCGATTCGATGCGGGTTCTCAAGCAAAAGTACGTTGGTCACGGCCCAATGTTCCTTCTTTTAGGTTTTTCTCGCCGCCCGGTTTCACCAGGTGGCACCAAGCGCCTGCATCCAGGCCCGTGGCAGAGCCCTTGTTCTAACGGAATGCAGGCGCCTTGTTGAGCGCGTCATAGCCACGAACAGGTCTCCCGCGCCGTCGGCCGCGATCTCACCAGGCTCAACAATTATCGTCACGTCAAACTCCAGACCCTTGGCCCCCACAACACTGAGCAGACTGACGCGCTGATCCAGGGCGGTATCACCCGCTGAGTCAGAGCCCCATATCCGTCCGCGTTCGTCGGCAACCAGGACCCCGATGCGTCCGGCATTGATCCCAACTTCAACGTCCAGCTTGGCACTCTCCTCGTCCACCGCACGTTGCACCGCTTCCCAGAGGGGATCCTCAGATCGGGGCCTCGGGATCGAGTCGACCTCGACCCTGGTATCCGCGAGCGCGTCGGGCACATCCCGCGCAGAGGTGAGTGGGAACAGTACCGGATGGTTGAGCTCCTCCATCACCGCCTGCGCTACCGCAGTGATGGTCTCGGGGGTGCGATACGAGATTGTGAGCACGAACTCTTCTGACAGTCCCCGAGCCGCGGGTCCGAGGGCCTCATACCAGGAAGAGGGACGGTGGTGTCCACGAGCCTGGTCAAGGTCGCCAACGACCGTGAACGATCGAGAGGGACAGCGCCGCAGGAGCGTGTGCCAGGCCATGGGTGTCAGATCCTGAGCCTCGTCAACGACTATGTGTCCGTAGCTCCAAGTGCGATCGGCCAGGGCGCGCTCCGCCAGGGGAGCCCACTCCTTCGGCCCCTGTATGTGCCCGGCCAGCATTTCAGCGCTAACGATTCCACCACCCAGGTGCTGACCCTCCATCGCGGTCTTGACCCGTTCCAACTCCTCTTCCTCGCGCCGCTTTCGGGCGAGTGAATCTGCGTTTGCTAGCGCCTCTGAGGTGCCGAGAAGTTCCTCAAGTTCGTCCAGAAGCGGGACGTCAGAAACTGTGATCGGAGCATCTTGCGGGCGGTAGACCAACTCAATGTCGGATCGACTCAGCCCCCTCTCGACCCGCCGAAGGGTGTCCGGTTGCGAGTAAAGGCGCCTGAGCAGGCTGGTGGCACTGGTCGGCATCCAGCAGAGGTTTATCTCTCGCCTGATTTCCCGATCCCCCCTGACCGATTCTCGCCACCAATCGAGAGTCTCCGAGTCAGCGTCGCTTCCCGCCAACTGTTTGGAAAGAGCGTCGACGAGTTCCAGGGCGAAGCCGTCACGGGCAACATTGTGGGGGCGCCCCGTTCTGCGCGCCCTACTTCTGGCATCGCGCACCATCTGCGGACTCAGGTGCGCCTCGCGTCCGTCGATCGTGAAGTGCTTGGTGTTTGAGGGAACGCGGGCCAGGTCGCGTACCGCCGCTCGGAGCGTTTCAACCCACTCGATCTTGCCCTTGGCATAGGCAACCTCAGAGGTGTCCGTAATATCCGTGTTCTCACCAGGGACCAGGCTCCCCATGGTCACGGAGACAACTCCGGCTTCACCGAGGGAGGGGAGAACCTGTTCAATGTAGCGAAGAAACACCCGCGAGGGACCGACCACTAGAACTCCTGATCGTTCCAGACGTTCTCGATGGGTGTAAAGCAGGTAGGCGGCGCGGTGGAGGGCAACGGCGGTCTTGCCCGTCCCGGGTCCGCCCTGAACCACCATGATCCCGTTTCCGTCAGCACGGATGATCGAGTCCTGCTCCGCCTGAATGGTGGCGACAATGTCGCCCATTCGCCCGTCACGCGCCGAGGCCAGGGCAGACATAAGCGCACCTTCGCCCTGGAACTGCAGCCCCTGTGCACCAGCAGTCTGCGCATCGAGAACATCATCCTCAAGGCCTCGGACCTTACGAAGATGGGTGGCGATATGCCGCCTACGAACCACATTCCCTGGCTCTGCGGCCGTCGCCTGGTAGAAGGGGCGTGCTGCCGGGGCACGCCAGTCAACCAGTAGCCGTCCACCATCGGAGTCGGGAAGGCCAGCCCGTCCAATGTAGTGACTGGACTGGTCGTTCATATCAATGCGACCGAAGACCAGCCGGTCCTCAATCTGCTCCAGACGTGACGCCTGATCTCCGAAGTGGGCTGCCTTGGCATCTCGTTCCGTCCGCGCCTGCGGGGTTCCCCAGCCACCCTGAGACTCAACTTCGCGCTGGGCTCGCCGATACTCCGTTCGCAGCCTTTCAAGCACTTCATATGCCTGATCAACGAAGCGTTGCTCTTGAGCCAGATCAGCCTCAAAGGTCTGCGGGGACTCACTCATTTTTCACGCGAACCTTTCCCGATCCGATTTTCCAAGCAATCTATTATTCCCCATTTGTGCGACGTAGGCATCCTCGGTTCGGCGGACCAGGTTCGCACTGTTCCCTGCTGGCTCAATTCGACGCGCTTCTCTCGATCTTCTTACGACACACGGATACGGTTAGAAGGTCAATGAAGGATCAGCGAGGAGGTGCGCGATGGTAAGACCCGAAGACCTATTCACACCAGGACCTGCCCGTGAGGCTAAGGCCCCGATTCTCGTCGCCCACCTGGATGGCTCACTTGATGCGGGAGCCGCTGGTGCACTTGCCGTAGAGCAGCTCCTAAAGACACTGAATGTTCAGCGTGTCGCGACCTTCGACTCTGATGAGCTAGTCGACTACCGGTCGCATCGACCGATAATGCAGGTCGAAGACTGGGTGACGACGGATGTCAGCGAGCCTGAGATTGCGATTGACCTGATCCACGATGACCAGGGACGACCAGTCCTGCTGCTGCACGGTCCGGAGCCGGATGCGAAGTGGAAGACCTTCACTGAAGCGATTCGGCAGATAGCTGATGAGGCGGGAGTGGAGGCCGTATTCACCCTCCACGGACTGCCTGCAGCGGTTCCACATACGCGCCCGTCATCCGTTCACATTCAGAGCACTGAGGCGGATTTGGTCCCTGATCAGCCGCTCATGGCCGGTGTCGCCCAGTTCCCCTCGCCCTACACCTCGTACCTACAGTTCAAGCTCTCACGGACTGGACGAGCCGGGGTTAGTCTGCTGGCCACAGTGCCCTACTACATGTCTGGGACCACGTTTCCGCGCGCATCTTCAGCGTTGATTCGACGTCTCTCCGAAATGGCTGAGCTTTCGCTACCGGTGGGTGATCTTGAGCGCGGTGCGGACGAGGAAACTGGGCAGGTAAACGAACTGGTTGAGCACAATCACGATCTGCAAAACACCGTGACGGCACTGGAACGGCACTTCGACGCCATTACCTCGGGTCCGACGGACGGAGCGTTCCGAACGGACGAAGACGGAATCGACGTTCCCACCGTAGTGGACGATCTGGCTGACTGGGATCGGGTGATGGGTACTGAACCTCAGAATGGAAGTTTCCCTGAAGCTGAGCGGTTGGACGGCGAGTCTGATGAGTCGCTCGCGGACGCGATCGGAGACGCGATAGAGGGCTATCTGCGCACCCATTCGAAACAGAAGCGTCGTCGCGATATCGATATCACAGCAGGCGGCTCCGTCATCTCGGAGAACGCGCATGTTCCGAGGCATCGAGCTCCGGCGCCGGGGGATGAGGAGTGCACCGCGCAGGTCGACTTGCCTGCTGACGAGGATGATCCGGAGAACCACTAGCCGTATCGGTCCCGGCGAGTACCTAGCCTGTCGTGTCCCGCGAAGGTTCAGTTCCTGCGAGCCAGGCGGCGATGTCAGATCGAGAGTAGATGGCAACTGGCAGTGGCAATCGCCGAACCTGCTGATCCAGCCACTCTTGATCAAATTCGCCTTGATCCCAGGCGGCCACGGCAATGTTCCCGCGTCGAGTACCTCGCCAGACCTTCCTGTCGGCGATCGCCAGCAGCGAAGGGAAGGCCGCAAATGCGGCGGCAACGTCCGACTTGCTCCGTCCAGCTCCTGCCTGACCTCTCGTCCAGGAGGGGGCGGCGCCGTGCGCGACGTTTGCCAGGTAGGTGCCGCCGGGTCGCAGTCTCGAACGCACCAGTTGGTGCCACTCAGCGGTCGTGAGTGAGCGGGGTGTTGAGTCGCCAGCGAAAGCGTCCCGCACGATCACGTCGTAGGTGGCTCCGCTACCCGTGAGGACCTCCCGCACGTCCCCGATGCGGAGTTTGATCCGAGTCCGAGGCGGAACAACGGCCCATTCCTTTAGTATTCCCAACATTTCCCCGTCGGTATCAACCGCCGCCTGCGACGCGTCCGGATACTTCTGGGCCCAGCAGAGGGGGAGCGCACAGGCTCCGGCTCCGCCATGTAATATTCGGAGTCTTTCAGCGTCGCGGTGGCGTGATGCGAGAAGCAGGTCAAGGTGTTGCATGTACTCGAAGTCGAGGACATCGGGGCGATCCAGGTCCAGGCGAGACTGTTCGGTGCCCGCGGCGGTTAGGGTGAGTATTGAACCGTCGAGCCGCAGGGTTAGGCCGCCCGCGGTCACTGCTTCAACCGAGTGAGTTTTTCTGTTCGATGTTCTACCCTTTGCCACAACTAGACAATGCCATATCGAGGACTCGGGATGGCAAACGAATGGAGGTTTCGTCGTGTCAATCTCTCCACGCTCATCGTCCGTGCGGCGAGACTGGGGAACAGACGACTCCGAAACCCCAATCCTTCACGTCGATATGGATAGTTTCTTCGCTTCAGTTGAACTGAAAGAAGACCCAGAGTTGCGGGGCAAGCCCGTGGTGGTTGGGGGCTTAGGGAACCGAGGGGTGGTCACTTCGGCGACCTATGAGGCCCGAGCCCGCGGAGTCCGGGCCGGACAGCCGATCGGGCAGGCGAGGCAGTTGGTTCCTGGCGCTGTCTTCCTTCCGGGACGCCACCACCTGTATTCCGAGTACTCGGCAAGAGTCATGGACCTGTTGGGCAAAGTGACTCCCGACCTGGAACCGCTGAGCATAGACGAAGCCTTCCTCGATGTTTCGGGGTCTGTCCGCAGACTAGGATCACCACTATCAATAGGCGAGCAGATACGCAGAGACATCAGGGAGCGCATTGGACTTCCGGCCTCTGTTGGCATTGCTTCCACGAAATCTGTTGCCAAGATTGCCTCTGCCCATGCCAAACCTGATGGACTGCTACTGATTCCCAGTGATAGGACGGTCGAGTTCCTGCATTCGCTTCCAGTTGGGGCGTTATGGGGAGTGGGAAGGAAGACGGGCCAGATCCTCATCGGTCGGGGAATCGACACGGTCGGGGACTTAGCGAATACGGAACTGTCCCTGCTCTCAAGGTGGGTGGGGGAAGCCTCCGCCCGCCATCTCCTTGAACTGGCATGGGGTCGCGACGTCCGAGCAGTCGGGCCAAGAGCGAGAGAGAAGTCTATTTCTACCGAGCGAACCTTCAGTGAGAACGTGCTTGATAGGGGCGAACTGGATCGTTTTGTCCTCTCGGCCTCTCACCAGTGCGCCAGAAGACTCAGGGCTGCCTCGCTGCTCGGGTGGACCGTTGTCTTGAAACTGAGGTCGGGCGATTTCAAGACCGTAACAAGGTCACGCACCCTGGCTGCACCGACAGATGTCGGCAGTGTCGTCGCCCACGCTGCCGCGCAGTTGTTGGCGGCCGAGGGAATCCCTCGTGGGGGAGTGCGGTTGGCCGGCGTGGGGGTATCTGGCCTGGTAGATGTCGATTCGGGAGTTCCAGTTCTCCTAGATGATGATCCGAGGAAGCGGGTGGCCGAACAGACAATGGATCGCGCTAAGGAACGCTATGGGGCCCGCGCTCTGCTCCCCGCGAGCCTGTTGAGACAGTCCGAGTCTTCGAATAACCCTCGGAGCGACTAAACTGAAATGGAACGGCAGTTACTACCCGCCGCGAATCGAATAAGTACCGAAGTTGAAGGGAGGGGCCATGGCACTTTCTGAGTACGAGAAGCAGATTCTCGCAGAGATGGAGCAGCACCTGCGCCAGCAGGATCCTGACCTAGCCGATGCAATGGCCCAAGCTGCCCCCCCGGCAACAGAACCCGTGGCCCCGAAGTCACAGTTGTCTCCTCGTCGTATCGCGCTCGGAAGCATACTTGCCGCAGCGGGACTGGCCATTGTTCTCACCGGGGTAACCATTGGGTTCTCGGTGCTTTCGGTGGTCTTGGGTGCCGCAGGATTCCTAATGATGGTCGGCGGCGTGCTGTACGCATTGAGTACTGACAAGAAGGGCAAGAACTCTGCTGATACCGAGGCGAAGCGACCTCCGGCACAGCCCACCCCTTCAAAGAAGGCTTATCGGGAGGAAGAGCGACGCAAGCGGTGGGAAGACCGCAGATAGTCCTCCACATTCCACCACCGGCTTCAGAAAGCCGTATCTAACTCGGGCATAGAGGTTGTCCGAGTTTTCTTTTGCCCACTTTTGGGTGAGACACGGGGCCAATTTGGCTGAGAGTGGATGGATATGGATGAAAGTGGAGTAATGTGGTGCATCAAAGGAGGTGTGCCGTGTTTCTTGGAACCTATGAACCAAAACTTGATGAAAAAGGACGCGTCATCCTCCCCGCTAAGTTTCGCGAGCAACTCTCGGCTGGAGTCGTCTTAGCTCCTGGTCAGGAACGCTGCCTCTACGTTGTTCCGGAAGTCGAGTTTGAGCGCATGGTTACTGAGCTACGCGAAGACTCTGGAAAACAGCGAAACTCCGGCTACCTGCGAGTCCTTTTCTCCGGGGCCGAGGACTCCACCCCAGATCGCCAGGGGCGCGTAACGATCCCGCCACGACTGCGCAAGTACGCAAAGCTCGAGCGGGACCTGATCGTTATCGGTGCCGGAACCAGGGCTGAGATTTGGGATGCCGAATCTTGGAACGACTACTTCTCAGCGACTGAGGAGCAGTTCGCAAATACGGAGGAGGAGATCATCCCGGGCCTCTACTAGGACTTCACCGTGTCGGCGGTCTCGGCCGCGGGATCTGAGTTCACTTCCCCGATCTCAGAACCCGCGGGTGGGGGCCACGGATACGGACAGGACTACCGGGGCGACGAGAAAAGAAGCAGGCAGTTTTCCACAGAAGTGGAAAGCAGAGTCGCAGACACACATTTTGGGCAGGAGGAGACGTGGCAACAGAAGTCAAGGTGCAAGCCACGGGATCGTCGTCCCCAGAAGAAGCCATCTCATCTCTTCATATGCCTGTCCTGCTAGAGCCATGCCTTGATCTCCTGGCGCCCGCTTTCGATACTGCCGAACCGACAATGATTGATGCGACGCTGGGACTGGGAGGCCACACCGAGGGTGCGCTGAGACGCTTTGAGGGCCTAACTATTATTGGGATCGATCGGGACCCGAGAGCGTTGAAGCTCGCATCGAGGCGACTTGCACCCTTCGGTGACCGTTTCGTTCCATTCCTCGGCACCTATGACCAGATTCCAGATGCTGCAAGAGGGATCAGGGTCGACGGAGTCCTCATGGACCTGGGCGTCTCTTCAATGCAACTCGATCTGAACGAAAGGGGCTTTTCCTACTCCAGTGATGCGCCTCTCGACATGCGGATGAACCCGGAGGAAGGCGTCTCCGCTGCCGAATTGATCAACACTGCTGATGAGAAGGAACTGGTTCGGATTCTTCGCCAGGGATCCGATGAGAAGTTCGCGCCACAGATCGCGCGCCTGATCGTTACCCGCCGTAGCGAGAAGCCATTCGAGACAACTTCGGAACTTGTCGAAGTGGTCAAGGATGCGATCCCGGCCCCGGCTCGGCGCAAGGGAGGCAACCCCGCAAAGCGCACGTTCCAAGCTATACGTGTTGCCGTCAATGACGAACTCGTGATTCTCAAGCGGGCACTCCCGAGAGCCCTCGAAACACTGAGAGTTGGCGGTCGCATTGTGATTGAGAGCTACCAGTCACTAGAGGACCGGATCGTCAAGGCGACGTTTGCTGAGGGGACGAAGACACAGGGTTCCCAAATTCCTGCCGGTGTGCCCGTGGACGCGACCAGGGCCGAACAGGGAAAGCGTCTAGAGCTTCTGACTCACGGAGCACGCAAGGCAACAGAACAAGAAATCCAAGAGAACCCGCGAGCCGCATCGGTGCGGTTGCGCGCCGCAGAACTGATCGCACCCTGGAGTGAACAATGAACAGCAGTAGCGCAGCCAGAGTCGCACCCTCGTACGCCCCCCGCTACGTGTCTGCGGCGAACCGACCGGTTCGCAGGGCACCTCTATCTGAGCAGGAGAGCAGCCGTCCCCACATCCAGGTTGTGACCCGGACTGAAACGGCGTCCCCTGGGCGTGCATGGCCGATTGTCCTTCTCGCGCTTGTTGTCTTGATAGTGGCGGTCGCACTGCCCTTGGTGATCAACACACACATGGCTCAGACCTCGTATGCAGTTCGCGATTTGCGAGTCGAACTGGCTGAAGTGAATGCGCAGTCGACGGTCCTGGAGTCGCAGTTGTTAGAACTCAACGCCGCGCCTGCGCTTCAGGAGCGAGCAAAGACCCTAGGCTTGGTGCGCGGTGCAGCGCCGGGTGCGGTATCGCTAGTGGATGGAACAGTGACTGGAGGGGAGCCAGCCAGGTGACTCGTAGCGGCAATGGAGCAGTGGACGGGCCAATGCCCAAGGCGCGCAGTCGCGGCAAGGTGGCATGGATCATTGCCCTGATGGCGCTGATCGCGTGCGGAGTCCAGCTTTTCAACATCCAGATAGTCCGTGGAGCCGAGCTGGCCGAGCAGGGGCGCATCGTCCGAACCTCAGCGCTACCCGTCGACGCACCGAGAGGATCAATCGTTGATGCCGACGGGCAGGTACTTGTCGATACGGTGAAGACCTATCACGTCGCTGTTCGTCAGACGATAATCCCCGAGTTCCGAAACTACGAAGACGGCAAACTTGTCGGAACGGGACCAGCTGAGGCCGCCAGGCTCCTTGCCCCGATACTCGGTAGGGATCCTTCCGAGTTGGGGGGCGAACTGGTCGGTGAATCCCAGTACCAGTACCTGGCGAAAAATGTCGACCTACAGACTTCCCGCGAGATTCGAGCTCTAGACATCTATGGAATTGAGTTGGAGCCAAGCTTCGAACGCCAGTATCCCGCTGGCACTACCGCTGCAACGGTGGTAGGTACCGTGGATTACGAGGGTAACGGGAGCTCGGGACTAGAACTCACTTTCAATGACCTTCTCACCGGAGTTCCCGGCGAGGAGGCATATGAGATCGGCCCCACCGGTGCGAGGATGCCGGGCGCGAAAGTCACGACTAAGGAAGCGGTTCCGGGGGCGACCCTGCACACCAGCATTCATTCAGACCTTCAGTATTCCATTCAGGAACTGCTAGATCAGTCGGTTACGCAATGGGGAGCCGAATGGGGTTCCGTGGTCATCATGGATGTGGCAACCTCGCGCATTCTGGTACTTGCGGACTCATTTGAGCGTTCACCGCTTGAAGGACCTCAATCTTCGGCCACAGTTCAGAACCTCTATGAGCCCGGCTCCGTGGGTAAGGTTCTGACCTTTGCTACCGCGCTCCAAAAGGGGACCATCACACCCACCACCCGTTACTCGGTCCCGGCAACGATTGACATCGGCGACCAGAGATTCCACGACTACTATGCTGATCACCCAACGTATGACCTGACGGCGACCGGCGTCCTGGCAATGTCATCCAACACCGGAACGATCCAGGTGGGAATGACAGTGAGTGACGAGGACCGATACCAGACGTTCCTCGACTTTGGCCTCGGCCAGTTGACCGGCGTAGAACTGCCAGGGGAAACCGCTGGCATGCTCGGAACCCCCGATTCCTGGGACGGTCGAACAAAGTTTGCGAACATGTTTGGTCAGGGCGTGGGCGTCAATGTCCTGCAGACCACTGCCATCGGAGCAGTCATTGGAAATGACGGGGTGTGGAACGCTCCTCATCTTGTCGACGGTTGGACTAGCGCGGACGGGATTTACCACGAGAAGGAAACGGCGACTCCGCGCGAGGCTCTCTCGCCCGAGGTCGCTAAAACTCTACGAACGATGATGGAGTCCGTCGTCGTGGACGAGATCGGAACGGGTCAACTAGCCGCCGTTGAGGGATATCGGATCGCGGCCAAGACGGGAACCGCTGAGGTCGCAGGTGGTGGCATCGTTCCGTCGATCATGGGAATCATTCCCGCAGACGACCCGCAGATTGTAATCACTGCGATGCTCTACAAACCCTCGAACACCCTTCCCGAGGGAAACACAGTGGGGCCGCTGTTTTCGTCCTCCGTGGCGGAAGCGGTTCGAATGCTTGGCATTGCACCCTCTGCCGAGCCAGCGAGATTATTCCCATCTGAGTAGAACAGGAATATCGTGGTCCACTCTGGAATAGTGGAACGCGGAGTCCAAGAGATAGAGACCACTGACCACATTGGGGACAGTGAACACGGGAGAGTTGATGCTACGGAGTCTTGAGTGGGTAGCACAGGCGACCGAGGGACGGCTTATCCCCATTGCGCAAGAGCGGATGGGAGCGTCTGAACCATCGATTGACCTCTCGCGCGTCGTTACTGACTCACGCGAAGCATCTGTGGGTAGCAGCTACATCGCTCGGATCGGCGAGAACTCTGACGGGCATGATTTTGCTCGGCCCGCTGTGGATGGGGGCGCGTCTCTGCTGATTGTCGAGCGGGAGCTCCCCGAGATTTCTGTGAACCAGATCGTGGTCGGTGACGCGACGGTCGCTCTTGGTCTGCTCGCCAAAGCCCACCTCGCTGATCTTCGGGAGAGGACAGACATCAAAGTTGTCGGGATCACCGGTTCAGCTGGTAAAACGACCACGAAGGATCTGCTTGGGCGAGTCCTCTCTGGTTTCGGCCCCACTATTTGGCCCAAGCTTTCGTTCAATAACGAGGTCGGCTGTCCGATGACCATTCTTCAGGCTGACGAAACAACCCGTTACCTGGTACTGGAAATGGGGGCATCTGCGAAGGGCGAGTTGCGCTACCTGACAGAGATCGCTCCTCTTGATGTTGGGATTGTTCTGATGGTGGGGCGTGCCCATCTGGGAGGCTTCGGTGGATCGGAGGGGCTTGCGCGGGCCAAGGCTGAACTGGTGGAGGGGATTCTTCCCTCGGGCACAGCTGTCCTAAACCTGGACGATGACAAGGTTGCCGCAATGAGCAGCGTTGCCCCAGGAACAGTCTGTTGGTTCTCGGCGGACGGTGCTGCGGCTGCCAATGTCTGGGCGGAGAATATTCAGTTTGATGAGACCGGACGCGCGAAATTCCTCGCCCGCACTGACTCCGCCGCGTCCCAAGTGCACCTGGGGTTGGTGGGTAGGCACCAGGTGAGCAACGCCCTGGCTGCCATCTCTGCGGCGCTTGTTCTTGATCTGGATATTGAGCGGGTCACCGCATTGATTAGTGATCTGGAAGCGGGGTCTCCGCACCGGATGGATGTTCGCGTACTCGATCTTCCGTCCGACGAGGGCGTTTCTCGCGTTCGCCTGATTGACGATTCTTACAACGCAAACCCCGATTCGATGAAGGCTGCGTTTCAGACAGCCCGCGAACTTGCGGGTGAGGGACGACTTCTTATGGTTCTCGGGGAGATGCTTGAGCTCGGGTCGGACAGCGACAGTATCCACCGGGAGGTGGGGGAGGCTGCGTTGTCAGTGTCTCCTGCCGGCCTGATCCTAATTGGACCAGCGGAAGCATACGTTCCGACTAAGACCCAGGAAGTCCTTGTGATCCGTGCTGAAAATGCAGATCGGGCGGTTGATCTGCTACGGAGCGAGCTTCGACCGGGAGATACTATCCTTGTCAAGGGATCGAACGGGTCAGAATCCTGGAAAGTTGCAGACGAGCTAGTCCAAATGAATGAGTTGTCCTCGAAAGCAGAGATGGCATGATCGGCGTAATTGGTGCGTTTACCATCGCTCTTGTAGTGAGCATTGCGGGGACTCCGCTCCTTATCAAGTACCTGGTACAGCACGAGTACGGCCAGTTCATCAGGCAGGATGGGCCGACCAGTCACCATGTCAAACGCGGTACCCCGACCATGGGTGGCCTGGTCATCATTCTCGCGATCGTTGTCGGGGTCTTCGTCGGATCCGCGATCAACGGGAGCTGGCCAAGATACTCTGCGTGGCTCCTAATGCTGTTACTGGTGGGCCTGGGTTTCATCGGGTTCTTAGACGACTTCATCAAGATCTCCAAGCACCGTAGCCTGGGGCTGCATGCCTGGGCGAAGATAGCAGGCCAGATCGCCGTGGGGACGGCCTTCGCGATCCTGGCGTTGGTGAATCCAAACTCCAGTGGCCTTACGCCGGGATCAATGTGGATTTCTTTCACCAACAATCTGTCAATAAACCTGACGTTCGCAGGCATCGCGTTGGGCGTGATCCTTTTCGTCCTATGGGTGAACTTTCTGGTCGCTGCCTGGTCAAACGCCGTTAACCTAACGGACGGGTTGGACGGACTGGCAACGGGTGCCTCAATCGCGGCCTTTGCCGGGTACACACTTATCGCTTTCTGGCAGTTCAGTCAGTCATGCGTTCGCGTCGCGGAGCCGTATGTCGGCTGTTACGCTACACGCGACCCGCTGGCCATAGCGATCATTTGCGCATCGGTGGTTGGAGCTCTAATCGGATTCCTCTGGTGGAACACTTCACCGGCCCAGATCTTCATGGGTGACACGGGAGCCCTGGCGCTCGGGGGTGTCTTCGCCGGCGTATCAATTCTTACCCACACCGAGTTCATTGCCATCCTGATCGGAGGGCTGTACTTCGTAATCCTGATGTCCGACGTGATTCAGATAGGGTCCTTCAAACTGCGAGGTAAACGCGTCTTCCGCATGGCTCCCCTGCACCACCACTTCGAACTGAAGGGGTGGAAAGAAGTAACGATCGTTACTAGGTTCTGGATCGTTGCCGCCCTGTTTGTCTTTGCGGGCGTTGGAGTGTTCTACCTTGAATGGGTCGCGGCGCTCTAATGCCTCAGATGAATCAAACCCCCTTACCGCGGCGGGCCGCTGTCCTCGGTGCAGGAATCTCCGGTCACGCTGCTGCTGAACTATTAAGAGACGATGGTTTCGAGGTGACCGTCTTCTCCCAGGGAGCATCGGAGACAGACGAGGAAGTCGTCCTTGATACCAATGCCGAGATGCTGGCGCAAAAAGTCTTGGAGCATGTCCCTGATTTGGTAGTTGCGTCGCCAGGCATCGCTGAGCACTCGCCTCTGATTCAGATTCCTCTCTCAGCTGGGCTACGGGTTATCGGCGAGGTGCAAGTCGCCTGGGATCTGAGCCACCGCCCGGACGGACCCCAGTCGGCTCCCCAGTGGCTCTGTGTCACAGGCACCAATGGAAAGACAACCACGGTTGGGATGACCGCCTCGATTCTTGCCGCCGCTGGATACCGAGCCCCGGAAGTGGGGAACATCGGCTATCCCATAACTCGAGCAGTGCAGGAACCTGCCGATGTTCTGGTGGTGGAACTGTCGTCGTTCCAACTGGCGACGTCTCCGGAGCTACGCCCGAGCGCTGCGATATGTCTCAACATCGATAGCGACCATATTGACTGGCACGGGAGCCGGGAAAACTACGCCGTAGCAAAGTCACGCGTGTACAACCATGTTCGCGGTGCCCGGATTTTCTTTGACGATCAGCCAGAAACTGAAGAAATGGCACGCAGGGGTATCGATTCAGAAGGCTCAGTATTGGTACCTCTAGTGTTTGGTCCGGTTCCCAAAGGCGCGGTGGGGGTTCGCGGCGGTGTGGTTATTGATCGTGCTTTCACGGATGAGGGTCGCCCCGAAGTGCTGGTCCGTCTGGCTGAGGTGCCCCTGCTAGCCGGTGGGGATCTGACAAACCCGTCGGAGGACCCGCTGGTGCGGGACGCTCTCGCTGCCGTCGCACTCGCACGGTCGTACGGAGTTTCTGCACAGGCAGTAGTTGAGGGGCTCTGTGATTTTACGCCGCAGAGTCACCGTCGCGCATTGGTTCCCACTAATGACGGTGTTCGCTGGATCGACGACTCGAAAGCCACGAACGTTCATGCCGCGTTGGCTGCTGCTAAGGCCGTGGAGCCAGGCTCCTTGATTTGGATAGTTGGGGGGGACGCCAAGGGACAGGATCTTTCACCGCTTTTCGAACTGGCTGCCAATCAGGCGAAGGCCTTGATTCTGGTCGGAGCCAATCCTCAGCCGCTGCTTGCGCTACATAATGAGCTGGCTCCGGAAGTTCCGGTTACTGTGGCTGGGAGCGGCCCGGACGGGCCCGGAGTGTTGGGCACCGCCGTGCGCGCCTGCACGCGTTTGGCTTTGCCCGGCGATACGGTATTGCTAGCCCCCGGCTGTGCCTCTTGGGACCAGTTCAACAGTTACGGTGAACGGGGCGATGCCTTTGCGAAGGCGGTTGGGGAGCTTGAGGTAGCGGAAGGGTCTTAGGAATGCCTGAGAAAACGTCGCAATCCTCCCGCCCGGCTTCGCAGACCGCCAAAAAGCGGCTCCAGTTACCCAAACTACAGTTCGGTTCAAAGGACTCCGGTCCGGCACTTACTGCCGTACAAACCTTCTACTTCATCTTGGTTCCAGCTCTGCTACTGGGCGTTTTCGGTCTCATGATGGGTTTTTCGGCCACCTCTGTTACCAACATCGCGGAGGGAGTCAACCCATATAAGAGCTTCATTCGAACACTTTTGATCGCGTTCGTTGCTCTGGGCTTCGGAGCGGCGGCGACATTCATTCCTCCCAAATGGTGGGAGAGATGGTCGCTCTGGATCTTTCTGGCTGCACTGGCGCTTCAGCTAATGCTCATCCCTTTTGGAGTCTCAAAAGGGGGAAACACCAACTGGCTTGAGATTCCTGGCACCGGCGGTCAAACCATCCAGCCTTCTGAGTTCCTGAAATTGGCTACTGCGCTGGTGCTAGCGAAAGTGCTGTCGGGGAAGTTCCTTGATGTGAACGATTGGCGCGCGGTATTACTCTGGGCCGGAATTCCATCGCTTCTGGCCATGGGCGCAGTGATGGTCGGTGCCGATATGGGAACCATGCTGATCTTCGTTGCGATCGTTGTCGGTGCGCTATGGATGGCGGGGATTCCGGGCCGATGGTTGGGATATCTTGGCGTGTTGGGCGTCGGAGTGCTCGTGTTCCTAATTTCCGTGAGTCCTTCAAGGATTAGGCGCGTCATCGAGTTCATCCCGGGATACGGCACCCCACCGTCGACCTCTGCTCCCACACAGACTGACCACGGACTCTGGGCATTGGGCTCTGGCGGTCTGACAGGGCTAGGCCCCGGAGCCTCTCGCGAGAAGTGGAGCTACCTCCAGGAAGCGCATACGGACTTCATATTCGCCATCATCGGGGAGGAGTTCGGGTTACTCGGTGCACTGGTGGTGCTGGCACTTTTCGGCGCCCTGATCTTTGGGATATTCCAACTTTCGGCCAACACGACGCTGGGGTTTATTCGGGTTGCGGCGGGCGCGATTGGGGTTTGGCTAGCAGTACAGGCGTTGATCAACGTGGGCACAGTAATTGGACTAGTTCCAGTGATCGGAGTTCCGTTCCCTCTGGTGTCCTACGGTGGGTCCTCGTTCCTGTTCACCGCAACATCCATTGGTGTTCTATTGTCTTTTGCCAGGTATGACGTGGCGGTTGCGGCGGGTGCTTCAGACGTTTCGGCGCCTCGTCCCGCCAGGAACTCCGTTCGTGGGCGGAAGAGAACGTCATGAGTCGAGATTCCCGCCGTTTCGCTGCCGTGAGGCAGGTCCTGAGAAAGAACCTGGAGGCCTTGTGATGCCGTTGCGTGTGGTGCTCGCGGGTGGTGGAACAGCAGGGCACGTGAACCCGTTGCTAGCCACAGCCCATGTTCTAAGAGATCGTGGTCACGCCGTGGTGGTCCTGGGCACGGAGGAAGGCCTTGAGTCCGACCTGGTTCCTTCCGAGGGGTTCGATCTGGTGACCATTCCCAAGGTGCCGATGCCGAGGCGCCCCTCCACGCAGATGTTCTCGGTCCCCGGTAAGCTGCGCGAGGCTGTGACCCGCTCTGCGAAAGTGATCGAGGGAGCGGACGTCGTGGTCGGCTACGGCGGATACGTCTCGGCGCCGGCCTATATTGCCGCCAAGAAACTCGGCGTTCCGGTGGTGATCCACGAACAGAATGTTCGGGCTGGCTGGGCGAACAAGATGGGTGCCCGATTCGCTGCGGCAGTCGCACTGACCTTTCCGAGCACCAAGTTGCGGGCAAAGAATGGTCGGACCGAAGTGACCGGAATGCCGCTACGGAAGGAAATCATGGAGCTCTCGCGGGCCAGGCAGACTAAGTCGGGAGCCCGCATGGCGCGCACCGAGGCGGCTCGACACTTCGGGATGAATCCGGACCTTCCGACCCTGCTGGTCACCGGAGGATCTCTTGGCGCGCTGAAGCTGAACAACACCGTCACCGACGTCGCCCCGGATCTGGCTCCTGACATTCAGATCCTCCATGTCACCGGCAAGGGAAAAGTAGACGCTGTAAAGAAGGCGAGCGCTGATCCCGCGGTCACGGTACCGTGGTTCATCTATGAGTACATGACTGAGATGGACCAGGCGATGGCGGCTGCCGACCTAGTCGTCTGTCGGTCCGGTGCCGGGACGGTCTGCGAGCTAACCGCGATTGGAATGCCAGCTGTCTATGTTCCGTTCCCAATTGGGAACGGAGAGCAAGCACTCAACGCTGAGGACCAGGTCGGGGCCGGTGGCGCGCTGCTGGTGTACGATCAGGACTTTGGAAGCACCGCGTTTAGCGACACGGTGTTGCCTCTTCTTCGGAGTCCAGACCGGCTTCAGGCGATGGGGGAGGCATCACGCTCGGTATCACCGGGTGATGGCGGCGAGAACCTAGTCAAGATGATTGAGATGGCGGCATGAACAACTCAAATGGAGACCTGACCGAGAAGGAACAGGTGGGTCTTGATCCCTCGTACCACATGATCGGGATTGGTGGTCATGGAATGTCCGTCGTTGCTGAGCTACTCCAGACGGATGGCGCCCGAGTCAGCGGATCTGACCGAGATGACTCTGAGACGCTGCACCTGCTCCAGGGTTTGGGAATCGATGCCTATACCCCTCACGGGGCGAAGGATTTTGATCCCGAGGCGACGGTGGTTCTTTCTTCGGCAATTAAACCCGACAACGTCGAGTTGGTTGTGGCGAAGGAACGAGGGCAGAAGATCATTCACCGTTCACAGGCGCTGGCGTTGGCTGCGACAGGCCAGTCGTTCGTGGCCGTGGCAGGAACCCACGGTAAGACGACCAGTTCAGCGATGATCGCAGTTGCGCTTCTTGAGGCGGGAATGGATCCCTCATTCGCGATTGGATCGTCAATCGACGGAGTTGGAACTGGAGCGCGAAGTGGAACTGAAGTTTTCGTTGCGGAGGCGGACGAGTCCGACCGCTCCTTCCTCAACTACAGCCCACAAATCGAGTTAATCACCAATATCGAGCCCGACCATCTCGATAGTTTTGGAACGGCAGAGGCCTTTTATGACATCTTCCGACAGTTTGCGGGCCGCATCACTCCCGGAGGGTCACTTGTATGTTGCGCCGAGGATCAGGGAACCGTAGACCTGGCAGCAAAGATGAGGGCAAGGGAAGACATTACAGTCCTCACTTACGGACGTCCTGAGCACTCGCTAGCCCGGCCAGACGTGGCTATTCTTGCGGCCCGAGTGGAGACTGATGGAACCACTGCAATCCTTCGATACCAGGACATCGAGACGCCGCTAACACTGGGGGCAACCGGAGAACACAATCTGGTGAACGCTGTGGGTGCGTGGGCATGCTGCCTGAGACTGGGGGTCGCCCCGGACCTCGCCGCAAAGGGCCTGGCGTCCTTCAGGGGGACAGAACGACGCTTCGAGGTCTGCGGAGTAGACCAGGGCCGAACGCTGATTGACGATTTCGCACACCACCCGACCGAAGTGGCCACCGCCCTGCGTCAGGCGAGATTGGTTGCGGGCGATAACAGGGTGATTGTCGTCTTCCAACCCCATCTGTACTCGCGAACCAAGTTCTTCAAGCAGGAGTTTGCCGATGCCCTGGCAATTGCTGATACGGCTGTGGTCGCGGACATTGACGGAGCAAGGGAAGACGCTTCTCAAGGGATCGGAATCACCTCAGACCTGGTCGTCGACTTGGCTCCCGAGGGGTCAAATCTGATTCTGGGCGGCCCCGCGGCCGATGCGGCGCGTATGGGAGCCGATCTGACGGGCACCGGAGATCTCTGCATCCTCATGGGCTGTGGCAACATCTACCTTCAAGAGTCAACCGTGCTTGAGCGATGGGCCGAAACTCCGCTCGTAGCCAACAAATAGTCACGGCGGACGAGGTCTGTGAGCAGGAAGAAAACCCCAAGCCCTCCCTCGGAGATTGACGCCGGGAGCTCGGTTTCTAGCATCGATGAGCGCCGCACGGAGAAGAAACGCGCTAGCAGGCGGCTTTGGGCGACCCGCGCGGCTGCTGCCGGAGGGGTTGCCTTGCTCCTCGGCCTTCTCGGTTGGATACTCTTTGCCTCTCCAGCATTCGCGTTGAGAGCCGAATCCGTTGAGGTTCTGGGAGCGGATGCGACATACTCCCCAGACTCAACCCTCGAGACGGTCACTACTTCAGTCAGTGTGTACGAGGGCACTCCTTTGCTGCGGGTTCCCCTTGACACGCTCGAGTCCCAGATTATGAAGAACCCGAACGTCGAGCAGGTAACGGTTTCACGCTCGTGGCCCAGCGGACTGTCGGTTGAGGTGGAGCCGCGAGTTCCATCAATGATGCAGGACCTTGATGAGGGATTCGACCTGCTCGGCCCCGACGGTGTCTCACTGGGGCAGATCACAGAGCCCTATCCGGGTGTTCCGACGGTGGTGCTTTCCGGGTATGGGACTGACGGGGTACTCCGGGAAGCTGGCGAGGTGGTTGAGGTCTGGGCAGCTTTGTCTCAGGGTCTACGCGACCAGATCGCTACCATCAGGGTGAACGGTGCCGACATCACGATGCAAACGACAAACGGCGGCGAGGTCCTGTGGGGGACAACGGAGTCGAGCGACGTCAAGGCCCAGGTTCTTGAGGTGTTGATTGCGGGGCGCGAAGCAACCGTCTACAACGTTATGGATCCGGCCTTCCCCTCGACTAGATAGCTTCTTTCGATTTCTCGGGGCGCAGTTTTTGAAGCTGGATCTGCCCTCTGCGGCAACACTGTTGCGACACACCGAACAGCCTTCCGGATCACCGCCACAACCCCCAATAACCTCTAGGCGCTAACGCAAGCAGGAAATGCAACCTTCAACTTTAGCTTTAGAGTTCTAACATCCGGGGGTACCAGTGGTCGCACCACAGAACCATCTAGCCGTGATAAAGGTCGTCGGCGTCGGGGGAGGCGGGGTAAATGCTGTCAACCGCATGATCGAGTCCGGGATGAAGGGTGTCGAGTTCATTGCGATAAACACCGATGCTCAGGCTCTATTGATGTCCGATGCCGATACGAAGCTCGACATCGGCCGTGAGATCACTAAGGGTCTGGGTGCCGGAGCTGATCCCGCAGTTGGCCGTAAGGCGGCAGAGGACCACGTTGAGGAAATCTCTGACGCCATCAGCGGCGCAGACATGGTCTTCGTGACTGCTGGCGAGGGCGGCGGAACCGGCACGGGTGGAGCCCCCACGGTCGCACGGGTTGCTCGCGACGGAGGAGCACTGACCGTAGGCGTTGTGACGCGCCCATTCGCGTTTGAGGGAAGTCGGCGCTCCCAGCAGGCCGAGGCGGGAATCGCCGCCCTTCGTGATGAGGTTGACACGCTGATCATCATCCCGAATGAACGCCTGCTTGAGGTTTCAGATCAGACGCTGTCGATCCTCGATGCGTTCATGGCTGCTGACCAGGTTCTGTATTCCGGTGTTCAGGGAATAACTGAGTTGATTACTATTCCCGGCCTTATCAACGTTGACTTCAACGACGTCAAGTCGGTGATGAAGGACGCGGGTTCAGCGCTAATGGGAATGGGTAACGCTTCCGGTGAGGACCGCGCTCTGAGGGCGGTAGAGGAAGCTATCTCTTCCCCTCTCCTTGAGGCCTCGATTGATGGGGCGCACGGCGTTCTGATCTTCTTCCAGGGCGGTCCCGACATGGGGATCCACGAGATTGACCACGCGGCAACGTTGGTCCGCGAGGCGGCGCATCCGGAGGCGAACGTCATCGTCGGCGCGGTCATTGACGACGCACTCGGGGACGAACTTCGGGTGACAGTGATTGGCGCTGGATTCGATGTGGTTACGCCACAGCCATCAACGTCGACTCGCGTCAGCCAGGCGAAGACAGAGCCCGCGGAAGACCCAAGGATCCAGGCGCCAGTCGCGGCTCCGCCAGCAGAGCTACCAACTGAAAGCGATTGGATGACTGCGGGGAGAACTCCTCGTACAGCACCCTTGCACCGGGCCCAACCCGAAGTCCCTACCCGAACCGGCGCGGTTCGGATGATCGACCTTGACCGCGACGATGAATCTGCTCCGGGGCGGGATGCAGAGCCAGGATTTGTCGTTCCCCGGATTTTCGAGGACGACCCTCAGTCGGATCTGGATATTCCGGACTTTTTGCGCTGAGCGGCAACATGCCGCCCGGCTTCGCAGGTTCAAAGGCCGGGCTGCATTAGCTTTAGAGTCAGCGCCAGGAAGCTATGGCGACCAATAAGAACTAGACCAAGGGGACATGATGGCGGAGCGATTCAACCGTGCGATGGAGCTCATGGGATGGCGCGTACCGGTCGAGAATGACGACTATGAGGAGGTCGACGCATTCGTGGAGGACGGCGCTAAAGAGTTCACCTTGCAATCGTTCCCCGGCGGTGACGTGGACGGAGCTAGGACTGAGCGTCGCCCTGAGTTTCACTCTGTCTCATCCTCCCCGGCAGGTTCACTCCGCCGGATATCGACCATCCACCCGGAAAGCTATGCGGATGCCCGCCAGATTGGTGAGGCGTTCCGCTCTGGAATTCCGGTCATCATGAACCTGAGCGATCTTCCCGATTCGGAAGCCAGGCGCGTTGTTGACTTCGCTGCGGGACTGGTCTTTGGGTTGCAGGGTAGTATCGAGCGAGTGACCTCTAGGGTGTTCCTGCTGTCTCCTCGCACCGTTGAGGTCACCTCAAGTGGAAGTTCCATGTCTTCCGCTATGTTTGGATGATAGTTGGATGCCGCCAGGGAGCTTCTCCCTGGCGGTCCTAATACCTCAAGGGACCTGAGTGGTACTAGTAATAATTGGCTCGATTCTCCAGTGGGCGTCGTCGCTGTACGTGCTCGTACTGCTAGCACGGGTCGGCTTTGATTGGGCGAGGATTTTGGCCCCACGCTGGGTCCCTTCGGACGCCGTGCTCTGGATTGCCGACTGGGTCTACCGTCTCACTGACCCGCCCCTAATCTGGATGCGGAAGTATATTCCGCCACTCAGGCTTGGAAATGTTGCTCTGGATGTCGGCTTTTTGGTTGTGTTTCTTGGTGTCACCGTTATAGGACGTTTCGGGCAGTTTCTTCAGTACATGGGATAGATACGATCGGTTCTCATAGCCTGTAATCGCGTGGACAAATGCACTTACTGTTGCACTTGTGGTTAAAGTTGCATAGACATAAGGCTTCCTGCGATATGATCTAGGAGGCTGAGCCTGATCTCGGAGTCCCATGGAATCCGGTCCCAGCCGAAACGCTAGACCGGTGAAGCCAACGGAGCTTCGGAACCTAGAGACACAAAGTAGAGGTGACCACCATGGCGCTGCTTACCGCAGACGACGTACTGAATAAGAAATTCCAGTCCGTCAAGTTCCGCGAGGGATACGACCAGATTGAGGTTGATGAGTTCCTTGACGAAGTTGTAGCTACCATCTACAGCCTGACTGTTGAGAACAACGAGCTGAAAGAGCAACTTGCAGCTGCCGGGCAGCGTATCGAGGAGATTTCCTCTGGCGTTGCGGTTGTTCCTGAAGCCCCGGTTGCCGTGGTCGAGGAGACGGTAGTTGAAGAAGTCCCCGAACCGGTAGTCGAGCCGGAGCCGGTGAGCTTCGTTGAAGAAGCTCCGCAGGCCGTGGAAGCGGTAGCCCCCGTGGTAGTCGATGACCCCCAAACGGCAACCTCCATGCTTTCGCTTGCTCAGCGTCTACACGATGAGTACATCGATGACGGCAAAGCCGAAGCTCAGCGGATTATCGGTGAAGCAAACAACAAGGCTGAGGAAATCGTTGCGGAAGCCAATACGCAGCGCGATGAGATTCTTTCCCAGTTGGCCCAGGAACAGGGTGGCCTAGAAGAGTCCATCAACCAGCTTCGTGAGTTCGAGGGCGATTACCGTAAAGCTATCTCTGAACACCTCCAGGGTTTGCTGCAGCAGGTGAACACGGACGTCAAGGGCGAGTGATCTACTAAGTTCGAACCGGGTAGTCTCGGGTTCGTAGACAACAACAAAGGGTGTCCTACCAAGTGGTGGGGCACCCTTTGTGGTCAGTTCCGCTCGGACAGGTAGACTCGTTCAGTTGTCTAAGGTGAGAGAGAACGGAGTTACAGGTGACAGAGGTGGATCAATCCAGTGTCGGCGGTAGTCCTGCGACCAAGTCACCGAAGCTCATAGCGTTGGTTGCGGTCGTTGCTCTGGTCGCACTGGGGCTGGATCTTGTTACGAAGTGGTGGGCCCTGGGAAACCTGGAAGAGGGAGTGCAGCGTCCATTCATCGGGAACTTCATAACTCTTCAACTTATCTTCAACCCGGGTGCCGCTTTCTCACTCGGTGAGGGAGCCACCATCGTTTTCACCTGCATAACAGTGCTGGTTATTGGCGCCCTGATTTGGTTCTCTACCCGGATCCATGAGGCGGTCCCGGCGGTCATAGTCGGCCTGCTAATCGGTGGTGCCGCAGGCAACCTCTGGGACCGGCTTACTCAGCCCCCAGGTTTCGGTCATGGTCATGTCGTCGACTTCATCAACTACAACAATTGGTTTATCGGCAACGTAGCCGATATCTGGATTGTCGTTGCGGCTGTTAGCCTGCTTCTGTGGGTGCTAGTGAAATCTGAAACGGAGCGCCAAGAGCAGATCGCCGAAAAGTCGGTAATTCAGCCAACTGATGAAGATACCTCCTCGGATGTCTGAGACCAGGATTATTCCGGTCCCGGACGGACTGGGAGGCGAACGTCTTGACACGGCACTCTCACGCCTCCTGGGTCTCTCAAGAAACGTCTGTGCCGGAATGCTAGACGACGGCGACGTCACCGTCGACGGAAGACTCGCGGCTCGCTCTGAGCGGGTGCAGTCGGGTTCATTGCTTGAGGTGGTTCTTCCCTCATCCAAGAAGACTCCGGACCCGACCCTCGAACTAGACGTGCTTTACGAGGACGAGGACCTGATCATCATCAACAAGCCCGTTGGCGTAGCTGCGCATACCGGACCCGGATGGGACGGGCCTACCGTGATTGGTTCCCTGGAGGCCGGGGGAGTAAGGGTCTCAACTTCAGGTCCTCCGGAACGAAAGGGAATCGTTCAGCGTCTTGACGTGGGGACCTCGGGCGTAATGATGGTTGCCAAATCCGAGCGTGCCTATTCGAGGCTCAAGCACATGTTCCGGGAGCGCACGGTGGGCAAGACCTATCACGCGGTCGTTGAGGGACATCCAGACCCCCCTAGGGGGACCGTAGACGCCCCTATAGGGCGTCATCCATCCCGAACCTGGCGGATGGCCGTAATCGAGGGTGGAAAGCCCGCTATCACCCATTACGACACGATTGAGCTACTTCCCGGGGCCGCGCTATTGGAGATCGGTCTTGAAACTGGGCGGACACATCAGATTCGCGTCCACATGTCGGCGGTTGGACATCCGTGCGTCGGGGACACCTTCTATGGTGCCGACCCTACACGCGCTGAAAAGCTTGGCCTGACGCGGCAGTGGCTACATGCCCGGGTTCTGGAGTTCAAGCACCCGATCACTGAGGAGAATATCAGGGTCGAGGCGCCGTATCCGGAAGATCTGACGGACGCACTTGAGATGCTCCGCAACCCCGTCGTTTAGGGTTCGAGGAGAGCGAGATGAACGACAACATCACCTGCAGTATCGCGGACACCGACCGCTCTCGCCTAGCTCAAATGGCGGTTCGCTGGGACGTCTTCGTTCTTGAGCAAGAGGTTGCTCCCGTGCTCGAGATCGATGCGCGTGACTTCATTGACTCAACAACCGAACTGGTCGCCACCGACGTTTCGACGGGCAAAGTAATCGGTGCGGCGCGTCTGCTTAGGGACGGGGACGAGGACGGTTCTGTGCACTTCCACGTGGGCAGGGTTGCCGTTCGCAAGGAGGCGCGAGGCCAGCGGGTAGGCGAGAAGCTGATGCGCTTTGCCGAAGAGGTCGCGCGAGGGCAGGTTTTGCCGGGTCAGCCCCTCGTGCTAGCTCTCGACGCCCAGGTTCAGGCGGAGGGATTCTACCGTCGCCTGGGGTATGAACCAACCGATCGCGAGCAGTTCTTGGACGCGGGTATCCTGCATCAGGAAATGGTGAAGACGACCACCGGAACCGACCCCGATTCCGTCGGAGAGGGTCGGTAGACTCTGCTCTATGGCTTCTTCTGGTTCTAGCTTCGTTCATCTTCACAATCACACCGAGTATTCGCTCTTGGATGGAGCGGCGAAGATCAAGCCGATGGTTGCCGAAGCGAAGAGGCTCGGCCAGCCGGCGCTCGGGATCACGGACCACGGATACCTGTTCGGAGCCTATGAGTTCTACAAAGAATGTGTGGCTCAGGGAATTAAGCCGATCATTGGGCTTGAGGCATACGTTGCTCCTGGAGTCTCTAGAACCGACAAAGAACGCCATTTTTGGGGTGAAGACTGGCAACGCAAGGATGACGTTTCGAATCGAGGGTCTTATACCCACCTAACGTTGATCGCGCATTCGACGGAGGGCGTTCACAACCTGTTCCGAATGGGAACGGAAGCGTCCCTTACCGGACAGTTCGGCAAGCATGGCCGCATCGATCAGGAACTGATGGAGCAGTATCACGAGGGACTGACGGTGTTCACTGGGTGCCCCTCAAGTGCAGTACAAACACGTATGCGCCTGGGGCAGTGGGATGAAGCCGTCAGGGAGGCGTCGACGCTCCGCGACATATTTGGGCGGGACAACTTCTATGTTGAGCTGATGGATCATGGCGTTGACGTCGAGAAGAAGACTAAGGGGCAGCTTCTAGACTTGGCGAAGCTGCTTGATGCGCCGATGGTTGTCACGAACGACTCACACTTTGTCAGGAAAGAGGACGCAAAAACTCAAGAGGCTTTGCTTGCTCTGCAAACCGGAACGAACCTGCTTGAACCCACGGAGGAAGAAGGCGGTAGTCGCTGGGTTTTCGGTGGTAGTGGATATTACCTGCGTTCAACTGAGGAAATGCGAAGCCAGTGGACAGAGATACCTCAGGCGCTGGACTCCACTCTAGAGATTGCTGAGCGTTCAGATGTGCGCTTCCAGACCACCAAAGACGGCGCAAACTTTATGCCTCAGTTTCCAGTTCCTGAGGGGCATTCTGAGGAGTCTTGGTTTATTGAGGAAGTCAGGCGCGGCCTGATTAAGCGCTTTGGCGAAAACGTCCCTTCCCAGGTTTGTGAGAGGGCGGAGTACGAGGAAGGGGTGATCCTAGAAATGGGGTTCCCCGGATACTTCCTCGTCGTTGCCGACTTCATCAACTGGGCGAAGAATGAGGGGATACGAGTCGGGCCCGGACGTGGATCGGGTGCCGGTTCGATGGTGGCCTATGCAATGGGAATCACAGACCTGGATCCAATTAAGCATGGCTTGCTCTTCGAGAGATTCCTAAATCCTGAACGTGTCTCCATGCCCGACTTCGACGTTGATTTCGACGATAGGCGTCGCGATGAAGTCATTGACTATGTGAAGCGCAGGTACGGCGAAGATCGGACCGCGCAGGTCGTTACATATGGAAAGATCAAGGCCCGGGCCGCACTCAAGGACTCAACCAGACTTCTTGGTAGGGAGTACCGCCTCGGTGATGAGTTAACCAAAGCCTATCCACCGGACATTATGGGCAAGTCGATGCCGCTCTCGGATGTGTATGACAAGGAGAGCAAACGTTACAGCGAAGCCTCTGAGTTTAGGAAGCTCCTTGAGGAGCGCGAGGGTGTAGCAGAGGTCTTTGAGCTTGCGCAGAACCTTGAAGGATTGACCAGGCAGTGGGGCGTTCACGCCTGTGCCGTCATCATGTCTAGTAAACGGCTGACAGACGTAGTTCCACTGATGAAACGCGAAAAAGACGGGGCCATAATCACACAGTTTGAGTATCCGATCTGTGAAGAGCTCGGACTCTTGAAGATGGACTTCCTTGGCCTGCGCAACCTCACGGTTATTACTGACACCCTGAAGAACATCGAAATGCAGGGCAAAGAAGTCCCTGACATCGACCATGTCAGTCTTGAGGATCCGAAGACTTTTGCCCTTCTTGCGCGGGGCGAGACACAGGGCGTCTTCCAGTTTGAAGGCTCGGGGATGCGAGAGCTACTTAAGCTGATGCAGGCTGACGAGTTTGAGCATCTCTCAGCCGTCAGCGCACTGTATCGGCCGGGTCCCATGGGAGCCGGATCGCACACGGAGTATGCACTTCGAAAGACTGGTCGTCACAAGATCGAGCCGATTCATCCCGAACTCGCCGAGTCGCTCAAGGAGATTCTTGGCGAGACCTACGGTCTGATTGTCTACCAAGAGCAGGTCATGCAGATCGCCCAGAAGGTGGCTGGCTATTCCCTCGGCCGAGCTGACATTCTACGTCGGGCAATGGGGAAGAAAAAGAAGGCGGAGCTGGATAAGGAGTACGAGCCCTTCAAGGCTGGCATGATCCAGAATGGCTACTCCGAAGACGCTGTGGCGACGCTCTGGGGCATCCTGGTGCCGTTCTCGGACTACGCGTTCAACCGGTCTCATTCGGCCGCTTATGGCCTGGTCTCGTACATGACCGCCTACCTGAAAGCGCACTACCCAGCTGAGTACATGGCAGCTCTGCTGACCTCGACTGCAGATAACAAGGACAGGAGAACGATCTACCTGGGTGAGTGTCGCCGAATGGGGATTGATGTCGAGCGCCCTGATGTCAACCTCTCATTCAACAGCTTCACCGCCGAGGGAGAGCGAGTCAGGTATGGATTGAACTCCATCCAAAATGTTGGCGAGAACGTGGTGAACGAAATCGTTGAGACGCGCGAAGAAAAAGGGGAGTACGCCTCGTTCCAGGATTTCTTGAACAAGGTCCCGGCATCGGTTTGTAACAAGCGCACAATGCAGTCGCTCATCAAGGCGGGGGCTTTCGATAGCTTTGGGCATAGTCGCCGTGCACTGCTGGCGCGGAGTGACGACGCGGTCGATTCAGTCATTGGTTTGAAGCGAAACGAAGCTGATGGGCAGTATGACTTGTTTGCGGGTCTGGGAGGGGATTCTCCGTCCGAGTCATTTGCGATTGAGATCCCAGATATTGCGGAGTGGGACAGGCGCGAGAAACTAACGTTCGAGCGCGAGATGTTGGGTCTTTACGTCTCGGACCATCCACTTCGTGGAGGCGAACGGATATTAGCCCGACACCAGGACGTTCAAATCGGCGACCTGAAGGAAGAACCCGCAAAACACGACAACAAGACCGTGAGCATCGCGGGCCTGATCACCGGAGTCGTGCCGAAGGTGAACAAGAATGGGGCTCCCTGGGCTATTGTCACGGTTGAAGATTTCTCGGGTGATGTTGAGGTGCTTTTCTTTCCCCGTCAGTATGAGGCGGTATCTGAGATCCTCCGCCGGGATGAAGCGATCGTCGTAAAGGGGCGGGTGAGCATAAGGGATGATGCATTGTCTCTCATGGGTCAAAGTGCGCAGCACATTGAGATTATGGATCGTAGCGACAGGCCGCTAGAGATAACTATGGACGCGCGGCAGTGCACGCCTCAGATACTCGGCGAGGTTCGGAACGCTCTCGCCAATCGCCCAGGACCTACCCGAGTGAAAGTAACGCTGAAAGACAAGCTCAAGACGACGCACATTGACCTGGAGGACGCACTGAGCGTCGACGTGGATGCATCCCTCTACGCCGACCTGAAGGCACTGCTGGGCCCGGACGCAGTGAGCTAGCTCTGATACTGCGGAACCTAGTTGGACTTTGGTGGCCCTTCGAATAAGGCTCTTTTGATCTCATCCGCCGGAGATTATGACGGGTGCTTTTCCGCTTCCCCAGACCAAGACATGCCAAAGTGAGTTCAGTATGTCTTCGAGCGTTTTCGCTAGTATTTCCGGGACTTTAGGACAAGTGCGTTGCTGGGAAGGTGCTAGTCCTCGTTGATCATTTCCTGGAGTCTGCTTGCGATTTCGTCAACTTCGAGGTGGCCGGAAGCGATGGAAAGAATCAACTCATACCATTGGTCGTCACTGACATTCTGGTCGCTAATGCCGTTGCTATTCAGCACCAGGCTCGCGAGTAAGAAGCCCAAGCGTTTGTTGCCATCGATCAAAGGGTGGTTACGCTCGACGGAATCAAGGAGCGCCGCGATCTTTGCCCAGATGCTGGGGTACATCTCCTGACCTGCCAAGGTTGTGAGCGGCCTGTTGAGGCTTGCGGCTAGTAGCCCCCAGTCTCTTGATACGTATCCGCGACTGACGAGCCAGGCATGAATGTCATCAGATTGAGGCCACCAAATGCTCATCGGGCCAAGCGATCAAGCAGATCGCTACGTTCATCGCTGATCTGGTCGAGGAGGGCGAACGTATAGTTCCGGGCACGTTTACGTTCCCATGCCTCTTTGACCAGCGAAGCCATGAGTTGGTTCTTTGACGTGGACTCTTCCTCAGCCAGCTCGCTTAGCATTCTGTCTTCGTCCGGCGAAAGTCGCAGTTGCATTGCCATAACGAAATGGTACCACAATGGTACCAATAAGCGGAGGCTTGGTCAGGAAGCCAAGGGAGTTCTCAACCCCGGAAAGGACCGAGGTCACCATCACCAGCAAGACCATCAGCACGACGAGAGTTCTCAACCCCGGAAAGGGCCGAGGACGGACACTTTGGTCTTTTTGCCGGCCGGGAGGCTTGGCGGGCTTGTTCTTCGGGTGCCAGCGAACTAAGTCCAGCCGGCTTATCAGTGGCAAGGCTTCGTTGTGGCGACCTTTAGTTGCAGTAGCGACGTCTAGTCAATAATCCAAAGGCAGAATCCGGCGAGGTCGGGACCAGTTTCGCTGACAAGACACCACCAATGCAACTAAAGGTCGCCACAACGGCCCAGAGGTCACCGACGATACCAATCTGCGTGTGCGGAGGAAGGTTGACTGTCACACCAACGACCCAGAGGTCACCGATGACACCAATCTGCGTGTGCGAAGGAAGGCTGCTGTCACACCAACGACCCAGAGGTGTTAGAGGCTCGGGAGTACCCGATTTCTAGCTATCCGATTCCCAGGGGGATCGAGGCTCCTGGCACCGCGTTGATCAACTCCTGCGTGTAGGCCTGCTTCGGGTTAGCGAAGAGTTCCTCGGAGGATGCGGCTTCAACGATCTTGCCGTTCTCCATAACCACGACGTCGTCTGCGGTGAGGCGAACGACCGCCAGGTCGTGGGTGATGAAGATGTAGGTCAGGCCCAGACTGGATTGAAGGTCGTTCAGCAGCTTCAGAATCTGGTCCTGAACTAGAACGTCCAGCGCTGAGACCGCCTCATCCAACACAACCACTTCAGGATTCAGGGCGAGTGCACGTGCGATTGCGACACGCTGACGTTGTCCACCTGAGAGTTCATTCGGGTAACGCCGCATTGCGGAACGAGGTAGTGAGACCAGATCTAGGAGTTCTGCGACTCGCTCCTCGCGTTCCTTCTTGTTTCCCACCTTGTGAACGCGAAGTGGCTCCTCAATGATCCGGAATACCGAGTACATCGGATCGAGCGAACCGTAGGGGTTCTGGAAAACCACCTGAAGCTTATGCCGAAGGTTGAACAGTTCCTTGTTGCTTAGGGTGGACAGGTCACGGCCGCGCATGTAGACCTTGCCGGAAGTCGGATCCAGCAGGTTCAAAATGATGTTCGCAACCGTGGACTTTCCCGATCCGGACTCACCAACGATCGCCATTGTTGTTCCGGTGCGAACGCCAAACGTCACGTCATCAACGGCACGCAGGAGCTTGGCCTCACCCTTAGCTCCGCGGATGTCGAACTCCTTAACCAGGTTCTCGACCCGGATGATCTCCTCTGTCGCCGTTGAACCGGCCCCGGAGCCGATGAGTTCTTCCTCGGTTGTCTCGATTCCCTGTTCATGGGCAACGGAGATCCGCTTTGATGCCAGCGAGGGCGCTGCGGCGACCAGGCGCTGTGTGTACGGATGCTGCGGGTTTTGCAAGATCTCAAGGGCAGGGCCGGACTCGACGACGCGACCCCGGTGCATGACCACAAGCTGTTCGGCACGCTCAGCGGCAAGCCCCAGGTCATGGGTGATGAACAGCACCGCTGTGCCCATCTCAGCGGTCATGGTCTCCAGGTGATCAAGGATTCGCTTCTGGACAGTAACGTCAAGCGCTGAGGTAGGTTCATCGGCGATCAGTAGCTTGGGGTGCGCCGCAAGACCAATGGCGATTAGGACGCGTTGGCGCATGCCGCCAGAGAACTCGTGCGGGTACTGCTTGGCGCGTCTCTCTGCATCGGGGAGTCCCGCTTCTTCCAGAAGCTCAGCAACACGTGATCCAACTTCTGAACGAGGCACCACATTGTTTGCCTTCAGCGCCTCGGCGACCTGGGTTCCAACTCGCCACACCGGGTTGAGGTTAGTCATTGGGTCTTGCGGGACCATTCCGATCTCGCTCCCGCGGTATTCCACCCACTGTTTGGGGGAGAGCGTCGCCAGGTCCTTGCCCTGGAACTCGATCGATCCGCCCGTGACCTTCCCGGTTCCTGGAAGTAGTCCAATGATTGCCGCAGCGGTGGTTGACTTGCCCGACCCGGATTCACCGACGATTGCGACGGTTTGGCCCGGATAAATGGTTATGTTCGCTTCGCGAACTGCCGGAACCATTCCCGTTGACGACTCAAAGGCGACACTCAGGTTCTTTAGTTCGACCAGTGGTTTCGAGGTGTCAAGGCCCAGAGACTTAGCCGTCTTTGTGGCGACGGCCTCTTCGATCAGAGTCTCTTGATACGAGGTTTCGCCCTCCGACAGGGCAGGACGCTGCGCTGCCGCTTCTTCCATCGCTTTACGATCAGCGCGTTCGGTGAGGGTACCTGGCGCGTCAACATCATCCTCGTAGTTCGCGAGCGGATCGGCACCCGGAAAGAACGACGACT